>ERZ827490.198-NODE-198-length-102444-cov-9.045405_pt1 | contig 102444 bp, 97 predicted proteins | sample MGYA00519770_ERZ827490 | MGnify/ENA primary metagenome ERZ827490 (study PRJEB31778, sample SAMEA3449324) | human gut metagenome | biome: human gut; feature: human-associated habitat; material: faeces | place: United Kingdom | collected 2010/2012 ... | reverse complement strand
CGCAGCTGATGGGCGCTCTGGGTGCTGCCGAGTACGCTCGCCAGAAGGGTCTCGCCAAGAAGTAATCACTTCTGCAATCACCCCGAAAGAGGGAGAACCGCCCGGTTCTCCCTCTTCTTTTTTTGCGGAAGCGCAAAGTGAACAGTTCCGGCGAAAAAAACACAAAAAAATTCATCGTTTTTGCAAGAAGTATTTGCTTTTATGATCAGATTAGTTTAATATATGTACGTCATCAAGACAGTTGACCGGCGTATGGAAGAGAGCACGCCGGCCAAAGCCCAAAATATTAGGAGTGAGGAAAACCATGGATAACCTATTCTGGATCGGCTTCGTCGGAGCCGCGCTCGCCCTGATTTTCGCCTACCTGCAGAAGTGCAAAGTTATGAAGTGCTCTGAAGGTGACGAGAAGATGGTCAAGATCGCTTCTTCGATCCGCGCCGGTGCCAACGCCTACCTGAAGCAGCAGTATTCCACTGTTGCAAAAGTGTTTGCAGTCGTATTTGTCATCCTGCTGATCATCGCCTTTGCTTCCAAGGGCCAGATGCTCTCCAGAGTGACGCCGTTTGCCTTCCTGACCGGTGGCATCTGGTCGATGCTCGCCGGCCTGATCGGTATGAAGATCGCCACTGCCGCCAATGCCCGCACGGCCAACGCCGCGCACGAGAGCCTGAACCACGGCCTGAACGTTGCCTTCTCTTCCGGCACGGTCATGGGCTTCACGGTCGTCGGCCTCGGCATTCTGGACATCACGCTCTGGTTTATCGGCCTGCGCTACATCGGCAAGATCACCGATCCCACCGTGCTTGCCAACATCATGGTCATGAACGGCATGGGCGCTTCCTTCATGGCGCTGTTTGCCCGTGTCGGCGGCGGTATCTACACCAAGGCTGCTGACGTCGGCGCCGACCTCGTCGGTAAAGTCGAAGCCGGTATTCCGGAAGATGACCCGCGTAACCCCGCGACCATCGCGGACAACGTCGGCGATAACGTCGGCGACGTTGCCGGTATGGGCGCTGACCTGTACGAGTCCTATGTCGGCTCCATCCTTGCCACCTTCGCGCTGAGCGCCGCCGCCAACTATGGCTGGAGCGGTATGCTGCTGCCCGTTGCGCTGGCTGTCTGCGGCATTGTCTGCTCGCTGATTGGCTCCTTCCTCATCAAGACGAAGGAAGACGCTACCCAGATGTCCCTGCTCAAGAGCCTGCGCACCGGCACCTACACGGCTGCCGCCCTCTCCGCTGTGCTCGCCCTGCCCCTGTCCTACCTCATTCTCGGACCCGAGCAGCACTGCTGGGGCGTTTACGTCGCCATCCTCTGCGGCCTCATCGGCGGCTGCGCCATCGGCTACTTCACCGAGTACTACACCTCTGACAACTACAAGCCCACCCAGCAGCTGGCCGCGGCTTCCGAGACCGGCTCCGCTACGATCATCATCGGCGGTATCTCCCTGGGCCTGAAGTCCACCATGGCTTCCATTCTGATTGTCTCCGTCGCCATCCTGCTCAGCTACTTCTGCGCAGGCGGCACCACCACGATCATCGATGCCAGCGGTGCGTTCACTGCTGAGTTCAACCAGGGCCTATACGGCATCGGCATTGCCGCTGTCGGCATGCTCTCCACCCTCGGCATCACCCTTGCGACCGACGCTTACGGCCCCGTGGCCGACAACGCCGGCGGCATTGCCGAGATGTCCGGCCTGCCGGAAGAAGTCCGCGACCGCACCGACGCCCTCGATTCCCTTGGCAACACCACTGCTGCCACCGGCAAGGGCTTTGCGATCGGCTCTGCTTCCCTGACCGCTCTGGCGCTGCTCGTGTCCTACGTCAACATCGTGCAGACCCGCACGCCCGAGACCCTCAACTTCACGCTGACGAGCCCGTCCGTTCTGGTCGGCCTGTTCATCGGCGCGATGCTTACCTTCGTTTTCTCCGCACTGACCATGAGCGCTGTGCAGACCGCTGCGCAGTCCATCGTCGTGGAAGTGCGCCGTCAGTTCCGCGAGATCGTCGGCATCATGGACTACAAGGCAGACCCGGATTACGCGGCCTGCGTCAGCCTGTGCACCAAGGGCGCTCTGCATGAGATGGTCGCTCCGGCGCTGCTGGCTGTTGTCGTCCCGATCGTCACCGGCCTGATCCTTGGACCCACCGGCGTTGTCGGCCTGCTCGGCGGTGTGTCCGTCACCGGCTTTGCGATGGCCGTGTTCATGTCCAACGCAGGCGGCGCCTGGGATAACGCAAAGAAGTATATCGAGCGCGGCAACCACGGCGGCAAGGGCAGCCCCCAGCACAAGGCGGCTGTCGTTGGCGATACCGTCGGCGACCCGTTCAAGGATACTTCCGGCCCGTCCCTGAACATCCTCATCAAGCTCTGCTCCACGGTCTCCATCGTGTTTGCTGGCCTGATCATTGCGTTCAACCTCATGAACGTGCTGTAAATCCAGATATGGAAAAGCCCGTTGGCAGTTTGCCAACGGGCTTTTTGAGCCTGTCGGAAAAACCGGAGGGTTTTTCCGACAAAGGGCTTGCAATGCTTTGCCGCCTGCTGGCGGCAAACTCTGCGAGGCTTTTTTTCGTCTGTGTCATACGATCTGAAACAGATAGAACTTCAAATAATCCGTCTCCGGCACGTTCCAGAGGATCGGATGATCCGGCCCCTGCTGCCGTGCCTCGATCTGCCGCAGGGAGACCTGCGCGTCCCTGGCGGCGTCCGCCAGCATGGCGCGGAAACGATCGTCCGTCATAAAGTGCGAGCACGAGCACGTGGCCAGATAGCCGCCGCGCGGCAGGATGCGCATGGCTTTGAGATTGATCTCCTTATAGCCGCGGATGGCGTTCGCCACGGTCGCGCTGCTCTTGGTGAAGGCCGGCGGGTCAAGGATAATATAATCATATGCCCCGCGCTTTTGCTCGGCCAGCTTCGTGAGCAGGTCGAACACATCGGCGCAGAGATACTCCACGCGATTCTGCAGGCCGTTGAGCGCTGCATTGTGCCGCGCGGTCGTGAGCGCATCTTCCGATACATCCACCGACAAGACGGATGCCGCGCCTGCCGCTGCGCAGTTGAGTCCGAAAGCCCCGGTGTGCGTGAAGCAGTCGAGCACATGCTTGCCCTGTGCGAGCTGCGCCGCTGCGCGGCGGTTATACTTCTGATCGAGGAAGAACCCGGTTTTCTGTCCGTGGATATAATCCACGTCGTACAGGATGCCGTTTTCCCGGGTCGTCACGTGTCCGTCCAGATCCGTCCGAAGACCGTCGAGCGTCACAAAGCCTGTCCCCTGCTCCATGCCTTCTTTCTGCCGGAGCTTGACATCATTGCGCTCGTAGATCGCGTCGATCTGCGCACCGTCTGCGTGCAGCGTCTGCAGCAGGAGCGCGAACAGCTGCTGCTTTCGCAGCTCCATGCCCAGCGAGAGCACCTGCGCGACCAGGATCGGGCCGAAGCGATCGACCGTCAGACCCGGGAAACCGTCCGCCTCGCCGAAAATCAGGCGGCAGTTGTCGAAATCCTGCCCCATGACCGTGCGGCGGTAATCGACCGCGTACCGAATGCGCCGCGCCCAGAATGCCTCGTCAAAGCGATCATTCGCGTTGCGCGAGAGCACGCGCACGCGGATCTTGGACGCGCTGTTATAAAACCCGGCGCCGAGCCAGTGGCCGCTGCGCGTGGTCACATCCACGATCTGCCCGTCGACGCAGGCAGCGTCTGCCTGCAGCACTTCGTCTGCATAGACCCACGGGTGGCCGCTGCGCAGGCTGCGCGCTGCCTTGTCCGTGATCTGAATTTTCGGATAATTTCGTTCCATGGCATCGTCACTCCCAATGTAATCGCCCTATTGTACCCCGAACACGCCGCGCGGACAAGAGCGAAATGCGATATTTACATTTTCCGACCGGTCGTTTATAATATTAACATTAGTCTGTTTTGAAAAGGTGACGCCATGAAGCTCTCCAAATCCGGTATTTTTCTGATCGTTGTGCTCGTAATCGCCATCGGGCTCGGCGTCTGGGTCGCAATCATGACCTGCGACGTTCTGGCGAAGGATCCCATCACAATGCCTGACCGCGGCAGTGCAGCCGGTACGCCGCGTCCGGTGCAAAACGCCGACAAGCCAAAGGAGCCGGACACGTTTGTCATCTCCATGGTCGGCGACTGCACGCTTGCCTCGATCCAGACCGGGCGCGATTTTGACAGCTATATTGATAAAAACGGAACGTCCTGGCCATTTTCCGGCGTGGTAGACTACCTGGATCAGGACGAATTCACCCTTGCAAACCTCGAGTGCACGTTTTCGGATGAAAAGCTCAAGTCCTCTTCCCTGTTCTATTTCCGCGGCCCGTCGTCCTATGCGGATATCCTGGTGCAGGGCAGCGTGGAGTGTGTCACACTCGGCAACAACCACACGGACGACTTCGGCACCAAAGGCGTCGCGGACACAAAGGCCGCGCTCGACGCAGTTGGCGTTCCGTGGGCAGCCGCCGGAGAATCCAAGGTGATCACGACCGAGCATGGACTGAAGATCGGCATCTACTGTCCGGGGTGGACCGGCCTGAGCAAAAGCAACATCACCACCGGGATCCAGAAACTCAAGGAAGCCGGCGCGGACATTCTGATCTTCGCCCCGCACTGGGGCACGGAGGGCAGCTACAAGGTGACTGCAAATCAGGAATCCTTTGCGCACGCGGCCATTGACGCGGGCGCGCACATCGTTTTCGGCACGCACCCGCATGTCCTGCAGAAGATGGAAGCCTACAACGGCGGCTATATCTTCTACAGTCTCGGCAACTTCAGCTTCGGCGGCAACACCGCTCCGCGCGACGTGGACACGGCGATCGCACAGGTGACTGTGAAAAAAGACGGCGACAGCTGGGCCGTCGACGGTTACGATCTCATCCCCTGCCGTCTGTCGAGCACGGACAGCAAGAATGACTATCGCCCGCGCCCGTACAAAGAGGACGAAGAGGGCTATGCGCGTGCACTCAGCAAGCTCGACGACTCCTGGACCGGCAGCGACCTGAGCGTGGACTACTCGTTCATGTACCGCTGATACATAAAAGTATGCAAAACGGCCATCCGCCGATCGGCGGATGGCCGTTGCTTTTTTCAGTCCTGCGGCAGCGGGATCTTGCCCTTGAGCAGCACCTTGCCAAAACAGCAGATGGTGATGCCGGATGAGGCGCTGATCGTCACATCCGCATCCTTGCGCGCACGGTTGAGGGAGAACAGATACACATTGCCGAGGTAGTCCTGGCAGTACTGCTTGCACTTCATATCGCCGTCCACGAAAAACAGACCGATGTCCCCATCGTAGATCGTGGCGCCGCGTTTGACGAGCACGATGGAATCGTCATGGATGTACGGCTCCATACTGTCGCCGGTGATGCGCACCGCGAAATCCGCCTCCGAATCCGACGCGACGGCATAATCCTCATAGTCGTCCCCGAAGGCCGGCGAGGCATAGCCGGCTGCGGCCGGTGTCATATACAGCGGGATGATCTTCTGCCGCTCCGGCTGCTGCTCGGAAGCCTGCATGCGCGCGCACTCGGCATCCAGCAGCTGCAGCGTCACGAGCCGGCCGTGCGCATCCAGACGGCGCAGCTTCCAGAGCGTCTCCCACTCCTCGGGCGTCGGCTGGTCGGTGCTGCCTGTGCCGCAGAACGTCTCCAGCGGGACATGCAGCGCATCGCAGATACGCAGCAGCAGTTCAAAATCGATCTTCATATTGTCGCGCCGGATGATGCTGTAGAGCGTCTGCGCGGGCACATGGATCTGCCGCGCAAACTCGTTGACCTTGATCTCGCGTTCATCCAGCAGTTTTTTGAGCGTGGTTCCGATCATGCTGAACACCCCTTTGCCTCATCATATCGAATTTCCCGTTCTATGTCAAGAAATAAAAATAACCGTGTAAATTATGAAAACGAAAATTTTCGCCGGAATTCGTGGAAACGGTTTACTTTGCTATGAAAATGTGCTTAAATATGATGAGAAGTAATAGATGATTTTGTTCATCATTACCTGCAAAATAAGGAGGAAATTTAGAAATGGTACAGTTTTCCAGCAGAATGAGTCAGCTGAAGGGTTCCGCAATCCGCGAGCTCCTCGCTCTGGCCAACAAGCCGGAAGTGCTCTCGTTTGCCGGCGGCATGCCCGCGCCCGAGCTCTTCCCCGTTGACAAAATCAAGGCCGCGACCGACGCCGTCCTCGATGAGCAGGGCAAAATCGCGCTCCAGTACTCCAGCACCAACGGCTTTGAGCACTTCCGTCAGCAGATCGCCGATCGCATGGAAGCGAAGCTCAACATCAAGACCAGCGCGGACAACATTCTCGTGACCTCCGGCTCTCAGCAGGGTCTGGATTACTCGGCACGTGTTTTCTGCGACAAGGGCGATGTCGTCATCATTGAGAGCCCGTCCTACCTCGGCGCCCTGAACGCTTTCAAGGCCTGCGAGCCGAACTTTGTCGCTATCCCCACCGACGGCGACGGCATGATCATGGAAGAGCTTGAGAAAGTGCTCGCCACGACCAAGAACGTCAAGATGATCTACGTCATCCCCGACTTCCAGAACCCGTCCGGCCGCACCTGGCCGCTCGAGCGCCGCAAGCAGTTCATGGACATCATCAATAAGTACGAGATCCCCGTCGTTGAGGATAACCCCTACGGCGAGCTCCGCTTTGAAGGCGAGTACCTGCCCGCGCTCAAGAGCATGGACACCAAGGGCCTCGTTGTCTTCCTGGGCACCTTCTCCAAGATCCTGGCGCCCGGCTACCGTCTGGGCTGGGTCTGCGCCGACGGCGAGATCCTCCAGAAGTACAACTTCCTCGCGCAGGCCGCGTCTCTGCAGGCTTCCACCGAGGCGCAGCTCGTTGTCTCCAAGTTCATCGACATGTTCGACCTCGACGAGCACGTTGCCACCATCAAGGAGTGCTACCGCAAGCGCCGTGACGTCATGATGGCGACCATGGAGCGCGAGTTCCCGCCTGAGGCGAAGTTCACCCACCCCAACGGCGGCCTGTTCACCTGGGTCGAGCTGCCGGAGTACATCAACACCAACGAGATGGCAAAGCAGTGCCTGGCGCGCAACGTCGCGTATGTTCCGGGCGACGGCTTCTTCCCGGACGCCGGCCACAATAACTGCATCCGCCTGAACTACTCCTGCATGCCCGAAGAGAAGATCGAAAAGGGCATGACCATTCTGGGCGAGGTCATCAAGGCCAACCTCAAGAAGTAATTTCCCGCATGGAAAAGACCGCGTTCTTCGGAACGCGGTCTTTTTTTATCTCATTTTCCGTGCAGAACGTGCGCATAAAGAAACGCCGCCACGCCGTCGTGATCGTTGGTATCGGTCACGCAGCCGCAGACCGCGCGCACCTCGGGCGCGGCATTGCCCATGGCAACGCTCGTGCCGGCAGCGCGCAGCATGCGCAGATCGTTGGAGCTGTCGCCGAAGGCGATGGTATCCGCAGCCGGGATGCCCAAGTGCTGCGCGAGCGCCAGCAGCGCCCTGCCCTTGTCCGCGTCGGCGGCGTTGAGCTCCAGATTGTTGCGGAAGGACGACGTGACCAGGATCTCCGGGAACGCCGCCGCGATCTCTGCCCGGGCCGTCTCGCGCTCGGCCATATCCCGAAAGCAGAGCTGCGCCTTCTGCACCGGCTGGCCGTTTTCACGCAGGAACGCCTTCAGATCATCCACCGGTGCGCGGGTGGTCCGCAGGAGCGTGACCACTTCCTCATCGGAATTATAGTAGCGCACCCGCTCCAGAAACGACCGATCGACCCAACCGGTGTCATTCCAATAGCAGTCATACATCGCGTCATAACGTCCGACAAAATCGAGCAGGCGCAGGCAGGTATCGAGCGCGATCTCCGCGCGCAGGAGCGCTTGTCCGGTGCGCGTATCCGACACTTTCGCGCCATTGATCGTAATGGCATAGTGCACGAACGGAAACGCCATCACCTGCTCCGGGATCGCCCGCAGGGCGCGCCCGGTCGCTGGAGCGATCACGTTCCCCTGCTCGGCTGCAAGCGAAAGCGCAGCGGCATTTCTTTCGGAAACGACCTTGTCCGAATTGAGCAGGGTCCCGTCCAGATCCAAAGCGATCAGCTTCATAAGCACCTCCTGAAACAAGAAAATCCTGTGTTCAAAGAACACAGGATTTTGCTGGTGGAGACTAATGGGCTCGAACCATCGACCTCATGCGTGTGAAGCATGCGCTCTAACCAGCTGAGCTAAGCCTCCAAATGGTGACCCGTACGGGACTCGAACCCATGTTACCGCCGTGAAAGGGCGGTGTCTTAACCACTTGACCAACGGGCCTAAGATGGGATGCTGCGGGTGCAGCATCCCCCTGGTAGCGGCACCTGGATTCGAACCGGGGACACTTCGGGTATGAACCGAATGCTCTGGCCAACTGAGCTATGCCGCCATGTTGTTCGCGTCTCGCCAACTGCCAAACGCAAGGAGCATTGTACCAAACAATGCTCCCTTTGTCAACAAGTTTTGCGGCGAATTTTTAATTTTTTTGCGGCAGATAATCCAGCGGCGACACGCTCTGCCCGGAGGCCGCGACCGACAGATGCAGGTGGCTCTCCTGTGCCGACTCGCAGCCGGCGGAATCGCCGACCGAGCCGATGGTATCCCCAACGGAAACCTGATCGCCGACATTCACCGTCGGGATCGACTCAAGATTAGCGTACGTGCACCGCAGCCCGTCCTCCCGCTCGGTCACGACGGTCGTGCCGTACAGATCATCGTAATACACCTTCGTTACCGTGCCGGACGCCATGGCCGAGACGACCGCGCCGTACTTGGCCTCGATGTCAATGCCGTCATGCGTGCGCCAGTCCGACATGGTCTCGTCATAGGCCAGCGCCGTCATGGCATACGGCCGCAGCACGGCGCCGTCCACCGGCCAGACATACTTGTCCTGCGCCGCCGTCTCAGCGGCGTCCTCGGCCGGAATTTCCGGCTCCGGCGTCATCTCCGGCGTGGGCACCGGCGTCGCCGGCACGGGGATTGTCGGCGCGGGCGTGACTTCCAGCACCGCGTTCTGATCGTGTCCGTCATCCATAGTCTTCGTACCCGACAGCAGTGACCAGGCGGAAACGCCGATCACCGCTGCGCACAGGACGAGGGCTATGTAGAAGCCCTTGCCTTCGATGAAGCGTACGGATCTCTTCTCCGGTTTTTTGTCCTTGTTCGGTTCCATCGTGTTTCCCTCCAAGAAAAAAGGTGTTTGCATGGGTATTGTCACCCACGCAAACACCTTTTATACCGGTTGGGAAAAATTACTTTTTGATACTGAAGAATGCGTCCTTGCCGGGGTACTGCGCCACGTCAAACAGCTCGTCTTCGATGCGCAGGAGCTGGTTGTACTTCGCCACGCGGTCCGTGCGGCTCGGCGCACCGGTCTTGATCTGGCCGGCGTTGACGGCAACGGAGATGTCCGCGATCGTGGTGTCCTCGGTCTCGCCGGAGCGGTGCGAGACGACGGCCGTCCAGCCGGCGCGGTGCGCCATCTGGATGGCGTCGAGCGTCTCGGTCAGCGTGCCGATCTGGTTGAGCTTGATGAGCACCGCGTTGGCTGCGCCGAGCTCGATGCCCTTTTTGATGCGCTGGACGTTCGTGACGAACAGATCGTCGCCGACGAGCTGGATCTTCTTGCCGAGGCGATCCATGAGCATTTTCCAGCCTTCCCAGTCATCCTCGGCCATGCCGTCCTCCAGGGAGATGATCGGGTACTTCTCCACGAAGTCGGCGTACATGTCGACCATCTGCTCGCGGGTCATGACGATGCCGCGCTTCGGCAGATGATAGCAGCCGTCCTCGGCGTTGAACCACTCGGAGCAGGCGCTGTCGATAGCGATCATGAAATCGTCATACGGCTTGTAGCCGGCCAGCTCGATGGCCTTGACGAGCGCCTTGAGCGCGTCCTCGTCGCTGTCGAGGTTCGGCGCGTAGCCGCCCTCATCGCCCACGCCGGAGGCCGGAACGACCTTCTTGAGCACGTGGAACACTTCCGAGCACATGCGCAGCGCCTCGGAGAAGCTCTTGGCGCCGACGGGCATGATCATGAACTCCTGAATATCGACGTTGCTGCCGGTGGCGTGTGCGCCGCCGTTGAGCACGTTCATCATCGGCACCGGGAGGGTCTTGGCGTTGCAGCCGCCGATGTAGTTATACAGGCTCTGGCCGGTCGCCAGCGAGCCGGCCTTCGCGCACGCGAGGGACACGCCGAGGATGGCGTTGGCGCCGAGGCGGGTCTTGTTCGGCGTGCCGTCGAGCTCGATCAGGAGCTTGTCGATCGAGGTCTGGTCGAGCACGTTCATGCCCTGCAGCGCCTCGGCGATCTCGACGTTCACGTTCTCCACGGCTTTGAGCACGCCCTTGCCGAGGTAACGGCTCTTATCGCCGTCGCGCAGCTCGCAGGCCTCGTAGATGCCGGTGGAAGCGCCGGACGGAACGGCCGCACGGCCGACGGTGCCGTCGTCGAGCGTGACCTCCACTTCCACGGTCGGATTGCCGCGGGAGTCGAGAATCTCTCTGGCGCTGACGTCCACAATTTCAAAATAATCCTTCATGTTCATACTCCTTTATGATTTTTCGATAAGGCTCTCGCCTGTCATTGCGGGTTTTGGCTCGATGTGCATGAGTTCGAGCATGGTGGGTGCGATATCGGAAAGGCGGCCGTGCGGGCGCAGCGGCAGATCGCTGCCGATGAGCACCAGCGGCACGAGATTCGTTGTGTGCGCCGTGTTGGGCGAACCGTCCGGCTCGACCATGCGGTCGGCGTTGCCGTGGTCCGCGGTGACGAGCAGCGTGTAGCCCATCTCCTGCGCCGCCGCGACGACCTCGCCGAGGCAGCGATCCACGCACTCGACCGCCTGAATGGCGGCCGGCATCACGCCGGTGTGGCCGACCATGTCGCAGTTGGCGAAGTTGCAGACGATCATGTCATATGTACCGGTGCGGATGCGCCGGACCAGCTCATCCTTGATCTTGAAAGCGCTCATCTCGGGGATGAGGTCATAGGTCGGATACTCGCGCGGTGACGGGATGAGCACGCGGTCCTCGCCGGGGTACTGTGTCTCCGTACCGCCGTTGAAGAAGAACGTGACGTGCGCATATTTCTCCGTCTCCGCGATGCGCAGCTGGCGCAGGCCGTGGGCGCTGACGATCTCGCCGAGCGTATCGTGCAGCTCCTCGGGCGGAAACGCGACCGGGAGGCCGGTGAGCTTCTCATCATAGCGCGTCGTGCAGACATAGTACAGATGCTCCGCAACGATCTTGCGCCGGAAGCCGTCAAAGTCCGGCTGCGTGAGCGCATAGGTCATTTCGCGCGCGCGGTCGGGACGGAAATTCATGAAGATAACGCTGTCGCCGGACTGAATGCGCCCGTTCGGGTCGCAGACAACGGGCTTGACGAATTCATCCGTCACACCGGCGGCGTAGCTGGCCTCCATCGCATGAACGGTGTCGGGATCCTGTATGCCCTCGCCGCAGACCATGGCGTTGTAGCTGGCCTCGATGCGATCCCAGCGCTTGTCGCGGTCCATGCCGTAGAAGCGGCCCTGCAGCGTTGCGATCTTGCCGGTGCCAAGCTCGGCGCAGTAATCGCGCAGCTGCCGGACATAGCCCGCGCCGCTCGTGGGCGCAACATCGCGTCCGTCGAGGAAGCAGTGCAGGTACACGCGCCCGATGCCGCGGTCGTGCGCCATTTTCACCATGGCAAAGATGTGCCGGATGTGGCTGTGCACACCGCCGTCAGACAGAAGGCCGAGGATATGCAGGGCCTTGCCGTTTGCTGCGTTGTCCAGTGCTGCTGCATAGACCGGATTTTCAAAGAATGTTCCATCCTCGATAGCTTTCGTAATGCGCGGCAGATCCTGAAACACGACGCGGCCGGAGCCGATGTTCGTGTGGCCGACCTCGCTGTTGCCCATCTGCCCGTCCGGCAGGCCGACGTCCAGCCCCGAAGCGGACAGCTTCGTGTGCGGCCAGCGCTGCAGGAGGCCGTCCATGACCGGCGTTTGGGCCATGTAAATGGCGTTGCCGTCGTTCGGCTCGCCGATGCCGTAGCCATCGAGAATGATGAGTGCGACTTTCCCGTTGCTCATTCGCAGGCTCCCTGCGCCGTCGCGGCGACGATCTTCGAGAAATCGACCGGCTTGAGCGATGCGCCGCCGATCAGGCCGCCGTCGATATCCGGCTGGGCCAGCAGCTCGGCCGCGTTGCCCGCGTTCATGGAGCCGCCGTAAAGGATGCTGATCGTCTGGGCCGTCTCAAGGTCATAGAGCTTGCCGAGCGTGGCGCGGATCGACGCGCAGACTTCCTGCGCCTGCGCGCTCGTGGCGGTGTTGCCGGTGCCGATGGCCCACAGGGGCTCATAGGCGATGACGCAGTGCATGGCCTGCTCGGCCGTGAGGCCGGAGAAGGCCGCTGCGACCTGATAGGCGACATACGTCTCGGTCAGATCATGCTCGCGCTGCGCAAGACTCTCGCCAACGCAGATGATCGGCGTGATGCTGTTGTCGAGCAGGATCTTCGTCTTGGCATTGACCTGCAGGTCGGTCTCGCCGTGGTAGCTGCGGCGCTCGCTGTGGCCGACGATGCAGTACTGCGCGCCGAGGTCGCTGAGCTGCTCGGCAGACACCTCGCCGGTGAATGCGCCGTGCTGGTGCTCGGACACGTCCTGCGCGCCGACGCCGAGGTGGCAGCCCTGCCCCGCCGTCTCCAGCGCGGCAATGAGCGGATACGGCGCGCAGATGACCACGTCACAGCAGCGCTCGGCGGGAAGATTCGCCTGCAGCTCCTGCGTGAAGGCCGGGATCTCGGCCACGCGCTTATTGAGCTTCCAGTTGCCGGCGATGATTGCTTTTCTCTCTTTCAAATTCATATCCAATGATTCCTTTCTGCGACTTACTTATCCAGCAGGCACGCAACGCCCGGCAGCTCCTTACCTTCCAGGAACTCCAGCGAAGCGCCGCCGCCGGTGGAAATGTGCGTCATTTTATCGGCGAAGCCGAGCTTCTCGACCGCAGCGGCCGAGTCACCGCCGCCGACGATCGTCACCGCACCGGACTCTGCCAGCGCTGCCGCAATGGCTTCCGTGCCGGCGGCAAAGGCCGGGAACTCAAACACGCCCATCGGGCCGTTCCAGACGACCGTACCGGCGCCCTTGACGGCTTCCGTGAACAGTTGGATGGTTTCGGGGCCGATATCAAGGCCCATCCAGTCGGCCGGGATGGCATTGGTCGGCACGACCTTGCGCGCGCAGTCGGCGGCAAACTGATCGCCGGCCATGGTGTCCACCGGCAGCAGCAGCTTCACGCCGCGGTCTTTCGCTTTTCGGATCATCTCGAGCGCATAGTCCATCTTGTCTGCCTCGAGCAGAGACGTGCCGATCTCGCCGCCCTGCGCCTTGATAAACGTATAGGCCATGCCGCCGCCGATGATGATCGTGTCGGCCTTTTCGAGCAGGTTGTTGATGACGCCGATCTTATCGGACACCTTCGCGCCGCCGAGGATGGCCACAAACGGGCGCTTCGGATCCTCGAGCGCCTTGCCCATGACGGACAGCTCCTTCTCGATCAGCAGTCCGGCGTAAGCAGGCAGATACGCCGCGACACCGGCGGTGGAAGCGTGCGCACGGTGCACCGTGCCGAACGCATCGGAGACATAGAGCTCCGCCATGGAGGCAAGCTCCCTGGCGAATTCGGGATCGTTTTTCTCCTCGCGGGGATCAAAGCGCAGGTTCTCCAGCAGCAGGAGCTGGCCCGGCTGCAGCGCGGCCGCCTTGGCCTTGGCGTCCTCGCCGACAATATCCTTGGCAAAGATGACTTCCATGCCCAGCAGCTCCGACAGGCGCTTGGCCACAGGAGCGAGCGTGAGGCTCTCTTTCCACGTGCCCTTCGGCTTGCCGAGGTGCGAGCAGGCGATCACGGCGGCGCCGTTGTCAAGCAGGTAGCGGATGGTCGGCAGCGCGGCCACGATGCGCTTATCGCTCGTGATCTCGCCGGTCGTTTTGTCCTGCGGGACATTGAAGTCGCAGCGCAGGAGCACCTTTTTTCCGGAAAGCGGGACGTCCCTGACGGTCATTTTGTTGTAGTTCATCTTGCTTCCTCCTGTTTTGTGATTTCACACAGGCGTGTGATATGGTATTCAGACATTCAGATCGATCTGCCCGAGCATATTCTGCTGGCGCAGCGCTTCATAGCACAGGATCGCCGCCGTGTTGGACAGATTCAGGCTGCGCGCCTCCGCGCGCATGGGGATGCGCAGGCAATGGTCGGCATAGCGCTCGCGCAGCCACTCCGGCAGGCCCTGCGTCTCTTTGCCGAACATGAGCGTCACGTTCGGGGTCGAGAGATCGGCGTCAACATAACTCACGCTTGCCTTCGTCGTGAGCAGCCAGAGATTCTCATCGCCGTTTTTGGCAAAATACTCGTCGATGTTCTCATAGACCGAGATATCGACCAGATGCCAGTAATCAAGTCCGGCGCGCTTGACCGCGCGGTCGGAAATGTCAAACCCGAGCGGTTTGACCAGATGCAGCCGCGAACCCGTGCAGGCACAGGTGCGGGCAATGGCGCCGGTATTGTTCGGGATCTCCGGCTCCACCAAAACGATGTCTACCATAGTGCTTTCCTCTTACATATTTTTTCTATTTTGACGTCTATTATTTTATCCCGAAGCCGCTTTTTTTGCAATCTCTCTTTTAAATAAAGCTACCACAGGAACGCACTGGATTTCTGAACTTTTCATGAAACATGCCGAAGATGGTTGCGAAATGGATGAAAAAACTTTATAATATCCACAGAATCCATAGATTTCGCGCAAGACCCCATGCGCGGGAGGCATTATGACACAACTTTGCTCCATCTGTCCGCGCGGCTGCGGCGTTGATCGCGCGGGCGGGCAGTTCGGCTTTTGCGCCGTGCCGGACGCGCCGGTCGTGGCGCGGGCCGCGCCGCACTTCGGCGAGGAACCGTGCATTTCCGGCACACGCGGCAGCGGCGCGGTATTTTTCTCGGGCTGCAATCTGCGGTGCGTATTCTGCCAGAACCGCACCATCAGCCGCGGAGAGCACGGAAAAGAGATCACCGTCGCGCAGCTTCGCGGCATTTTTTTGCGCCTGCGCGATGCGGGCGTGCACAACATCAATCTTGTCACACCGAGCCACTACACGCGGCAGATCGCCGAGGCGCTCTCCGGGCTGGAGCTCGGCATCCCGGTCGTCTGGAACAGCTCCGGCTACGAATGCGTCGAGACGCTGCGTATGCTCGACGGGCTCGTGCAGGTATACCTGCCGGACCTGAAATACGCCCTGTCGGAGCCGGCCGCGCGCTACTCCGCCGCGGCGGACTATCCGCAGGTCGCGCGCGCTGCCATTCTGGAGATGTACCGCCAGACCGGTCCGTTCCGGCTCGACGAGGACGGCATGCTGCAGCGCGGCGTGCTCATCCGGCACCTTATCCTGCCGCAGCAGGGGGAAAACACCCGCCGCGTCATCGACTGGGTCGGGCAGACATTTGCACCCGGCCAAGTGCTTTTCAGCCTCATGAGCCAGTACACACCCGTCGGCGATCTGGCGCAGTGGCCGGAGCTGCAGCATCCCATCTCCCCGGAGCTAAACGAAGAAATGTACCAGTACCTGATCGACAGCCCGATCACCGACGGCTTTTATCAGGATCTCGATGCCGCGACCGGCGACATGATCCCGGCGTTTGACGGCACCGGCGTTTGAACCACGATCCTATCAATACAGAAAAAGATATACGGAGGTACCCTCATGGAGTACAAAGAGATTCTTGACAGCGCACGCACCTGCATCGGGCCGTACTGCAAAGCCTGCCCGGTCTGCAACGGCAAAGCCTGCGGCAACCAGGTCCCCGGCCCCGGCGCCAAAGCGCCCGGCAGCGGCTTTATCCGCAACTTTGACGCCTGGCAGAAGATCTGCGTCAACATGGACACCATCTGCCCGAACGAACCCGTCGATACGGCCGTGGAGCTGTTCGGCACCATGTACCGCTACCCGTTTTTCGCGGCTCCGCTCGGCGCGATGAAGCTGCACTACGGCGAAAAGTACACCGACCGCGAGTATAACAGCATTCTCGTCAACGCCTGCGCCGACAGCGGCATCGCCGCCTTCACCGGCGACGGTGTGGACGCCGCCGTGTTCCAGGGCGCGATGGAAGCCATCCGCACCGCGGGCGGCGTCGGCGTGCCGACGATCAAGCCGTGGAACCAGGAACTGGTCTTTGAAAAGCTCGATCTGGCCAGGACCAGCGGCTGCAAGGCCGTCGCCATGGACATTGACGGTGCGGGCCTCCCCTTCCTGAAAAATATGACGCCGCCGGCCGGCAGCAAATCCGTGCAGGAACTGGCGGAGATCATCCGCTACGCGGGCATGCCGTTCATCGTCAAGGGCGTCATGACCGTGCGCGGCGCGCAGAAGGCCGCAGAGGCGGGCGCGGCGGCGATCATCGTGTCCAACCACGGCGGCCGCGTGCTCGGCCAGACGCCGGCCAGCGCCGAGGTGCTGCCGGAGATCGCCGATGCCGTCGGCAGCAGCATGAAGATCTTCGTCGACGGTGGCATCCGCACCGGCACGGACGTGTTCAAGGCGCTGGCGCTCGGCGCGGACGCTGTGCTCATCGGCCGCCCGTTCGTGCCGATGGTCTACGGCGACGGCGCGCAGGGCGTGGCGACCTACATCGAAAAGATCGGCAGCGAGCTGCGCGACACGATGGCCATGTGCGGCGTGCATACGCTCGACGAGATCACGCGCGACTGCGTGCGCGTGATGTGACCTACATACAGCCAACGAAAAAAGATCCGGGGACGGCTGTCCCCGGATCTTTTCTTTTTCAATCGTCCCAGATCATGGTGGCGAAGTAATCCTCCGGCGTTTCGGCGCGGCGGATCAGGCGCGTGGAGCCGTCCGGCTGCAGCAGCACCTCCGCGCAGCGGAGCTTGCCGTTGTAGTTATAGCCCATGGCGAGGCCGTGCGCGCCGGCATCGTGAATGACCAGCAGATCGCCGATGTCGATGCGCGGCAGCATGCGGTCGACGGCGAACTTGTCGTTGTTCTCGCACAGGCCACCGACAATGTCATACTTGTGGTCACAGGGCGCATCCTCCTTGCCCATGACCGTGATGTGGTGATAAGACCCGTACATGGCCGGGCGCATCAGGTCGCAGGCGCAGGCGTCCGTGCCAATGTACTCCTTGTAAATATGCTTGGCATGGATCGCGCGCGTCACGAGATGACCATACGGCGCGAGCATGAAGCGGCCGAGCTCCGTGCACAGGGCTACATCGCCCATGCCGGCCGGGACGAGGATCTCCTCGTACACCTTGCGCACGCCCTCACCGATGACGGCAATGTCATTTTCCGATTCCTCCGGCCGATACGGGATGCCCACGCCGCCGGAGAGGTTGATGTACGTGATATGGCAGCCGGTCTCCCGCTGCAGCTCGACCGCGAGCTGGAAGAGAATGCGCGCCAGCGCGGGATAGTATTCATTGGACAGGGTGTTGGATGCCAGAAATGCGTGGATGCCAAACTCCTCCGCGCCCCTGGCCTTGAGCATCCGGAACGCCTCGGTGATCTGCTCGCGCGTCATGCCGTACTTGGCGTCGCCGGGGTTGTCCATGACCTGAAAGCCCTCGCGCGACTCGCCGAGCGAGAACGTGCCGCCCGGATTGAAGCGGCAGCCGATCCGCTTCGGGATATAGCCGATCGTCTTTTCCAAAAAGTCCACGTGCGTAATATCATCGAGGTTGATGGTCGCGCCGAGCTTTGCCGCCAGGCGGTAATCCTCGGCCGGGGTCTCGTTGGACGAGAACATGATGTTCTCGCCGACGCTGCCGATGCGCTCGGCCATCATCAGCTCCGTGAGCGACGAGCAGTCGCAGCCGCAGCCCTCCTCCTGCAGGATCTTGAGGATGGCGGGGGTCGGCGTAGCCTTCACGGCGAAATACTCCCGGTAGCCGGGATTCCACGAAAAAGCGGCTTTCAGGCGGCGGGCATTCTCGCGGATGCCCTGCGCATCATAGAGGTGAAACGGTGTGGGATAGCGCGCGGCGATGTCCTCGAGCTGCTCCGCTGTTACAAACGGCTTCTTCATTGGAATTCCTCCCTGCGAAACCTAGAATTGCACTCATTGTAGGAGCCGCTCGGGGCCGTGTCAAGAAGGCAAAAGCATTTTCGCCGTTCCATGCATATGCGCGGCAAAATCATCCCCCCGCTCCGTCATTTTACCCGGAATGGAAGGGCCTCAGATGTCCTCAAGCAACTCCGTTTCCACCGGCTGGGCCGCATCGACGAAGCGCACCTGCAGCACCGCCTGCGGCCAGTTGACCGAAATGGCCGCCGCCCGGCCGCGCGCCTGCGCCGCCGCGTCGATCTGCAGGCACAGCTCCGCCAGTACCTCGCGCGTCAGATAGCCGCCGCGCCAGTGGAACACCAGCCCCGGCTGCTTCTTGCGCAGCGCCTGATCGACCCTGCGCGCGACCTCCTCCGGCTTCGTCCAGGACAGGTGCTGCAGCTTATAGTAAAACTGCCCGCCGTCCGTGCAGGGCGGGGCCGGATACAGCAGCGGCCGGTGGTCGCGGAAGATCTTTGTATCGTCGAGATTGAAATAGTCATAGCGCGTGCCGTACTTACTGAGGGAATTGTCAAACGTGGCGTCCAGATGATAGCACTGCCCGCCGAGCTGGACGATGTTCCAGGCGTGCAGGTAGCGCTCGCCATTGGCGCGGTCCCGGTCGCTGACGGCGATCATGCACGGCAGACCGAGCCCGTCACACAGCAGCTTGACCGTTTTGGCCATGCCCTCGCACACGCCGACGCCGTTGGTCAGCGGGCCGATGACTTCGTGCGAATACGGCTTTTCGAGCTTATCATAGCGGACGTTTTCCACAATGAAATCATGGATCGCGCGCTCCTGCTCCGCCGGCGGAAGACTGCGCAGCGGCCGCAGCAGGCGCGTCACGCGCGCCTCGATCGCCTGCCGGTGCTCCCGGATGCGCTTTTTCTCAAACCGGTACTCCGGCCAGAACTCCACAAACGCCGCCTCCGGCACCGCGCGGCACGAAAAACCAACGGCGTAGAAGATCTCCGGATGATCCAGCCGGAGCTGGAAAAAGAGCGTGCTGAGCGTTTCCATCGGCAGGCGCGGGATGCGCGCCGACGGCGTCAGCTCCCGTAGGCAGGTCAGCATGCCGTGATAGGCCGCGCGCTCCTGCGGCGGGAGCTGCTGGTAATAATACTGTGCGTGCAGCTGCATGGCTTACTGCGCTCCTTTCGTCAGATCGGCACGTGGGCTGACCTGAAACCGTTTTTTGTACGCCCGTGAAAAGGCGGAATAGTCATGATAGCCGCACTGAAAGCAGGCGTCCGTCGTGCGCATGCCCTGTGCAATGAGGTCGCGCGCCACACGCAGGCGCTTGTCCGTGAGGTAGCCGTGAATGGTGAAGCCGGTCTCCTCTCGAAACATACGCATCATATAATATTTGCTGAGGTAAAAGGTGTCCGCCAGCGCATCGATGCTGACGTCCTCGGTCAGGTGCGTGTTGAGGTATTCGAGAATGGCCGCCGTCTTCTCGTTGCAGTGCTCGGACGGGGCGTAGTTCACGCCGTCGTCATCCAGCCCGCGGCCCAGCATGACCAGCAGCTGCAGCATCTGTGCCCGCGCGAGCAGGTCGTGCCCGTAGGCCGTGCTCCGCTCCTCCGCCTCGAGCGCATCGAGCGTGCGCAGCAGCGCTGCGCGCCGCCCTGCCTCCGGCCGCAGGACAAAGCTCTGCCCGTCGGCCGGCAGACGGAAGCAGGCATCCAGCTGCGAAACGGCCGTGGACTGTGCGCGGAGAAATTCCGGCGATATGTAGAGGATCACGCGCTCGTAGCGCTGGCTCGGGTCGATCTGCGCCTTGTGGATCGCCCCCTGCCGCACAAGCACCACGTCATACGGACGCAGCACGTGCGTGCGCCCCTCGACGATGTAGTTCCCGCGCCCGGCCAGAAAGAATACCAGCTTGTGAAATTCATGATAGTGGAACGCCGTGTCCTCCGCCAGCGCACTGCTCAGGTGGAACAGACGGAAATCTTCATGCAGGTATCCCCTGCGCTCATAATCGGTCTGCTGCATGGCTCGCCTCCGAAAAAAGCATCTTTTGCAATATATGATAGCATTTTTGTACAATTATTGCAACGACGAATTGTATATACTGTCACCAAAGCGCTGTTACGGCGCAATCTACACACTGGGAGTGTTGCATTTATGGCCAAGGCAAACGGTTCCAAGTCTTTCTTTAAGACTTACGGATTCCTGATCTTCATGCTCACCGGCATCGTCGCCGGCTGTCTCGTGGGCGCGTTCGCCCCGAACTTCGGCAAAAAGATCGAATTCCTGGGTACACTGTTCATCAACATGATGTTCTGTGTGGTGGTGCCGATGGTGTTCTGCTCCATCGCATCTGCCATCGCCAATATGAAAAGTGTCAAGCGCGCCGGTAAGATCATGGGTGTGACCATCGCAACGTTCCTGGTCACTGCCGCTATCGCTGGTGTCATCATGTACATCGTCTGCCGCATCTTCCCGCTCGTGGATGGTCACTACACCATCACGGAAGGCGAGATCGGCGATACGCTGGGCTTCGGCGACATGATCGTCAACTTCTTTACCAAGCCCGACTTCATGGAGCTGCTGAGCCGTAAGGCCATCCTGCCGCTGATCGTTGCGGCGGTGCTGTTCGGTTTCGGCATCCAGATGAACGGCGGCCCCGAGACAAAGACCGCGCAGGTGCTCGAGGATATCACGGGCTGCATCATGAAGACCGTGAAGCTCATCACCTACTACGCCCCGATCGGCTTCTTCGGCTTCTTTGCCAATCTGGTGTCTACTTACGGCCCGGAGCTGGTTGCCGACTACAGCCGCACGCTCATTATCTACTACGTCATGAGCTTCGTGTACATGTTCGTGTTCTTCCCCATTTACGCCCAGTTCGGCGGCGGCAAGGGCGGCGCGAAGATCATGTTCTCCAAGCTGTTCCGCCCGGCGGCGGTGTCGTTCGGTACCTGCTCGTCCGTTGCGACCATCCCGACGAACATGGAAGTTGCCGATGAGACCGGCATCAGCAAGGATGTCACGGACATCGTGCTGCCCATGGGTGCCACCATGCACATGGACGGCTCGGCCATGAGCGCCATCATCAAGGTCGCGTTCCTGTTCGGCGTGTTCGGACTGGACTTCACGACGGAAAAGGCCATTCTGGCCATCATCGTGGCGGTGTTCTCCTCCGTGGCCATGAGCGGTATCCCCGGCGGCGGCGGTACCGGCGAGCTGGTAGTCTGCACGATCTTCTTCCCCGACCAGCTGGCTGTTGCCTACCCGATCGCACTGGCGATCGGCAACCTCGTCGATCCTCCGGCGACCATGGTCAACTCCGCCGGCGACTATGTTGTGTCCTTCATCGTCTCCCGCTATGTGGACGGCAAGGATTGGCTGCAGAAGGCCATTGCCAAGAAGAGAGAAAGCAAGGCTATCGAGCAGTAATCTGCCGATGTATCAAATTCCTTCCACCCGGAAACACTACGGTGTACCGGATGGGAGGAATTTTTTATGCTTGGAAAAGTCGAGATCTGCGGTGTCAACACGGCCGACCTGAAAGTCCTGAGCAGCGACGCCTGCCGGGCACTGCTCATCCGCGCAAAGCACGGCGACACTGACGCGCGCGAGCAGCTCATTGCCGGCAACCTCCGGCTGGTGCTGTCCGTGATCCAGAAATTCATCGGCCGCGGCGAGAACGTGGACGATCTGTTTCAGGTCGGCTGCATCGGCCTGATCAAGGCCATCGACAATTTTGACGCTGAAAACCACGACGTACGTTTTTCCACCTACGGCGTGCCCATGATTTCCGGGGAAATCCGGCGCTACCTGCGCGACAACAGCCCCATCCGCGTCAGCCGCTCCACGCGCGACACCGCCTATAAGGTCCTGCAGGCAAAAGAGCGCCTGACTGCCGCCTCCGGCCGCGAGCCGACGCTTGACGAGATTGCAAAGGAACTGGACATCCCGCGGCGGGACGTCGTGTTCGCGCTCGACGCAATCAGTGACCCCATCTCGCTCTACGAGCCGATCTACACCGACAACGGCGAGAGCATCTGCGTCATGGACCAGGTCGGCGACACGAAAAACACTGACGAGCAGTGGCTGGAGCATCTGGCGCTCTCGAACGCCATCTCCGACCTTAACGAGCGCGAGAAGAAGATCCTCTCCCTGCGCTTTTACGCCGGCAAGACCCAAATGGAGGTCGCCGGTGAGATCGGCATCAGCCAGGCGCAGGTGTCCCGCCTGGAGAAAAACGCGCTCGGCAAGATCCGCAAGAACATCTTCCCCTCATAAACCGCCGCCCGGCGCCATAGACTGGTACCAAAACGCTGCGGAGGGATTACCATGAAATGCTGTTTGTCCGATCTGCGATACAAGGAAGTCATCGACCTGACCACCGGGCAGCGGCTCGGCTATGTCTGCGACGCGGAGATCGATCTGGAGCAGGGCAAGATTGTGTCGCTGATCGTGCCGGGGCAAAAAAAGCTCGGCGGTCTGCTCAGCGGCGATGACGACTACATTCTGCCGTGGGAATCCATCTCCAGATTGGGCGAGGATATCATTCTCGCCGAGGTCGCGGCGCAGCAGCCGCGCCGCCGGCGGGAAAAGCGGCAGAATTATCTCTGACAGCCTGAAAAAACGGCAAAAATCCGGGCAAATCCTCTTGCATTGTCCGGATTTCTCTGGTATAATACCAGAGCATTACGCACGGGGGTCGATGTGCGACCATGTGGCTTCGGCCTGGTCGGGCACAATTGACGCCCCCGGAGGTAGCAACTAATTAAAGGAGGAAACAAAAAACTATGGCAGTCGTATCTATGAAACAGCTTCTCGAGGCCGGTGTCCACTTCGGTCATCAGACCCGCAGATGGAACCCGAAAATGGCGGAGTACATCTACTGCGAGCGCAATGGCATCTACATCATTGACCTGCAGAAGACCGTCAAAAAGCTCGAGGAGGCTTACAACTTCGTGCGCACCCTCGCAGAGAATGGCCAGACCATCCTCTTCGTCGGCACCAAGAAGCAGGCTGCGGACGCCGTGAAGGAAGAGGCTTCCCGCGTCGGCATGTACTATGTCAATGCCCGCTGGCTCGGCGGCATGCTCACCAACTTCAAGACCATGCGCACCCGCATCGACCGTCTGGCTCAGCTCAAGAAGATGCAGGAGGACGGCACCTTCGACATGCTCCCGAAGAAGGAAGTCATGAAGCTGCTCGGCGAGATGGAGAAGCTTGAGAAGTACCTCGGCGGCGTCAAGGAAATGAAGAAGCTCCCCGGCGCGCTGTTCGTCGTTGACCCCCGCAAGGAGCACAACGCCATCGCTGAGGCCCGCAAGCTGCACATCCCGATCGTTGCCATCGTCGACACCAACTGCGACCCGGACGAGATCGACTACGTCATCCCCGCGAACGACGACGCGATCCGCGCCATCCGCCTGATCTCTTCCACCATGGCCAACGCCGTGCAGGAAGGCCGTCAGGGCGCCGACGCTGAGGAAGCTGCTTCCGAGGAAGAGGCCCAGAAGGTCGAAGAGTAATTGAAAAACTGCAAGGGCGGGCCGCGTACCCGCCCTTCTGATAAAACAATAAAGGAGAAAGAATTATGGCATTTTCTGCTGCTGATGTGAAAAATCTGCGTGAAATGACCGGCGTCGGCATGATGGACTGCAAAAAGGCCCTCACCGCTGCTGACGGCGATATTGATAAGGCTGTGGAATGGCTCCGTGAGAAGGGCCTCGCCGCCGCTCAGAAGAAGGCCGGCCGCATCGCCGCCGAGGGCATGGCTTACGCCGCCGTCGTCGATGGTATCGGCGTGATCGTCGAGGTCAACGCGGAGTCTGACTTCGTGGCCAAGAACGACCTGTTCGTGGATTACGTCAAGGGCGTCGCCGCCGTCGTCGCCAAGGAGAACCCGGCTGATCTCGACGCGCTGTACGCCTGCGCTTACGGCAACGGCAAGACCGTGCTCGAGGAGCAGAACGATAAGGTCCTCGTTATCGGCGAGAACATCAAGGTCCGCCGCTTCGCGCGCTACGACACCGGCCTGAACGTCCCCTATGTCCACATGGGCGGCCGCATCGCCGTGCTTGTCAACCTCGAGACCGAGTCCACCGACGCTGCCGTCGTCGAGCTGGGCAAGGACATCGCCATGCAGATCGCGGCTCTGAACCCGACCTACAAGGATAAGAGCGACGTCTCCGAGGAGTTCATCGAGAAGGAAAAAGAGATCCGCCTGGCGCAGGCCAAGGAAGATCCGAAGAACGCCAAGAAGCCCGACGCCATCATCGAGAAGATCGTCATGGGCGGCATCGGCAAGTACTTCAAGGAGATCTGCCTGCTGCAGCAGCCGTTCGTTAAGGACGACAAAGTCTCCGTTGAGCAGCACATCGCCGCCGTCGCCAAGCAGGTCGGCGCTTCCATCAAGCTCGTGAACTACACCCGCTTTGAGAAGGGCGAAGGCATTGAGAAGCGTCAGGACGACCTCGCCGAGGAAGTTGCGAAGCTCATCAAGTAAATTTCACTTCCATTCTGCATCCCGCGGCTCCGAACCGGGCCGCGGGATATTTCTGTCTGCGTCATCCTTTTTGTGGGAGATCAGCGGTAAAAACCGCCGTTTTTCGGGAGTAGAGTGGCTCTACGGCCGTGTAGAGCCGCATTTTTTCCGGTAGAGACCGTAAAATTGGAACGTAGACAGGGAAAAATGACAGTAGCTTGTATTTATGCGCCAGCGGGTGTACGGATAAAGGGCACACACCGTGCAGCACTTTGAGCAAGCAAAGGAGCACTCACATGATCCAGATTTTTACCGACACGTCGGCAAACCTGCCGGCTGCTTACATTCAGAAATATTCCCTGCGCGTCATCCCACTGACGTACTTCGTCGACGGCGTTGAAGCGCATCAGGATCCTGCTGTTGATTTTGACGGGAAAGCCTACTATGACGCCATGCGCAGCGGCACGCCCGTATCCACCACCATGATCAACCTTGCCGCGTTTCTCGAGCCGCTGCACGCGGCGCTGGCGGCCGGCGACGACGTGATCTATATCGGCATGTCCGGCGGCATCAGCGGCACGGCGCATGCGGCCGCCATGGCCGTGCAGGAGCTGCAGGAAGAATTCCCGGAGCGGAAAATCGCCGCCATTGACACCTATGCCGCCTCGCTCGGCGAAGGGCTGCTGGTGATCGAGGCCGCGCGTATGCTCGAAAACGGCGCGCCTTTCTCGCTGATCGTCGAGCAGATCTCCCGCCGCCGCCATACGATGTGCCAGTACTTCACGGTCGATGACCTCGCCTATCTGGAGCGCGGCGGCCGCGTGAGCAAGGCTGCCGCCATCGTCGGCACCGTGCTCAAGATCAAGCCGCTGCTGCGCGGCGATGACGAGGGCAAGATCGTCCTGTGCGGCAAGACGCGCGGCCGCAAGCAGTCGCTCACCGCGCTGGCGGACTTTTACGAGAAGCTCGTCGCCGACAAGTCCGAGGAGATCGGCATCGCGCACGCAGACGATGCAGCCGGCGCGCAGTTTCTGCTCGATGCGCTGCGTCAGCGCGGCTTCACCGGCGAATGCCTGACCGTGTGCTACGAGCCCGTCACCGGCTCGCACGTCGGCCCCGGCACGGTGGCGCTGTTTTTCCAGGGCATCCACAGATAAACGAAAACCCGGAGGACACGTCCTCCGGGTTTTTTATGTCTCTTTCCGGTCGACCTGCCGGATCATTTTCTCGAACTTCGCGCGCGGGCCCATGACCTCGCGCCCGCAGCCAAGGCAGCGCAGCTTGAAATCCGCGCCGATGCGCAGCACCTCCCAGCGTTTCTCGCCGCAGGGGTGCTGTTTTTTCATCGTCAGAATGTCGCCGACCTGAATATCCATCGCTCACTCCCCCTTGATGCGCTGCCAGTAGGCACGCGCCGCCTGCTCGGTCTTGTTGTCACCGTATTCATAATAGTGCTTTCCCTTCAGCTCATCGGGCAGGTACTGCTGCTGCACCCAATGACCCGGGTAGCCGTGCGGATACTTGTAGCCCTGCTCACGCTCGAAGCCCGTGCCGTCGGCATGGACGTTCTGCAGCTCACGCGGGATGGGCCCCGCCTTCCCTGCCCGAACGTCGGCGATCGCGGCGTCGATGGACATGACAACGGAGTTGGACTTCGGCGCCGTGGCCAGCAGCAGCACTGCCTCCGCCAGCGGCAGCCGCGCCTCCGGCAGGCCGAGCTGGAGCGCGCTGTCCACGCAGGATTTCACGATCATGGCCGCCTGCGGATAGGCAAGGCCGATATCCTCACTTGCCGAGCACAGGATGCGCCGGCACGCACCGATCAGGTCGCCGGCCTCGAGCAGGCGCGCCAGATAATGCAGCGCCGCGTCGGGATCCGAGCCGCGCAGCGACTTCATGAGCGCGGACACGACGTCATAGTGGTCGTCGCCCGCACGGTCATAGTGCATGGCGCTGCGCTGCGTGATGTTCTCGGCATCCGCGCGCAGAAGGCGGATGGTATCCCCCTCTCTCGGCGCCGCCGAAAAGAGCAGCTCGACCGCATTGAGCGCCTTGCGCACATCGCCGCCGCAGACGGACGCGATATACCCCGCCGTACCGGGCTCGATGTCCGCCGTAACATTTTCCCGCGCACTGAGAATGGACACCGCGCGCAGCACGGCTTTTTCCACCTCGGCGGCCGGCACCTGCTTGAACTCAAACACCGTGCTGCGGCTGAGCACCGCGTTATAGACATAGAAATACGGGTTTTCCGTTGTAGAGGCAATGACCGTGATGCGGCCGTCCTCCATGAACTCCAGCAGCGACTGCTGTTGCTTTTTGTTGAAGTACTGGATCTCGTCGAGATACAGCAGCACACCGCCGGGCGTGAGCATGGTGTCGAGCTCGGCAATGATATTGCGGATGTCCGAAATGCTCGCGGTCGTGGCGTTCAGGCGGCGCAGGGTGCGGTTCGTGCTGGCCGCGATGATGCTTGCGACCGTGGTCTTGCCGGTGCCGGACGGGCCGTAAAACACCATATTCGGGATCTCGCCGGATTCCACGATGCGGCGGAGCATCCCGTTCGGGCCCAGAATATGCTTTTGCCCGACGACATCGTCGAGCGTGGTCGGCCGGATCTCATCCGCCAATGGTCTGTACATAGCGCGCCTCCTGTGATGCAATGGCGATATTATACCGCATTTTGCGCGCCTTGGCAACTCGCCGCACTTGGCAGGCGGCGCAAAATGTGCTACACTGCCGGAGAGGTGAACAATATGCGCACACCGGAACAAGTGCAGGAGATCCTCCGCTGTCTGGCGCAGGCCTACCCCGCGGACTGCTCCCTGCAATATCAGAAAGATTATGAACTGCTGTTTGCCGTGCGGCTGGCAGCGCAATGCACCGACGAGCGCGTCAATCAGGTCACGCCGGCGCTGTATGCGCGCTTTCCGACGCTCGAGGCGTTTGCCGCCGCCGAGCCCGAGGACGTAGAGCCATATGTCCACTCCTGCGGCTTTTACCGGGCGAAGGCGCGGGACATCGTCCTGTGCGCGCGCAAGCTCGTCGCGGAATACGGCGGCCGCGTGCCGGACACGATGGAGGCCCTCACTTCCCTGCCCGGCGTCGGCCGCAAGACGGCCAACCTCATTCTAGGCGACGTGTACCACAAGCCCGCCGTGGTCGTGGACACGCACTGCATCCGGCTCTCGAACCGCATGGGGCTTGTAGACGGACTGAAAGACCCCGTCAAGATCGAGACCGCGCTGCGCAAGATCCTGCCGCCGGAGGAATCGTCCGACTTCTGCCACCGGCTCGTGCTGCATGGCCGCGCCGTGTGTACGGCACGCAAGCCGCTATGCAGCACGTGCTGCGTGCGCCACGTATGTCAAACCGCAGAGGAGATGGAGCTATGAGACCGATCGCACACATCCACAGCGACTTTGCCACGAAGTTCGGCATTCCGCGCCAGAGCGGCGTCGTCGAAAGCCTGCAGGCCGAGATCATTTTCGAGCCGGAATTTCGCAGCCGCGACGCCGTGCGCGGGCTGGAAGCGTTCTCGCACATCTGGCTCATCTGGGAGTTTTCCGAGAACGTGCGCGCCGACTGGTCGCCGACCGTGCGTCCGCCGCGTCTGGGCGGCAATGTGCGCATGGGGGTGTTCGCCACGCGCTCGCCGTTCCGGCCGAACCCGATCGGTCTGTCGTGCGTGCGTCTGGAGGACATTACATTTTCCGACGCGCGCGGCCCGGTGCTCCATGTCGCCGGAGCGGACCTGATGGACGGCACGCCGATCTACGACATCAAGCCCTACATTCCCTACGCCGACTGCCATCCGGAGGCGACGGAAGGCTTCACCGGGCAGGTGGAAATGCAGGCGCTGACGGTGGAGATCCCACCGGAGCTGCTGGCCCGCTTCCCGGTTGAGAAGCGCGACGTACTCGTCGGTGTGCTCGCGCAGGATCCGCGCCCGCGGTATCAGGCGGACGCCAGCCGTGTCTACGGGCTGGAATTCGGCGGTTATGAGGTGAAATTCACGGTCAGTGATCAAATACTGACCGTCACGGATATTGCAAAAAAAGACTCGTGAAATCACGAGTCTTTTTCATATTTCAGCTGATACAGGTCCGTGCGCCGCGCGCGCAGGACCGGGATCTGCGCCCGGACGGCGTCCGTCTCCGTAAGGTCGATGTCACAGATCAGCAGCTGCGGCGCTGCCTCCGCCTGCGCCTGTACGCGCCCCCACGGGTCGCACACGAGCGAGTGGGCATAGGAAACATAGCCCGCCGTCTCGTCCCGCGCCGGAGCGCAACCCGCGACAAAGCACTGGTTATCCAGCGCCCGCGCGCGAAACAGCAGCTCCCAGTGCGCCGGTCCGGTCGTCATATTGAACGCCGCCGGCACCACGATCAGCCGCGCGCCCTCGAGCGCCAGAATGCGAAAGAGCTCAGCAAAGCGCACGTCAAAGCAGATCGCCACGCCGAGTTTTCCGAACGGCGTGTCCACGAGCGTGTATTGCTGCCCGGGCGAGAGCGTGTCAGACTCGAAAAAGCGCTGGCCGCCCGCCACGTCGATATCGAACAGGTGCACCTTGCGGTGCTTCGCCTGCTGCGTCCCCTGCGGGTCAAACACGTAGCAGGTGTTGTAGATCGCGTCCCCGTCGCGTTCCGGCACGGAGCCTGCGACGAGCCAGACGCCGCATGCGCGCGCCGTGTCGCGCAGCAGACGCCACGTCTCGCCGCCCTGCGGCTCGGCGTATTGCACAAACGACGCATTGTTATATGGGCAGCACCACATCTCCGGCAGCACGATCAGATCACAGCCGGCCGCAGCGGCATCGCGCACATAGCGGCGCATGGCTGCGCCATTTTCCGCTTTTGACGCCGTGACCGGCATCTGGCACAGGCCAAGTTTCATGGTATCCCTGCTTTCACATGCATGATGCATCCAGCATAGCGGAAAATGACGGCGCTGTCAAACGTTTCTGCCCGGGCGAACGTCGCTGCCGCAGTGCGGGCAGTACGTCTTTTTGCCGGTGAAAAACATCATGCCGAGGTAGCGATGGCAAAACGGGCAGCGCTGTGTGCGCACGGCAATGACCGCGCCCAGCACGATGCACCCCAGTGCTACATATATCAGTGCCCAGATGCCATAGTAGCAGCTGCTGCCGTACAGGCCCAGGCCAAACAGAACCAAAACGCTCGAAATACCGTCCCAGAGCTTTGGATGCTTCATACGATCACCTCCAAGAATGCTTGAGAGGCCATGATATTCTTTTCGTGTGAAGTTCAAAACCGTGTATATGTAAAATGCGGGTGAAATGCAGCTGCATTTCACCCGCACGCACGCTTTACGAAGCTAAGGCACCCAGAACCCCGCTCAGAATCGAGAGCGCAACGCCGACGATAAAGCCGATCAGCGCCCACTTGCCGATCGCTTTGGCACGCACCGGCGTCGTCTTCTGGAAGCACAGAAACAGGATCAGGCCGATCACCGGGAACAAAAACGCCAGAATGTTCAGGCCTGTCGACGGTTTATCCTCCTGCTGGTTCGCCGGCGCCTGCACCGCGCAGCCGCAGTTCGGGCACACGACCGCCTCGTCTACCAGCTCTTTGCCGCATTGACTGCAGTATTTCATCTCATTTCCCTCCGTTGATATCTCTGAGCGAAAGCATCGCTTCATTGGTTGTATCCTAGCACATTACTTAACAATTTACAATCCGAAAATTCACAAAAAATTCATCTTTTCAGTGAAAAACGACCGCAGTCGAATCGGCCGCGGTCGTTTTCGTGTATCAGATCACTCTTCCCAGTTGTGCCACACGTTCTGGACATCTTCGTTGTCCTCGAACATGTCGAGCATCTTCTGGAGATTCTTAATGTCGCCCTCATCGGTGAGCTTGATGGTGTTCTGCGGCACCATCTCCACCTGCGCGCTCAGCAGTTCATAGCCGTCGTTCGTGAGCGCCTCAGCCACCGATGCCACATCGTCGGGATCAGTATAGACCGTGTAAACACCCTCGTCGGGCGCAAAGTCGGCCGCGCCGGCTTCGAGCGCGTCCTCCATGACCTTGTCTTCGTCGAGCTCCTGATCCTCGTCATTGATGACGATGACGCCCTTCTTATCAAACGACCACGACACGCAGCCGGTCGCGCCCATGTTTCCGCCGTACTTATCAAAGTAGTGGCGCACCTCGGAGGCGGTACGGTTGCGGTTGTCAGTCATCGTCTCGACGATGATGGCGACGCCGGACGGACCGTAGCCTTCGTAAGTGATGGACTCGTAGTTATCCGTGTTGCCGGAGCCGAGCGCCTTGTCGATCGTGCGCTTGATGTTGTCATTCGGCATGTTGGCGGCTTTCGCCTTGGCGATGACAGCTGCGAGGCGGGAATTGTTATTGGGGTCGCCGCTGCCGCCCTCTTTGACGGCCACGATCATCTCGCGGGCGATCTTCGTGAACGCCTGCGCGCGCTTGGCGTCCTGCGCGCCTTTTGTTTTCTGTATATTATGCCACTTGGAATGTCCGGACATAGTCACAACTCCTCTTGCTAAAATGCTTTGAATATTTTAGCACACTCCGGGCCGCGTGGCAAGAAAAATCCGCATATTTGCGCGAAAACTACGCCTGCGTTTTGGGAATAAGGAGATATTGCGGCGCCTCGGCCATGGCGGCCTCGTCCGTGAGACCGTTCGTCTCGCGGATGAGCTGCTCGCTCGAGCAGTAGCGCTTGGCAAGCGTCCACAGGTCTTCCCCGCCCCAGCGTACGATCGTCAGCGACGGTACAGAGGCATACGGGCAGGCGCGCTCCTGCGCCGTCGCCCCGGTGACCTGCCGGAGGTCGGACTCCTGCAGTGCGGCCGTCCGCACCGTCACCGTCACGCGGATCTGAAACCCATCCGCCGTGACCGTCACCACCGGCTCTTCCGGCTGCACGCTCAGCAGCTCCAGCCGCGCGCCGTCGGCCGGCTCGAGCGGCAGGTGCAGACGCTTTTCCATGCAGGATACGTGCTGCTCCGTGTCCGCCGCGAGCAGCCGGACAAGCACGTCGCAGCCGTCCTTCGTCACGCCGCAGACAACGGCCCGCCGGGACACGACCGTCAGCGAGGCTGCCTCACACGCAAGCGTGCCCTCCGCCGACAGGCGCAGCGGCTCGCCCGGCTGCACCGTACCGGCCGCTACCGTCTCGCGCTCGAGCGTGAGCTCTGCCGTGTTGCAGTAGGCGTCCGTCACGCAGTCAGCCACCGCATCCGCAAGGCACACCGTCTGCGCGACAAGATGGTACTCCGCCTCCAGTGCCGTGCCGTCGGCCGCGGCGCTCACGTTCAGGTAGGCCGCCGTGAGGTTGACGGTCGTGTGCAGCAGGCACGGCGATGTGTCCGCCGGGCAGTCGAGCATCTGGGAAAACGCCGTCTCAAAGGTCTCGACCGCCGGGCATATCTGCCCCTGCGGGAGATAGGTGACTGCCGCGCACACGCGCCCCTGTAAAATGACGCGGCTGCCGGCCGCGCTGACATCGTCGAGCAGCACGGTCTCCGTGTGGCAGAGCAGGCGGTCGGCCTCGGGCTGGCCGGACAGGAAGCGGTGCGTCTCCGAGACGGCGAACGTCTTTTCCTCCACGGACACCGGAATCTGCACGCGGAGCGTTTCCGTGCGCGTGAACACTGCGCCGCCGTCGCCCTCGATCCGGTTCGTGAGCGCGAGCTCCGTCTCCCGATAAGCATGCAGGCACAGGCTCAGCCGCGCCGTGACACGCACCTTGCGCGAATTGACGGCGCGCGCGTCCAGCGCGGTGAGCGTACAGCGCAGCCACGGCCGCACGTCCGGTGAGAGCGTCTCGCCGCTGATACGCACCTTCACCGGCAGCTCCACCGGGAAGCTGCGCAGAGCGCCGCCCTCCTCCGCGTAGACCACATCGGCCGCGATGCTGCCCTCAATCTGCGCGCTCTTGTCCGAAAAATCCAGATTCCAGAGGCAGAACGTGCCCTCCGCGACCACGATCGTGCCGATGTCCCCCAGCGCATCGGGCACAACGGCGTCCACGCTGCAGGTCTCTTCCTCCGTGCGGTCAAACACCCGCGCGTACATCATGCGTTTCTGCTTGCCCAGTTGTAGTTCCATAAAGATGTGCTCCTTGTCGTTTTTGTACATCCTTATGCTGGGCACACGCCGGTTATGCCGCCGTCAACAGCGCAGCAGCCAAATGCCCGCCGCAATGAGCGCACCGCCGAGCGCAAACCACCAGAAGCCGGCCGGCAGCACCAGCGCCAGAATGATGAACACACCGGCGACCACGCACGCGATGCCGATCCAGAAGCAAATCCCCCGCCGTCGAAACATAAAGCACCGCCCTCCGCTTGCAGGTTCTCCCTACAGTGTATGCGGAGGGCGGCGCTTTGGTGCGTCACTTCTTCTTTTCCCAGTCATTGACCTGGGCCGAGAGCGCGTACAGGCGCGCATAGCTCTCGTGGCGCTCCGGCGCAATCTTGCCTGCCGCCACGGCGGCGAGGACGGCGCAACCGGGCTCTTTCAGGTGCGCGCAGTCACGAAATCGGCACTGGCCGATATACGGTCGAAACTCCCGGAACGCATATTGCAGATTTTCGCACGAGATGGGGTCGACCATGTCCACCTCAAACGAGGCAAAGCCCGGCGTATCGGCGACGAACGTATCCGCTCCAAGCGCATAGAGCTCGACATGGCGCGTTGTGTGCTTGCCGCGGCCGAGCCGCTCGCTGACGGCCCCGGTCGCAATGCCGAACGACGCATCGAGCGCATTGAGCAGGCTCGATTTGCCGACGCCGGAGTTGCCGGTGAAGGCGCTGGTCTTCCCGCGCAGTGCATCGCGCAGCTCGTCGACGCCGAGCCCCGTCGCCGCGCTTGTGCGCAGGACGCGAAAGCCGATGGAGCGGTAAATAGCATAGAGATGATCCGCCGGGTCAAGGTCGCACTTATTGAGGCAGACGACCGGCTCGCAGTCGGCATTTTCCGCGATGGCGACCACGCGGTCGATCAGAAACGGATCGGTGACGGGGTTGACGTTCGCCGCGATCATGATGAGCTGGTCAATATTCGCCACCGCCGGGCGGATGAACGCATTGCGCCGCGGCAGGACGGTGTCGATGCGGCCCTTGCCGTGCGCATCGAAGCTGACCTCCACACGGTCGCCGACCAGCGGACTGCACCCGTCGTACCGGAAGCGGCCGCGGGCCTTGCACTCCACGATCTGATCGCCGGCGGCCACATAGTAAAAGCCGCTGAGCGCCTTGATGATGACACCCTGCACCATAAGCGTTGTTGCTCCTTTATCTCATCTTTACGGTTTTTCCGGCCCGTCGGAGACCCAGATATAGACCTTGCTGTACTCCGTGAGCTGTGTGTTGGCCGGCGCGCTCTGCTTAAAGACTGTGCCCTGCTTGGCGTCGTTGGTCTCTTTGTACGTGCCGCCATAGCACAGGCCGCTGCTCTCGATGCGCGCGATGGCAGCCGACTCCGTCAGCTCCGACAGGTCGGGCACCGTGACCGGGCGCAGCTCGGGGCCGCCGCTGACGATCAGCTTCACGCTCGACCCTGCGGCCGCCTTTTCGCCGGGCGCAGGCTCGCAGCTGATGACATACTTTGCCGTCACGTCCTTGGAGGCCTGAAACTCCGTCGTGACCGTAAAGCCGGCTTTTTCCAGCGCGGCCGTTGCCTTCTCATAGTCCTCGTTGATGACATACGGCACATCGGTCATGACGACGCCGGTGCTGACGGTGAGCTGGACGTTGATGCCGTCCGAGACGCGCATGCGGCTCTTGCCCGCCGCCGGATCCTGCTCGATGATGATGCCGTCCGGCACGTCGGGATCGACCGTGTATACGACTGTGAAGTGGTAATCGGCATACTGCTTGTCGTTGACGACCGCCTCGTAGGACTTGCCGGTAAAGTTCGGCACATCCACGCGCTCCGCCGTGCGGAACAGATCCTCAAGCCAGAAATTCCACAGAAACACAAACAGCAAAATGGCAAAGACGCCGACCGAGAAAATGCCCGTGAAATAACTCACGCGCTTGGCCCGCTTGCGCCGGCGCTGGTATGCTTCCTCCGTCAGATCCTGACCCACACCGAAAAAGGAGTCCTTTTTCTCCGCGCTCTCCCGCCGCCGCTCGACAAGCGGACGCTGCTGATTGAGGTGCTTTTTGCAGGCATTGAGCGCTTTGAGCATCTCCCCCGCCGACTGATAGCGCTTGCGCAGATCCGGCTCCATGGCACGGAGCGTGATGCGCTCAAGCTCCTCGGGGATGTCGCTGTTCCACTCCCGCGGCGGCTTGGCGCTGCCGGCGATGTGCATGAGCGCGATCTCCTCCGGGGTATCCGCGTCATACGGCAGGTGGCCCGTGAGCATCTCATAGAGCACGACGCCGAGGGAATACAGGTCGCTGCGCGCGTCGGCATTGAGGCCCTTGGCCTGCTCGGGCGCGATATAGTGCACGGAGCCGATGGCCTGCCCGCTGCGCTCCTCGTGAATGTTCTCGAGCGCGGCGATGCCGAAGTCAGCGACCTTGACCATGTCATCGTTCGTGATCATGATGTTCTGCGGCTTGATGTCCCGGTGGACGATGCCGTGGGCGTGCGCGTGCTGCAGCGCCTTGCAGATCTGCGTGGCGTAGTGCAGCGCCTCCGTGGCGCTGAATACACCGTGCTCCGCCATGCGCTGTTTGAGCGTCTCGCCCTCGATGAGCTCCATGACAATATACTCCGTCTCGCCGCTGTGGCCGACATCGTAGACCGAGACGATATTCGGCTGCGAGAGCATGGCGACCGCGTGCGCCTCCGCCTGAAAGCGGTTTTTCAGCTCGGCATCCGCCGCCATCTCATCGCGCAGGATCTTGACGGCAACATAGCGGTGCAGCTTGTGGCACATGGCCTTGTAGACGACCGACATGCCGCCGCTGCCGATGATCTCCAGGATCTCGTAGCGGTCGTCGAGCATCTGACCGATATAGCGATTCATTGATTGTTCCATAGTGATCCCCCTGTTGCGCTTCAGCGGAAAAGAACGAGCGCGGTCACATTGTCGCGCGCACCGCGTGCCAGCGCCGCCGCGATCAGGCGGCCGCAGATCTGCTTTGCATCCCGCGAGCCGCGGCAAAAATCCTGCATCTGGCCCTCCGACAGCGTGTTGGACAGCCCATCCGTGCACAGCAGCAGCCGCGCACCCAGCGGAAACGGCAGCGTGCGGCAGTCCGGCTCGACCTGCGGGCCGACGCCGACGGCGCGCGTGATCACGTTCCGCCGCGGGTGACGGTGTGCCTGCTCCGGCAGTACCTGACCGCTTGCGACCAGCTCCTGCACGAGCGAGTGATCCGTCGTCAGCTGCTGCATTTGGCGCAGCCCGACCAGATATGCGCGGCTGTCGCCAACGTGCAGCACCGTAAGCCTTCCGCGGCGCACGCAGGCGGCGACGATCGTCGTGCCCATGCCGCGCAGGTCAGGCTCCGCGCACGCACGGTCATAGACCGCGCGGTTGGCCGCGTCGCAGGCGTGGCGCATGGCGGGTTCGACCGCGCTGCCCGCCATCATTTCGCGGCGAAAATCCGCCAGAAACGTGGACACTGCCAAATCGCTTGCGAGCTTCCCCCCGGCAGCGCCGCCCATCCCGTCACAGACGACGGCGACGGTGCAGCCCATGCGCCGGATGTGCGCGCAGGCGGCGCGATCCTGATTCTCCTTGCGGACGGTCCCCCTGTCCGACTGTGCAAAGCAGTTCATGGGCTCTCTCCCTTCAGGCGCGGTGATCGGCGACCTTTTTGCGCAGCTGGCCGCAGGACGCATCCACATCGCTGCCGAGCTTGCGGCGCACGGTCACATTCACGCCCGCCCGCTCCAGAATGCGGATGAACGCCTTGAGATGCTCCGGCGTGGACGGCCGGAACGCGCGCTCTTCCACGTGGTTGAGCGGGATGAGGTTCACGTGCGCGCAGACACGCCGCGCGTGCTTGGCCAGCAGTCTGGCGTGCTCCGGCGTGTCGTTCACGCCGTCGATCATGGCGTATTCAAAGGAAATGCGCCGGCCGGTCGCTTCATAATACCGGGCGCAGGCGTCAATGAGCGCCGCCACGCCGCGGCCGTGGTTGGCCGGCATGATCTTCGATCGGGTGGCATCGTCCGGCGCGTGCAGGGAGACCGACAGCGTCAGCTGCAGGTCGCGCGCCGCCAGATCGTCAAAGCGCTCGATGAGGCCGCACGTGGACAGCGAAATGTGGCGCATGCCGATGTTTTCCCCATCCGGGTGGTTGACCAGCGCAAGAAAGCGCATAACATTGTCAAAGTTATCGAGCGGCTCGCCGATGCCCATGAGGACGATGTTGGAGATCTTGCTGCCGGACTCCCGCTCGGAATAGAGCACCTCGTCGAGCATTTCCGATGGCTCAAGATTGCGGATCAGGCCGCCGATCGTCGACGCGCAGAACGCGCACCCCTGCCGGCAGCCGACCTGCGAGGAGATGCAGACCGTATTGCCGTGCTTGTAGTGCATGACGACGGTCTCGACGGCGTTGCCGTCGCCGAGCTGCCAGAGATATTTGATCGTCCCGTCGATGGCTGACACCTGCTTGCGCAGCATCTCGAGCTTGGAGATGAAAAAGCGCTCGGAGAGCGCGGCGCGCAGGTCCTTGGACAGGTTCGTCATCTCGTCAAACGATGTCACGCCGCGCGCGAGCCACTGAAAAATCTGCTTGGCGCGGTATTTCGGCTGCCCCATTTCGGCGAGGGCCGCCGCGATCTCCTCGGGGAGCATGGCTTTGATGTCTCTCATTCGTGTCTCCTCAGCTTACAAACAAAAAATCCGTCCGTGCCGTGTTCCTGCGGCCAGAAGGTGAACATACCGTCCGACGTGTCCGCCCCCGGCAGCGGCAGCGAAAATGCCTCGGCGGAAAACTCCGGATGCGTGTGCAGGAAGTCGCGCACAACATCTTCGTTCTCCCGCGCGAACACCGTGCACGTGGAATATACCAGCACGCCGCCGGGCTTCACGCACGGCGCAAGACCGGTGAGAATGTCGCGCTGGATGGCCGGCAGACGCGCAAGCTCCGCCGGATCTTTGAAGCGGATCTCCGGCTTCTTGCGGATGACGCCCAGACCGGAGCACGGCACATCGGCCAGCACCACGTCCATCGCGCCGAGCAGATCCACATCCGGACGGCGGGCATCCATCGTGCGCGTTGAAATGCACGTCAGGCCCAGCCGCTCAGCGCCGGCGCGGATGCGCTTCCATTTATTTTCGTGAATATCGCAAGAAATCATACATCCCTGATCGTGCATCTGCACCGCAGCGGCGAAGCTTTTGCCGCCGGGTGCGGCGCAGGCATCGAGCACGCACATACCCGGCTGCACGCCGGAAACGAGCGCCGCGCAGTGCGCGGCCGCGTCCTGCACATAAAACCAGCCGTCAGCAAAGGCGCGCGCGTCCGCCAGATTGCCGCCATGGCACAGCAGCGCGTCCGGAAGCCACGGATGCGGCTCTGCCTCGATGCCGTCCGCGTGCAGGGACGCCATGAGAGCATCCGCCGTCGTTTTCAGGGTGTTCACCTGCAGGCAGGCCGGAGCGTCGGCGTTGTTCGCCGCCAGCGCCCGCTCGGCAAACGCATAACCGTGCGCGTCGATATACCGCTGTGCCAGCCAGCGCGGGTGGCTGTAGCGCACGGCAAGATAGTCCGCCGTGCCCACGCCCGGAATCTCCGGCAGCGCGTCCCGGTGCTCCGCCACACGGCGCAGCACCGCGTTGACAAGACCGGATGCACGCGCACAGCCGCCCTTGCGGCAGAGCACGACCGCCTCGTTCACGGCGGCGCGCGGCGGGATTTTATCCAGCAGCACGATCTGATAAGCCGACAGCCGCAGCAGGTCGAGCACCTTCGGCTCGAGCTTTTGCAGCGGCGTTGTGCAGTAGACGGAAAGATAATGATCCAACAGGGTCAGATTTTGCAGCGTGCCGTAGCAGATGCGCGCCGCAAGCGCGGCATCGCGCGGCTCCAGCTGTGCATTTTGCAGGACGGCATGGAGCGCAGCGTCCGACCACGCGCCGTTTTTGCGCCAGCGCTGCAGCGCAGTCCAGGCGGCTTCCCGGGCAGTCATGGCCATGGTCAGCCCTCAACGGGCAGCGTGTGCCCGAGCAGGTAGTCGGCCGCCGACATGCGCTTTTTCCCCGGCGCCTGCAGCTGCGTGATGCGCACCGTCTGCCCACCGGCGCAGGCGACCGTGACGCCGTCTTTCCCGGCGGCCACGATCGTTCCGGGCGCTTTGTGCGTCGTGCGCTCGGAGTAATCCGCCGCATGGATCTTGAACGTCTGCCCGCCGAGCTCCGCTGTTGCGACGGGCCACGGCTCGAGACCGCAAATGTGCTTGATGATCGCGCGCGGGTTCTGATCCCAGTCGATGGGCGAATCGTCGCGCGTGAGCGGACGGGTATACGTCGCCTGGCTGTGATCCTGCGGCGTGCGCGGCGCGGTGCCCGCGGCGATATCGCGCAGCGTGCGCACGAGCAGATCCGCTCCCATGACGGCAAGGCGGTCGAAGAGCTCTCCCGCCGTCTCGAATTCACCGACCGGCGTCTGAGCGGTATAGATCACGTCGCCGGTATCCATTTCGCGGTCGAGGTACATGGTCGAAACGCCGGTCACGGCATCGCCGTTGAGCACCGCCCACTGGATCGGCGCAGCGCCGCGGTACTTCGGCAGCAGCGAGCCGTGGACGTTCACCGCCCCGTAGGGCGCGACCGCGAGCAGGTCATCCGGCAGAATGCGGCCATAGGCCACAACAACGAGAATGTCCGGCCGCAGGCTCTGGAGATCAGCCAGCGCCGTGCCGTCGCGCATCTTTGCCGGCTGGAACACCGGCAGCCCCGCCGCGAGCGCGATCTCCTTGACCGGGCTCGGCTGGAGCTTCATGCCGCGATTTTTCGGCTTGTCCGGCTGCGTGAATACGCCGACCACGTCAAACCGCTCGTCGAGCAGGCGCTGCAGGGACACGGCCGCAAAATCCGGCGTGCCCATAAACACGATGCGCATGCGCCTCACCCCTTCGCCTGCTGCTCAAGCTCCTCGGGAGAGAGCATCCGGATCGCCTTGTCGATGAACAGGACACCATCGAGATGGTCGATCTCGTGGCAGAAGGCGCGCGCCGTCAGGCCGCGACCCTCGACCTCGAACCATTCGCCGTGGCGATCCTGCGCGCGGACCTTTACATAGTCCGGGCGCTGGACGATGCCGAACTCGTTCGGAATGCTCAGGCAGCCCTCGGCGCCGGTCTGCTCCCCGGCCGTCTCCACGATGGTGGGGTTGATGAGCTCGATCATATACTCCTCTTCCCCGTCCGGGACGTTCGTCTCGAGCACGATGACGGCGCGGCGCAGCACACCGACCTGCGGCGCGGCAAGGCCGACGCCGTTGGACTCGGCCAGCGTCTGGCGCATATCGTCGAGCAGCATGTGCAGCCGGGGATTAAAATCCTTGACCTCGTGGCAGTGCTTGCGCAGCTGCGGGTCGCCGTTTTTGAGAATCATTCTTGTAGCCATATCGTATCTCTCCTCTAATCCAGCGGATTGTCATCGGCAAAAACGGTGACATCGCGGAATGATTTTTCTGTGTTGCAGTACATGACGATGTTCGCCGCCGCGCGGCGCACCGCCTTGCTCTGATTGCAGTAAAGCGTGACGCGGTAGCGGTAACGGTTGTTCATGCGCACGACCGGCAGTGGCGCCGGGCCGAGCACCTCCGCGCGTTCGCCGATCGTCTGGCGAAAGTAATCGCGGATATAGGCGCAGCAGCGCACGACCGCATTCTCCTGCGCGCCGGAGACCGTGACGGCCAGCACCTCGCTGAACGGCGGCGTGCCGTTGAGCTTGCGCAGCCGGATCTCCGAGCGGTAAAACGCATCGTAATCCTGCCGCGCCGCCTGCCGGATGGTCTCGTTCGCGGGCGTGAATGTCTGGATGACGGCCCGGCCGGGCGCATCACCGCGGCCGCTGCGGCCGATGACCTGCGTGATGAGCGAAAACGTGCGCTCATTGGCGCGGTAATCGCCGACGTACAGGCTCTGGTCGGCATTGAGCACGCCGACGAGCGTGACGTTTTCAAAATTCAGCCCCTTTGTGATCATCTGCGTGCCGATCATGATGGGGATGCGCTCGCGCGCAAAGCGCTGCAGCAGCGCCTCGTGCGTGCCGGCCATGGCGATGGCGTCGGCATCCATGCGCAGCGTCTCCACGCCGGGGAACAGCGCGTGGAGATCCGCCTCGATGCGCTCCGTCCCGTCGCCGAGAAAGCGCAGCTCGCCGCCGCAGACCGGGCACTGCGGATCGACCCGCCGGCGGTAGCCGCAGTGGTGGCAGATGAGCATCTGGTTGCCCTGATGATACGTCAGGCTGACGCTGCAGTTCGGGCACGAATAGGTCGCGCCGCACTCGGCGCAGGTGACGATCTTACTCGCGCCGCGCCGGTTGAGAAACAAAATGCTCTGCTCGCCGCGGAGAAGGTTCTCCTCCAGCTCGCCATAGAGCACGGAGCTGATAGAGCCGGAGTTGCCGTTGCGCAGTTCCTGCTTCATATCGGCGATGATGACGTCCGGCAGCTTACGGGCATTGAACCGATCCGGCAGCGTGAAGTAATGATAGCGCCCGGTCTCGGCGTAATAGCGGCTGACAACGTCCGGCGTTGCCGAGCCGAGCAGCAGCAGCGCACGGTGCTGGGCGCAGCGGAACTTGGCCACGTCGCGCGCGTGATAGCGCGGCGTGCTCTCGGACTTATAGGTGTCCTCCTGCTCCTCGTCGATGATGAGCAGGCCGAGATCCTGCACGGGTGCGAAAACCGCGCTGCGCGTGCCGACAACGACGCGCGCGAGACCCGCGCGGATGCGTTTCCACTCGTCGTAGCGCTCCGAGAGCGGCAGGCCGCTGTGCAAAACGGCGACCGTGTCACCGAAATAGGCGGAAAACGCCTCGATCATCTGCGGCGTCAGCGAGATCTCCGGCACGAGCAGGATCGCGCCCTGCCCCGCCGCGAGCGCCTGCGCGATCAGGTGCAGGTAGACGAGCGTCTTGCCGCTGCCGGTCACGCCGAAGAGCAGCGCCGCCTGCGCGTCCGGTGCGCGCAGCAGCTCCTTCAGGCCGTCAAACACCTGCTCCTGCGCCGGCGTCAACACCGGGATCGGCTGCGGCTGCCCGGTGTAATGCACCGGACGGCGAAAATAGGGCTCGGTGTCAATGTGCACGACGCCCTGCTGCACGAGCGCCTTCATGGAGCTTCTCGGCGCGCCGGTAAACTGGCACACTTCACCGGCCGACGCGCGGCCAATCGTGCACAGCAGCTCCAAAATGGCGACCTGATGCGGCGCACGCCGGCGGCGGCGGATCTCCTCCTGCGCCTCTTCCAGCGGGACGGCGAGGCTGGCATACTCCAGCTGCTTGTCGCGCACGACGCGCTTTTGCGTGCCCTCCACGGTCAGAAATTTCTGCTCCACGAGCCAGTGCAGCGCGCTCGCCGGGTCTTTGTCGCCAAACGCCGCCTGCAGCTCGTCGAGCGGGCAGCGGCCGCCGTGCTCCAGCACGGTCTCGAGTGCAAGCCGCCGCTGCTTGGATCTCCCGCACTGGGCCAACGCCGCGGCCGCATCCAGCTCCGGCGCCGCACAGTAGACCGTGCTGACCCGATACCAGACGCCGGCCGGCAGGATCGCGTGCAGCGCGTCGTAGATCGTGCAGAAAAAGCGGTCATGCATCCAGACGGCCAGACGGATCAGCTCCGGTGAGAGGATGGGCTCGGGGTCGAGCTGGCGCGTGATGGGCTTGAGCTTCGGGTCATCCTCCGCCTTGTCCAGCGCAAGCACCATACCCTCACACGGGCGGTTCCCGCGCGAAAACGGCACCATGACGCGGCAGCCGGGGCGAAGCGTATCCGTCAGCGGCTGCGGGATCTTATACGTATACGGTCGGTCGAACGCAAACGTTGCAGCCAGAACGGCGACCTTTGCGACCGGGATCTGCAGCATCTGCGCGCCCCCTCTCCGAAAAAATCAGGCGGGTACTGCCCGCCTGAAAGCGATTATTCCTTGTGCACGACCTGAAGGCGGCCGTCATACACCTCGTCGATCGCCATGGAAACCGGTTTGGTATCCAGCGGCTCGCCCGCGGCCTGCGCAGCGGCGGCGATGTTGCGCGCGCGGCGCGCGACCAGATTCACCAGCAGATAACGGCTGCCGGCCTTGGCGGCCAGCTCGCTCATGGGAGGATAAAGCATCATTTTTCAAGCACCTCTGTAAAATAGTTTTTCCGATCGGGATAGCGGCAGCACTCTGCCGTGATGATGGCGTCGAGCTCCTTGGCCGCAACGTCGGGATCGTCATTGATGACGATGTAATCATATGTATACGCCAGCGCGCACTCGCGGCGTGCCTGCGCCAGACGCTCGCAGATCTTCTGCTCGTCGTCCGTGTGCCGGCCGCGCAGCCGGCGCTCCAGCTCCGCAAGAGACGGCGGCATCATGAATACGCGGATCGCGTCCGGCCGGTTCTCGGAGATCTGGTGCACGCCCTGCACGTCAATGTCCAGCAGGACATGCATGCCCTCGGCGCAGCGCCGCTCAACATAGCTCTTCGGTGTGCCGTAGCAGTTGCCAACGTATTCGGCGTGCTCCAGCAGCTCGTCCCCCGCGACCATGGCGTCAAACGCCGTGCGCGTGACGAAAAAATAGTCCTTGCCGTCCACCTCGCCGGGACGCGGAGCGCGCGTCGTGGCCGAAACGGAAAAGCACACGTCATCCCGCAGGCGCATCAGCCGGGCGATGACCGTGCTCTTTCCGGTGCCGGACGGCCCGGAGATCAAAATCAGTTTTCCTGTCTGGCGGTTCATGTTGCATCTCCTCCGATTTCCTGATCTGAGGCCTGGACACGGCCCTGTACCGCATCCGGCGGCAGTGCCGAAAGCACCGCGTGGCCGGTATCCATGATGAGGACGGCCTGCGTCTTTCGTCCATAGGTCGCATCGATGAGCATACCGATCTCGCGGCTGTCCTGCACGATGCGCTTGATGGGGGCGGAATCCGGACTGACGACAGCCAGCAGCCGCTCCGCGGAGACATAGTTTCCGTATCCGATGTTGATGAGTTTCAAGTCCACTGCTCCTTACTCGATGTTCTGGATCTGCTCGCGGATCTTCTCAATCTCGGACTTGAGGTCGACGACCACCTTTGCGATGTCCGCGTTCTGGCACTTGGAGCCGATGGTGTTCGCCTCGCGGTTGAACTCCTGAATGAGGAAGTCCGCCTTGCGGCCGACCGGAGAGCCGGACTCCAGCATCTGGCGCAGCTGCGCGATGTGGCTGCGCAGGCGTACCGTCTCCTCATCGACGGCAACGTGGTCGGCATAGATCGCAGCCTCGGCAATGATGCGCGACTCGTCAATATCGGCCGCGGCGAGCACCGCCTCGAGCTTCTGGCGCAGACGCGCCTCGTAGGCCGCAGCCGTCTCGGGGGCGGCCGCCTCCACGTTTGTCACCAGCGACTCGATACGCGCGAGCTTTTCCTCCACGTCGGCGCGGAGCTTCGCGCCCTCGCGCTCGCGCATCTGGTCATAGTCAGCGAGCGCCTGCTGCGTCAGCGCGACCAGACCGGCGCGGATCTTATCCTGATCCGCCTCCGCCTTCTCCACGGACAGGATGTCCGGAAAGCGCATGAGCGACATGAGCGACATGTCATTTTTCAGGTCGTAGCGCACGGCGAGCGTATTGAGCGTGTCGATATAGGCGCGCAGCAGCGGCTCGTTCACACGCAGGACGGTATCAGCCGCCTGCGAGGAATCGATCGTGACGAACACATCCAGCTTGCCGCGGCTGACGTGCTGCTGGATGGTGGATTTGACCGCGTCCTCCGCAAAGAGGAAATTGCGCGGCATGCGCACGGCAATGTCCAGATAGCGGTTATTGACGCTCTTGAGCTCCACCGTGACGTTCAGGCCCTCAACGACGCCCTTTGCGCCGCCGTAGCCGGTCATACTTCTTATCATTGGCTTACCCTTCTTATCTTAGGATTCCCGGATCTGAATGATCTCAAAAGTAATGGGGCTGGCTTTCTTCTTACGCTGGTAGATAACATTGAACGCCACGCCGAGCGCGAAAAAGACAAAGCCGATCAAAACGCAGCCGCCCTCGGCCCAGCCGAGCGCATTGCCGATGGCATAGCCCAGAAACAGCAGCACAAACGGCACCAGATACAGCAGCGCCGCCGCGCCGAGCACGTCCGACGTCTTGCTCTCAATGACGACCTTCTGCCCCGGCAGCGCCGAGACCTTATTGACCGCCTCTGCACGGATGCGGTTCTGGAACACGCACGCCTCGCACGACTCGCATGTGCCGCCGCACGCCGTGCCGCGCTCCACTTCTACCTCCGCCACATGGCGGCTGACCAGCTTTGTTACCACTGCATCCTGCGTCATGGTATCATCCTCCCGTAAAATGCACATTCACAACGTATTCCCCGATCGCACCGGCGTCAGAGAAGCCGTCCACATAGACCTTGGCCGGCACGGCGACCGTACCACTCGTGGCCTTGTAATTTGTCAGATCGGCGACAACACGTATGTTGTCCGCCGTGATCTGCGAGATCGTCTCCGCCGGCGCGCGCACGGTCACGACCAGAGAGGTCGTTGCGATCTCCACGTGCCGGTTCGTGCCGGTCGTTGTGATATTCGTCGCCGTGATCTTCTCCGTCTCGAGCCCGCGGACGGAGATGCGGACCGTTGCCTCCGTGACGCCGCTGAGATTGCGCAGATTGTTGTCAAGCGGGATCGTGACCGTCGTCTCGTAAGATGTGACAAAGCTCGACAGATCGACAGTCGCCACAACGAGCTGGTTGAGCGTCTGCAGCACCGTCGTATCGCCCGCGACCTGGATGCTCTTCGGCTCGATCTCGACGACACAGTTGTCCTCCGTCGCCCCGGCGCCGCCGACCAGTGAGACCGTCAGCGGCAGGTCCTTGTTCATCAGCACCGGCATGGACACGCTGACCGTGTCATAATTGCCGGTGATCTCTTTGGGGGTGAGCTTGTTGCCGTCCTTGTCCAGCAGAACATATGGGCAGTTGGTCGGCGCAATGGACTTGTCCAGATCCGTGCGCGTGACATAGACGCAGATGCTGTCCACCGCGTCGAGCTCCTCCTGCGGGCCGTAGAGCGTGATGGACGACGGATCTACCTGGATCGGTTCGGCCGTGTAGCCATCCTTGACGCTGCCGGTGAACACGCCCTTCACTTCGAGCGTCTTGTTGGCCTCCTGCACGACGGAGAAGCTGATCGTCTCCGGCGACTTGCTCAAGACGGTGATGCTGCTCTTATCGACATTGGTCGGATACTGCAGCGAATAGCTCACCTGCATTTCGCGCGCCTGCGAGATGCCGGACACGTCGATGACCGCCGACAGGTCCGCCGAGCTGAGGTTGCCGAGCACGCGCCGCGTGCCTTTCAGGCGCACGGAAACCGTGTCCGCGTCGGCGCCCGTGACGATCAGGCCGCGCGTAGCGCGCAGATCATCTGCGCCCTGATACACGACCTTGACATTGGAAAACGTCATCTCGATCGTCGTCTCCTCCGTGGACATGATATACGTCCACAGCAGGAACGAGGCCAGCAGCGAAATGATGATCCAGAAAGCCTTACTGCTGACTATTTTGTTGATCGTCGTCTTTTTTGTCATGTTGTTTCTCCCGACGAAGCGGATTGAGTTTCTTTACGAAATCGACAATGATGTCCCAGCGTCTGCGCTGCTGCTCTTCCGCCGGCACCAGTTCGCTGCGGAGGATCGCCTCAAACGTGTCCGGGGACAGGCGGCGCTTGAGCATACCGTCCACGGCGATGGAAATACCGCCGGTCTCCTCGGATACGATCACGATCACGGCGTCCGAGTGCTCGCTCATGCCGATGCCCGCGCGGTGGCGCGTGCCGAGATCCGGGCTGAGGTTCGTGTTGCTCGTCAGCGGCAGGACACAGCCGGCCGCCGCGATGCGGCCATCTCGGATCACGACCGCGCCGTCATGCAGCGGCGCCTTGGGATAGAAAATATTCTTGAGCAGCTCCGCCGTCACGTCCGAATTGATGATGGTGCCGCTGCGCATCTGCTCATCGAGCGTCACGCTGCGCTCAAAAACGATGAGCGCGCCGGTCTTGGTCGCCGACAGCTGCGTGCAGGCGGCAATGGTCTGCGAAATGACATTGTCCATGCCCAGCGTCTCAAGCGGCTTTGCGCCAAAGCGCGGGAGCGCCTTGCTGCCCATGCGCTCGAGCAGGCGGCGCAGCTCCGGCTGAAAGATGATGACGAGCGCGATCAGGCCAAGCTCGACCGTCTTTTGCAGGATGCGGTTGAACATCGTCAGCTTCAGCACACCCGACAGCCACAGCGCGATCAGGATCAGCAGAACGCCCTGTGCAAGGCGATAGGAATTCGTCTTGCGGATGAGCATGATGACATTGTAAATCAGATAAGCAACGATCAGGATATCCACGATGTCCGAAAACCGGATCGTGGACACCAGCATCGTCAGCTTTGCCCAGAAGGCTGCAAGTTGTGCCATAAGCATTTCCTCGGCTGTTCGTTTCCGTTTTGCAGGTGCAAAACGCCAATCTTATGAATTATAATATTATACCCTACAAACCGGCGGATTTCAATACATAATCTGCGTCATCCCGCGCGCAGGATCTCGCGGAACACGCGCGCCGTGCGCGCGATCTCCGCGTCCGTGTTGAAGGGCGACAGGCTCAGGCGCACCGTGCCAGTCTCCAGCGTTCCGGCCGTGCGGTGCGCGACCGGCGCACAGTGCAGCCCCGCACGCACAGCGATGCCGTAGCGCGCAAGCTTCTGCGCCAGCAGTTCGCTGTCCATATCCCGGCAGCGGACGGACAGCACCGCCGTCTGGCACGCCGGATCCGGCGACGCAAACACCTCCAGCCGGGGCTGCGCGCGCAGCTGCGTCGTCAGGCGCTGCGCGAGCCACCGCTCCCGCCGCTCGATATGCTCGACGCCCTGCGCCGATAAATAGCGGATTCCGGCGAGCAGCCCCGCGATGCCTGGAACATTGTGCGTTCCGGCCTCGAGCCGGTCGGGCAGCTCCTCAGGCATATCCTGCAGCACGCTCTGCGAGCCGGTGCCGCCGCACAGCAGGGGCTTCGGCTGCGCAAAGCACAGCAGGATGCCCGTGCCCTGCGGGCCAAGCAGGCCCTTATGCCCCGGCATGGCCACAAACGCCGCGCCGAGCGCCGCCGCGTCAAACGCCACACAGCCGGCCGCCTGCGAGGCATCCACGATCAGTGGGACGCCCGCGGCGGCGCAAAGTTCCGCAATCTCCCGCACCGGCAGCAGATAGCCGAACACATTCGACACCATCGTGCACACGGCCGCCTTCGCACCCGGCAGCGCGCGCCGGAAGGCGCTGACCGCTGCCTCGGGGTCGAAGAGCGGACTTTCCGCCACGCGCACCTGCGCGCCCAGCGCATGGAGCGAGCGCGTGACGGAGTTGTGCTCGCAGCCGGAGATCACGACCGGATCACCGGGCGATACGAGCGAGTGGATCGCAATGTTGAGTGCGTGCGTCGCATTCATGGTGAACACGACACGCTCCGGCTCCGGAACATGAAACAGCTCCGCCGCTGCTTCTCTGCAGGCAAACACCGTATCGGCCGCACGCATGGCGGCGCTGTGGCCGCCGCGACCGGGACTTGCCATTGTGCGCACGGCCATGGCCATCGCACGCGCCACCGACGGCGGCTTGAGCAGGCTCGTCGCCGCCGAGTCCAGATAGATCATACCGTCACCTCCTGGTAAGTGCCATCTTCCAGCAGGCGATACACCTTACCCCGCCGGATCGCTGCGCGGTCCAGGAGCGCCAGCGCACGAACCAGACGGGATTCATAAAGTTTGACGCAATACGTGCATCCGGTCTTTGAAACGCTTTGCGGCGCTTTGAGCACAGTGGCGGTAATGCCCGCGCGTTCGAGCACCTGCGATGACCGCTGTGCATAGGTCAGTGACCTGCACATGATCAGACAGTAGCGCTGCATTATGAGCTCCCTCCCACATCGTTATGCCTTATTCTATGCGGGAGCGGCGCAGGCGTTTACGAAATCCGTTCGATCAAGACGACCGCGTGCGCGGCGATGCCCTCGCGCGTGCCGGTGAAGCCGAGGCCCTCCTCGGTCGTCGCCTTGACGCTGACGCGGTTCACGTCCACGTCCATGCACTGCGCCAGATTGCGGCGCATCTGCGCGATGTGCGGCGCGAGCTTCGGCGCCTGAGCGAGCACGGTGCAGTCCAGATTGCCGACCGTGTATCCGGCTGCGTGCAGACGCGCCGTTACCTCGCGCAGCAGCGCCAGACTGTCCGCGCCGGCATAAGCCGGGTCATTGTCCGGGAAAAGGTGGCCGATATCCCCCATGGCCGCCGCGCCGAGCAGCGCATCCATGACGGCATGCGTCAGCACGTCCGCGTCCGAGTGGCCGAGCAGGCCGGTCTCGTGCGGGATGTCCACACCGCCGAGGATGAGCTTGCGGCCCGTGACGAGCCGGTGCACATCATAACCATGACCAATGCGCATCATGCCCCGCCGCGCCTCCTGAGAATAGACTCCGCGAGCTCGATATCGATCGGCGTCGTGATCTTGATGTTTTCGTCCGAACCCTGCGTCACGACCGGCTTGACACGCAGCTGCTCCACGGCCGAGCAGTCATCGGTGATGGCCAGGTGCTTGCGCATAGCGTTCGTGAGCGCGGCCTTGATCAGATCCGCCTGGAACACCTGCGGCGTCTGAATGGCGGTGAGCGACGCGCGCTCGGGCGTGCCGGTGATAACGCCGCCGGCCGTGCGCTTGACCGTGTCGCGCACCGGGATGCCGGGCGCGGCCGCGCGGCTCTTTTTCGCCGCCTGAATGGTCTCTGTGATGATATCATCCGTCACAAGCGGGCGCGCCGCGTCGTGGATGCCGATGAGCGTGGCCCTATTGCTCGCCGCCAACACGCCGGCAAGCGAGGACTCGGCGCGCGTCATGCCGCCGACGACGACCTTAGTCATCTTCGTCAGGCCGTACCGGTCGCGCAGCGCCGCGATCTTCTCGAGGCGGGACGTGCGCGTGACGACGATGAGCTCATCCACGGCGGCGCAGTTTTGCATCGTCTGCAGTGAGCGCACGAGCACCGGCACACCGCCGACCTCCATCATCAGCTTGTCACGGCCCATCCGCTTGGAAGAACCGGCCGCCAGAACGACCATCGTGCAAAACGGTTTGCCGACGAGCTTCGCTTTGATCTTTCCGTACAGTGCCATGGGATCGCTCCTTTCTCGAATATCGTACAATGATCCAAAATTCTATAGCTTCATTATAATCAGAAATGCAGACCGGCGCAAGGTGCGGGCAGCAAAAAAACATCCCTGCACGATTCGTGCAGGGATGTTTCAGGACGGAAATTACTCGTCGATCTCGTCGTCGTCGATCTCGGGGATGTTGCCGGTGGCCTCGCCGGTGGCGGACACTTCGTAGACCAGAGCGTCAGCTTCCGGAGCATGCGGCTTCTTCGCCGGGCGCTCACGCACCGGGGCCGGCTCGGGAGCGGTCAGCGCGCGGATGGACAGGGAGATCTTGTGCTTCTCCTCGTCGATCGCGGTGATCTTCGCATCGACAATGTCGCCGACGGTCAGGACCTCATCGGGCTTGCCGATGCGGCGGTTGGCGATCTGGGAGATGTGGATCAGGCCGTCCACACCGGGCAGCACCTCGGCGAACGCGCCGAAAGGCATGAGCTTGACGATGGTGACCTTCGCCACATCGCCGACCTGGAAGGTGGACATGAACTTGTTCCAGGGGTTGCCGTTGGGATCTTTGTAGCCGAGGGAGATCTTGTGGTTCTCCGGATCGAAGCTGATGACGTAAACATCGACCTCGTCGCCGACAGACAGCACGTCGGACGGCTGCTTGATGCGGCTCCAGCTCAGCTCGGAGACGTGCACCATACCGTCAATGCCGCCGATATCGACGAACGCGCCGTAGGACGTCAGGGACTTGACAACACCGTGATAGTGCTTGCCGACCTCGATCTCGCTCCAGATCTTCTCGGCGCGCTCGCGGCGCTCCTTCTGGGCGACGGCACGGATGGAACCGACGACGCGCTTGCGGCCGCGGTTGACCTCGGTGATCTTCAGGCGCACGGTCTGGCCGACGAGCTCGGACATGGCAGCGTCCTTCGGCAGGCCGGACTGGGAAGCAGGCACGAACACGCGGATGCCCTTGACGGACACAACGATGCCGCCCTTGTTGTCCTCGGTGACTTTGCCCTCGACGATCTCGCCGCTCTCCTGTGCCTCTTCGATGGCGGCCCAGTTCTTCACGGCGTCGAGACGCTTCTTGGAGAGCATCGCAGTGCCTTCCACGTCGTTGACGCGCACAACGCTCGCCTCAATGGTGTCGCCGACGTGCAGGACGTCTTCGACCTTGATGCCGTCGTCGGTGAACTCGCTGGTCGGGATGAAGCCGGAATACTTGGTGCCGATATCGACACTGATCTCGGTGCCAGAAATGGCCACGACCGTACCGGTTACCTTTTCTCCATTATATATAGGCTTGAGAGATGCCTCCAGCATTTCATCAAAATTTTCAGTCTCCGTGGGATTTTCTTGAGTCAGGATCTCGTCACTCATCTTTTGTTTTACCTCCTTAATGATCCATGCAGGCACGGAGGCCCCGGCTGTCAGGCCGACCGTATCCGCATGTACGAACGCGCTTGTATCAAGCTGCGCTGCGTTTTCAATAAATTGCACGTTTGCACACGCGCTGCGGCAGATCTCGTAGAGATGGCGGCTGTTGGCGCTGTGGCTGCCGCCGACGACGACCATTGCGTCGCAGGCACTGGCCATCTGCGCAGCCTCTGTCTGACGTGTAAACGTAGCACCACATATTGTATCAAACAATTTTGCGTTTGTACACTGTTTTTTTATGATTTTCTGACATTCCAGCAGTTTCTCTTGCGTTTGGGTCGTCTGGATGACAACAGTCAGCGGTTTTGCACAGTCAATGGTGCCGTCGGCAATACGCGCGGCGAGCTCCGCAGCGTCATTGACCACGACCGGAGAAACGCACCAGCCGCAGATAGCCCGCACCTCGGGGTGGCCGGCTGCACCAATGATGACCGGCTGCCGCCCCTCGGCGGAAGCCTCAGCTACGATCTCATGGATGCGCTTGACCTTCGGGCACGTCGCGTCATACACCGTCGCGCCCGTGTGCTGCACGGCCTCAAACTCCGCGCGGCTGACGCCGTGGGAACGGATGATGACGGACGCGCCCTGCGGGATCTGCTCCGGGCCGTCCACGACCGTGAGGCCCTCGGACCGCAGGTGCTGCACCACATCGTCATTATGGATAAGCTCGCCGAGGCTGTAGCAGTTTTGCTCGGCAGCAAGCATTTCCTCGGCCATCTTCACCGACCGGCTGACGCCGAAGCAGAAGCCGGCCGACTTGGCAACCATGAGTTTCTTCACGCCTTTCCCTCCACTCCGAAGCGTGTGCGGATAGCCGCGCACACGGCGTCGATACTCTCATCGAGCGTCAGGTCGCTCGTGTCGATGTGCACGGCGTCCGGCGCTGCCTTGAGTGGCGCGACGGCGCGGTGCGTATCGTCATAATCGCGCTGCTCGAGCTCGCGCAGCACGTCGGCATAAGGCTCCTCAATGCCCTTCTCCTGCAGCTGGCGGTAGCGGCGCTGCGCGCGGCACTCCGCCGAGGCGGACAGGAAGATCTTCAGCCCGGCGTCCGGCAGGACGACCGTGCCGATATCGCGACCGTCCATGACGACGCTGTGCGTGCGCGCGAGATCGCGCTGCATATCCAGCAAAAACGCGCGCACGACCGGCAGCGCCGACACACGCGAGGCAAGCAGCGACACCTCCGGCAGACGGATCGTGTCCGAGACGTCCTCGCCGTTGAGCAGCATCCGCTGCTCGCCTGCGGCGTCATAGGCAAGCTCAATCTTCAGCTCCGGCAGCAGCGCCTGCACGGCGGCGGTGTCCGAACAGTCCGCGCCGGCCCGCTCACAGGCGAGGCCGACCGTGCGGTAGATCGCGCCGGTGTCCACATAGATGAGGCCGAAGCGGCGCGCGGCCGCGCGGGCGATCGTGCTCTTTCCGGCGCCGGACGGGCCGTCGATGGCAACGGTAATGTGTGTATCCAAAACGTTCATTTCCTTTCGTGCGTTATGTGCAGACCGCATTTCCGGCCACATAGCCGGTGCTCCATGCGATCTGCAGGTTGAAGCCGCCGGTATAGGCATCCAGATCGAGCACCTCGCCGGCAAAATACAGCCCGGGCACGAGCTTGGAGCCCATGGTGCGCGGGTTGACCTCCTTGAGCGACACGCCGCCGGATGTAATAATGGCCTCATCGATGGGCCGCGTGCCGGTGACCGACACCGGAAAATGCTTGAACAGCTCCACGAGCCGATGCCGCTGCTCGCGCGTGATAACGTTGACCTTCGTATCCTCCGGGATGCCGGACAGGCGCACGAGCACCGGGATCATGGCATGGCCTGCGAGGTCATAGAGCGCATTCTTAAAGTCGCGGTTGGCGTATTTCTGAAAATCGCGCAGGATGCGCGCGTCGAGCTTCTTTTCGTCCAGCGCCGGCTTCAGATCGATGGACAGGCGGTATTTGTGCCGCGAAAAGTCGCGCATGTGCGCGCTCGCCGACAGCACCAGCGGACCCGACACGCCAAAGTGCGTGAAGAGCATCTCGCCTAGGTCGGAGTAAACGGCCTTGTTCTGCTCATCGTAGACCGTGAGCGTCACGTTGCGCAGGGAAAAGCCCTGCATCTCGGCGCACCAGGGATCCTCGGATTCCAGCGGCACGAGCGAGGCGCGCGTGGGCGTGACCGTATGACCCAGCCGCTGCGCAAACCGGTAGCCGTCGCCGGTCGAACCGGTGAGCGGATAGGACAGGCCGCCCGTGCAGATGACGGCGGCATCGCAGTCGATCGCGCCCTCCGTGGTCACAACGGCAGAGACGGCGCCGTCCTGCGTCAGGATATCCGTTGCCGCAGCGTGCACGACCCGCCCGCCCGCGTGCGCATAGGCACGCTCAAGGGCGTTGGCAACGTCGTGCGACCGGTCGGAGACCGGGAACACGCGGTTGCCGCGCTCGGTCTTGAGCGGCACGCCGAGCGATTCAAACAACGCCATCGTATCCTGCGGGCCGAGACGGTTGAGCGCGCTGTAGAGAAAGCGCCCGTCGCCCGGGATGTTGGCAAGAATGGTCTTGATATCGCAGTTATTCGTCACGTTGCAGCGGCCCTTGCCGGTGATGCGCAGCTTCTTGCCGAGCATTTTGTTCGGCTCGAGCAGCACAACATGAAGCCCGCGCTGCGCCGCCGTGAGCGCGCACATGGACCCGGCCGCACCGCCGCCGATCACGACTACATCAGCTTTCAACAGTCCCATACACCTCGTATTCTTTCCAGACGGTCTCCAGCTCGCGGAACGTCTCAAACGTGCGCTCCCGATCGCGCGCACCGACGGCCATGATGAGCGCATTGATCAGGCTCATGGGTGCGACGAACGAGTCGAGGAAGGAGACCATCTCGCTCTTGGCATACAGGCACACGTCGGAGATCTCGTTGAGCGGCGAGACCTTGCTGTCCGTCATGCCGAGGCAGCGCGCGCCGTGATCGCGCGCAAACTTCATGGCGCTGATCGTGCGCTTGGAATAGCGCGGGTAGCTGATGCCGATGATGAGGTCGCCCTCGCCGATGCGCAGCATCTGTTCGTACACCTCGCGCGCGGCGATCTCCTTGACGACCGTGACATTATCCAGCAGCAGCTTGAGATAGATGCCGAGAAAATCCGCCAGCGTCGTGGACGTGCGCATGCCGATGATGTAGATATGCTTTGCCGAGAGGATCATATCGACTGCCTGGTCAAAGTTGTCCTGATCGACCTCGTCGAGCGTGGCCTGCAGATTGTTGATATCCGCGCGCAGCACCGCCTTGAGCACGTCGTGCCCGTCCATGGTGCTCTCGGCCGCCTCAATGCGTTCGACCGAGGTCAGGCGGTTGCGCACGATCTCCTGCAGCGCTTTTTTCATGCCAGGGTAGCCGCGATAGCCGAGATCGGCCGCGAAACGCACGACGGTCGACTCACTCACGCCGGTCACTTCTCCGAGGCGCGCAGCCGTCATGAAGGCCGCCTTGTCATAGTTTTTCAGAATAAACTGCGCGATGGTGCGCTGGCCCTTGGAAAAGGAGGGAAATTTATGCTCCAAAGCAGACAATATATCCATTTTCATATGTTCACCCTGTAAATACGCATTTTTACCGCCAAGCTGCGGCACATTTTTTTATTTTAAGCAAATTCGCACCACTTTGCAAGTTGTTTTTGCAATTTCAAGGAGAAAAACTTGCATAAAAATTTTTGCATCAAAGGTGAGATTTCAGGTACGTGATCTCCTGCTCCGTCAGCGGCCGCCACTGACGCGGCGCGAGCGTGCCGAGCCGCAGCTGCCCCTCTGCCACGCGCACGAGCCGCCGGACACGCAGCCCCGCGAGCGCACACAGGCGGCGCACCTGCCGGTTGCGCCCTTCATGGATCGTGACGGACAGCCGGCCTGGCGCGAGCACCGTCACTTCCGCCGGGCGGACACGATAGCCCTCCAGCTCCGTGACGGCGTGCATGGTCTCTGCCGCGGCTGCGAGGTCGCCGCCCTCTACGTCCACCTCATATGTTTTGGGGATCTCGTGTGACGGGTGCATGAGACAGTTTGCGATCTCCCCGTCATTCGTCAGAATGAGCAGGCCCTCGGAATCGAGATCCAGCCGCCCGACCGGGTAGAGCCGCTCCCCCGCCGCGGCCACAAGATCCGCCACCGTTTTGCGCCCGCGCTCGTCGTGCATCGTCGTGACATAGCCGCGCGGTTTATTCAACATTATGTACCGCTTCGGGGCGCGCGGCGGCAGCGGCCGACCGTCGATGCAGATGACGTCGGTCTCCGGGTCTGCCTGCGCGCCAAGCTGTGCGGTTCGGCCGTTGACGGTCACGCGGCCGGCGGAGATCATCGCCTCCGCCGTGCGGCGGGAGGCGACGCCCGCCTCGGAAATGCACTTTTGCAGCCGCTGCTGCATGGTCATCACCTCAGAATATAGGATAGTAGGAAGAAAAGTAACGGCAGGCGTGCGTCCACAGCCGGCCGAGCCGCGCGAGCGGCGTGATCTTCACGTCCGGGTCGAGCGCCGCGGGTTCGGCATAGCGCAGCGGCACCGTGACGCTTTGGCCATCCGGGCCGGTCGCCGTCAGTGTGCCCGCCTGCGCGCCCTGCTCCACCGGCGCAAACGTGAAGCGCGGCAGCTCCGCCTTCAGCGACACCGGGTCATCCGGGTGCACGAGCAGATAGGCAGGCCGCTCCGGCGCCGCTGCGCAGAGCTCCACCGTGGCGGAGAGCACCGGCACGGCGTACACCGGCGTATCGCCGGCGACGCAGCGGTACTCGTAGTTTTCAAACGCCCAGTCGAGCAGGTGCGTGTGGTCGTTCCAGTCGTCCGGATCCGAGAGCGTCACGCACACGAACTGCGTCGTGCCGCGCTGCGCGCAGGACACGAGCGTCCGGCCCGCGGTCTTGGTGTACCCGGTCTTGACGCCGACCGCTCCGTCATAGCTGCGCAGCAAGCGGTTGTGGTTCACGAGCGTCTGCCCGTCCACGGTCGTGCCCTTTGTGGACACGATCGCGCGGAATGTCTCATTTTCCAGAGCCGCACAGGCGAGCTTCGCCATGTCGCGCGCCGTGGAATAGTGCCCCTCGGCGTCAAGGCCGTTGGGGTTTTGAAACGCGCTGCTGGTCATGCCGAGCGCGCGCGCCTTGTCGTTCATCATGCCCGTAAACGCCGCCACAGAGCCCGCCGTGTGACACGCGAGCGCGATGGCGGCATCGTTGCCGGACACGAGCATCAGGCCGTAGAGCAGCTCTTCAACCGTGTACGTCTCGCCGGCGCGCAGATACATCGACGAGCCCTCGACCGCCGTGTATTCCGGCAGGATCTCGACCAGTTCGTCGAGCGCACAGTGCTCGAGCACAACGAGCGCGGTCATGATCTTCGTCGTGCTGGCAATGCCGAGCCGCTCGTCCGCGTTCTTTTCATAGAGCACGGCGCCGGTCTCGGGATGCACGACAATGGCGGCCCTGGCCGCATTGTCCGTCCCGGCGGCATGTGCGCGCGGCGTGAAAAGCAAAGAAATGGCCAGCACGCAGGCAAGGCCAAAAAACGTCCGTTTCAAAACAAGCACCACCCTTTCCAAGTTTCGGGCGGTGCTTATTATGGGCACTTTCGGTGCGGTTTATGCTTTGTCGGCCTTGCGCTGGTCGATAAACTGGTCGATGCGGTCGATCACCTGCGGGGTCATGTCGATCAGGCGGTCAAACGTGTTCGATGCCGGCGGCATGACGTTGAGCATGCGCACATTGCCGTCCTTGACGATCAGAAAGCCCATCGGCTCGACCTTGACGCCTGCGCCGCTGCCGCAGCCGACGCCGTTTTTGTTCTCCTTCATCGGGAACTCCGACCCGCCGCTGGCAAAGGCGAAGCTGACGCGGGACAGCGGAATGAGCGTGATGTCGTCCGGCGTCGTGATCGGTTCGCCGACGACGGTGTTCGTGTCCACCATTTCCTTGATCTTGCTCATGGTCGCAGTCATGACTGCACTGATTTCATTATCCATTGCTGACCTTCCTTTCCTGCGTGGCCGGCGCGGTCTTTGCGCGTGCGGCCCGGGCCTGTTTCGCGTGCATTTTCTGTTTCAGAAATCCTGCGCCGAACGCCAGCGCGATGATGACGATCTGTCCGATACGGATCGTGCAGACGATGCGCGCGTCGATGCGCGGCCGCTCGGCCTGAAAATCCACACCGGTCTGAATGTCCCGCTCGTCGATGCGCAGCGCCCGCTCCGCCAGCGGCGTGAGCGCGCCGAGCGCGGCGTTGACATAGCCGAACGCCAGCGCCGTGTCGTACGGATCCGACGCGCCGGAGACAAACACCAGCCGCAGCAGCTGCACACGCAGCCGCTGCCGGAAGCGATCCAGCGCCTGCAGGCCGAGCTTTGCAAGGGCGAGGATCGCCCGGATATCCGGCGGGGCGGATCGCTTTTTCGGCTTTTCCTTCTTCGGTTTTGGGGGCTTTTTCTTCTTTGGCTTCTGGTTCGGCGGTTTCGGCAGGAGCCGAAGCCGGAACGGGCCGATGCGCGCCGCGAGCGAAAACACATCGTCCGCGTAGGCTGCATCCACGCCGACCGGCAGCAGATTCAGCACCGTCAGCACCAGCGCGATCGCCAGTATGATCCACAGGGCCGTCAATCGGCATCACTCCCCTGTCGGTTTTTCCTCCGTGTCCGTCAGCTCCATCTGCTCGCCGCGGCCGCGCAGCTCCGAGATGGCCTGTTCGAGCTTTTCCGCGCCCTCGTCGGACGACAGATCCGGCAGCACGGGCAGCTCATCGAGCGACTGCATACCCATGGTGCGCAGAAACAGCGCGCTCGTGCGGTACAACGACGGGCGGCCGGGCGCGTCGAGCTTGCCGCAGGCCTCGATGAGCCCGCGCTCGAGCAGCGTCGTGACCGTGTAGGCACTGTCCACGCCGCGCACCTGGTCGATGTACGCGCGCGTGACGGGCTGGAAATACGACACGATCGCCAGTACCTCCAGCGCCGGCTGCGAGAGCTTGGGCGGCTTGCGCTGCTCGAGCGCGCGGCGGATATACTCCGCATACTCCGGCGCGGAGCACAGCTGCAGCAGATCATTCATCTGCACCAGGCGCATACCGCAGCGGTTTTCCTCATAGGCCGCGGCGAGCTCCCTGGCGGCCGAGACGATCGTCTGCGTCTCCTCGCCGGTGACGAGCGCGATGCGCGACGCCGGCACGGGATCGCCCGCTGCAAATAAAATGGCCTCAATGACCGAAAGTAATTCCTCGTGTTCCATAAAAATTTCTCACTCAACAATGGATTCCAGAATATCGTCCGTGACGCCGCCGGTGAAGCTTGCCACATATTCGCCGTTTTGCTCGGAAAGCATCAGATGGCCGAGGCTGCACAGCTCCAGCACGGACAAAAACGTCGCCACGATTTCGCTGCGGCTGGTGCACTGGCTGTAGAGCGTGCTGAGCGGCATGCTCCCCCGCTCGCGCAGCTGGTCTATGAGCGTGCGGCATTTGTCGCGCACGCTGTAGACGATGCGCTTCGGCGCCGCCATCTGCAGCGCATCCGTCGCCGCCGCGCCGCCGCGCGTGAACACCGACAGCAGCGCGCGCAGAAGGTCTGCCTGCTCGATGCGGTAGCGGTATTCCCCCGCTGACTTCGGCAGCGGCTCCGGCGGGCGCGAGAGATAGTGCAGGCCGGTCTGGGCCGCAGCGTCGAGCATCGGCGTGACGGACTTCACAGCCGCATAGGTGTCCTTGCACTTGAGCTGCTCGAGCGATGCGATGAGCTGCTCAAGCTCTGTGACCTCCTTCTCCTCCGTGAGGAGCATACGGGTCTTGATATAGAGCAGATAAGACGCCATCTGCACGAACTCGCTTGCGATCTCGAGATCGAGCTTTTCCATGGCGTTGAGGTATTCCAGATACTGATCGAGGATCTCCGAAATTTTGATGTCCCGGATCTCGATCTTGTTCTTCGACAAGAGCAGCAGGATCAGGCTCAGCGGGCCCTCAAAATCCGCCATCTCGCTCTTGTCGTGGATGACGCCCTCGAGAAAATAAGTTGGATCGGCCGGCTTAGCCGAAGAAGCCGATAAATTCATAGCCCCACTCCGCAAATACAAAGAGTTTGTCAAACGCGGCCTCCGTCACCGTGGTGAGCGGCTTGCCGAGCACGCCGGTGGCGACCAGCACGAGCAGCAGGATCATGCCATAGCGCTCATAGCGCATGAGCTTGGCATACGCCGCGTCGGGCAGCAGCGCAAAGAGCACCTTGGACCCGTCGAGCGGTGAGACCGGGATGATATTGAAAATGGCCAGCGCCAGACTGATATATGCCGTCAGCCAGATCATGTCCAGCAGAAACTGCACCGAATACAGCGCCCGATACATCAGGCCGTACAAAAACAGAAACACCAGTGCGAGCAGCACGTTCGACACCGGCCCCGCCAGCGCCGTGAGCGCCATGCCGCGCTTGGGGCTGCGAAAGCGCATCATGTTCACCGGCACGGGCTTTGCCCAGCCGAATTTGAACACGACCATCATCAGCAGGCCCATCGGGTCGATGTGCTTCAGGGGGTTGAGCGTGAGCCGGCCGGCGTCCTTTGCCGTCGTATCGCCGAGGCGATAGGCGACATAGCCGTGCGACACCTCATGAAATGTGATGCACAGCAGCGACGGAACGACCGACAGCACGATATTCAGCAGATACGACCAGTCGAGCCCGTTCCAGATCGATTGCAGGGTGTTCACGCGCGCACCTCCCATTCCTACAAATTTGCATTATATCAAGTCCCCGCCGAAAAAACAAGTGCAGAGCGCGCGAATGCACGCTCTGCACTTCGGGCAGTTAAGAATGACCCCGCCATCGCCGGATCGAATGCGCAGCGGGGGTGCTCGAGGGGGCAAGGCCCGCCTCGAATCCAATCAGCCGCCGCAGAAAGCTCTGCCCCGCAGAGCTTTGCGGCGCAGAGCGCGCGAATGCACGCTCTGGACTTTGGTTCATCCAATGGCGCGAAAGATCTCGCCGAGCAGCGCCTCGCGGCCGGTGCCCTTCTCCGCCGAAAACGGCAGGAGCACCGCATCGTCCGGCAGCAAAAGCGTGGCCCGGATGCGCGCAAGGTTTGGCTCGATCTCCGACTTTTTGAGCTTGTCGCACTTGTTGGCCACGACGACCATCGGGCAGCCGGTGGAATGAAACCACGCAGCCATCGTCTCATCGTCGGCCGTGGGCTTGTGGCGGGCGTCGACGATCATGACGCCGAGCGTGATGCGCGCGGGGTCTGCGAAGAAGTCCTCCATGAGCTTGCCCCAGCGTGCGCGCTCCGTCTTGGCGACGCTGGCGTAGCCATAGCCCGGCAGGTCGACGAAGTATGCCCGGCCGTCGATGCAAAAATAGTTCACATGGACGGTCTTGCCGGGCTGCGAGCCGACGCGGGCAAAATTCCTGCGGTTGAGCAGCCGGTTGATGACCGAGGACTTGCCGACGTTCGACTTGCCGGCAAAGACGATGCACGGCAGGTCGGCCGCGAGAAAGCCGGACGGGCTGACGGCGGACTTGAGAAACTCCGCCTTATTCAGGTTCAGTGTCGCCATGGCAGTCTCCTCACTGGCGCAGGTTCACGTTCGCCGCGTCGCCGGGCGCATCCTTGTGCGCCGCCTTGACGGCCGCGGCAAACCGGCGGCCGAACGCGACGTCCAGGATCTTGTCCACATGGTCGGTCGTGACGAATTTGAGCGCACTGCGCACGGTCGGGTCGATCTCCTCGAGATCCTTTTCGTTCTCACGCGGGATGATGACCGTCGTAATGCCGATGCGCATGGCGGCCATGGTCTTTTCCTTCAGGCCGCCGATCGGCAGGATGCGGCCGCGCAGCGTGATCTCGCCCGTCATGGCGAGGTCGCGGCGCACCGGCGTATTCGTGAGCGCGGAGATGACCGCGATGCAGATCGTGATGCCGGCCGACGGGCCGTCCTTCGGGATCGCGCCCTCCGGGAAGTGGATGTGGATATCCTTCTTCTTATAAAACTCCGGGTCGATGCCGAGCATCTGCGCGCGGCTGCGGATATAGGTGACGGCGGCCTGCGCCGACTCCTTCATGACGTCGCCGAGGTTGCCGGTCAGCTCCAGCTTTCCGGTGCCGTCGAGCACGGCGGCTTCAACATCGAGCACTTCCCCGCCGACGGATGTCCAGGCAAGGCCGCGCACGAGGCCGACCTCATCCTGCGCATAGACGTGCTCCGGCTCAAAGCGCGCGGGGCCGAGATAGTTGGCCACGCTGCCTGCGCGCAGCTGCACGCTCTTGCACTCGCCGAGCGCGATGCGCTTGGCCGTCTTGCGGCAGACGGCGGCGAGCTCGCGCTCGAGCACGCGCACGCCGGATTCGCGCGTATAGAGCGTGATGATCTCGCGGATGGCATCGTCGCTCACGCGCAGCTGCGACGGCTTGAGGCCATGCTTTTTGCGCTGCTTGGGCAGCAGATGCTGCTTTGCGATCTGGAGCTTTTCCTCGTCCGTATAGCTCGAGAGCTGGATGACCTCCATGCGGTCGAGCAGCGGGCGCGGGATGGTGTCAAGCGTGTTGGCCGTCAGGATGAAAAACACATCCGACAAGTCGACCGGGATCTCCATGAAGTTATCGCGGAAGTGGTCGTTCTGCTCTGCGTCGAGCACCTCCAGCAGCGCCGACGACGGGTCGCCGCGGTAATCGCTGCCGAGCTTATCGATCTCGTCGAGCACCATGACGGGGTTCATGCTGCCGGCGATGGTCAGGCCGTTAATGATGCGGCCGGGCATGGCGCCGACATACGTCTTGCGGTGGCCGCGGATCTCCGCCTCGTCGTGCACGCCGCCGAGAGAGATACGCGCGAGCTTGCGGTTCGTGGCGTGGGCAATGCTCATGGCAATGCTCGTCTTGCCGGTGCCCGGAGGGCCGACAAGGCACAGCACGCCGCCCTTGACATCGGGCGCGAGCTGGCGCACGGCCAGATACTCCGTGATGCGGTCCTTGACCTTTTCGAGGCCGAAGTGCTCTTTGTCCAGCACCTCGCGCGCGGCGCGCACGTCGAGCGTTTCCTTCGTGCGCGTGTTCCACGGCAGCTCGAGGCAGATGTCCAGATAATTGCGGATGACAGCCGCCTCCGATGAGCCGAACGGCTGCTTTTTGAGCCGGTCGACCTCTTTGAGCAGGCGCTGCTCGGAGTCGGCCGGCAGGTGCAGGGCGAGGATCTTCTCACGGTAGTCCGCGCTCTCGGAGTCCGGGTCGTCGGACTCGCCGAGCTCCGCCTGAATGATCTTCATCTGCTCGCGCAGCAGATACTCCTGCTGCGTCTGATTCAGCCGGTCCTGTGCCGCCTCCTCGAGCTGATGCTGCAGGCCGAGCACGCTCGTCTCGTGCAGCAGCATTTTCGAGAGCTTGGACAGTCTCCGGCTCGGGCGCGTCTCCTCCAGCAGCTCCTGCTTCTCTTCCGGACGCAGGAACACGTGCTGGGAGATAAAATTCGACACGAACGCCGCGTTCGTGCTGCCGAGCACGCTGATGACCGACTCCGGCGCCATGTTGCCGGACGCGGTAACATAGGCATCAAACAAATTGCAGCAATGGCGGATGAGCGCCTCGGTGCGCGCCGTTTTCCGCTCTTCCACATCCGGCATCGGCTCGACCTCGGCCACAAAGCAGGGCGTGTCCGTGCGCACGGCCAGCGTCCGGCCGCGCTCGATACCCTCGGCCATGACGCGGATGGTCTTGGTGCCGGGCTGCTTCATCATCTGCTTGATGCGGCAGACCGTGCCCACGCCGTACACATCGTCCGGTGTGGGAATGTCGGTCGCAATATCTTTCTGCGGGACCAGGTAGATGATCTGATCGTCGCTCATGGCCATGTTCAGCGCCGCGATGGACATGCTGCGCTCGACCTCGAAGGTCAGCATCATGCCCGGAAACACGGTCAGGCCGCGCAGTGCCATCATGGGCAGGCTGCGCCGGGCGGTGAATTCCGCATGATCCATAGTCGTTGTGTTATCCATTCAGATTCCTCTTTCGCTCAGGGGTCTTGGGGGCAGGAGGCAATGGCTCACTGCTCCCGGCGCTCGATGCGCGGCGGCTCAGTGCCGTCCACGCTCGCCGCGGTGATGGTGATCTTGGCGATCGTCGGGTCCGACGGAACGGAGTACATCAGGTCCGTCATGACGCCTTCCATAACGCTGCGCAGGCCGCGGGCGCCGATCTCCATTGCGATCGCCTTATCCGCAATTTTACCCAGCGCTTCGTCTTCAAATTCCAGTTCGACGTTATCAAACTGCATCAGCGCCTGATACTGCTTGGTCAGGGCGTTTTTGGGCTCTTTGAGGATACGCACCATGTCCTCGCGGCTCAGACTGGCCAGCGCCGTGATGACCGGCATGCGGCCGATCAGCTCCGGGATGATGCCGAACTTCAGCAGGTCGTGCTGCTGCACGTTTTTCATGATCTCGGTCAGGTCGCGCTCCTTGGCGCTCTGGATCTCGGCGCCGAAGCCCATGGACTTCTTGTCCATGCGGCGCTCGATGATCTTGTCCACACCGTCGAACGCGCCGCCGCAAATGAAGAGGATGTTCGTCGTGTCCACCTGGATGAACTCCTGCTGCGGGTGCTTGCGTCCGCCCTGCGGCGGGACGTTTGCGACCGTGCCCTCGAGCAGCTTGAGCAGCGCCTGCTGCACGCCCTCGCCGGAGACGTCGCGCGTGATGGACGTGTTCTCGCTCTTGCGGGCGATCTTGTCGATCTCGTCGATGTAAATGATGCCGCGCTGTGCGCGCTCGACGTCAAAGTCCGCCGCCTGCAGGAGCTTGAGCAAGATGTTCTCCACATCCTCGCCGACATAGCCGGCCTCGGTGAGCGTAGTCGCGTCCGCGATGGCAAACGGCACGTCGAGCATCTTGGCCAGGGTCTGGGCAAAGAGCGTCTTGCCGCTGCCGGTCGGGCCGATGAGCAGGACATTGCTCTTTTGCAGCTCGACATCGTTATCCTGATCGCCGCGCAGGATGCGCTTATAGTGGTTGTACACCGCCACGGACAGCACCACCTTGGCACGGTCCTGGCCGATGATATAGTCGTCGAGCGTGGCGCGCATCTCGGCCGGCTTCGGCAGCTGGTCGCGCCGGAGCGTGACCTGCGCCGTGGAGACGCTCTCGGGCTGATAGCCCTCGTCGATGATGCTCATGCACAGGCGCACGCACTCATCACAGATATAGACGCCGTTGCCGGCAACGAGCCGGTTCACCAGCGACTGCGGTTTGCCGCAAAAAGAGCAGCGCACGCTCTTTTTCTCGTCATTTCTGGCCATAAAAACCTCACATTTTCTACATTTGAAACAGGGAGGGAACGGCGGTTCCCTCCCCTGACAGATTATCGCTTATAAATGACCTTGTCCACCAGACCGTAAGCCTGTGCTTCCTCTGCGGTCATGAAGTTATCGCGCTCGCAATCCTCGGCGATGGTCTCGACCGGCTTGCCGGTGTTCTCTGCGAGGATGTGATTGAGGCGATCCTTGATGCGCAGGATCTGCCGTGCCTGGATCTGAATATCCGTGCACTGGCCCTGGCTGCCGCCGGAGGGCTGATGGATCATGATCTCCGAATTCGGCAGGGCCAGACGCTTGCCCTTGGTGCCGGACGAGAGCAGGAACGCGCCCATCGATGCAGCCAAACCGACACAAATGGTGGAAACATCCGCCTTAATGTACTGCATGGTGTCATAGATGGCGAGGCCTGCGGTCACGCTGCCGCCGGGGCTGTTGATATAAAACTGGATGTCCTTATCGGGATCCTGTGCTTCGAGATACAGCAGCTGCGCAACGATCAGGCTGGCGGTTGTATCATTGACCTCCTCGGACAGCATGATGATGCGGTCATTGAGCAGGCGGGAAAAAATGTCGTACGAGCGCTCCCCGCGGGAGGTCTGCTCGACAACGTACGGTACTAAACTCATGGTACGCTCCTTTCGATGTTTCGCTTATCCAAGAGAGCATAACCGTTCTGCCCGGAATCCAAACAGCTTTCGGGGAATTACTCGGCTGCCTCTTCCTTGGTCTCAGCGGCTTCTTCCTTCGCCTCGGGCTCCTTGTCCACCGCGGTGTCGCGGATGAGCTGGGCGGCCTTGCGGCGCTTCATATCGAGAACGATGATCTTCTCGTCGACATACTGCTTGATCTTGTCGACGTCCATCTTATACTCTTCGGCCATCTTGTTGTAGGTCTCGTCGAGTTCGCCCTCGTCGAGCTCGATGTTCTCGGCCTTGACGATCGCGTCGAGCAGCAGATCGGTCTGCAGCTCAAACACGGCCTGCGGACGCATGATCTCCTGGAAGGTCTTCTCGTCCAGGCCCATGGAGGCGAGCACCTGCTCACGGGTGAGCTCGGGGCTGATGCCCATGGTGGAGATGTAGTTGCGCAGCTGCTCGTCGAGCTTGGTCAGGATCATGGGCTCGGGGATCTCGACGGTCATGTTGTCGACAGCGGCCTTCATGAGGCGGGTCGCATAATCAGACTCCTGCTGCTCGGTAAACTCTTTCTCCAGATCCTCACGGACATGGTCGCGGTACTCCGCGATGGTCTCGTAGTCGGAGATGTCCTTGGCCAGCTCGTCGTCCAGCTCCGGAAGCTCGGGCTCCTTGACGCTCTTGACGGTGACTTTGAAGGTGGCCTCCTTGCCGGCCAGCGCCTCAACGTAGTTCTCGGGGAAGGTGACGACGACATCGCGCTCGTCGCCGGCCTTCATGCCAACGATCTGCTCCTCGAAGCCGGGCACGAACGTGTTGGAGCCGAGCTCAAGGTCATAATCCTCGGCCGTGCCGCCGTCAAACTGCTCGCCATCGATGAAGCCGGCGAAGTCGATCGTGACATGGTCGCCCATCTTCGCCTCGCGCTCAACATCGAGCAGGCGGGCGTTGCGCTTCTGGACATTGTGCATCTCTTCGTCGACCTTGCTCTCGTCAAACGCTTCGTGGTTCTGCGGGACCTCGAGGCCCTTGTACTGGCCGAGCTGCACTTCCGGATACATGCCGACCTCAAAGGTGTAGATCAGCTCTTTGTCCTCGGTGACTTTCTGGTCGATCAGGCTCGGCGCGCCGACGCACTCAAAGCCGCAGTCGGCACGGCCTGCCTCGAACGCATCCTCCGCCAGCGCCTCGATGGCGTCGGGGTAGAACACTTCCTTGCCATACATACCCTCGATGACGGCGCGCGGGGCCTTGCCCTTGCGGAAGCCGGCCACGTAGAGATGGTTCTTATTCTTTTTATATGCTTCGTTGACCGCATTGTCAAAGACATCGGCCGGGACCTTCACTTCAAAGGTCGCCATGTTTTTTTCTTTCTTTTCGATGTTCTGGATGTTCATTGGGTTTCCTCCTCTAATCATTTATCGCCGGGTGCATTGTTTACGTGAAATTTGTCATGAAAAGAACATGCCTAAATACTATAACAGATTCATCCTCTAAAATCAACACCTGTTTCACGGAAGGATCCTGCGCGGGCAAAACGAAATATAATCCGCCGACAGCAGCCGGAACTCCGTGTCGTGATACATGCCCTGGAAGGCGCTGCGGCAGCCGCGGCTGTGGATGTGTCCATAGCAGCACAGCGGTACGTGATAGGCATCGAGCAGGTCCAGGATCTCCGGGCATTCATAGCCGAGATACTTCGGCGGGTAGTGCAGGAAGACGAGCTTCGTCTTATCCCCCGCCGCTTTGAGCGACGTCTCGAGCCTGCCGACCTCGCGCAGCATAATCTTCCGGTCGTGCGCCTCGCCCCTGGCCTCCTCATAAAACCATCCGCGCGTGCCGCAGATGGCATAGTCGCCGTAAAAGTAGCAGTTATTGTTGAGAATGTCCATGGTGTGCATATCGTGCGCCGCAAAAAAGCTGTAAGCCTTTTTCGCGGTGCTCCACCAGAAGTCGTGGTTGCCCTTGAGCAGGATCTTTTTCCCCGGCAACGCCTCGATAAACTGAAAGTCCGGCAGCGCCTGCTCCATGGTCATGCCCCAGGCAAGATCGCCGCAGAGCACGCAGACATCGTCGTCGTGCAGGGCCGAAAAGCCAAGTTTGATTTTCTCTACATAATTTTCCCACGGCCCGCCAAATACGTCCATGGGTTTATCTGCGCCCAGCGACAGATGCAGGTCGCCGATTGCATACAATGCCATTTGCGTTCCTCCGTATATTCCGCGCCCGGCTGCACACAATAGATTCGACCGGCGGATGCCGGAATCTGATCTGGAGGCAGAAACCATGAGCGATCATATGAACGACTGCTGCGAGTACAACGTTGCGTGCGACGTGAGCAACTGCGCCTACAATGCGGACGGCAAGCGCTGCCACGCAGACCACATTCAGGTCAAAAACACCCAGGGCACCTGCACCTGCAAGGACGAGACGTTCTGCAGCACCTTCACCAAGAAGGGCCGCGCGGCGTTCTGACCCGGCGGACGGGTCTCCCCGTCCGTTACATATTATTTCAGGAATTCGTCCACCGTATGCAGCATCTGCGCCTTGTCCACACAACCGCCGAAGCGCACCGGTCGCGCGTCCAGGCCGGTCAGCGGCGCGGGCGCGTCGATCTGCGTCTCGCACGACAGGCGGCGGATCAACGCCGGGCCGAAGGCATCGGCCGTGCCGCCGATGCCGCGCAGCACCTGGTCGCAGAACTTGAAGGGGCTGGCCGTGGACACGACGACGGACGGCGTCGTGTCGCCAGTCTCGCGGCGGTAATCATCGAGCACGTGATAGGCGACTGCCGTGTGCGTGTCGATCAGGTAGCGATGGTCGCGCCAGGCATGGCCGATCTTCTCGCGCGTCTGGATATCATTGCAGAAGCCGCCGGCGAACACCTCTTGGATCTTTGCCTTGAGCGCATCGGAGACCGTGTAGCTTCCCTGCTCGCGCAGCTGCTGCATATAGCCTGCGACCTCCGCGTCGCTGCCGCAGAGCGCATAGAGCAGACGCTCGAGGTTGCTCGACACGAGGATGTCCATCGACGGGGACGCCGTCGTGTGGAACGGACGGTTCTTATTATAAGTACCTGTGCGGATGAAGTCCGTGAGCACGTTATTCGCATTCGACGCGCAGATGAGCTTGCCCACCGGCAGGCCCATTTCCTTTGCGTACCAGCCGGCGAGAATGTCGCCGAAGTTGCCGGTCGGCACGACGAAGTTGAGCCGGTCGCCCATGGCGATCATGCCGCCGGTGACAGCGTCGCAGTACGCCGAGAAATAGTAGACGATCTGCGGCAGCAGGCGGCCCCAGTTGATGGAGTTGGCCGAGGACAGGAACCAGCCGCGCTGCGAGAGCTCGGCGGCAAACGCCTTGTCGCCGAAGATCTGCTTGACGCCGGTCTGCGCATCGTCAAAGTTGCCGCGCACGGCGCTGACCGCAACGTTATCGCCTGCCTGTGTGACCATCTGAAGACGCTGGATCTCCGACACGCCGCTGTAGGGATAAAACACGAGGATCTTCGTGCCCGGCACGTCGGCAAAGCCCTGCAGGGCCGCCTTGCCGGTGTCGCCCGAGGTGGCGACGAGGATGCACACCTGCCGCTGCTCGCCGCACTTTTTCAGGCTCGCCGTAAGCAGGTACGGCAGGATCTGCAGCGCCATGTCCTTGAACGCGCACGTCGGCCCGTGCCAGAGCTCGAGAAACGCCGTGGTGTCATCGAGCCGGTGCACCGGCGCAACGGCCGGGTCATCAAACTGGCTGCCGTAGGCCGCGGCGGTGAAGCGCTCCAGTTCGGCGTCCATAAACTCGCTCAGAAACGGGCGCATGATCGTCACGGCGCGCTGCTGGTAGGTCATGCCGTACAGCGCCTGAAGCTGCTGCGCGGACACCTCCGGCAGCGACTCCGGCACGAACAGGCCGCCGTCCGGCGCGAGGCCGCAGGCGATCGCCTGTGCGGCGGAAACGATCTGCTGATGATCTCTTGTGCTGTAGTAGTTCATATCTGATCCCTCGTTATTCAAAAGCATTTTCGATCTGATTGATCCTGCGTTGACGGCGCGGCGTGTCCGCGTCGCCATAAATTTCGATCACGTCAAAGCGCGGCTGCAGCTGCGTCTCGTGCTCTGCCAGCCAGAGCGACGCCGCCGTGCGGATGCGCGCCTGCTTGGCCGTGGTGACATACGCGCCCGCGCGCACGAACCGGTCGGACGCGCGCAGCTTCACTTCCACGAACACGACATAGTGCCGGTCGGCCGCGATGATATCGATCTCGCCGAAGCGGCAGCTGTAGTTGCGCGCGAGGATGCGGTAGCCGCGCCGGCGCAGGTACGCCGCCGCGCACTCCTCGCCCCAGGCGCCCTTCGTTCCCTTGACTGCACCGGCCATATCAGTGCATCTTCTTCAGGAACGACGGCCGGTGGATGGGGCATGGCCCATACGCCCGGATGGCCGCATAGTGTGCTGCCGTGCCGTAGCCCTTGTGTTTTTCAAACCCATACTGCGGATAGGTCTCCGCCATCCGGCGCATATAGCGGTCACGTGTGACCTTTGCGAGCACAGAGGCCGCCGCGATGTCGGCACACTTGCCGTCGCCGCCGACGATGCATCGGCTTGGCACGGTGATGCCGGTGTTCCGGTTGCCGTCGATGAGCGCGAGCGCCGGCTGTGGGGACAGCTGCGCGATAGCCCGGTTCATGGCCAGAAACGTTGCGCCGAGGATGTTTCGCTCCTCGATCTCCTCCACGGTTGCAAACGCGATGCCGTAGCTCAGCGCCTGCGCGATGATGGTATCATAAAGCGCCTCGCGCTTTTTCTCCGAGAGCTTTTTCGAGTCGTTCAGGCCCGGGATCTCCTGCCCCGGCGGCAGCATCACCGCCGCCGCGCACACGGGCCCTGCCAGCGGGCCGCGCCCGGCCTCGTCCACGCCGCACAGCGGCTCGGTGTCCGGCGTGCGGAGCTCGTTTTCCAATGTCCACAGATCGACCTGCGTCATACTTCCGCCTCCGGCATCTCGAGCGTGATGCGGCCGAGCTTGCCGCCGCGATATTCATCGAGCAGCACGCCCGCCATCCGCTCAAGGTCATATTCCCCGCCGGAGATGAGAAAGCCGCGTTTTTTCGCCGCCTGCTCCAGCAGCTCGAAGCCATTGCAGGCCGGGTCGGGGCGGAACTTGTAGCGCTGCTCCACCGCGTCGGGATAAAACCGTGCGAGCCGGAGCATGAAGTTGGCCGCGAGCGTCTCGCGGTCGAGCACTTCGGCCTTGATCGCGCCGGTGATGGCCAGCAGCTCGCCGACCTCCTGACTGTCGAACCGCGGCCAGAGGATGCCCGGCGTGTCCAGCAGCTCAAGGCCCTGATCGACCGTGATCCACTGCTTGCCGCGCGTGACGCCCGGCCGGTCGCCCGCGGCGGCCGCCTTGCGCCGCGCCACCTTGTTGATAAAGGTGGACTTGCCCACATTCGGGATGCCCAGCACCATAACGCGCATCGGCCGGCCGACCTGCCCCTTGGCAGCGTACGCCTCGATCTTGTCGCGCAGCGCCGTGCGCACCGCGCCGGCAAAGCCATTGACGCCCTTACCGCTGCGGCTGTCGGTTTCGAGCACGGTCATGCCCTGCCGCTGAAAGGCTGCGCGCCAGCGCGCCGTCGCCTTCGGGTCGGCGAGATCGGTACGGTTGAGCACAACGATGCGGGGCTTGTCGCCCGCGAGACGGTCAATGTCCGGGTTGCGGCTCGCCATCGGGATGCGCGCATCGAGGATCTCGCACACGGCGTCGACCTGCTTCATGTGCTCCTCGATCATGCGCTGCGCCTTTGTCATGTGGCCCGGAAACCACTGGATATTCAGCTTTTCAAAATCCTGCGCCATGTTATTTTACAACTCCGATGTTCTTGACCGGAAAGAGCGTGAAGTATACCCGGCCCATGATATAGCGTGTATCAACGCAGCCGAGGCGCGCGTCGCGGCTGTCAGTGGAGGCGTTGCGGTTGTCGCCCATGACGAACACGCAGCCCTCCGGCACCGTGATCTTGCCCTCGAAATTCTCGCGGTCGTGCACGGGCTCATTGACATACGGCTCGTCGAGCGCCTTGCCGTCGACGTAGACCACGCCGTCGTCAAAGTCGATGTCCACGGTCTGTCCCTCCGTTGCGATAATGCGCTTGACGATGGGTTCTTCCATGAGCGTCTGCTTGCGCAGGACGACGACGTCCCCCTGCTTCGGATGATAGAACAGGTTGGAGATGACGACCTTGTCGCTCTGCTCGAGCGTCGGCACCATGGAGTGGCCGACGACATTGACCATGCGCACTGCAAACACAAACAGCAGCACGCAGAACACCAGCGCGAAGATGATGCACTGGATCCAATCGTATACTTCGGCGCGGCTCTTGGCGCCGCTCGGATTCTTGCTGTCCATTTTCAAAACCTCGGTGTAAAAAATTCGTAAATTATATTATACACGCTCAGACCCATTTTCGGCAACTAAAATTGTGTGAATTCTTTTCCGGCGGCATCGCAAAAACGCCCCGAAAATGCAAAAAAGAGGCCGAAGCCTCTTTTTTGCAGTATCCACTTAGATAAGCTCTTTGACCTTGGCTCTCTTGCCCACGCGGTCGCGCAGGTAGTACAGCTTGGCTCTGCGGACTTTGCCGCGGCGAACGGTCTCGACGGACACGATCGTGGGAGAGTGCACCGGGAAAACCTTCTCGCAGCCCACACCGTAGGAGATGCGGCGGACGGTGATCGTCTCGTTGATGCCGCCGTGCTTCTTGGCGATGATGGTGCCCTCGAAAGCCTGGGTACGCTCACGGTTGCCCTCGGTGACGCGGACAGTGACACGCACGGTGTCGCCGACGCGCATGGCCGGCAGTTCGGGTTTCATGTACTGCGCGGTCAGAGTTTTGATGAGATCCATAATGAAATCCTTCCTTTATCAGACGTTCATACCGGTGGACAGAGCCGGTCACGGCAGCGGACCGTCGTTATCTTGCGAAACACTGTTTCGCACAAGCCATAAGATAATAGCACATCCCGCGCGGGTTTGCAAGTGTTTTCAGCGGAAAATTTGCATATCTTCCGTATAGACCTCCTGCCGCGTGAAGGCGGCAAAGTCCGGGGCCAGCTCGGGCGCGAGCTGATGCAGCGCCGCGACGAGGTGGTCAGGGTTGAGCGTCGGGTCCTGTGCGGAGACGACGGCCTCCACCGTCACAAACCGCGCCTCCGGCCGCACGTGCAGCTCCGAGATCGCTGGCACGATGTCCATCTGTCCCTCCCCGCGCTTGGTCTTGCGGGTGATGACGATGGCGTCGCGCGCGTAAAACGCGCGGAGCTTTTCGGCCATGTCCGCAGGAGCAGCGTTGTCATATTCATACCGCCCGGTCACGCGCAGCCACTTGAGCTCACGCACCTTGCGCCCGCCGGGGTACGCCTCGAGCGCGCGGATGCCCTCCGGCATGACCGCCGTGAGCCGCTCTGGCAGCGCAGCAAGGTCTACTTCCTCGCGCAGCTGAAAGTCCATCAGCTCGCACACGCTCCCGACGCCGACGGACAGCGGCAGCAGGATGGAGATGAGCGCGTGGGGATTGAAGCCCTCGGAATATTTCAGCGGGCAGTCGGCGCGCAGGAACACGCGCTGCATCGTGCGCATGAGGTCGAGGTGCGAGATGTAGATCGCACGGCCGGTCTTTTCAAACCGTAGTCTCAGCTTTTCAGGCATCGCACTTGCCCCCTTCCGTCATGAGTGCGAGCGCACCGCAGCCGGTACACTGCCTGCGGCAGTCAGGCGAGAGCTCGGCCTTGTAGGCCTGCTCGCGCTCGTGCCACAGATGCGCGCGGCGCACGCCCATATTCACGATGTCCCACGGCAGGAACTCATCCTTCCCGCGCTCGCGGCAGGCATAGAACATCGGGTCGACGCCGCAGGCGTCCATGGCCGCCATCCAGCGGTCGAACGAGAAATAGTCGCCCCACGCCTCGAGCTTGCCGCCGCGGCGCCAGACCTCTTCGATGACGTCGGCAATGCGCCGGTCGCCGCGCGAGAGCACGGCCTCGACGAAGCTGGTATCCGGGTCGTGCCAGTTGTAGGTCACGCTCTTGGCCCTGATGCTCTCGCGCAGGAGCTGCACCTTGCGCTTGTACTCGTCCATCGTCACCTGCGCCTCCCACTGGAAGGGGCTGTGCGGCTTCGGCACGAAGCACGATGTGCTGACCGTGATGCGCACGCCGCGAGCCTTGTTCGTCGCGTGCATACGCCATGTGTGCAGCACCTGATTGGCGAGCTCCGCGATGCCGAGCACATCCTCGTCCGTCTCCGTCGGCAGGCCGAGCATGAAGTAGAGCTTCACGCCGTTCCACCCGCCCTCAAAGGCGACCTGGCAGGAATGGAGCAGATCCTCCTCGCGCACGTTTTTGTTGATGGCGTCGCGCAGGCGCTGCGTGCCGGCCTCGGGCGCGAAGGTCAGGCCGCCCTTGCGCACCTTCTGCAGGCGGCTCATGATGTCCATGGAAAAGTTGTCCGCACGCAGCGACGGCAGCGCGAGACTCATGCTGCGCGGCTCGCAGTATTCCAGCAGCCCGTCGCACACCTCGTCGAGCGGGCGGTAGTCGCTGCTCGAGAGCGACAGGAGCGTCGCCTCCTGATAGCCGGTGTTTTTGAGCGATTCGATGCCCTGCCGGATGATCGTCTCCGGTTTGCGCGGGCGCACCGGGCGGTAGACATACCCCGCCTGGCAGAAGCGGCAGCCGCGGATGCAGCCGCGAAACAGCTCCACGTTCACACGGTCGTGCACGATCTCCGTGCTCGGCACGATGGGGTCCGTCGGATAATAACAGGCATCGAGATCCTGAATGATGCGCTTGGTCACGCGCGCGGGCGCGCCGTGCGTCGGGGTCAGGTCGTGCAGCGTGCCGTCCGGATTCCAGTGCGGGACGTAGAACGACGGAATGAGCACGCCCTGGATCTTCGCCGCCGTTTCGAGAAACCGCGTCTTGCTCCAGCCGGCCTGCTGCGCCTGCCGGAACAGCGCCAGCACTTCGTTATTGACCTCTTCCCCCTCGCCGATGATCATGAGGTCAAAAAACGGGGCCATCGGCTCCGGGTTGCTGCAGGCCGTACCGCCCGCGATGACAAGCGGCGTCAGCTCCGGCCGGTCGGCGCTGCGCAGCGGGATGCCGGCCAGGTCGAGCATATTGAGCACGGCGGGATATGCCATCTCGTAGCCGAGCGAGAACGCCACAACGTCAAATTCGCTGACGGGGTCGCCGCTCTCGAGCGCGTAGAGCGGGATGCCCGCGCGGCGCATTTCGGCCTCCATGTCGCCCCAGGGGGCAAACACGCGCTCACACCAGACGCCGGGCATCTGGTTCATCGTGGCATAGAGGATGCGCATGCCGATGTTCGACATGCCGATCTCATAAATATCCGGGAAGCAAAAAGCGAGGCGCAGATCCACCTCCGCCTTGTCCTTGATGATCTGGCGGTATTCACCGCCGGTATAGCGCGCGGGCTTCTGCACGCGCGGCAGGATGCGTTCCAGTCGCTGATCCATACTACACTCCTACATATGATAGTAGGAGTATTTTACATCATGTTTTCCGCCTTGGCAAGTCATTCCCGGCTGCAAAAGCGCCAGCCACGCGCCAAACACGCCCAGTGCGAGCCCCATGCCGCGTGCAAACAGCACGATGCCAAACCCCATCAGCGCGACCGGCAGCACCAGTCCCAGCACGTCCAGCAGCCGCTCCGCCGCACGCTCGCCCGCCAGCGCCGCGACCGCCGCCTGCAGCGCGCGGCCGCCGTCGAGCGGCAGTACCGGCAGCAGATTCACGCACGAATACAGCAGGCTCAGATCCGCCCCCTCCGGGCAGCCAAGCCCGCGCAGGATGCAAAACAGCCCCGCGCCGGCGGCGGGGCCGGCCAGCGCCGCCGCGACCGTGCGCACCGCGCCCTCCGGCGGCGCGCAGCGCAGCGCCAGCCCGCAGGCCTCCATGCGCAGGCCGTAGATCTCCGTGCCGCACAGCACCAGCGCCGCAACATGGCCCAGCTCATGCACCGCCACGGCGAGCGCCAGCCGCGCGCACCAGCGCAGCGGCAGCAGAAAATACAGCCCGGCAAGCAGCGCGACCGCGCCCGGGCGCACATCGAGCGCAAAGCGACGGCGCTTCATACGGCGGCGAGGTAAAACTCCGGATTGCAGTAATACCCGTCGTGCATCAGCTCGAAGTGCAGGTGCGGCCCGGTCGCCTTGCCGGTCGCGCCGACAAGCGCGATCTCCTGCCCCGCCGTGACCGTCTCCCCGGCGCGCACGAGCAGCTTGCTGCAGTGGCCGTAGAGCGTCGTATAGCCATCGGCGTGACGAATCTTCACATAGTTGCCGTACCCGTCGTCCTGCCCGGCGGCAAGCACCGTGCCGTCAGCAAAGGCACAGACCGCCGTGCCGGAATTGGCCGCGAAATCTGTGCCATAGTGAAATTTCACCTTGTTTTCCAATGGATGCAGCCGGTAGCCGAAGCCGGACGAGGTATAGCCCGCGACCGGTGACGTGTGCGCAAACGGCAACTCGCTGACCGCGTAGCTGACATTGGTCGGCACTGCATAGCCGGAATAGACCGCCTGCTCGTTGAGAAATGCCTCGCGCGCGGCGAGGGCCGCCTGCAGCTGCGGGCTCTGCGTCGGTTCGGGCGTCGGCGTCGGTGTCGGCTCCGGGGTCGGTTCCGGCGTGGGTGTCGGCGTCGGCTCCGGTGCGGGCGTCGACCAGACGGACATGTTCACGGCGGGCAGATACTGCCGCAGCTGTTCGTCCTGCGTCTGTACCGGCGCGGGCGCAAACACGCTGCGGATCTCGGCAAAGACGGACTTGTAATCATCGTCTGCGTTGATGGCCGGCAGCAGCACCTCGCGCGCATCTGCGGCCGCCGCCGGAGCGATCATCTTCACCGCCGTCAGCAGCAGGAATACCGCCGCGCACAAATAAACTTTCCAGCGCTTCATGCACATCACCCCCGATAAAAGGAGTGTATGCAGACAGGCCCGGTTTTAGCACGACACCAGCGCCGCCGTACCGTCCGGCCCCTGATACTGGCCGACCATCGCCATGTCCACAACGCCGTAAATACACGAGATGAGCGCGCTGCCGAACGCCGCCAGAAAATATTCGCGGTAGACCGCGCGCACATTGTCCCTGAGCAGATCCATGGTCATCCTCCTTGAAAAAGAAAAAAGCCGGACAAGGAACAGACATTTCAGTCTGCGCCTTATCCGGCTGCCGTTTCTCTGAACAGCTCGCCCTCCAGCAAACGAGGGTGTTATGCCAGAAGGGAGATGGATTGTCAAGCGGGAAAATGGCTTACTCGATGCCCTGCTGTTTGCACCAGATGTCCATGACGGTGTCCACCGGCAGGAGCTTGACCAGGCGCACCTGCCGGCGCACCGGGTGGCCGAGAATAGAGACGCTCTTTTTCTTCTTGAGATCCTGCATGGCCTGCGCCGCTACCTCGTCTGGGCCATACCACTTGTCCACATAGCGGATATATTCGTCATGGTGCGCGACCTGCTGGAACTCGGTCTTGATCCAGCCGGGGCAGACGCACATGACATGGATGCCCTGCGGGCGCAGCTCGCGGCCGAGCGCGCGCGACAGGCTCAGGACATAGCTCTTGCTCGCGCCGTACACCGCCTGATACGGCACCGGCTGCCAGGCGGAGTTCGAGCCCATGTTGATGATGCTGCTGCCGGCGTGCATATACGGCAGGCTCGCGTGGCACATGCCAGTGAGCGCGAGCGAATTGAGCTGCGCGCTGGCGAGCAGCTTCTTGCGGTCCGCCTCGGCAAAGGGGCCGAACACGCCGCAGCCGGCCGCATTGACCAGCATCTTGATCTCGGGCTGCTCCTGCTCGAGCAGGGCCTGATAGGCATCGATGCTGCTCAGATCCGAGAGATCGAGCGCGATCGGGCGGATGGGGTTCGTGCACTTGTCGCGCAGCTCCTCCAGCCGCTCTTTTCTGCGGGCAATGACCCAGATCTCGTCATAGCGCGCGTCCTTGTCCACAGCGTAGACGAGCTCCCGGCCGATACCGGCGGATGCGCCGGTGATGACAGCAATGTTCATACGTTCTCCTCCAGAATGAAAATATCGGTAGCTCTATCATACCGAACTTGCACCGTCTGCGCAAGGGATTGGGGAATAAAAAATCGCTGCGAACGATGCAACGTCCGCAGCGATATGGTCGGAGTGTGTTTATGAATCATTTCATTAAAACTAGGACTCACTGTAAAATTGTTGGCATAAAGAAAGAGCGCCAGCAAGTTTTTTACTTGCTGAGCGCTCTTGAAACTGTGCCGGAGATTGCCGTCCGGTCGGCTATTCTTTTTTTCAGGCGGCATATCGCCGTCACCGTCCTTTCATGACCGCATGGGTCTTATTTTTCTGTTCTGTTCAGCGCGAATTTCTCACCCTGTGTCGCCGTACCCTTGCCTGCGGTCAGCTCAAGCCCCGTATCGATATACGCCACCTCGTACTCGCAGTCGGTCAGTGCCTCGGCTTCAAAGTCGATAGAGAGTGTCCTGCCGGACAGCGTGAAACGGAATTTATACGGTGCGCCGGAAAGCCGCAGCTCTCCGCTGCCGTCCTCACGGAAGGTATAGACGCAGCTCTTGTCGGACATTGCAAAGCTGCCGTAGATGCTCTCGTCATGAGGGCTGCTCTCGGAGCGGCCGCAGCTACGGCACAGCAGCACGATGCCCGCTATGAGCAGCACCGCCGCAAAGGCGCAGGCGGTAAGAAAGAGCGTCCTTCTCCGCTTTTGCTTTTTGATTGCCGAGCGGCGCAGCTCACGCCTGCGGAGCATTTCTGCCTCGGTCATGGGTCTTTTCTGCGGCGGTATTCTGTTATCCTGCATTGCTTCACCTTACTTTACTTCAATATTCTGACTTCATCCAGGAAGTCAAAAAGCATCGGCAGACCGGTGCCGATGGGGGGCGTCCTCCCACAGACACATCTCGCCGGTCAGCGTGACGCAGGGCTTGGTCATACGAAAAAGGAAAAATCTGTACGTGGCGGCGCGCTTCAAATGGAGCAGGGACACCTCTCCGTCGCCGTTGGGCTGGGGATACACGGTCAGAATGTGGCTGTCGCTTGCCGCCTTTCGGAAAGGGACTTGCTGCCAAGTCCGCTTTCAGGAAAATAGGCGGTGGCGGAATGATCCGTCACCGCCTATTGTATTTAGGATATTTCGATTTCGGAAGCGTAGGCTTATTCAGCCTCGGATTCCTTTCTCTTTTTGCTGTTCAGACCCAGCACGGTCAGAACGCCGCCGCAGACGAACAGAGCAGCCAGCCAACCGATGAGGTTTCTGCTATCACCGGTCTGAGGAGGCTTGGTGGAATCGTCCTTTCCTGGCTTATCGGTGTTATTATCACCGCTGTCTGTATTGCCGGTGTTGCCGCCGTCGGGGAGCTTGTCGATGACCGTGTTCTCGCTGCGCTTGGCGCCGCAAACGGTGCATTCCTCGTGCTTGATGCCGGTAGCCTCCTTGGTAGCGGCTTTGTCGATCACCCACTGGAAGCTGTGTACTGCCGTGTCGGCCTTATCGCCGCACTCGCACTCATGCCAGTGGTTGGTGCCGTCATACTTCCACTCTGTACCGTAGCTGTGGGTATGAGTGCTGCCTGTTGCGGGGATCGGTGCGGTTTCAAGAACCTTCTTGCAGACGGTGCATTCCTTATGCTTAGCGCCGTCGGCGGTTTCGGTAGCTGCTGTGTCAACGATCCACTCGCTGGCGCTGTGAGCCGCAATATCGGCCTTGTCGCCGCACTCGCACTCGTGCCAGTGATTGGTGTCGTCATACTTCCACTCCGTGCCGTAGCTGTGGGTATGGCTGGGAGGCGCATCCTTATAGGTGGCCTCAATCTTCACATCATTACCGGGCATGGTGAAGGTGGTGGTGGCCTTGGTGGCGTCTGCCAGGGTGACATTGCCCTCCAGCACGACCCACTTGTCAAAGACCTTGCCTGCCTCCGGTGCGTCCGCCGTAACGGTCACAACGGTGTTCTGCTCGATCTTGTCAGTGATGGGGGTGCCAGCGGCAACGGAGGCCGTGCCCTTGATAACCGTGAGCGTATACGCCTCTACGGGGTTTTCGGCGAACTCTGCCTCGATCGTTACATCGTTCGCGGGCATGGTGAAGGTGGTGGTGGCGCTGGTCTCGTTAGCCAGTGTAATGCCGCCTGCCTTAACGACCCACTTGACGAAGTGCTTTCCGTCAGGAGCCTGTGCCGTAACGGTGACCTCAACGCCCTCCATGGCGCGGGTGATGGGTGTGCCTGCGGCAACGGTTGCCGTACCGCCGGTGACGGTAACGGCGTAATCCCGCAGGGCGGGGATCTCGGTGTTCTCGCTGCGCTTGGCGCCGCAAACGGTGCATTCCTCGTGCTTGATGCCGGTGGCATCCTTGGTAGAGGCTTTGTCGATCACCCACTGGAAGCTGTGTGCTGCCGTGTCGGCCTTGTCGCCGCACTGGCACTCATGCCAGTGATTGGTGTCGTCATACTTCCAATCCGTTCCGTAGCTGTGGGTATGCGTGCTGCCTGTTGCCTTGTAAGTCACGATGACGGTCTTATCCGCATCCATTGTAACGTCCAGAACATTGGCAAGCACGGGCGTTGCAGCGCCGTTTACGGTGACCGTGTCGATCTCATAGCCCGCGTCGGGAGTAAAGATGATCGTTTCGGTCGAGCCTGCTGCAAGTCCTGTCTTGCTCGCGGAGATCGTTCCGTGACCGCCGTTTACCTGTGTCGTAAGGCTATAGGTCGCAACGGGTGCGTCCTTATAGCTTGCCGCAAGCGCAACATCGTTTGCGGGCATGGTGAAGGTGGTGACGGCGCTTGCAGCATCGGCAAGAGTCACGCCGCCGGACTTCACGACCCACTTGTCAAAGACCTTGCCATCGGGAATTATCGCCGTGACGGTGATCTCAACGCCCGCAGCGGCGGAGGTAATGGCATTCCCCGATGCAGACGCCGTACCGCCTGTGACGGTAACTGCATACTCGGTCGCAGCGGGATTCTTCACAAACTTCGTTTCGCCGCAGCCGGCGCGCCGGCAGGTGTAGAGAATTCCATCGCTCTTGCCCTGTGTTGCCGGTTTGCCGCCGTCCCAATCATGGCTGAGCTTATCGATAACATGACCGTAGCGGAAAATCTGTCCGCAGCCTCTTGTACACTGATAGTCGCCGCTATAGCCTGTGGTGGTGCATCCGGGCTTAACCTCATTGACCAGCTTGTAGTTGCCGGTAATTTCGTGGAGGGACGGGGTAGCGGAGCCCTTCTTTGAGATCCTGTCGCACGCTGTGCAGTATTGGTTACCGGAATAGCCCTTCTCGGTGCAGGTCGCCGCTCTTACATCACGCAGCTCAAAGGGGCCGCTATGTTTGAAGTCGCCGGTCTCGCCCTTTACGGTGCCGCCACAAGCCGTGCATCGGTAGTCGCCCTCATAGGCCCGGTGCCGGCAATCGCCCGATCTGACGTTATAGCGTTTGCCGCCATGGCTCGGGTCCGTGGTGGCCGAGTTGGCCGTGCCGTAGTAGTACAGCGGCTGCAGTGTACCGGTATGACCGGCGTTTGCAGGCGGGTAGATATCCGAACCGGCACTTATGACATAGCCGCAGTCTGCGCAGGCGGTGTCGCCAGTGTAGCCCTTGCGGTCGCAGACCTGTGCCTTCGCATTGAGCACCGTGGTGCCGCCGCTGTGGTCACAGCCTGCATAGACCGGCTCGAAGAAGAATTGGCCGCCGCCGGGAGCGCCCATGGCACTGAACGCCGGGATCGTGCAGCCCCACTCGAGCGCGGAGCCGTTATTGACGAGCTTAAACAGGCTCGCGACCTCGGTGCTGCTCCAGTTTTTCTTAACAGGACTTCTGTCATTGTATTCGCGGAGATACTCCACCTTCCAGCCGATGGCTTTCTGACCGTTTCTCTCCTCGGGATAAAGGCGGATCTTGTCGCCGGGCTTGACGATCATACGGGTTGCGCGGCCGTTTTTCACCGTCACAAGGGCGGTGTCCTTTGTCCAATCGCCGTCAATTTTTTCCGTCTCTTTGTATTCGCAGACGCTGCATTCAGCCTCCATGCCGCCTTTGGCGCCTGCGGTGTCAGGGCACAAAACCACGTTCCAGCGGCCCCAGCTATGGGGAACCATGATGAACTCCTCACATCCGGGGACCTTGCACTTTTCGGGGTGGGCATAGCCGGACTCAAGGATGAGCTGCTCCACCGTCTTGGTCGAGCCGCCGATGTTGAAGGTATACTCATAGATACTGCCAAAGCCGGTGTAGTCCCAGTTCCAGCCGTAATCATGGACATGGCTCTTCACAAAAATGAAATAGTCGCAGACGGTGCAGACGAGCATGTCAACCCTGCCGCCGCCCACCGCGTCATAGCTTCTTTCAAGCTTAAAGGTATGCGGGAAGATGCGCTCCTTGGAGCCGGAGGTCATATAATGTGCTTCGTATCCTTCTGCGCCTGCTTCAAACAGGCACGCGAGCTTGTGGCCGTCGCTTTTGCGAACGCTGCCTACGGTAGTGTTATGGGTATTCCCATCCTTATCGACCCAAGTGACCTTGTATTCCGGCGTTCTCTTGCCGTCGTCGGTGTACACAGGCTCACCGGCCTGCTGATAGCTGAAGGCATGGGTGGCAGTCAGCTTTGCCTCCGCCGTTTTCATGGTGTCCGAAGGGTCACCCTTTCTGCCGATGACGCAGTAGTAGGAGTAGTCCTCCTGACAGGCCTGGGTGGAAACCGACATCTTCAGTGTGGAGGTCGTCACACCCATGTAAAACCTACCCTCCGGCAGCTTGTAGGGCGCCGCCGTGGGATGCTCATTATCCTTCCGATACCACTGATAGGTCAGCTCGTCGCCCTTCAGGCTTCTTGCTGAGACAGAGAAGGTGACCGGGTTATTTTCATAGTACAGCAGGCCGTTTTCCGGCTCTTCGTTATAATCATCGTAGATGGAGGTCTTGCACTTGACGCCCCTCGGCTGGCGGGTTATGACGATGGAGCTGCCGCTGATGTAGCCGCAGACCTTGCACACGCCCTTGGCGTCATATTCATGGTTGGCGGCATTCAGCTTTTTACCGTCGCAATAGCGGCAGGGGTGCCAGTGCCGCGTTCCGTCGGCTGACCAGGACGAGGAAGCGATGTGGGTATGCCCGGCGCCGGAATGCTCTGCTTTCAGATGATCCTCAAAATCAGAGTCACTGAAGCACCAGTCGTCATGATCGCAGCCCATCGCTTTCACGGCATCGAGGCAGCAGTCCTTGCAGCGCTGATCGCAGCCGTCCTCGCAGGGGTCGCTGTCGTGGAAGCACAGGCCGCAGTCCTCGCAGAAGTGATCCGCGTAGTCCGTGTCCATTGCGCACATCCCCTCGGAGCAGTCGGAGTTGCCCTCGCAGCACTCCTTGCACAGCTCGCAGGTTTCGCAGAACTCGCCCTCGTCTTCCTTATCCGTGACCCAGCCGTCGCAGCCCGGGCAGATGTGCTCTTCCCACTCGGCGCTTTCCACGCAGGTCTCGCCGTCCGGGCAGCCGCCGGCATCGGAGTTGTCCCGGCAGCACTCCTTGCACAGGCCGCAGTCCTCGCAGCTCTCCTTGGCCAGCAGGCATTCCTCGCACTGCTCGCAGGCCGTGTGGCAATCGACGCAGTGGATGACGCCGGTATCATCGTCGTCCACGCACTCGTCCACCGCGCCGAAGCAGCTGTCGCACAGCGAGCAGTGCATCGGGTCGCTGTCATCGTTTGCGCAGTCGTCGCAGAAGCCGCAGGAGTCGCAGATGGTTATGGAGCAGCAGGGGCCCTTATGGCATTCGCCGCACAACTGGTCATCCTCGCCGATGTAGCACTTGGCGCAGGTGGAGCAGTGCGTATCCTCCATGCAGTCGGCGCATTTAAAGCACTCCTCGCACCAGTAGGGCGTGTCGCCCAGGCACAGACCACAGTCGTTGCAATGGGTCTCAACCCAGCAATCGTAGTTGCAGTCAATGGTGCAGAACTGGCAGTCGCAGCAATTCTCAGCCCAGTGGTAGTGGTCGCAGTTGGGGCAATCTCCGCCGGTGTCGTAGTCGTCCCAAAAGGCGTGGGCATGAAGCTCCAGACTCGGCATCAGCGAGAGCAGCATTATAAGCACCAGCAGGATGCTGACGATGCGACTTCGTGTCTTCGTTTTTGTCATACTATCATTTCCTCCCTCAAAATCATTTTGAAGATTTGTCTATACGTTTTGTGTTGCCTGATTTAAACACTGTCGATGACCGAAGCAAAGTAGTTTTCGGATACCGAACCGAAGAGAAAAGCGTCTATCAGACCCTCGCGCTTTGCCTGCCGCACCTGCTCGGTCAACTCTCCGTCTGTATCATCATCCACAAAGAGAATGACACGGCAGTTTTCCGTGTTTCGTTTTACCTTGTCACAGATTGCCATTCGTTCTTTGAACATCCATGGTGAATACGCCTTGACCTCCATTAAGAGCACGTCCGGTCGATGCGTTTTGCACCACTCGGCGGTCGTGTCAGGCGATTCGGAGATCACGACCTGACAATCGTCCAGCTTCTGCATCAGCATTCGCTCCATGGTTTGCGCATGGATATCGCTCTGAATATCCAGCACGATCTTTTTCATCCTTCACCACCGCCTTGTCTATACACAACGATATTTATACACATTTTATTCTACGGATTTTTTAAGGCTTGTCACTGGCACAAGTGCCAGTAACGGAGCGAAAAAAATGTTTTTTCAAAATAATTCTGCCTTTTTTGCGCAAAGTACCCCTTGACCTGCTCGGTCAAGGGGTACTTTGCATTTATTCGTCCTTCAAAGTCGTTACCATGAGCTTATTTTCAATTGCGGTCGCAACGAGCGCCTCTCGGTTTTCGAACCCGCCTTTTCCCACCATATCGTCCAAATTCCAGCGAACGCCGTTTTTGGAGATGCCCAATTTATCGGCTATCTCCTGATAGGTGAAGCCCTTTATATAAAGGCGCAGTATGTCCAATTGCCGCGGCGAAAATTTATCGGACATTGTGCCCTCCATCTCGATGGCGGGTGAGGAGTCGGGAAAGACCTTTTCGCCTGCCAGGGTGCGCTTTACCACGCTCATCAATTCCTCTGTACCGTGGTCTTTATACCACAGGCTGTCGGCTGCGCCCGCTTTCGCTCTTTGCAGCACCTGCGGATCGACAAGCGAGGTCGCGGCTACTATCTTGATTTGCGGAAAGGCCTTTTTGATGCGCTCCGCGGCGGCAAGACCGGAGTGCTTGTGCTGCGTCTGCACATCCATAAGGATGAGCTTTACGGTGGCGTCGCAGTGCTTTTCCGCTTCAAAGGCGTCACGGAAAACGCCGACAAGATGAAACTCGCCGTCTGCCGCAAGACGATCGACAAAGTGCTTTTGGATGTACAGATCGTCCTCTACAAGTATGGTGCTTATCATAGCTCATTCTCCTTTTCGGGAATCGTGATGAGAAGCGCAAAGCGCGGCTCATGGGAAATATGCATCTCGCCGCCGTGGCTTTCAATGCTGTGGCGAAGCGCGGAAAGTCCGCTGCCCTCTCTTATCGGTCCCGTGGGCACTCTGCCGTTATTGGTTATGGTAATGTCGTGACAATGATTGCGCTCGGCAATGCGGATATATACCTCATTCCCGTCTGCGTGCTTGATGCAGTTGGTCACGCACTCCTTGGCGGCGGCAACGGTCAGCTCCTCGGCGGCGGTATCGCGCGGAAGATAGCCCTCGACCTCAACGGCTACGCCGAGCTGCTTTGCGGTCTGCTGCACCTCCTGCATCGTGCCGACGGAGGTGACGCGGTTGCTTGCCAGCATACCGACGGCGTTTTGCAGGGCTTCGAGCTTTCTCTCGGTGTCCTCGCCGCTGCCGATGATGTCACGAATGGTCAGGAGGCTCCGCCCGATGGTGTCGTGAATATAGACCTTCAGATCGAGGCTCTCCTTTTCCTTGACATCGTCCTCCATGCGAGCGTACATCTTCCTGAGCTTTCGATTGACTTCTGCCAGTTCTTTATTTATTTCCTCTTGCTTTTGGTAGCCGTTATACAGCTCGGTTACATTGTGCGCCGTTATCTGCTGCCAGCGGTCATCGCTCTCCACGGTGATATTTTGTGTGCGAAACTGCCAGACGGTCTTGTCGGGCAGGATGTAGCAATCATCCTTGACGGTCACGGATCTGTCCGGCACGCTCAGGGCATTTTCCATATCGCTTTTGATTTGCAGCTCGTGGCCGCAAAGGGCAAAGGACAGCCTGCGCATACGGTTGTTGCATAGGATGATCCTGCCGTTCGGGTCAGCAAAGCAGATGCCCATAGGCAGCTTATCGGTTGCTTCCTTAATGGAGAACGGCGAGAGCTCGTTCTTTTTACGGCGGTATTCCCGCGGCAGAGCAATGGCAAAGTGAACTGCCGCAAGGAAAATGGCAGCGGCAAATATCAGCCACGGTGCGCCCAGCAGAAATGCGTCCCCGATATTATCGGGATCTGCCCGGGAAACGGAGAACAGCAGCGGGATCATCACCGCCATAACCGCCAGGCTCAGCAGGCTGCGCACCGGCTTATTGCTGCGAAGAAGCTGATACATAAACAGCCCGATTTCAAGGACGATCTCCACAAGCATGATAAACGGCAGCATAGTCTGCCAAAATTCAGAAAGGGAAGAAAATGCACTCATTTCCTGTCACCTTCTTTCGCTTCAAATACAAGGCGCTGGTATTCCTCGTCATCCTCTTTTTCACAGCGGATACTGTCTCCGCTTGCCAAAGCGGAAAGGTCGGCCTTGCAGCACACATTCAGTGACAAGCGCAAGCCGTTTGCCTTTATGAGGCTTACCTGTATGCCTGTTAAATTCAAAATATCGGCTTCAATAACCGATTCGTAAAAATCAAATACAGCAGTCGCCGTTTTGCCGGAGAGCATGGAAAGAGACTCGTCCACATAGAGCGAGCTGCGGACGCCCAACAGCTTCAGCGTTTGGAGCGATTCATTGAAGGCACGGTGGAGTTCCGTTGCCGCTATTTTAATATCTCGGTCGGTAAGGAGCGTCAGATGCTTGCGGCGTTTAATATAGCTGCACAGCACGGCAATCTCGGCAAGGAGCGTTTTGGCGCTGTCGGGATCGGTGCTTGAGATTCGGCGGTATTCCTTAGTGAGCTCCGCAATGCGGTCGATCTGCGTCTGCGTAGCGGAACGCAGGAGGTCATACAGGCGGTTTTGCTCCTCCACCTTGCGGCGCTTGGCTTCACGCTTGTATTCATAACGGAGTATTTCGTTCCTGTCGGCAAGCTCGTCTGCAAGAAGCTCGGAGTTCTCCTTGATGTCACGCAAAGCCGACACATCCTCTGTCCATACGGCATAGCCGCCGTCGACGGGCATGGTGTGAACGGTCAAGCCGCCCATCGTGACCGGGCTTTGCTCGGCTTTTTTCATCGTTTCCTTTGAGATAAGCGCAGTGTTTACAGCTGCATACCGAACGGTAAAGTCCTTGTCAGTAATCTCTGCCGATGTGCCGACAGATGAGGCAAACAAGTCCACATAACGGCTGTTTGAATGTATATATCCGCAGGCGATGCAAAACTCAAAGGTCAGAATATACATCACACTTTGGAACGCGGCAATATCGCCGAACAAGTGGAGCAGCCAATCCGCACCCGCATAGTAAAGTGCGCTGTAAACAATCGCCAGCAGCATAGGAACAATGGGAAGAAAGTGGAGCCTTCCTTTTTGCACACGGCATTTGAAAAACATAATTACGAGTGCGGCAAAGGCACACAGCACCTGCCAGCCTGCAATCATGAAGTAGCCTATCGAGTAACCGTTGTTTTTGTCTGTCCACACGGCGGCGTCCTTCGGAAAGGTAAATACGAATTGGTGCATGTCATTTGTGAGCACGAGCAGAAGCAATACGCCGGAGATGATCCACAGAACCGACATTCCCTTGGGGAATTTGTATTCGTCCGGCTTTCCCAATGACATGGCAATCAGCAGTGCCAGCATAGGCACAAACAGCATGGGCAGATAGAACAGATACCACAGGTAACGGACGGCATCCGGCTGCCAGAATATAAAATACTTTGCCGAACGGACTACCATCCATATGATGAGCAGTACTGCGGTGACCGTCATAAACCTGCACACCTGCTTTTGCACGATCCGCTGACGGACGGAGAGCCCCCAGGCAGCGAATAGGCCAATATAGATAAAGCTGCGCAGATAGGAAAACAGCATCGGGTAGAAGCTGCCCCTGCCTACAATTCGGAAGCAATATGCCAGTATCACGGCAAGTACAGCGATGCCGCTTGTTATGATCGTATTCTTTTTCTGTGCGGTCATAAACAGACCCCATTTCGCCTTCATTCGTTTTTGTTTTTCCTTGGGTATACCTTTTCGAATTAATCTATAGCATAAATCCGTCTGTTTCTCAACTGTCTCTTACGAGGCTTTGCACAAAAGCCACAGTTTTTACCCCACAACAGAGAAAAATACTACATACCCATTAATGCAGGCGACAGGTATCCGCTTTGTTTGCCCACCGAGCCGTGCCATGCTGACCGTCATCGACCGTTTTGCTCTTTTGAGTTTGTAGATATGAGCAATCAGCGTTATCGCACCGAGGACGGCAAACATAACTGCGGCAACGGTGATTAAAGCTGCAATGTTTGGCATTCGGTTTCCTCCTGTTCGTCACATAATAAGTCCTCGTTCCAATCTTTGAATTCGGGAACGAGGATTTCGTGTTTTATGCCCTGTATAAAGAGCTTGTCGGATATTCTCTTGTTCGCCGCCTGACCTGCGGTGTCGTTGTCCATACAGAGACAGACGGTGTCGATATTGGAATTCGCTTTCAGCATTTGAAACAGCACCTGATCCCCCGACACAGCGGGCGGCAGCGTAGCTGTGACTGCGCCAATTTTCCTTGTGCAGAGAAATAAAGGACAGCATATCTGATTTCTCCTTTTTAGGGTAATAAAAAAGGCAGATAGATTTTTGCTTTCTATCTGCCTTGCGTATCATTATTCGGTTGTGTGAGAGTTCAAGACATCCAACAAAGGGAAAACATCATTTTTATATCTGTCAAAACGGTTCGCTGAAATTTTGCCGTATAAACGGTGAAAACCCCGATAACATCGGGGTTTTCACGGGCTACATCTATTTTGTAGCCCTTTTATGGCGGAGAAGGAGAGATTTGAACTCTCGCGCCGGTTACCCGACCTACACCCTTAGCAGGGGCGCCTCTTCGGCCTCTTGAGTACTTCTCCGTAGCAAGCGGGGCCTTCTCGTATCCGCTTGCCTTAATATTATATCCGAAAGCGCACGATTTGTCAATAGCTTTTATTTATTTAACGGCTTCGGTGAGAATGTTTTTAGCCTCTTCAAATGCTTCGGTGAGCTTCGAGCTGTCCGATGCGCCTGCCTGAGCGCTGTCGGGACGTCCGCCTCCGCGTCCTCCGCAGACTGCCGCTGCGGCTTTTACGATATTTCCGGCGTGAGCGCCCGAGGACACCGCGGCTTTGCCGCAGAACGCCAGAAGATTGAGCTTTCCGCCGAACCGGACGGCAAATATCGCCGCCGTGTCGGGGTACTGCTCCTTGATCTTGTCTCCGAGAGAACGGACGGAATCGATCGAGGTCTCGCCGAGGTCGGCGCACGCAAAACGCACGCCTCCGAGATTTTCGGCGCTGCCGATGATCTCATCGAGCTTGCCTCCGGCGAGCTTTGCGTTCAAAGCGTCGATCTCCTTCTTCGCCGCGGAAAGCTCCGCCGTTACCGCGTGAGCGCGGGCGACGAGCACGGATGCGTTCTGCGCTTTGAGCGCCGATGCGCAGTCCGAAATGAGAGCGTCACGCTCGGCGATGCAGCCGAGAACGCCGTATCCGGTGACTGCCTCTATACGGCGGACACCCGCCGCGACGGACGATTCGGAGATGATCTTCATAAGTCCGATCTCACCGGTGTTCGAGCAGTGCGTACCGCCGCAAAGCTCAAGCGAGAAATCTCCGGCACGGACCATGCGGACGGTCTTTCCGTATTTTTCGCCGAACAGCGCCATTGCGCCCGCTGCCTTTGCGGATTCGATGTCGGTTTCGACCGAGGTCACCTCCTCGGCGAGTAGGATGTGCTCGTTCACGAGCTTTTCGATCTGCGCGATCTCTTCAGCGGTGAGAGCCTGGAAGTGTGAGAAATCGAAACGGAGCCGATGCGCGTCAACGTATGAGCCTGCCTGCTCGACGTGGTCTCCGAGAATCCGGCGGAGCGCTGACTGAAGGAGGTGTGCGCCGGTGTGGTTGCGCTTGATATCGGCGCGCCGTGCGGCGTCTACAGAGGCTTTTGCGCTGTCTCCGACCTTGACCATTCCGGATACGATCTTTGCCGTGGACACGAATACCTTGTCCGATTTTTTCGTATCGGTGATCTCAAGGGTGAAGCCGTCCCCGGAGACAATTCCGGTGTCTCCGACCTGACCGCCCGATTCCGCATAGAACGGGGAGGGCTCAAGTATTATGCCGAATTCGCCCTCGCTTACGGCATCCGCAAGCTCGCCGTCGCAGATCAGCGCTTTGACCTTCGTATCAGCGGTGAGAGAATCGTATCCGACAAACGAAGTCTTTGCCATCCCGGAAAGAACACTGCCCGTGGCATTGTCCCAACCGCCCGCCCCGTTTCTTGCGGCGCGCGCTCTCTCCTTCTGGGATTTCATGAGAGAGTCGAAGCCATCTTCGTCTACGCCGAGACCTGCCTCGGCAGCCACATCCTTCGTGATATCAAGCGGGAATCCGAAGGTGTCATACAGCTTGAACGCATCCTCTCCGGAAAGCGTGCTGCCGCCTTCGGACTTCACGGCGGAGATTCGCTGCGAAAGGATGGAAAGTCCGGAATCGATCGTTTGGTCGAAACGCTCCTCCTCGATGGAGATGACCTTCTTTATGAAGTCGCGCTTCTTCTCAAGTTCGGGATAAGCGGAAACGTTTTCGGCGATGACCGTTTCGCAGAGGGAGGAAAGGAACGAATCCTTTATTCCGAGCAGCTTGCCGTGACGCGCCGCGCGGCGGAGCAGACGGCGGAGAATATATCCGCGTCCTTCGTTTGAGGGGAGAACGCCGTCGGAGATGAGAAAGGTCGAGGAACGGATGTGATCCGTGATAACACGCACGGACACGTCTGCCTTTGCGTCGTCGCCGTACTTTATGCCTGCGATCGAGCAAACATTGTCAAGGATACGGCGCACCGTATCTACCTCAAAGAGGTTGTCAACGCCCTGCATGATGCAGGCGAGGCGCTCAAGCCCCATTCCGGTGTCGATATTCTTCTGCGAAAGCTCGGTGTAGTTTCCGGCGCCGTCGTTGTTGAACTGCGTGAATACGTTGTTCCAGAATTCCATGTAGCGGTCGCAGTCGCATCCCGGCTTGCAGTCCGGAGAATGGCATCCGAATTCCTCTCCGCGGTCAAAGTATATCTCGGAGCAGGGACCGCAGGGACCTGAGCCGTGCTCCCAGAAGTTATCGGCTTTTCCGAGACGGACGATGCGGTTTGCGGGCATTCCGATATCCTTCGTCCATATCGAATACGCCTCGTCGTCGTCGGTGTATATGGTCGCCCAAAGACGATCCTCGGGCATTTCGAGAACCTTCGTTATGAATTCCCACGCCCAGGTGAGCGCTTCCTTCTTGAAATAATCTCCGAAAGAGAAGTTGCCGAGCATCTCGAAATATGTGCCGTGGCGCGCGGTCTTTCCGACGTTGTCGATATCGAGAGTGCGGACGCACTTTTGACAGGTCGTCACACGGTGTCTCGGCGGCTCTTCCTCACCGGTGAAGAACTTTTTCAGAGGGGCCATTCCGGCATTTATGAGAAGCAGCGATTTGTCGTTTTCGGGAACGAGAGAAAAGCTGCCCAAACGCAGGTGTCCTTTGGATTCGAAAAACGAGAGATACATCTCCCTCAGGTCATTCAGCGAAGTCCACTTCATTTGTCAAAATCTCCTTAGAAACAAAAAATCTTATCAGATATAATCTTCTCCCGATACCGTTCGTTCGGGAAGTCGCGCACAGAGAAAATCGAAGAAAGCATCGTTCGGCTCGAAAACGATGCCGACGGGCTTGTCCGTGCCGCTGTCAAATACGGCGAGGCAGACTCTTTTCGGGGCGACGGACGCCGTATAGCGGTAGAACGTGCAGCCGCGCAGAGCCTTTTTCAGTTCACGGTTCGAGGAATAGAACGCCGCAAGCCTGAGATACGAAAGCGACATTCTGCATTCGGCGATGCTGCGCCTGCCCTGCGTCCTGTATACCTCGAATACCTCTTCACCGCCGTCGTCGGCGACGACGTACCTGAATGCCGTAAAGCGGTATCTTATCGCAAGATAAAGACAGACGGTCAGGGAAACGAGCCCCGCGATCTGCACAAGTCCGCGGAACGGGATACCGGACGACGATACGGCAAATGCACATACCGCAACGGCGAAAAAACCGATTATCAAATAATCGGCAGTCCGCCCGTCGCTCTTCGGCGTATATTCCACGGGATCACCTGCTTTCCGGCGAATACGGCAAAGGACCGTATTAAAGCCAAAGACCGCAAACAACTTGCGGTCTTTTCACTTAAGCTTCTTCTTTTTTTATGATTTCCTTACCGTTGTAATATCCGCAATTGCCGCATACACGGTGGCTGAGATTGAACTCACCGCAATGAGAGCATCTTACCATCGTAGGAGCGGTAAGCTTCCACACGTTGGAACGTCTTTTATCACGACGGGCTTTGGAAGTCTTTTTCTTCGGTACTGCCATTCCAATATACCTCCTTTGGTTTTTCGTATATCAAAATCATACGATAAAATCACACATTCGATTTATTATACAACATATTTTCTATCAAATCAAGTCTTTTTTCAATTTTCTTCTCAATATTTTTTATTTCTCCGCTTTCGGAGCGAAAAAACGGTCAATCATCCTCCATGGAATCGCGCAGACGTCTGAGCGCGTCCATTCTCGGATCCTCGAAAACCTCGTCCGCTGCGCACGAGCACGGACCGTCGCGCAGCTTCTTTCCGCATTTCGGGCAGAGTCCGGGGCAGTCCTCCGAGCAAAGCGGACGGAACGGAGCTTCGAGCGATATCTCCTCGGCGATATCCGCGTCGGGAAAGAGTGCGCTGTCCTTTACCGTGAGAACCTCGTCGGCATCGCAGTCGAGATCGTCGCTTCCGTCGAGCTCCGCGAATCTCTCAAATGAAAAATCGAGCGGGTATTCGAATTCCTCAAGGCATCTCACGCATACGCACCTCAGCGGAGCGTGTACCGTGAAATCCGCTTTGATAAATCCGTTTACGTCCGTTACGCGGCAGTCGATTTGAGCCGGTCCGGCAAGTGTTACTCCGGCGGGAAGGAGGGCGCCGTCGGGGGAATCCGGGAATTTGAAGTCAAAGCTGAAATCGAGCCGGTCTTTCCTTCGGTTCATGATCTCCGTAATATCAAGCTTCATGTGAATGCCTCCTTTCGGGAGCGGCGCCGATCATGCGCCGTCATTTTGCGGAGAAAAATGCGGCGCGGCAGCGTATCCTGAGTTTCTACATTATATATTATCTCCGGGTAAATGTCAATACAGACGCAAAAATTTACCGATAAGGTGTTGATTGAGGCGTGATTTTATGTTATACTCCTTTCGCAGGATATTCGCCGCACGGCGAAGAAAGGCACGGATATATATGAAACTTTTCGGTAAAATAATAAAGGCGGTGCTGACGGTTCTCGTTTTCGCCGTGATAGGCGCTTTTATTTTTCGCATAATAATCGCAAACGCGGAATACGTTCTTGATGAAATAACGCCTACGGAAAATGCGATGAACGCATATGAAAAGCTCGGCGAGGACGCTTTCATGACAAACAGGATAGACGATACCATATCGGGGAAGGAAGACGGCGCGGACGGATATTATTCGGCTTTTTCGTTTATCTACATTCCCGAGTACGGCGAGGTGCAGGTGACGGCAAGGGTAAACGACAGCACTCTCGACCGTCTCGGTCTCGAAAAGCTTCCTCATTTCTTCCTCAGAAATTACGCGACCGGCGAAACATGGGACTGCGTTTTCTCCGAGGACGAACACAGCCTGATGTACGGATACCGCAGGATGGTGTTCGAAGGCATCAACATAACCGAGGATTCGGACATACTGCTCTGCATGTCCTCGGACGGATCGGATGTTCCGGAAAGCGAGCTTGTAATACACTTCCGTGAGCAGAAGCTCAAGGCGTATAAGCTTTCCGGAGCGGAAAAGAAATCACTCAGGGAGGGGATAAAGCTTGAACAGGATTAAATTTGTTTCGATTTTGCTTGCGTGCATGTGCCTTTCCTCTTGCGGACTCCGACGCTCGGAGACAGGTGCCGACGTTACGCAGACATCGCCGTCCGGCGGAGCCGGCAGCAAGGTCACGTCGGCGGACACCGACGGAGGAGAGGAGACCCCGAAGGACAAAACGGTTCGCCTTTCCTTTGCCTGCGCGGGGGATAACATAATCCACGAATCGATCTACACCGAGGCTGCCGCAAAAGCGTCTTCGATGGCATCCGCGGGAGGCTACACAGGGAATTATTATTTTGATTCGATGTACACCGCGAATGTGGAGGCTCTCGTCGGCACGGCGGATATCGCGTTCGTGAATCAGGAGGCTCCGATCACGGGACTCAAGGCGTCGGGATACCCGAACTTCAATTCTCCTCCGGAGGCGGGGGACGCGCTCGTTTCAATGGGATTCGATATCGTGAACATAGCGAACAACCATATGCTCGATATGGAGAATCTCACCGAAGGATACCGCAAAACGATCGAATATTGGAAGACGAAGGACGTGCTCCAGATCGGCGGATACGAAAACGATGCCGATTACGAAAAGCTCCGCTTTTACGAAAAGGACGGCGTAAAGATCGCAATGCTTTCATTCACCTACGGAACGAACGGCTACAGGGTCAATTCGGCAAGCCCGTGTGTCGTTCCGCTCATAGACGACAGCGTGATACGGGAGAGAATAGCGCGCGCACGCGGGGAAGCGGATCTTGTATTCGTTTCGATGCATTGGGGCGATGAGAATACTCAGGCGCCGAACGCCGAGCAGAAGCGGCTTGCAAAGCTTATCGCGGACTGCGGCGCGGATGCCGTCATAGGGCATCATTCGCACACCGTCCAGCCGATTGATTGGGTGACGGGGGAGAGCGGAAAGAAAACGCTCGTCATTTACTCTCTCGGAAACTTCATTTCGACGCAGCTCAAAGCCGTGAACATGGTCGGCAACATCGTGACCTTTGACATTGTGAAAGAAGAGAATATGCCTGCATATTTGACAAACATCGTTTCCAACCCCACGGTGACGCATTACGTCGCGGACGAGACCGTTCACGATTCGCAGGATCTTCCCGTGAGAAGCGGCGTTGAGGTATATCTCATGGAGGATTACACGCAGACGCTCTGCTCGGCGCACGGCGCGCAGCTCTACGGAAGCTTTACTCTCGATACGCTGAAAAAATATATCACCGACGTTATCCCCGACGAGTTTCTGCCCGCATATCTGAAAACGTCGAAATAGCCTGTCGGGTCAAATTGTTTGTAAACATTTTTACAACGCTATTGAAAAGCGCGAAGCTATAGTATATAATATTTTTACGGAATAAATAAAGAAAGGTTTCTGGCTTTATGAATTATATTTCACTTCTTGAAGGAGAAGGCGCTTCGGTAAATCCCGTGCAGGGCATCGGAACGATTGTAATGCTTGTTGCGATGGTCGCAATATTCTATTTCTTCCTTTACCGTCCTCAAAAGAAGCAGGACAAGGCGCAGAACGAAATGAGAAACTCCCTCTCGATCGGCGACGAAATCACAACCATCGGCGGGATAATCGGAAAGATCGTTTCGATCAAGGAAGAGACCCTCGTTCTCGAGACCACGAAGGAAAAGACCAAGATCCGCATTCTCCGCTCCGCAGTCCGCACGGTTGACGTAAAAGCCGAGGACGCGCAGGACTGAACGGACACGCTCATAAAAACGAAACCTCCGCAGTATAATGTACAAACATTATCTGCGGAGGTTTTTTATGAATAATGCAAAAAACGAAGGCTCGGACGCATCGAGACTTGCGCTCGCGCTTTTGAAGGGGACTGCCGTCGGGATCGGCGCGGCGGCTGTGCTCATGCCGATCCTCGCGCTGGCGGCGTATTCGTCTCCCGATCCGTCAAAGCTTACCGTGTATCTGGGATATGCCGCGTTCGCGCTTGCCGCGGCGGTATCCGGGATCGCCGCCGCAAAATTCACCGGAGGCGGAATGCTTCCCGGCGCGATATCGGCGGCGGGACTGTCCGTGCTTGTTTTCGCCGTTTCTCTTCTCATCGACGGCGGAAGCGAGACCTCAGCCGCTGTATCTGCCGCGTTTCACTTCGGCGCGGTCCTGCTCGGGGCGCTGTCCGCAGCAGCCGCGGGAAAGCGCAAGCCGAAAAAACGCGCGAAGCACTCATCGCCGAAGAAAGCACCGCGCAGACGATCGCGGTAAGCCGTATCATTCATGCGGCGGAGATGCTTTGTAGCAGGAGCGCGACCGCGTAAATCGGCGATTCGGAGGCATCTCCGACGAAACCGACGAAAACGGCGAATCCGATCGGCGTTCAATGACCGAAGTCCGGCGATCGCCGCCGACAGAAAATCCGCCGCCCCGCATTCCCGGATCGGGAACAGCGAAAGCGGCGGATTTTTAATTGATCGGGTTAAGAGCGTGAATTATACACGGACGAAGTGAGTCATAACGGCGGAACCGTCGTTGTTCCTCTCAAACGACATGTTGTATCCCGCTTTCATGAGAAGCGCGCCCGAGAAAACTCTGCCGCTTCTTTCCTCGCGGTAATATGCGTCGGGATCGAGTCCGCAGAGACGGATCAGGAACACGTTGCAGAGCGGGCTGCTCTTGGTAACGACCGTGAGAAGCACCTCGCTCTTGTCCTCGGCAACAAAGGACCATGCCGCACGGTTAAGATCCTCCATGGGATAAACATGGCGGTAGAGATCGCCGGTGCGGATAAGCTCGTTGTACTTGTGATAGTCTTCGACCTCGCGTCTGACCTCATCGCAGTCCTCCTCGGAAAGGCGGAGCGGATCAAGCTCATAGCCGAAGGTTCCCCAAAGCGCAACTGCCGCACGTGTGGCGAAGGGAGTACGCGCTGCCGCGGAAACGTGCGCGCCCATGGAAGATGCGGGGTAAACCATCGATGTGCCGAACTGTATCGACAGACGGTCGATAGCGTCGGTGTTGTCGCTTGCCCATATCTGGGGCGAGTAGTAGAGCATTCCCGCATCAAAGCGTCCGCCGCCGCCGGAGCAGCTCTCGATGAGGAGATCGGGGAACGCCTTTGTCAGACGGTCGAACAGCTCATATGTTCCGAGCATATAGCGGTGTGCGAATTCGCCCTGGCGATCCGCGCTGAGAGCGGACGAGGACGCCTCGGTGAAGTTGCGGTTGAAGTCCCACTTCACATAGTCGATGTTGTTCTCGGAAAGAACCGCATACATCTGCTCGAATACGTTGTCGCGCACCTCGGGGCGGGACATATCGAGCATGTACTGACTGCGCGCAAGGCTCTGTGCGCGTCCCTCGGTATGGATGCACCAATCGGGATGAGCGCGGTAGAGATCGCTGTCCGGAGAAACCATTTCGGGCTCATACCAGATACCGAACTTGAGACCTGCGGCGTTCACGCGCTTGATAAGCGAGGAGAGACCGCCCTTCAGCTTGTTCTCGTTTACATACCAGTCGCCGAGAGACGAGCTTGAGTCGTTTCTCTTTCCGAACCAGCCGTCGTCCATAACGAGCATCTCGATGCCGAGCGTAGCCGCTTTCTCAGCGAACGCGGCAAGCTTGTCATCGTCAAATCCGAAGTAAGCCGCCTCCCAGCTGTTGATGAGCAGCGGACGTCTGATGTCGCGCCACTTGCCGCGGACAAGGTTCTTTCTGAACAGGCGGTGGAAGGAACGGCTGACGCCGCCGATTCCGTTTTCGGAGAACATCATGACAGCCTCGGGGGATGCGAATACCTCGCCGGGGGCGAGCGTCCACTCAAAGCCCTCGGGATTGATTCCGACTGTCACGCGTGTCGAGGCGAAATAGTCGTTGTCGGCGCTTATGAGATAGTTTCCGCTGTATATGAAGGTGAAGCCGTAGCAGTCGCCGCATTCCTCGCGGGTGTCGTGACGGGGCATTATGACAAAGGGGTTGTGGCTGTGTCCGGAAGCGCCGCGCACGCTCGAGATCGACTGGGTCATGTGTCCGAGAGGCGTTCTCGAGAGAGTGCACTCATGTGCATGGCGTCCGTGCGTGGTGATCATGTCATAGTCGCCGAGCGGCAGATTTACGCAGGCGGATGCAACATTCTCGAGCGCGAACGGCTTTGTGCCTTCGTTCTTCACCCGTACCGAACGGGTAATTGCGGCATTGTTATTGAAAGCCGTGTAGATGAGGGTGACAATCGCGCCGGTCACGGGATCGGTGAGATCGACCTCAAGCGTGTCCGCTTCGCTCTCATCGTTTACATAGGTTGCGGGAAGTCCTTCTATTCCGTTCTTTCCGGCATAGATGCGGTGATCGCGGTAAACGAGATCGCAAACGAGGTTGCCCTCCGCCGCCTTCGTCGAATATGCGGTCAGACGGTAATCTCCCATTCCGGTCGTCGGATACTCAAACGGAGACATATTCGGCGCATGGGTGCCGTCGTAGGGACCGCCGCCGAGATAGGGCGAGAAGGAGTCGCACGCGACCTGTCTGAGGCGGAGAGAATCTACGTTATCGTCGGGGATCGACGCGCCGAAGTAGAGGTGCACGAGACGTCCGTCCTCGTGGATCTCAAATATGTAGCTTGCTTCGGCGGAGTCAAGCTTGAATATTCGTTTTTCTTCGTTAAAGCTTACGCTCATTGTATGTTCCTTTCGGTTTTCAAAAGTATGGTACATATGAATGATATCATATGCCGGTGTCGATTTCAATAGAAAATGATCAAATTCATTTAATTTGATATTGAAATATTTCTTCCGCTGTGATATACTTTTCTTATAAAACAAAAAGGAGAGCGCGCACATGGCGCGGTTTTGTCATGAACAATTCAGTTAACGCTATCGATTACGTCGTTTCCAAAAAGGCGTCAGGATCGAATCTTATTGTAAGAATACTTCTCATCGTTCTCTATGCCGCAGTCGGAATCGGTATTATTGTGGGACTCAACGCCGTTTTCCGCATCGTCGGCTTCATCGCGGGCGGTGTACTTGCCCCGATTCTGATCTACATACTTTTCGCTCTTACATGGACTCATGTCGCATATGATCTCAAGTATCAGATCTACACTCCCACTGCAAATCTGAACGAGGTTCCCCACACCGTGGTAGAGTTCGACAAGATCAAGAGAAACAAGAAGAAGGAAGACGTCGATCAGGTGATCTACCGCCGCGAGATCCGCGAGGCGGAGATCATCGCTCCCTATACCGAGCAGTACAAGAGCCAGTACACAGACGGTGTAAAGCGCACCATCGATTTCAGAAGCGCACCGAATGTGACCAATGACTGCTACTTCTTCCGCTTTGCGGAGAAGGACGGCTCAAAGACGGTAATTATCGTTGAAGTCGTTGCAAAAATGGTCGACCGCTTCAAGTACAGCAACAAGGAAGCTACCGTGGTATCCGAGGTTTCCCGCTGAGGCTTGTCATAATCGGGACATCCCTCCGATATACTTGTTATATCGGAGGGATTTTGTTATGCGTAAATTCAGATTCTTTATATTTTGTTCGGCGGCGCTTCTTCTCCTTTTTTCGTCGTCATGCGCTTCAAACGAAGGAGAGGGCGCGTCTCGGGACGAGGCTCTGTTTCCCGAAGGGGCGATCGTGGTATTTGCCTCGGAGGATGGATACAGGCTCCGCGTGGACAGGGGTGATGGCTCCGTGAGAATAACGGAGCCGGAAAATCTCCGCGGCGTTGTCTTTACATTCCGCGGCACGGAGAACCGCGTAAATTGCGGCGAAACGTCGATCCCGCTTTCCGACGGCGCGTGTGCGGGAGGGCGTGATTGGCTGAACGCCGCGCGAGCGAACGGCAAGCGCAAAGGGGATACGCTTGCGTTTGTCAGAGACGGAGCATGCTTTGAAATAAAATATGAAAACGGCGAGCCCGCCTATGTTACGATCACGCGAGGCGGACTTGTGCGCCGTGCCGCGATAACGGTGGAAAAATCGGATTGACGGCACGGTGACGGCAGACAAAAACACCGCGGGATTTATCGAGGAAGCGGCTTTGATAAATCCGTTCGGCGCACCGTGACGTGACGGCGGATACGCCGTCGAAAAAGCCTGCCGCATGAATAAAAATCCACCCGCGAAGCGGGTGGATTTTTCGCTTAAATGTTTTTGTTTTTTCACTGTCTGCTTGGGGGCGGTTCGTGAGATACCGGGCACTCTCCTCGGCTTCCGAGGACGAAACGATGATCTTCGGCGAATAGTTCTTCACCGCGCTCTGCGCGCACGACGCGAGAGCCGACCGGGATTATCCCCCCGAGAGGATCGCGCTCCACAGCGCGAGGGAGAGAAGTTTTTTCATTCGTCTTTATGCCTTTCCGAATGGTGGTTATGCATAATTTAACACATCTTTTCATGAAAATCAACATCTGATGCTTTCGAATGTGCAACATATAGAAAAGGCACATTCCGGGAAATTCACGGAATGCGCCTTGGGGGGATAGGTCGGTGAAATTTCGGTATGCAAAGATGCGAAAACGTGCTGCTTTTCGCTACGGTGAGCTGCCTAAGCGGAAATATATCGTTTTTGCAGCCCGGCGCGGGATTTACACCCTGCGTACAAATCTCGTTTACTTCACCTCAACGTCGGAGGAGGAGGGAGCGGGAAAGTCGTTCGGGTCAACTTTGACGTTCATTATGTAATTGCAGTGAGGTGGCTCGAATGTGAATGAATCGTCATAATCCATTGCGGAGACGAGATGACGGTCTGCCTCGGGATTGAAAGAGTATGTTATCGTCAGCACTCCGTCCTTCATCAGGTGATATGATTTGTAGGGATCGGTAAATCCTTCAGGATGCTTTGCAGGACTGACCACAGGATCGACGGCGTGGACATCGGCGGAGGTAGAACCTATATGAATGTCGGCAAAGTCACGGTATTGGAGGGCTTTTGCAACGTAAAACACATTTCCTCTGCGCCACCATGATTCATGTGTTTCATTGCATCTTTCGGCAATCCTTTCGAAGAACAGATATGAGTAGCATATTTGATTGTTTCTGCCGATTGTTTTATATACAACATATAAGTGGTCTTCATCAATCTGTTTCAGAAATTCCACAGGGTATGCCGTATTAATGCGCTGCAATGATGAAATACGAATACTTCCGACTTCTTCGCCGTAATTGAACAGTCCCAGAATACTTTGCATATCAAATACCGAAAAATCATTTTGTATATCTTCGACTTTCATGCCGGAGTTTTTAACTTTTTCGGACATTTCGGAAATAACACCGGCTCTGATAAGCCCGTAGAGCCCCTGATCTTCTTCTGTGATCCCGGGAATCTCGTCGGAAATGCCGTTTTTGATATCCACTCTTACCTCGGGATCAAATAATGATTCGGAAGCGGAAGTTTCGGGATTATCAGTGCTTTCGGAATCCGTTACGGTATCGGCAATGCTTTCGGCAGCTGCGTCGGCTTTTGGTTCTTCGGCACCCTGAGGTGCCGAAGAAGTGAAAGCGTATATGATCCCCGATGCAAGCATAACAATGATAAGAGTGATGACTATTATGATCGCAATGGTTGAATTTTTCATTGGTTTATCTCCTTCATTTATTGGGATACGCGGTAATAGCGAATATCGCTGTCATAAAACGGGGATTTTCTGTTTCTTGCCCATCCGGGAGATGAATCGTTTGTGGGATGATCGTCCGCATCAAGAAGCTTTGAGTCATTCAGCCCGTTTTTATGAGCCCATCGTCCGGTATCGGTTCTGTACCAAAAATGATAATCAAAATCCCATTCAGAACATTCTTTGTATGAATTATAAACAAACTGTCTTCCGGCTCGCATACAAACGATCCATTGATTGCTCCTCATAGAACTCAACGTAAATATGGAATCGGAGGCTGTCCATTTGCCGGGAAAATAAATATCCAAGAATTTCCCGGAATCTTCAAGATGGGCTCTGAAATAATCAAGCATCTGCTGAAGAGTTTTTCCTTCCGCCTCCTCTAAGTAGTGCATGTCATCCCAAGTCATCCAATCGAGGCTATCATTCGCAATAAAGAAAGCGTACTCTTGACAGTTTAGAAGACTATTTTCCTGCACATACGGTTTTGCTCCGTAATAGATGAGTGTTGAGTCTATCGCGCTTTTGCTTGCCTTTGAACGTGTTCCGGACCACGCGACAAGTCCCGCCTCGCTGTATACACGGATTTCATATGTTGTGTTCGGAGAAAGATCGGTCACCACAAAGCTCGTATTAGTGGAAGTGCCGCAGTTGCGCCAAGCTCCTCCTATTGCACGTCGTTGGATGAGCCAACGGTCTGCACCGTGAGGAATCGGAGTGGACCACGACAGTGAGATCGAAAACGGCTGGCGGTCGGTTACGGTCAGATTTGTCGGCTGAGCGGGCAATGTAGTCACGGAAACGGTATTGCTTACCGCCGATCTGATACCGCTCCATGCGGTACTTCCTCTTTCCGCATATACGCGAAATTCGTATGTGGTGTTCACATCGAGACTGCTTGCAACATAGCCTTTATAGGTTGATATGTTGCGGTTTGTCCAAGCTCCGCCGTCTTTTCTGCATTGAATTAACCAGCGGTCCGCACCGTGCGGAGAAGCGGTCTCCCATGTGATGTATACGGAGTTTTCGGTAAAGCTTTCGACCTTAACATTTTTGGGCTGAGCGGGCAATGTGGTCACGGAAACGGTATTGCTTACCGCCGATCTGACACCGCTCCACGCGGTGGCTCCTCTTTCAGCGTACACACGGAATTCGTATGTGGCGCTTGCGTCGAGACTGCTTGCAACGTAACCTTTGTAGGTTGATATGTTGCGGTTTGTCCAAGCTCCGCCGTCTTTTCTGCATTGAATTA
>ERZ827490.195-NODE-195-length-104020-cov-48.557005_pt1 | contig 104020 bp, 97 predicted proteins | sample MGYA00519770_ERZ827490 | MGnify/ENA primary metagenome ERZ827490 (study PRJEB31778, sample SAMEA3449324) | human gut metagenome | biome: human gut; feature: human-associated habitat; material: faeces | place: United Kingdom | collected 2010/2012 ... | reverse complement strand
GTAGGCGCCCCTTATAGGGGCTGTGCAAACCACTAGTTTACTAGTGGTTATGATTATAAAATATTTAAAGCTTGTTGAGTGTGGCATCTCATGCATCGTTGCCGCTATCGGTGCAGCTAATGAAAAATCGTTCAGTTCAATACTACACTACCCACATCGGGTTAGTCATGCACCACACGGCGGTATCATACGGAATATTTTTCTCTTTCGGTCTCCATAGAGCCATTTTGATGTTGAAAAATGCCTTTCTGAATCCGCGCAGGCGGTATGTTATCTGCGCGCGGACGAAGCCTTTTTCTGTTATAGAGATATCTTCGTTGAGCTCCGACTCGTCGCCGATTCTGTGTTCATATATGATTTTTTCGTTGTTGAACACGCACAGAGTCATATTTTTTCTGAGCCTTTCGGCGCGCAGGTGAACTTTCATTCCCGGGACAAATTTAACTTCATCGCCTTGAACGCAGTCTCTATATGACAAAACGAGCCTCGACGCGTCGGGCGAGTTCGTGATAAACGAGTTGCCGCGGCGCAGGGCTGATAGAATATCTTTTTCGCTGTTAGATTCGGCAAAGACGAATGTTGTCGGCGAAGCGAGCATATTCGATGTGCCGTAGTCGCGGTGATAGTCGCTGCCGCCGAGAGCCGCGATTCGTCTGCCGCCGAGAATCTGCCGCTCCCACCAACTGATGCAGGTCATGTTGCTCTGATGCATGAACATGTTCCAGATTTCAACGCAGTTCGCCGGAAAATCTTCGAGCGGCATCCTCCATCCGAAGCGGCTGCAAAACGGGTGGTTTATTGACACCGTGCATCCGTTTGAATGAGCGAGAGCGGACATTGAAAGATACTGTTCGTATTTCTCCGGGCGCGTGCCGTCAAATTCGGGCAGCCCGCTCCCGAATATATTCATGTGCCCGTTTCGCCCGGTGTATTCGGCGCCGGGAATGACGAGCAGATTTTCTGAATAATAGCTTTTGTCGCCGACCGCGTTTTTGTTGTGGTCGGTGATTATTATCCAGTCGAGACCCTTGGCTTGACATTTTTCAATGAGCTCGTCGGGCGTGTATTTTCCGTCGCTGATTGAAGAATGCATATGCGTATCGCCGCAGAGCCAGATTCTGTTTGGCATATCGGGTCTCCTTTCGTGAAAATTAGAAGCGTGAAAGTTGGTAAATTAAAAAAATACTTTTTATAACTTCATTTTGTGCCGCCCTGCGGCATCGGTGCGTCGGGTCGCCGCACCCTACAAGTTGCTTATCAAAAATCTGTGCAAAGTTCGCGGGTTGATGATATCTGATTATACTGCGCATTTTTTCACTATTCACTGTTCAATAATTGCTTTGAGAGCGAGCAAAATTATTCCCAATCTTTCCATATCTCCGGGCAGTAGCCGACCGTTGCCTGCTTGCCGTTTCGGACTATCGGGGTTTTGAAGAGTTCGGGGTGCTCGAATAGCTTCTCCTCTTTGTCCTCGTCGTGCGCGAGGTATTTTATAAACTGCTGTTCGTATGCCTTGCTCTTTTCATCGAATAATTTGTCCATGCCGCCGACAGCTTTCTTGACCGAGGCGTACTCGCCGCGGCTCATGCCGTATTTTGCAACATCGATGAGCTGATATTTTATCCTGCGTTCCTTGAACCAGCGTTCCGCCTTTTTCGTGTCGAAGCATTTTGATTTTCCGAATATCTGTATGTTCATGTTCTTGCTCCTTTTTCTCTTGTATCCGGTGACAATTATATGATAAAATATCTTTGTTGTAAAGGAGTTGAACCGCTTGACGATGGATATGCCGAAAAATGTTGATATTGCGATAAACCTGCTTCAGTCGGCGGGTTTTGAGGCATATGCCGTCGGCGGATGCGTGCGCGACAGCCTGCTCGGCAAGACTCCGAACGACTGGGACATAACGACCTCGGCGAAGCCGGAGGATATGAAATCCGTGTTTGCAGACTTTCACTGCATCGACACGGGCATAAAGCACGGCACGGTGACGGTAGTTATCGACGGCGAGCCGCTTGAAATAACGACTTTCCGCCTCGACGGCGAATATGAGGACAACAGGCACCCGAAAAGCGTGACTTTTACTTCCAATCTCGGCGCGGATCTCGGCAGGCGTGATTTTACGGTCAACGCCATGGCTTACAGCAAAATGACCGGGACGGTCGATCTCTTCGGCGGTCAGAATGATCTCAAGAACAAAATAATCCGCTGTGTCGGCGACCCGGACAGGCGTTTTAACGAAGATGCCCTGCGAATTCTGCGCGCCCTGCGCTTTGCGTCCGCGCTCGATTTTGAGATTGAAGAGAAAACCGCACAGAGCCTTTTGAAAAACCGTGCTCTGCTCGGCAATATTTCCGAAGAGCGCATAGCAAAAGAGCTGTTAAAACTCGTCTGCGGAAAAGGCGCAAAGCGAATTCTAACGGACTTTGCCCCGGTGCTGTTTGAAATCCTGCCGGAGCTTCAGCCGATGTACAAAAACAGCCACGACAACCCGCACCACTGCTATGATATATACGAACACACGCTGATAGCCGTAGAGAGCATCGACCCCGAGCCGACGCTGCGCTTTGCAATGCTCCTGCATGACTGCGGCAAGCCCGCCGTCAAAAAATTCGACGAAAACGGAGTCGCGCATTTTTACGGACATCAGAGAATCAGCGCGGAGATTTCGGCGCAGATACTCGCGCGGCTCAAAGTATCGAACAAATTCAGAGATGAAATTCTGTTCCTCGTCAGCAACCACGACCGCTGGGAGCTATATGAAAACACGGAAAAAATGCCGCGCTATCTCTCAAAATTCGGTCTCGACGGCGTGCTGAATCTGCTCAAGGTCATGCGCGCCGATGTGCTCGCGCAGTCGCCGGAATACAGATACCGGCTCGACCAAATAGCCGATGCCGAAGAAATCGCGAAGAATTTGGCGGCGCAGAAGCCGTGCCTGTCGCTGAGCGAGCTCCAGATAAACGGGCGCACGCTCATGGATATCGGCATCCCGCAGGGCAGAAAGCTCGGCGCGGTGCTCGCCCAATTACTCGACGAAGTGATAGACGGGGTGACAAAAAACACGCAGGAAGCCCTGACGACCCGCGCGAGGGAAATATACAGTGAGATGAAATGAAAATCCGCCGTATCAATTATTTGATACAGCGGATAATTTTTTATATTTTACACTCCGAACTGGCTGGCGTAGAGCTCTCTGTAGAAGCCGTTCTGCGCGAGCAGCTGTTCGTGCGTGCCCTGTTCGACTATTGTGCCGTTGTTCATGACCAAGATAACATCGGTGTCGCGGATGGTCGAGAGCCTGTGCGCGATAACGAAGCTCGTTCTGCCGTTCATCAACGCGTTCATCGCTTTTTGAATATGCACTTCTGTGCGCGTGTCAACGGAGCTTGTCGCCTCGTCGAGGATGAGCACCGACGGGTTCGCGAGGATGGCGCGGGCTATTGTCAAAAGCTGGCGCTGACCCTGCGAGATGTTCTCGCCGTTCTCTTCGAGCATCGTCTCGTAGCCGTCGGGCAGTGTGCTGATGAAGTGGTGGACCCTTGCCGCCTTTGCCGCGTCAATGACCTCTTCGCGTGAGCAGCCCTTTCGGCCGTAGGCTATATTCTCCATTATCGTGCCCTCGAACAGCCATGTGTCCTGGAGAACCATGCCGAATACACTGCGCAGATTTTCGCGCGGCATTGAGCGTATGTCGTGCCCGTCGAGAAGAATCTCACCCTTGTTCACATCGTAGAAGCGCATGAGCAGGTTCACGAATGTCGTCTTGCCCGCTCCCGTCGGTCCGACTATCGCGATGAGCTGACCCGGCTCGACTTTCAGATTCATGTTTTCGATAAGCGGCACTTCGGGAGTGTAGCTGAAGCTGACATCTTTGAATTCGACCTCGCCCTTGGGCTCTTCGATCCTGGTGTCGTAGCAGTCGGCGCACTCGTCGGGCTCATCGAGCAGGTTGAACACGCGCTCCGCACTCGCGAGCGAGGACTGAAGGTTGTTCGCAATGTTGCCGATGCTGACGAGCGGCTGCATGAAGAGCTTTGAATAAGTGAAGAAAGTTGTTATGTCGCCGAGGGAGAAAGTGCCCTTTATGACATACACACCGCCTATGACGCAGATGAGCACATAGGCTATGTTGCTGACGAAATTTAATATCGGACCGATTATGCCGGAGATGAACTGCGCTTTGTATCCGGCTTTTGCGAGGCTTACGTTTATATCATCGAACTCGTCTATCGCCTGTTCCTCGTGGTCAAAGACTTTGATAAGCGTGTGGCCGGTGTACATCTCTTCGATGTGTCCGTTTATGTTGCCCGTCTCGTCCCACTGGCGGCGGAAATAACGCTTTGAGCGCTTAGAGATGATCGATATCACGAGAAGGCTCGGCGGGAGCACGGAGAGCGTGATAAGAGTTAACTGCCAGCTGACATAGAACATCAGCGCAAGCATACCGATGAAGCTCACCGCAGAGGTGATTATCTGAATGAGATTGTTTTGCAGGGTGTTGCTGATATTGTCGATATCATTCATCATTTTGCTGAGGATATCGCCCTTCGAGTGCGAGTCAATATAGCTCAGCGGCAGGTGGGTCAGCTTGTCGTTTACCTTGTCGCGCAGATCGCGCACGACGGACTGCGTGACGCCCGCCATGATATAGTGCTGAACATAGCTGAGCACCGCGCTCAGACCGTAGATGCCGAGAATGGTCAGCAGTATTTTCTGTATCTTTGAAAAGTTTATCTCGCCGCCCGCGAGCTTTATATCCGCCTGCTCTTTTATCGCGTCGACTATGTCGCCGAGGAACATCGGTCCCGTGATGGTCAGCACCGTGCCGATAACGCCCGCTATGAGCACGACAATCATGCCGGGGACAAACGGCTTTAGCAGCGGTATGAATCGCGAGACGGTCTCTTTGAGATTCTTCGGCTTCTCGCCGGGACGGCGGTTTCCGCCGGAATATCCGCTGTATTTTTTTCTCGATTGAGAGGTGCGCTTTCTCTTCAGAGGTGATCTTCTGCTCATGCGAGTTCCTCCTTTGAAAGCTGGGATTGGGCAATTTCGCGGTAGACCGTGCAGGTTTCGAGCAGCTCTCGGTGGGTGCCGATGCCCGCAACTTTGCCCTCGTCGAGCACGATTATGCGGTTCGCGTCGATTATCGTTCCGACGCGCTGGGCGACGATTATCTTTGTTATATTCGGCATCTTCTCGCGCAGAGCCCTGCGGAGTTTGGCGTCGGTCGAGAAATCGAGAGCCGAGAAGCTGTCGTCAAAAACATATATCTCAGCCTTTCTTATCAGCACGCGCGCTATCGCGAGGCGCTGGCGCTGACCGCCGGAAAGATTCTTGCCGTTTTGCGAGAGCTCGCTGTCGAGTCCGTCCGGCATGGCTTTGACAAAGTCCGCCGCCTGCGCGGTTTCGAGCGCCTCCCACATCTCCTCTTCGGTCGCGTCGGGTTTGCCCATGCGCAGGTTGTCGGCGACGGTGCCGCTGAACAGGAATGCGCTCTGCGGAATAAATCCTATCTTTTCGTGGAGGGTGCGCATCGACATATTCTTTATGTCCACGCCGTCAATGAGTATCCTGCCGCCCGAGACATCGTAAAATCGGGGGATAAGATTGACGAGAGTCGATTTGCCCGAGCCTGTCGAGCCGATAACGGCGGTGGTCTCGCCGGGCATGGTCTTGAAAGATATGCGCGAAAGTATCGGCGAATCGGCGCCCGGATAGCTAAAGCTCACGCAGTCGAACTCAAGCTCGCTGCGGCGGTCTGCATCGGGGGTTATCGGATGCTCGGTCTCTTTTATCATCGGGACGAGGTCGAGTACCTCGTTGATTCTCTTCGCGGATATCTCCGCTTTCGGGAGCATCACGAACAGCGACGCCGCCATGGAGACCGCGTAGATTATCATTATCATATAGACCATGAACGCCTGCAGATCGCCGACGGTGTTCGCTATCTGCACGCTGTCCGCTACGGCGTCGAGCGCGTCTATCTGATCCGCCGCCATCTTGAGGAGAATGGCGACTATGACATAGCAAAGAAGCGTTGCGAGCGGAATAAGGAACGCGAAAATACGGTTTATCTTGAGCATGAGTCCGGTCAGGTCGTAGTTCGCCTTTCTGAACTTCTCGTCCTCATATTCCGAGCGGTTGAACGCGCGGATAACTCTGATTCCGCTGAGCTTCTCGCGCAGGATGAGATTGAGTCTGTCGGTCTTTTTCTGCGCCTTGTCGAACATCGGCAGAACCTGCTTTGCGACGACGAGGGCGATAACCAAAATTATCGGAATAGCGATGAACATGACGGTCGAGAGCCTTTTGTTCAGCGTGAACGCCATGAACGCGCCGCCGACCATGACTATCGGCGCGCTGATAATAATGCGGATCATCATCAGGATCATGTCCTGAATCTGGCGGATGTCGTTTGTCGTTCTCGTTATCAGCGAGGGCGTGCCTATCTTATCTATATCGCACTGGCTCAGCGACTCGACCTTGACGAACAGCGCGCGGCGAAGCGACAGACCGAAGCAGGCAGAGACCTTTGAAGAATAGTAGCTGCCCGCGATTGCCGCGCCTATCGCGATAGCGGAGAGCACCGCCATAACGCCGCCGATGAGCTGAACAGTGCCCATGCGCCCGTCGCCGATGCCGGTGTTTATCATCAGAGCCATCATCGCGGGCAGGATCAGCTGCATAAGATTGTTGAACAGCGAGAAAAACAGCGCCGCCACGGTAGCTCCCATATACGGTTTTAGAAATTTAACTATCTTTGTCACGAAGCGCGATACCTCCGTCTGTCGAAAAAAAGATATAATTACAATTTATTTTATCATTGAAATGTGAACGGTTCAATAACTTTGGTAAACTTTCGGCGACAAATTGAATATATATTGCACGGACTCAATAAAAAAGGGGAGAAAATATGGACTGGTATTCGATGAGCGCCGCAGACGCGGTCGGCAAACTCAGCAGCAGCGTTGACAGGGGCCTGAGCTCGCGCGAAGCGGAGAAGCGGCTAGGGCAGGACGGCGAAAACATACTGCGCGGCAAAAAGAAAAAAAGTATCATCGCGGAATTTTTCGAGCAGTTCAAAGATTTCACCGTGATAGTCCTGCTCATAGCGAGCGGAGTGTCATTTGCGACCTCGTTTTTAGAGGAACACGGCGACTTCGCCGACCCGATAATGATATTGATAATAGTTATACTCAACGCCGCAGTCGGGGTCATTCAGCAGCGGCGCGCGGAGCATTCGCTCGAGGCGCTGAAAAGTATGTCCGCGCCGACGGCGGCAGTCATAAGAGACGGAAAAGAGACAAAAATCCCTGCGTCGGAAGTTGTTCGCGGGGATATTATAGAAGTCCGTGCGGGCGATCTTGTCCCCGCCGATGCGCGGCTGATATCTTCGCATTCGCTGTCGGCTCAGGAGAGCGCACTGACCGGCGAATCCATGCCGTGCGAAAAGGACGCTCTCTGCCGTATTCCCGACGGCAGTCCGCAGGCGGAGCTCAAAAATATGATATTTTCGTCTTCAGTCATAACCGCGGGCCACGCCAGAGCGGTCGTGACTCAGACGGGCATGGACACGGCGGTCGGGAAGATAGCACATCTTTTGAACACAGAAGACGAACCGACAACGCCGCTGCAAATAAAGCTCGCGAAGATAGGAAAAGTCCTCGGCATCGGCGCGCTGGCGATATGCGCGCTGATATTCGTGCTCAGCATCCTGCGCGGCATGGGCGTGCTCAGCGCGTTTATGCTGTCCGTCAGTCTCGCCGTTGCGGCTATCCCCGAGGGACTGCCCGCAGTTGTCACCGTTGTGCTCTCGCTCGGAGTGCAGAAGATGGCGAAGAGCAACGCAGTCATACGCCGCCTGCCTGCAGTCGAAACGCTCGGCGCGGCAACATATATCTGCTCCGATAAGACAGGTACGCTGACACAAAATAAAATGACAGTCACTGCCGCCTGCTCGCCGTCGGGCGAAATTCAATTGACCGGCGAAGAGGCAAAAAAGCTTTTCTCCCTCGCCGCGCTCTGCTGCGACGCAAAATACGAGGGCAAGGGAAAGGTATCAGGCGAGCCGACCGAGGCTGCGATAGTCGCGGCGGCGGAGCGCTCCGGGACTGATACAGCGAAGCTCAACCGCCAAAAGCCCAGAACCGATGAAATACCGTTCTCGTCCGAGCGGAAGATGATGTCCGTCGCGATAAAAGACGGAGACAAAATAATAACGGTCGCAAAAGGCGCACCCGATGTGCTGATAAAAAAGTGTTCCGACATAATATTAAACGGAACAAAAAGCCCTCTGACTTCGGCTCGGCGCGAAAAAATACTGAGTCTCAATGCTTCTCTTGCCGAGCGGGCGCTGAGAGTCATTGCCGTCGCCACGGGCGAGACAAACGGGGGGAAAATAAGCGAGACTGGGCTGACATTCTGCGGGCTCATCGGCATGGAGGACCCGCCGCGTGAAGAGGCATATGAAGCGGTCAAAACCTGCCGCCGCGCGGGGATAACGCCGGTCATGATAACCGGCGACCACGCGGGCACCGCCTGCGCCACGGCGAAAAAGCTCGGCATACTCTCGCGCTCCGGCGAATGCCTGACGGGTGCGCAGATAGACAAAATGGGTGAGAACGAATTCTCACGCGCCGTGCGCTCCTGCCGCGTATATGCGCGTGTGACGCCCGAACACAAAGTCCGGATAGTCAAAGCTCTGCGCGCCCACGGCGAGGTTGTTGCCATGACCGGCGACGGGGTCAACGACGCACCCGCATTAAAGGCCGCCGATATCGGCTGCGCCATGGGCAAGGGCGGCACGCAGGTGGCGCAGAACGCCGCCGACATGATTCTGACCGACGACAATTTCGCGACAATAGTCAAAGCCGTCGCCCAGGGGCGCGGAATATATGACAACATCCGCCGCGCCATACACTATCTGCTCGGCTGCAACATCGGCGAGATACTCTGCGTCTTTGCCGCCACGCTATTCGGCATGCCCGCGCCGCTGCTGCCGATACAGCTTCTGTGGATAAACCTCGTCACAGACTCCCTGCCCGCGCTCGCGCTCGGTGCGGAGAGGCTTGACAGCCGCATCATGCAGCGTCCCCCGCGCGACAGCTCAAAGAGCTTTTTCGCCGACCGTACGGGACTCGACATAGCCCTCGAGGGAATGTTGATAGGCGCGCTGAGTCTGTTTGCGTTCGTTGCAGGCAACTCGCTTTTCAAAAACTCCTGCGTCGAGCTCGGGCGAACCATGGCGTTTGCGACGCAGAGCCTCTGCGAGATAGCTCATTCGTTCAATATGCGCTCGCGCCGCTCGGTTTTCAGCATCGGTATTTTTTCAAACAGAAAGCTGACAATTTGCGCCGCCCTCTGCGCCGCGCTCCAGCTCATTGTTATGACCGTCCCGCCGCTGCGTGTGCTGTTCGACGTGTCCGTGCTCAATATATATGAGTGGCTGACCGTTGCCGCCCTCGCCCTCGCACCGATAGCGTTTTCCGAACTCGGCAAAGCGGTTGGAGGAAAAAGAGAGACGGAATGATTTGCAGAAACCCCACGCCCCATCAACAAACAAAGGCATCCGCTTATAACGGATGCCTTAATGTTTTATAAAACTGTCTTTTCTACCGAAGTGCCCGAGATATATTTCTCTTTTATCTTCATCAGCTCTGCCATGTGCGCTGTTTGAAGATGCGCTTCCTGCTGTTTTGCCGAAGCCCATTTTTCAACGAGCAGTACTGTGTCCGGGCTTTCTGCCGAGAAGTAGTAGTCGTAGCCCTCGCAGCCGTCTTCGGCGCGGATGGTATTGAGAATCCCGGAATCTGTTATTTCTCTGACGAATTTTTCTCCGCCGCCGGGCTTCGCCGTGTATTTTACTAAGAGCAATAGCATAAAAATCCCCCGCTTATCTGCACTGAGCCGCGATGCATTCGCTCAGGCGCGCCAGATTTTCCATGCCGAGGCTCTCCGCCCTGACGCTCGCGGGCAGTCCCGCCGCTTCTATAGCTGCACTTATCTTGTCTTTCGGGATGCCGAGTCCCGCGCTCAGCGAGTTCGATGCGGTCTTTCTGCGCTGACCGAACGCCGCCTTGACTACGCGGAAGAAGAATTTCTCGTCCGATATTTCAACAGGCGGGTCGGGTCTGATATCGAGCCTGATAACGCTGCTGTCCACTTTGGGAGCGGGCATGAACGAGCCTGCCGAGACGTCGAAGAGCTTCTTCGCGTCGGCATAGTAGTTGACCGCTACTGTTACGGCGCCCGCGTCCCTGCTGCCGACCGGGGCGCAGAGTCTCGCCGCCGCCTCTTTCTGCACCATGACTGTCACCGCGTCTATCGGAATGCGGCTCTCGAGCAGGTACATGATAACCGGCGACGTGATGTAATACGGCAAATTCGCGCAGACTACGACGCGCATCCCGTTAAAACGGCTCGCGATAAGCTCGTGCAGATCGGTCTTGAGTACATCTGCATTGAGCACTTCGACATTGTCGAAATCTTCGAGCGTCCCCGCGAGAACGGGTATGAGGCGCGTGTCAAGCTCGAGAGAGACGACTTTTTTCGCCCTCTTTGCAAGCTCCGCAGTCAGCACGCCGATTCCCGCGCCTATCTCGATAACGCCGGTGTTTTTGTCCGCGCCGCAGGCCTCCGCCATGCGCGGGCAGACGGTCGGATTTATCAGAAAGTTCTGACCGAGCGACTTCGAAAAAGTGAATCCGTGAGCCGAGAGTATTTCTTTTATAGTATTGATATTTGAAAGATCCTGCATATTATCTCCTTGTTATTCGGTCAGCGAGCAGATGCGCACGCCGAAAAGTCCTGTTTCGACCTTGACCTCAATTGAATCGCCGACTTCGACTTTGCCGCAGCGCTCCTTTGGCAGGTCGATCCACGCGTCGACTCCCGCGCCCTTCCACGGGGTCACGCGGATTCTGTGCGGACCGTCGTAAAACGCGGTTCGGATATCGTCGTCCGTCTCGATAACAACTGTGTTTACATTATGTACGCCGCGTGTGAACGTGTTGTTGAGCGTCATGGCGCAGCCCATTATAGAAAGCGCGGCGAGCAGAATAAACAGCGCCTGCTTCACTCCGCCGACGGAAAAGCCCGCGAACTTCTTTTTGCATATCATATAGGCGGCTATAGTCAGCACCATCGCGATAGTAACACTCACGCAGAGCATCGGACCGAATGAGTCGATGGCGTTGTTTATCTCAGTCTCGAAAATCATGAGCGCCACCGGCACCATCGGCGCGCACCAGATGCTCTCCGTGCGTCCGCGGCACATATCGAATGTCAAAAGTCCTATGCTCGCCGCGGAATAGACGACCGCTGCCGCCGCGACGAATTTCACGCTGTGGAAGAACGCGAACAGCGCAAACACCGCTATATTGGCGCACAGCCAGATTATATTTTTCTTTTTCATTGATTTAACCCCTCGTTGACGGCAGATTGTATCTTACTGATTCGCACCCTTGCCGCTCAAATATTCTATATCCATTGCAAAAATACGCGCTTTTTGGCAGTGCGACATTTCCTCGCGCTTTTCATTTGTTACCGACGGAGTCAGCGACCTCATCATCAGGCGAAAAGCATTCTCTCTGCATTTCTCATCGGTCTCTTCGTATATTTTCCCGAAAGCGATAACGCTCCGATATTTTGTGGTGAAGCGGTCTTCGATCACTCCGCCGTTTTCGACGACGCAGAACGAGCATTTGTTATCCCGCGCTATGGCGTCGATTTTATGACCCTCGGCGGCGCAGTGGAAATATATTCTCTCGCCGTCATAGACATAGTTGAGCGGCACGGCATAGGGATAACCACCGTCGCCCGCGAGGGCGAGCACACCGTAAGAGCCGTTTTCGAGTATTTCTTTTGCCTGCCTCTCGGGCAATTCGCGCTCAGTGCGCCTCATTTTTCTGAACATATCATATCTCCGTGTGGTTTGGTTGAGAAATTTGCTAAAAGTATTTTGTGAATGCCCCGCAGAGAGACAGAACAGTCAAAAAAGAGCGGGCGAAGCAAAGCAATAAATTGTAGCGTACAACTGTAAATGTCTGCGATAGGCAAACAATCAATATTGCAAATCAGCACAATCTTGTAGGGGCGGATATCATCCGCCCGCGAAATCCGTACAATCTTATTGCCGCGTATTTTGTAGTGGTCGGCGACTTGTCCGCACACTCACAGCAACCTTGTGTCGTTGATTATCAGCTCGAAGCTGCAATCGAGTCTGGCGGCGGATTTTTTGCAAAGCACCATGCGCTCGAGGAAAATCTCGAAATATTCCATCACCGGGCAGATGTCCGTGTCGATCTTCAGGCGCAGGATTATTACTCTGTCCTCGCCGTCAACCTCAAGCTCCGAGTCCACGACCGCGTAGTTGACCCTGTCGTGAATGTCCGTGCTGACCGTCTTGCTGTTTCTGACGCGGCTTCTGCGCACGTCGCTCTTGTCCGCGAGGATGAGCGCCGCGGCGATCGGGCTGACGGGCGCCGCCGTCTTTTCGTCGTGGTGTCCTATCGCGCCGACTATCAGCGCGATGTCTTTCGGGTTTATGTCGAGACTGCGCAGAATGTTGAACGCGAGTATGCCGCCGCTCTGCGCGTGGTCGCATCGGTTTATCATGTTGCCGATATCGTGCATGTATCCGGCGACCGCCGCGAGCTCGCATTCGTGGTCGCTGTAGTTAAGTATTTCCAGTATCTCGCGCGACATTTTTGATACCGTGCCCGCATGGGCGAGTCCGTGCTCGGTGAAGCCCAGCTCGCCGAGAACGCGGTTGCCTGCGAGGATATAAGTCTTGAGCTCTTCGTTTTCATGAATTTTATCGTAAAGTTCCATTTTTTGCACCTCTTTTTTCGCTTTGCGGCGTAAAAAATTTGTAAAAAACCTGTTGTCTATCTTTTCTTTTGCCTACTTTATGAGTATAATATAACCAATAAAGAGTCTGGAGGTAATTTCAATGTCCACTGTATTAGTAACCGGCGGCGCTGGCTTCATCGGCTCGCACACGAGCGTAGAGCTGCTCAACGCGGGATATGATATCATTATACTCGATAATTTTGTCAACAGCAAGCCCGAAAGCCTTAAAAGAATAAAAGAACTTACGGGCAAGGATTTCAAATTCTATCAGGCGGATATACGCGACGAAGAGGCGATGACCAAAGTTTTCGCCGAGAATAAGATTGACGCGGTCATCCACTTTGCGGGGCTCAAGAGCGTGCCGCAGAGCATAAAGGAGCCGCTCAACTACTATGACAACAATATAGCGGGCACCGTGTGCCTGTGCCGCGTGATGGATAAGGCGGGATGCAAGAAACTCGTCTTCAGCTCGTCCGCCACTGTTTACGGCAGCAAGAACCCCTCTCCGCTCAGAGAGGATATGCCGACCGGCGGCACCACGAACCCATACGGCACGACGAAGTATTTCATCGAGCAGATACTTCAGGATCTGTGCGTATCCGACAGCGAGTGGGGCGTGTCCATCCTCCGCTACTTCAATCCCATCGGCGCGCACAAGAGCGGGCGCATCGGCGAGGATCCCAACGGAATCCCCGGCAACCTCATGCCCTATATCACCCAGGTCGCCATCGGCAAGCTCGAGTGCCTCAACGTCTGCGGCAACGACTATCCGACCCCGGACGGCACGGGCGTGCGCGACTATATCCATGTTGTCGACCTGGCGCTCGGCCACATAAAAGCCCTCGACAGACTGCTCAAAGTAAAGGGCTGCGAGGTCTATAACCTCGGCACCGGCAAGGGCTACAGCGTGCTCGACGTTGTCAAGGCTTTTGAAAAGGCGTCGGGAATCAAAATCAACTACAGAATAGCTCCCCGCCGCGCGGGTGATGTCGCCTGCTGCTATGCGGACGCGACAAAGGCAAAGGAAGTGCTCGGCTGGCAGGCGCAGTACGATATCGACGATATGTGCGCCGACTCGTGGCGCTGGCAGTCGCAGAACCCCAACGGCCTGGAATAAGCTGTTCGGAAAGGAACCGGTTTGACGGAACTTTTTGAAAATATACAAAAGCCCGAGACTGCCGTGCTTGTCGGCGTGGATCTGGGCGAATATGACTGCGAGGCGTCGCTCGACGAGCTTGAGGAGCTGGCAAAGACCGCCGGCGCCGAGGTCGAAGCGCGCGTGACTCAGCGGCGCGAGACTCCCGACTCCGCGACCTTCATCGGCTCGGGCAGGCTCAAGGAGATAAAAAACTTCTGCGCCGATAACGATGTTGATCTGCTTATCTTCGACAGCGAGCTGACCCCATCACAGCAGAGGAATATTGAAGACATAACCGACGTGCGCGTCGTTGACCGCACGCAGCTGATACTCGATATCTTCGCCGCGCGCGCAAGAAGCGGCGAGGGCAAATTGCAGGTCGAGCTGGCTCAGCTGAAATATCTGCTCCCGCGTCTCGGCGGCAAGGGCACGAGCATGTCGCGCCTCGGCGGAGGAATCGGCACGCGCGGACCGGGCGAAACAAAGCTCGAATCCGACCGCCGCCACATCCGCCGCAGGATAAAAAATCTTGAGGACGGGCTCGAGGCGCTCTCGCGCCGCAGAAAGCTCGCGCGCGAACGCCGCGAAAAGGACGAAGTCGAGACGGTCGCCATAGTCGGCTACACAAACGCCGGAAAATCAACGCTGATGAACGCGCTGACCCAGGCGGGCGTGCTTGCGGAGGACAAGCTCTTCGCGACCCTCGACCCCACCTCCCGCGCGCTGACTCTGCCGGACGGCAGAAGAGTTATGCTCATAGACACGGTCGGATTCATCCGCCGCCTGCCGCACGGACTTGTCGAGGCGTTCAAATCGACCCTCGAAGAAGCGGCGAGCGCGACGTTGATACTCAATGTCTGCGACGCTTCGTCGCCGGACTGCGCCGAGCACCTTGAGGTCACGAACAGGCTTCTCGAAGAGCTCGGATGCAAGGGCAAGCCAATAATCGCCGTGTTCAACAAGTGCGACGCCGCGCCGGATCTCTCGTGGCTCTCGGCAGGACTGCACAGCGTCAAGATATCCGCGCTCACGGGAGAGGGACTGGACAGGCTTTTAAACGAGATGGTCAGGGCACTGCCGCCCACGCGCAAAAAGGTCGCGCTCCTGCTCCCCTATTCCATGGGGTCGGATGCCGCGCTCCTGCGCGAAAAAGGCGCGCTCGACCGCGAGGAATACCGCCCGGACGGGCTGCTGATGACCGTCACCGCGGACGCGAAGCTCCTCGAAAGATATAAAGATTATATTGTATAGTAAAACACCGACTTCCGGGATATTTTGGGGGTCGGTGCTGTTTTGTTTGCGGCAGTGCCATGAAACCGCGAAGTTTCGTAAATTAGGATTTGTCGATGTCTCTCCACACAACATCAAGTTCTATATTTTACTTATTACTCCACACAACACAAAAATCCGCCTTGCTTTCGCTTGGCGGATTTTCTGTTTCTTACTTTTCACTGCTTGACTGTTATTATATAGCAGCCGGTGTTGTCCGGGGAGATAACTGCCGAGCCGAATGCTTTCGGCATCGTCACGCTCTCGCCGACAGTCTGCCTTGAAATCAAATATCCCTCGGCGGAGTACCACTCGCCTGTTTCAAGAGAGTCGATATATTTTTCGAGCGTCAGACGGTCGTTGTATATTATCGCCGCGTGGGGCTTGCCGACATAGCGAATGTGCCACGGCTCGAATTTTATACCCGTCGAGCTCTTGCCGTAGGACGGATAACGGATTATAAATCCGTATTTCCACGACTCGGAGTTGACGAACTGTCCGGCGGGGCTTTTGACGAAGCCCTCGCCTGCGAAATTCTTGACATAAACATCGATGCCGAGTCCCGTCTGGTGTTCGCTCGCGCCGGGCGCGGCGGCGGTCGAGGAATCGCTGTTGTAGAGCTCCTTTTGCTCATCCGCGTCGCGGACACTGCTCATGACAAGAAGCTTGCAGTCGGTCTTTTCCATTACTGCGGCGGACAGCTCCGAAAAGCTCTCTGCGGCGCAGGCGTTCATTATGACGCCCGTCTTTTTGTATTCCGCAAGATCGGGCTTATCTTTATCATCCAGAGGATGCTCGGAGTTTACGAGCATCAGGCTCTGGTCAAAAGTCACGCGCGAATCGGCGCGCAGAGCGTCGATATTTATTTCGTCAAGCTCGGGTGAAATCTTTGCGACCGTTATCTTTCGGGTGTTCAGCCCGAGATATTCCCCGGCGACGAAACGCAGGTGCGGTCTTATCGCAAAGACCGCGAGCAGTGCCGCCATGACTGCGAGGACTGAGATTATCAGCCCCGCGGAGATTCTTTTTCTCAGTTTCTTTTTCAATCCGGCACCTCTTTTACGCGTGCGCCTGAATATAGGGAACAAGCTCCGTCATCGCATACTGTGCGCCGGCAAGGCACATTGAAAAGAGCATGAGCACGCAGGTCATGATGCACGAGGGGACATCGAGCTTCGCTTTTTCCGCGTCTTTTGAAAAGGCGTGGACGAGCATCTCAATGCCGAGAGATATAAAGATAACAGGCCAGAATTTTATTACATCGAGGTAGTTGAAGCTCTTAATAAATGCGCTGAGTAAAAACATCACGCCGAAAACGACGAGAGTCAGACCGAATGTCACCGAGCCTACGCGTTTTGCCGCCATATTATTTGTCCTCCTCTTCGCTGTCGTTATTCTCGCTGTCAAGCTCGCGCTTTTTGTGCGTGATGAGCTTGACGCCGATGACTATCAGGAGCACCGCAACGGCGACCTGCGGAAGTCTGTAGGATACTTCGCTGAGAATCCCAGCGCCCGTCTCGCTGAGCAGGCGGCTCAGAACATTGACGATTATCTTATCCCAAAGCAGGTAAGCACCGACTATCACGGCGGCGATACCGCCGATTTTCAGCACGCTTGCGGAAGCGACCTTTTTAAAGCGCGGATCGGAGCGCATGTTCTGCGGCATACCGTTTAAGAAGAACAGGAAGTCGTCCTGAACCTTCGCGAGCTTATCCTCGGGCAGATGATATTTGTTCCATGCGTCGAAGAAGCTGTAGAACCACAGCACCGGAAGCAGGAGCAGGAGCGCCGGGACATCTGTCATCATCGCGAGTCCCGCACCCGCGACAAAGGCGAGCATTATCACAAGTCCGCGCTTGACGAGGCCTATATACATATGCGCCGCGCCCGGGATGAGTGAAAACAGGAAAAAGAGTATCTTATTCTTTTTGTTCATTATTATTTCCTCCTAAGTCAGAGATTTTCTGTTTGAATTCGTTGAAGCTCTCGTCAATCGACTGGCTTATCGAGCGGCTCTTGTCGTTTATCTTCGACATGTCGATATCGTTTATCTTCGTTATGTGCCTGAACGCGCCGGAGAATATCATCACGAGCGCCGCGCATATTCCCGCGACCACTCTCACGGAATACATCAGCAGGTTATCCTGTCTGCGCTTCTCGCGTGTCTTCTCTTTCACCGCGGCGGCGAGGATATCCTCGTTCATGCCCGCGGGCGGGTCGACGCAAGCCATGTCGAGCGTCAAGCAGGCCATACGGTCGGCGCACTCGTCGCATTCGGCGATGTGCTCCATGACTTTTGCTTTTTCGCTCTCGCTCAAGCCGCCGCGCAGCAGGAGCGATAATTTTTTATCGTCTGCGTGTGTCATTGCAGTATGACCTCCTTCAGATTTTCTCTGAGCATTTTCTTTGCTCTGTATGCCCGGGTCTGGACGGTTTTGAGCGGTTCGCCCGTTCTCTCGGCTATCTGCGACAGCGGCATGTCCTCGCAGAAATATTCGACCGCAACGCTGCGATACGGCTCTCTGAGCGATTCGCACGCCGCTCTGACATCGCGTCCGAGCTGGGTGTTCATATATTCGTCCTCGAGTCCCGGTGAGGCGCCGGCTCTGAACTCCAGTTCGTCATCCTCGGCGGGCGTCGTCCTCGACGCCGCGCTCTTTATATAATCGAGGCACTTGTTCGTCGCTATCCTGCTCAGCCACGCGCGCTCGTTGCGCCCGTCAAAACGGTCGAGCGAGGAATAGGCGGACAGGAAAGTTTCCTGGGTCAGATCCTCGGCGGTAAAGTAGTCGTTCGTCAGTCGGTAGCATATGCTAAAGACGAGTTTACTGTAGCCGTCCATGAGCTCTTTTAACTTTTCTTCGCGATCTATCTTTACCACCTCCTTTGCGCTTTCGTCAATAATAACGAGCATAAAAAAAGATGTACTTCAAAATTTTTTCGGCATATGTAAAAATTGCCGCCGAGTTGAATTGCCCGGCGGCAGTCTTATTTCAGGTTGTTTATTATCAATGAAAAGAGCCTTGCGCGATTGCCGTCGCCGACAAATGAATTGTGCGGAGTTATCACGGCGTTCGGGAGATCCCACAGCTCGCTGTCGGCGTCCAGCGGCTCCTGCTCGAACACGTCGAGCGCGGCTCTGAGCCGTCCGGATCTGAGCTCGGTTATGAGTGCGTCGGTGTCTATTATCCCGCCGCGCGACATATTTACTATGACCGCCCCGTCCTTCATCGCGCAGAGTAATTCGGCGTTCGCGATATGCTCCGTCTCCTTTGTCAGCGGCAGGCAGAATATGACTATATCGCCCGCGCTCACGGCGGCGCGGATATCACCTATTGAATATATTTTATCGAAGCCGTCAACGGCGGTTCTTCTGTTGACGCCGATTATCTCGCAGCCGAACGCCCTGAACCTGTCCGCGCAGGCGCGCCCGACGCTGCCAGCGCCGACTATCACAACGCGCTTTCCGCCCAGTTCCTCGAGTCCGCGGTGCTTCTCCCAGCGGTGCTCCGACTGAGCCGCCGAGAAAAATGCGCTCCGCTTATAGAATCCGAGCACCGAGCAGACGGCGAACTCCGCCATCGGCGCACTGTAGACCCCGCGGGCGTTGAACACTTTTATGCCGTGGGCGTCCATGTAGTCCATGGGCACGCGGTCGAGCCCCGCGCTCGTCAGCTGAACGGTTCTGAGCTTCGGAAATTTATCCGGCGGGGTATAGAGAAACAGCCCGTTGCAGATGATAGCCTCTATCTCTTCGCAGGGTATGTTATCCGGCACGGCGACCCGCTCGTCGGGCATGAAATATATTTCATAGCCGAGCTTTTCGGTTTCTTCGGGCGTTATTTAAAACGCGCCTGTCACAAGCAGTTTCATTTTTCCGCTCCCGTTATCTTTTTTATCTCGCGCACCACGCGCGCAACCGGCAGACCGACAACATTGAAGTAGTCGCCGCCGATACCCTCGACAAGCGTGCAGCCGAGCCCCTGTATCCCGTAAGCTCCGGCTTTGTCCATCGGCTCGCCGCTCGACACATAGTCCTCAATTTCGCTGTCGGAGAGCGGGAAAAATTTCACTTTAGTCGCCTCGCCGAACACGCTCTCTTCGCCGTTTGCCGAGATACACACTCCCGTGTAGACCGTGTGCTCCCTGCCGGAGAGACGGCGGAGCATATTTTTTGCGTCCTCTCTGTCGTGCGGCTTGCCGAGAATATCACCGTCAACGGAGACGACCGTATCCGCGCCTATCACGCAGTCATTCGGTCGGCGCGCCGCCACCGGGCGGCATTTCTGCGCCGCTATCGAGCAGACTTTTTCCTCCGGCGTGTCGCCCTGCGGCACTTCGTCAACGCCCTCGACATCTATCTCAAAGTTTATACCCGCCGTTTGGAGCAGCTCTTTTCTGCGCGGCGAGGACGACGCAAGAACAATTTTCATATCTCGCCCTTTCTGCGCTTCTGCGCAACTTTGAGCACGGCGGTCTGCGTTTTGCCGTCGCGTATCTCGTTGTTCATGACCATCTCGACCGCCTTTTCAAGCGGTATTTTTTCGGGTGCAAGAAACTCATCGTCGTCGAGGTCGAGAGATGTAAAGGACAGCCCCTTCGCCGCATACATATGGATTATCTCGCCGCAGTAGCCCGGGGTGGGATAAAATTTTCCGAGGTCGATATACTGCTCCGCCACGGCTCCCGTCTCCTCGCGCAGCTCGCGCTTGCCCGCTTCAAACGGGTCTTCGCCGTATTCGAGCTTGCCCGCGGGCAGTTCGAGCAGGACTTCGGAATACGGATAGCGGAACTGCCGCACAAACATCAGTTCATCGTTATCAGTCAGCGCGGCGACCGTCACTCCGCCGGGATGCTCCACAACCTCGCGCAGAGCCTGCTTGCCGTTGGGCAGTTCGGCGGTGTCGGTGCGGACATTGATTATCCTGCCTTTGTAGATGTACTTTTTTTCAATCGTTTTTTCGTCGAGCTTCATATATAAGCCTCCGTTCAGGTCTTATCCCGCGGGGAAATAAATATTATTTTCCGGGGGTGATTTTTTGAAATATATCTTCACGCCGGGCGAGCCGGACTACGCATATATAAAAAGAAGCGTATGCTCGCTCCAGGCGGAATATCCGTTTTTAAAAGTCGAAATAGTCGGGCGAAGCGCCTGCGGGAGAAAGATATTCGCCCTGCGGTTCGGCAGGAGCGCAAACCCGGTGCTCATAGCGGCGTGCTTCCACGCGCAGGAGCGGCTGACGGCGCTCGTCACGCTGAGATTTACAGAGCGGCTGTGCCTGAGTGCAAAGAACAGGCAGACCATGTGCGGAATCGACATAGGCGGCGCGCTGAGTCGACGGGAAATAATATTTGTCCCGTGCGTCAACCCCGACGGGGTCGAGATAGCTCTGCACGGCGCAGAGACGGCGGGAAAATACAGAGACTGCGTTGAGCGCGCTATGAGTGAAAGCCAAAATCTCTGGAACGCGAACGCGCGCGGGGTCGATCTCAACCACAACTTCAACGCCGGGTGGGATCTTTCAAAGGCGCTGGAAATCGAAGCGGGGATAACCGCGCCCGCGCCGAGACGGTTCGGCGGATATGCTCCGCAGACCGAGCCGGAGGTGAACGCCCTCGTTCAGCTGTGCATGAGGCGAATGCCGCGAACAGCAATAGCCCTGCACAGTCAGGGAGAAGAGATATACTATGAATACGGGGAGCACACGCCGGAGCGCGGCGAGCATCTGGCAAAAATTTTCGCCGCGGCGAGCGGCTATACGCTCGTGCAGAATGCGGGGCTTGCCTCACACGCGGGGTTCAAGGACTGGACGATAGAGGCACTCGGCATTCCGTCGTTCACATTCGAACTCGGCAAGGGCAAAAATCCCCTGCCGCTGAGCGACTTCGAGAGCGTATATAAAAGCATCGAGGAAACCCTCGTGCTCGCCTGCGTGATGTGAGTGATGTTGGGGAGCGCGCCTTGCCGCCGAAAATATTGTCGGCGGCGGCACAGTGTGCAGCCGATAACAATCGGATTTTACAGTCCTTTTCTAACTTCGTCTATCACATTCTTGTTCTCTTCGCTTAAATCGAGATAATCGTCCGGCGCGCGCAGAGCCTCGTCGATTATGAATCGCAGGGACCAGCGGTCGGAGTAATCTTTTGCGCTGTCGTCGCGGTAGGGGTTGTTTTCGAGCAGGGTCAGAAGCTCTTGCGTCAGCTCCGTTTCGTTCAGGCGTATAAGCCGGCGGAACAAGAAAACAAGGCTGTATTTATATGTGTTGAGCTCGCCGAAAATCGCTTTTCGCAGATCGTCGTCCGTCTTGAGTGTGTCAACAAGGCGGCTCTTCATCTTTCTGTGCATCAGAAAGCGGCAGCAGACGCGCGAAACGGACGCGGACTGCGCGCGGTCGGATTTCACTTCACCGCAGTCCGATATCACGCTGTCGATAAGCGCGTGCGCGGAGTCGGGGTCGGTCATGCAGAGGGATTCAACCTCGGCGCAGAGTCCTTTTTCTTCGCTCAGAAAATCTCTCATGCTTTCTCCCCGCCCATCTCGGCGTAGCGGCGCACTATATTCTTGAAATGGCGTCCCTTTTCCTCGAAATTCTTATATTTGTTGTAGCTCGAAGCGGCGGGCGAGAGCAGGCAGGTGCAGCCCGGGCGCGTTACGCTCATCGCCGCGCGCACTGCGCCCTCCATGTCCTCCGAGATAATTATCTTCTTTTCGCTCCCGTTCTGCGCCATGTGCATGCCGATCTTGTGTCCCGTATCGGGCAGGCAGACGAGATTTCTTATGCTGCTCTTTTCCAGCGCCTTTTCAAACGCCGAATAGTCGAGCCCACGATCCATGCCGCCGAAAATCAGCGTGTCAACATCGCCGAGAGCCTCAACGGCGCACATGACAGAATGGGGAATAGTCGCGATGCAGTCGTTGACGAATTTTATGCCCTTGACCGTCGCGAAATATTCCATTCTGTGCTCGATGCCCTCATAATTTTTGAGAGCTTTCATGATATCTTCATCCGAAACGCCGAGCCGTCTCGCGGCCTCGCCGGCGAACATGCAGTTCTGGATATTGTGTTCGCCCAGAAGATGGCTGTTTATGTCGCGGTACTTCTCGGCGCCAGGCGTATGGACGCTGACTCCGACCGCTTCGCCCGGATATTTGCTCAGGTCAAAGAAGCCGTCGAGTCCCTGATCCGAGTTATATATAAATGTATCGCCCTTGCTTTGGCTGCGGACTATATTGAGCTTCGCGCCGACATAGCACTCGAAGCTGTCGTAGTGGTCGAGGTGCTCGGGATAGATATTTGTCAAAACGGCGATATGCGGCGAGCAGGTTGTGAATTCCAGCTGATGCGAGGACATCTCGATAACGGCTATTTCGCCCGCGCAGTCCTCTATATTATCAAAGACGGGATAGCCCATGTTGCCTATCAGGCACGCCTCTTTCCCGGCGGCGCGGAGCATGGAATAAATGAGGGTAGAGGTTGTCGTCTTGCCCTTTGTGCCAGTCACGCCGACGCAGGTAAAGCCGGAGAAGCGCAGGAAAAGATCGGTCTGGCAGGTTATCTCAACACCCTGCGGTCTCTTGAAATGGAGGAGCGGAATGCCGGGGGTCTTTATGACAATATCCGCGCGGTCTATCGCGCCGAGGTAGCCGTCCCCGCAGACAAATTCGACATTCGGGTCATTATCAAGCTCGACCTGCTTTGCGTCCGCGATTATGAGCTTCTGCTCGGGCAGATAGCGGCGGATAAAATTATAGGTCGAGTGACCCTCGCGCCCCATGCCGAGCAGGACTATGCGCTTGTTTTTCAGATGGTCAATCAGCTGCTGATACATATTCAAACATCCTCTTTACACATTCATCAAATTTTTTCGGGATAAGATTTTCTTCGTTGAAGCCCGAGAGCAGGGAGTAATCCGCGCGGGCAGTGTTCTTTTCGCAGAAGCGGCGCAGGAGCGCGGGCATCCCGAGCCCGGATTTTCTGTATTTTTCCGCCGTCAGCGTCAACGCGAGCACGACCTCGTCCGCCGTGCCGACGCACTCAAAGGGTTTGAGCCCCGTGAAGCCGCAGAGCCCGTCGAAGTCGGTCTCAAGATTTGTTTTCGCGAGCATATCGCAGCCGAATATTGAGTTCAGCTCATCGGGCGGGAGAAACGGCGAGAGCATTATCGCAACAAACAGGCACTTCGGACATTCGCAGCACCAGATGTTTTTCTTGCTCCCTCTGTTGCAGCTGCGGAATATCAAATGATACTGCTTATACTGCGAAAACTGCTTTGCTATCTGAAGCTCGCAGAACGGGCGCAGGAGACTGAAATAAACGGCGCTTTGCGGGAAGTTGCGGCGGCGGAACTCATCGAAGTCGCGCTCGAACTCGAACGACTTTGAATACTGATGGTTGACGCTCTCTCCGCCGATATTCGACTCATTAGCGCTCGACTCGTTCGAGAGAATAATATCATTTGCGCCATTTATAAAGCCCGCATACATTGAGATAAACGCCACGACCGACGAAAACGGAGTGTGTCCGTTCAAAAAGCCCTCGGCGTTGCGCTTTAGCAGTTCGGGATCTATAGTGCGGTAAATTTTTATTATTTTATCCTCGCTGTAGCCGCCCGCGAGAACGCACTGGGTGCGCGCGGGCTGGTCGTTGACGGTGAAGAACCTCAGCTTATCGCCGAACTGGTGCAGAAGCTCGGTCGTGACCGCCGAATCCTTGCCGCCGCCGACAGGGACAATTTCAATCCCCGACGAAACATAATCTTCGCACTGCGGAATATTTTTCGGCTCCGGCGCGTCAATGCTCACAAAAGAGTCGATATCTGTCTTTATCCCGTTTCGATAGAAAAACTCACCGAGTCCGTTGAACCAGAGCTTTTTGAAAAAAGCTTTGTCATCCTCTGACATTTCGCCGCACTCGACTCTGAAAACAGGCGGGCAGGCGCATTTCCAGTAGCTGACCGCCTCCGCGAGACCGATGAAGAAAACCATTCTCTTCGCGTAGTCCGACACGGAGGAATTGAATATATCAAGACTTTTTCCGTCGAGCCTCGTCTGCGGATGAAACTCGCACAGACCGGGGATAGAAAAATCAAAGCTTAAGTGCAGCCCATCCTCATGTTCGCTGACTGAATAGCCGCTGTAGACAAACTGCGGATATTCCCGGCGAAGCTCATCAAAGCGTCCGCTCATAGCAAGACCTCTTTCTGCATAAATATAGCTTCGGACACCGCACGGCATCCTGATCCACGATAGATTATATCAGAACAAACGGCAAAATTCAATCGGATACGCTTGACAAAACTAAAGCGATGCGCTATACTGCCCGAAGCGATAGGGGAGTAATCGGCGCTGATTTGCGGCGCAGCAGGGTCAACATACTGATCTATATCTGGTCCTGCTATAAAGAGGCTTTCGCCTCTTTAATTGATGAGACTTATCTGCGCAAAGGGCGCAGGTGGGTCTTTTTTTGTTCCCTGCCCCGAAAAAAACGGAGGAATCAATATGGGTTTAGCTGAACTTTTCATTCTCGCAGTCGGTCTTTCAATGGACGCGTTCGCCGTCTCGATATGCAAGGGCGTATGTCTGAAAAAGGCGAGCCTTGGGCAGAGCGCGATTGTCGGCGCGTATTTCGGCATCTTCCAGGCTCTTATGCCGATAATCGGTTATTTCCTCGGCACGGGCTTTGCCGACAAGATCGAGCGCTATGACCACTGGGTAGCTTTCGTGCTTCTTCTCATTCTCGGCGGCAAAATGTTCATCGAGAGCTTCAAAAAAGAAGATGTTGAGCGCGACGCCGCAGGCAACGACCGCGACGAGCTGAAATTCACAAAGATGCTCGTCCTCGCGATAGCGACAAGCATCGACGCGCTCGCAGTCGGAATCACGCTCGCTTTTCTCAAGGTCAATATCTGGGCCGCCGCCTCGTTTATCGGCGTGACGACATTTATTATCTCCGCCGCGGGAGTCAAGATAGGCCATGTTTTCGGCGAGAAATACACGAACAAAGCGGAGCTCGCCGGCGGACTTATTCTTATGGGCATCGGCGTCAAGATACTCCTTGAGCACCTCGGGGTTATAAATTTTTAAATTATATAAAAAGCATCAGCCGCAGAGAGTATAAAAGCGCCCTGCGGCTGATGTTATATTGGGGGAAAGAATTAGTCTTTGTCAAACTTTCTGTTGAACCTGTCGAGCAGAAGAGCGGCCGCTATTCCGACTGCGAGACAGATTATATCGGCGACGCAGCTCTTTATGCCCGAGGCAAAGCTGCCGAACGGGATTATCACAGCAGTCGCGGCGATAACTATGCCGATTATGCCGTGGAATACCAAGGAATAGTGCCTGTCCATCAGGCGGGTGACCGCCTTTCGCACGAACGCGAGCCCTATTCCCGAGCCCGTGCCGGTGTTGCTCCGCGCTTTGTCCGTGCGGTAGAAGATATCAAACAGCTTGCCGAGACATTCGTCATCGACTCCGGGACCGTCGCCCGCAAACTCTATTCGTGCCCTGTTCTCCTCGCGCGAGACGCTGACGACGCAGTGGCCGATATCTTTATTGTGGTATTTCCTGCTGTTGTCGAGAAGATTCGTCATTATCCTGAGCAGCAATTCCTCTCTATACACCTTGAGCAACATAAAAACCGACCTATAAATCATAGGTCGAATTTTTTATGAACACTCCGCTAATGCCAACCGCCATTATCCCTGCCGGCATTTCAATCTCCGTTGCGCCGCTATGACCTGCGGCATAGAATATAGTGCCGAATAATCGGCAGAAACGACGGAGGAGAGGGAAAAATGAATATAAAACGCAGACTCACGGGCGCGGCGGCGGTGCTTCTCGCCTGCATCGCGGCGCTTGTTTTTGCCGCGCTCGTCCCGGCGCGGGCGATTCCGCCGTCGGGCGGGCGGCAGTACCGCGGGATAGATATAAGCGAATTTCAGGGCGAGATAAATTTTGAAGAAGTGAGACGCAGCGGGATAGAGGCGGTGTATATCCGCGTCGGCGCAGGGGAATATACCGACGAATACTTCGCCGAAAACTACGAACGGGCGAAAGCGGCGGGGCTGAAAATCGGCTTCTATCACTATGTCACCGCCCGCTCGGTCGAGGAGGGGCGCAGGCAGGCGCGGTTCTTTGCATCCCTTGCCGCCGGACGCGAGCCGGATATGCGCCTTGCGATGGATTTTGAATATTTCGGCTCGCTCTCCGTCTCGCAGATAAACGCGATATCCGAGGCTTACCTCGATGAGCTGACCGCGCTGACGAGGCGGGAAGCCGTGATATACAGCGACCTTTCAAACGCGAGGAATATATTCAGCCGCGCGCTCGCCGAAAAATATCCGCTCTGGGCGGCGCAGTACGGCGCAGACGAGCCCTCGGCAAACGAAAAATGGCGCGAGTGGGTCGGTTTCCAGTATACGGACGAGGGCAGAGTCGGCGGCATCTACGGCAACGTTGACCGCAACATCTTCACCGAGGGGATATTCCTTTCCGACTCGGGGCGCATCGACGGCGAGAAGCGAACCACCGTCCGCGCGGGAACACGGACGCTCACGGTATATGTCCGCGCCGGCGACACGCTCTGGGCGATAGCGAGGGAATACGGCACGACAGTTGAGACTATAGCCCGAGAGAACAGGATAGCTGACCCCAACAGGATATTCGCGGGCGAGCGGCTGAGAATAACTCTGCCAGTGCGCGGCAGCGGCGAAGAAATATACACCGTCCGGCGCGGCGACACGCCGATATCGATAGCCGGAAAGTTCGGCGTCACACTATCTGCACTCGAGGACAGAAACGGACTCGAACGCGGCGAAACGATATACGCAGGGGATAAGCTCTCGATACCCGGCGCCAGAATGTCGGGCGAATTTTATGTCGTGCGCCCGGGCGATACGCTCTTTTATATATCCCGCCGCACCGGCGTCCCGATAAGAACCCTCGTCGGGATAAACAGAATAAAAGACCCCGACCTGATATATGCCGGCGAGCATCTGAAGCTCAGCGCACAGAAAAGCCCATTCTGATGAAAAAAAGTATTGAAATATACGGCTGAATAGTATAAAATAAATGTGTAAGTCTAAAATATCGGAGGAGACAATATGGTTTCAGCAGGCGATTTCAGAAACGGCGTGACGTTTGAGATGGACGGCGATGTCTATCAGATCATAGAGTTCCAGCACGTCAAGCCCGGCAAAGGCGCGGCATTCGTCAGAACCAAGATAAGAAACGTTATCGCGGGTTCGGTCGTTGAGCGCACATTCAACCCCACGGAAAAATTCCCCACCGCTTATATTGAGCGCAAGGAGATGGAGTATTCCTATAACGACGGCGATCTTTATTATTTCATGGATCCCGAGAGCTATGAGCTCATCCCGATAAACAAGAGCGACCTCTCCGACAACTTCAAGTTCGTCAAGGAGAACACCGTTTGCAAGATCCTTTCCTACAAGGGCAATGTTTTCGGCGTTGAGCCCCCCACAAGCGTTACTCTCGAAGTCACCCAGACCGATCCCGGCTTCAAGGGCGACACCGCGACAAACGCCACCAAGCCCGCAGTGCTTGAGACCGGCGCAGAGATTAAGGTTCCGCTGTTCATCGAAGAGGGCGAGATGGTCATCGTTGACACCCGCACCGGCGAGTATCTGAGCAGAGCGTAAGATTCCGTAATTCAAAAGCCGACGGCTGTTTTTGAAAGGAGAAAGCAAAATGACAGTTACTGAGAAAGTTGCTTATATCAAAGGTCTTGTTGACGGTCTCGACCTCGACGCAAAGAAAGACGAAGTCAAGGTCATCAAGGCTATCATCGAGCTTCTTGACGACATGGCTATGAGCGTTTCGGATCTCGAAGAGGGTCTCGATGTTGTCAGCGATCAGGTTGACGAAATAGACGAGGATCTCTCCGATCTCGAGGGCTATGTCTATGAGGACGATGACGACTGCTGCTGCGGCGACGACGATTGCTATGAGATCGAGTGCCCCAACTGCGGCGAGACTATCTGCGTCGACGACGGCATCCTTGAGGACGGAAGCATTGACTGCCCCAACTGCGGCACTCTGCTCGAGTTCGATTTCGATGACGATTGCTGCTGCGGCGATGACGACTGCGACTGCGATCACGACGACTGATAAAAATCAAAAAAAAGCAATGCCGCTGCGCGCCGCTCTTGCGGCGCGCAGTTTTGTTTTATCAGGCGAAAGTTTGCTGCGGCTTTATTTATATCGGCTGCACCGATAGCCCAAACCTCCGAAAAGTTAAGGCGGGTAACATCGGCGAAGCGCCGCCGATAACGGACAGCCGCAAGGGCTGTCCCTACGAAGTGCGCTGTTTAAAATTGCGTAGATTTTAAAGGCAAGCAAACAAGGTTCGCCTGCTTTCGGCTCCCCTGCAGGGGAGCTGGCTCGGCGAAGCCAAGACTGAGGGGTTTGTTTCGCTTCGCTCAAAGTAATAGGTAAAAGTGAATAGTGAAAAAGTATGAAAGCACATCTATAATCTGCACATCAAAATCCTGTACAGATTTCGCGGGCAGATAATATCCGCCCTTATGATATAATATTGTTGGGTCACTGCACTCTACAAAGACACATTTTTTAACCTCAAACGAAAAAATTAACCTCGGAACTCAGTGCGCGTAGCGCACAGGATATATAATTTTTTATCAAAGGAGAGGATCAAATGAAACAAGGCACGAAGGTTTTTATCTGCCTGCTGTGTGTCGTGCTTGCGACGCTCATCACTGTCACGTGCATTTTCTGCATCTACTATCCGCACTATAAGCAGAATCAGCACGCCGCGGTCATCGAGGATAAGCCGCTCGAGCGCGGGGAGATGCGCATCATGAGCTGCAATCTGCGCTGCGCGAACGTCATGGACACGGGCAAAAAGAGCTGGTTCTATCGCGCCGATCTCATCGTCAAGAACATCGAAACGGAAGCGCCGACTATTATCGGCTTCCAGGAGGCGACGAAGTGGCAGTATAATTATATGTGCCGCACGCTTCAGGGCTATGACTCGGTCATAACCTTCCGCGACGAATCCACTTTCTCCGAGGGCTGCCCGGTGTTCTACCGCACCGACCTCTACGACCTTATCGACAAAGGCTCGTTCTGGCTCTCCGAGACTCCCGAAAAGATGAGCAAGGACTGGGATTCCGCGTGCTATCGAATTTGCAGCTATGTTATCCTCAAGGAGAAGCAGACGGGGCTCGAATTCGTCGTGTTCAACACGCACCTCGATCATGTCAGCGAAGAGGCGAGGATAAAGGGCATCGGCGTTGTGCTCGACAAGATAGCGCAGTTTGGCTCGCTGCCTGCGATGATAATGGGCGACTTCAATGTTGAAGAGGACACCCCGACCTACCGCAGCGCGACCGAGAACTTCTTCGATGTCAAGTATCAGACGGCGAACCCGATAAAGAGCTGCACCTATCAGAACTGGGGCAAGCGCCTTGACGACGACTGCATCGACTACATAATGATCTCCAAGACCGGCTTCAGGGTCAACAGCTACAATGTTGTCAGAACGACCTACGACGGAGTCTATCCGAGCGATCATTTCCCGATAACTGCGAGCCTCACGCTCACGCAGGGTTAATAAAATTACCTCCGTATGGCAAAAGTCATGCGGAGGTTTTTAGTTGATGTCAGGATATTTTCAGGTTGAGCTTGAGTTTGTCGGATATCATTGCGATGAACTCGCTGTTGATCGGCTTGCCGCGGGAGTTCTGGATGGTGTAGCCGAAGTAGGAGTTGAGCACATCGACATCGCCTCTGTCCCAGGCGACCTCGATTGCGTGGCGGATGGCGCGCTCAACGCGCGACGGAGTGGTTTTGAAGGTCTTTGCAACTGTAGGATAGAGAAGCTTCGTGACGGAATTCATAATCTCGTCGTCGTTGACCGCGAGGATTATCGCCTCGCGCAGATACTGATAGCCCTTTATGTGCGCGGGCACGCCGATGCGGTGCATTATCTCGGAGACGGTGACCTCAAGGCTGTTGTCCTGCGCGGAAAAAGCAACTATGTTTCCCTGCGCCGGGGCGGAAAGCCCGGTCAGCTGTTTTATCCTCTGTGCGAGTATCTGCGTGTCAAAGGGCTTGATGAAATAGTAGTCTGCGCCGCTCTGCGTTATCTCCTGCTCAAGACGCGGATTCGCGTTCGACGCGGTCACGAACACCAGCGGGCGCGGCTCAAGGTGCATGTCGGCAAGTCCGCCGAGCACGCCTATCGCGTCCGTGCCCTGCATGAAAGCGTCCATGATGAGCACGTCCGGTCTGCTTCCCTGCCTGAAAAGGCGGAGTATCTGCGCGCCGTCCTTTCGGACTGTTTCGACCTCAAAGCCGTTTGCCCGCAGTGCCGCGGCGCAGCCCGTCTGAGTGTCCGTGTCCTGTGCAAGCATGATTTTTAACATTTTTCCCATAATTAGTACCTCCGGATTGATTTTTCAATTGGATTTTACCATATATGGGAATAAATGTCAATAATAAATTACCATTTTTTGGCAATTTTTATTTTATGCTCCAATTTTGCTACGAAGCGGCGGAATATCCGGGCGAAGATATGCGCTCTGCCTCCTCCACCATCGTCTGGGCAAATATCGCGTAGCCCTTGAGCGGATCGTTGATAAAAACATGGGTCACCGCGCCGACCAGCATACCGTTCTGGACTATCGGGCTGCCGCTCATGCCCTGGACTATGCCGCCGGTTTTTTCGATAAGCCGCTTGTCGCGCACCTCGATTATCATATTGCGCTGACCGCTTTTTGTATAGATCTTCGTTATCTCGATATCATAATACTGCGGTCCGTCCGCGCCTACAGTCGAGATAATCTGCGCCTTGCCGGTTTTGACCTCGTCGGCTATCGCCACGGGCATCTCCCCGGTTTTCGGCAATTCGCTAAACGCGCCGTAAACGCCGATACCGCAGTTTTCATAGAGCTCGCCGATCTCTCCCGGCGCGAACACACCGCACAGCTCGCCGGGCGAGCCGTCCTTGCCCTTGTAGCAGCCTTTTACAGCGGCATTGACCGCGTCGCCGCCGGATATCGGCAGCTCTTCGCCCGTGTCAACATCGCAGACCGCGTGACCGAGCCCCGCAAAAATTCCGTTTTTACGGTCATAGAAAGTCACCGTTCCTATCCCCGCCGACGAGTCGCGTACCCACAGACCGGCTTTGAATTTGCTGTCAACTTTGCTCCGCGCGGGCAGGAGTTTCACCGTCTGCTTTTTGCCTGCGCGCTCGATGAGCAGCTCGACCTCATCGCCGCCGCTCGACTCAACGGCGGAGGAGATATCATTGTTTCGGCTGACGGGCGAACCGTTTATCTCTAAAATGATATCGCCCTTTTTCAGCCCCGCGCGAGCCGCCGGGTCAACTGCGCCCGACGCCGCTTCGATCTCCTCGCTCCCGACTATCAGCACGCCGCGCGTATAGAGCCTGATGCCGAAAATTTCGCCGCCGACGGTGACATATCTGCGCTGAGACACTTTCACCTTTGCGGTCTTGACCGGGAACACCCCGAACGCTTTTACCTCAAGCTCATATTCGCCCTGCGGCGATGCGGACGCGGACGCAGAAAACACGCTCTCGCCGATATCGGCGCCGCTGCCCGCGACGACGCTGTATTCGTCGGGCAGCTGGATATCGCCGTAAGCGACGCAGGAAAAAATTCCCACCGAGAGCATGAGCGCGACCGCGCTGAAAAATCTTATGATTTGCTTCATGCTCCGCCCCCTTTTTGATTTTGTCCGCACTGCGGACACCGTTATTTTTTCCGCGCCGCGCGGCATTATCGCCGGAAAACAAAGGGCAAAAAAAGATGGAAAAATTTATATTAATAATTGTATACCATGTGTTTACACAGATTTAAACTCACCGATAAAATCGGAAAATCCGCCTCGCTTTCGCCGTTCTCTTTCCAAAACATCTTATCCTCAGCACTTTTAAATGTTAACTGAAATTAAACTATATTCCATTTTTCTTTAAACTTCGCTTTTATGCTATTGTTAAATCCCGCGGGGTAGGGTATAATTTAATAAGAATTTTAGTGGAACGGTGAAAGTATGACATATGACTCTCAATATAACGGAGCGCCCAACGGGTATGGATATCAGCCGGGACCCGCTCAGACTCTCGAGATAAAGCGGCGCGAGAAGCGCCAGATAAGAAAGCTCGGCAACATAAGCGGTCTGGGCATATTATTGTTCGCCCTGTTCCAGTTTATCGGCGCGGGACTGCTGTTTGCTCTCAATCTCTATGACGACTACGCGAACGAGACCGACCGCGGCTATGCAATAGGCGTGCTGATGTCGATTTTCTGCATATTCGTCCCGTTCTTCCTGTCGAGTCTGCTACTAAAAGATAAGCGTCAGCAGTGCCTGAACTTCGGCAAGCCCTATGACACGCGCCTCATGCTTCTTGCTGTGCCCGCGGGTCTGATGATCTGCATGATAGGCAACTACGCGACGAACTTCCTCTCGACCTTTGTCGAGAGCACGACCGGTATAACATTTGAATATCCCGATTCGCGCACCCCGACGACACCACTCGGCATTGCGATGTATCTTATCCAACTCGCCGTAGTGCCTGCGCTCGTTGAGGAATATGCGCTGCGCGGCGTGGTCATGATGCCCGCGCGCAAGTTCGGCAACTGGTTTGCAATTCTCGTCTCGTCCGCCCTGTTCGGCATGATGCACGGCAACCTCGTCCAGGCCCCGTTCGCGTTTATCGTCGGCATCGGCATCGGCTATTTTGTTATAGTCACCAGCTCGATGTGGACGGGAGTCATGATACATTTCTGCAACAATATGTTCTCCGGCGTTATCTCGATACTCTACGAGTTCCTGCCGGAAAAAACGGTCAATCTCATCTATTATATCTGCGTCGCGGTGTTCTTTGCGGCGGGCATAATCTGCCTGATTCTCTTCATGAGAAGGGCGCGCCAAAAGAATATCCAGACGAAATTCAGAAAACCGCGCACCGCCCTTTCGCGCGGCGAACGCACGGCGGCATATTTTATAAACGTCCCGATGATAATCTCTATCATCTATCTGCTCTACACGACATATACTTTTATCACATGGCCTTCGTAATCGGGGAGTGGAAGAATGACTGACAGAGAGCTTATGCAGGCGGCGATCGCGCTTGCACGGGAGGCTGCGGCAGACGGCGAAGTGCCCGTCGGCGCGGTGGTCACAAGAAACGGAGAGATAGTTTCGGTCGGGCGCAACAGGCGCGAAAAGGACAAAAACGCCCTCGCCCATGCCGAAATTGAAGCGATAGACAGAGCGTGCAAGGCGCTCGGCGGCTGGCGGCTCTGGGAGTGCGAATTATTCGTGACGCTCGAACCGTGCCCGATGTGCGCCGGGGCGATAATAAATTCGCGCATAAAGCGAGTGGTATTCGGGGCATACGACCCGAAAGCGGGCTCGTGCGGGTCGGTAAACAACCTGTTTTCTTTTCCGTATAATCACTCGCCCGAGGTCGAGGGCGGATTTATGCAGGACGAATGTGCTCTGCTTTTGAAGCACTTCTTTGCCGAGCTGCGCAGGACAAAATAAATTCCCGAAAGGGCTGAAGAATATGGCAATAAAGGATCTTGCCGAACTCATCAAAAAATTCACTCAGAAAGACAAATTCAAGCCAACGGCAGTACAGGTCATCAAGTCGGCAAAAAATCCGCCCGTTCCCGCGCAGAACGAGGATATCTCTGTCCCGTCGGAGGGCGAGCGTATCCATTTTCTCAACACCGGGCGCTCGGACTGCATTCTTCTTCAGAGCGGCGACCGATTCGCTCTCGTTGACTGCGGCGACGCGGAGCACGCGAAACATACGGCGCGGTATCTGAAAGAAACTGCCGGCGGGAAGATAAATCTTGATTTTGTCGCGATAACCCATCTTCATTCCGGCCATGCCGGCGGACTCGGGACGCTCCTTGACGATAAGGATATAGCGATCGGCAAAATATATCTCAAGCCGTTTATCAGCCCGAACCTCGCGCAGTGGGACAAGTGTCTCCACGACGGCGACGCGCTGTATAAATCGCTCAGCGAAAAGGCGCAGAGTATGAATATCCCGGTCATCGGCTGCGTGCCGGATGAACCGTTTGCGCTGGGCGGCTGGACTCTGCGTTTCTTCAACACTGAGCCCGACTCATATCACAAGAATATCGGCGAAAATGACAACTCGCTCGCCATACTTGCCGAGCAGAACGGCAGGCGTATTCTTTTGGCGGGCGACATGGTGAACGACACGGGCGACCTCGCGAGACTCGCGAACGCCGTCGGACGTATTGACGCGCTTAAAGTCCCTTGCCACGGCGAACGCGCCGTCCCGCAGGAAGTGCTGGACAAGCTCCGCCCCGAGACGATGATAATCACGAACCGCCTCGCCGAGATATCTGACGATGTACTCGTCGGCATAATGTCGGCGTTCGGGCGCAAAGCGTATTCGACCTCGGACAGCGGCGGAATAGCCCTCACCCTCACGCACGACGGGCTTGAGGTCAGCCGTGAGATACAGCTTCGGGAGACGGCTTAAACTTAAAATAAAAATATAAAACCGCGGAGGCAAATATATTCTGTCTCCGCGGTGTGATTTTTGCGGATAAGATTCGGGGAAATTTATTGCATAGCCCGTTGCTTGATTTTCAAGGTACACGGATTTTATATGGCTCGATACACCCTACAAGGTCGTTTTTAGACTTTTTTCACTATGCGCTTCTATTTATTACTTTGAGCGAAGCGAAAATGCCCCTCGTTTTCGGCTACCCTGCAGGTGTGTCGAAACGATTCTATCATAACTCCCCAATTAATTACCCAAATCATCGCAAAAAAATTCCCTCTCCGGATGAGCTTCCGGAGAGGGAATACATTTAATTATATATATCTTACTTGTTTACTGCGCCGCAGCACTTCTTGTATTTCTTGCCGCTGCCGCAGGGGCAGGGATCGTTCGGACCTATCTTTGCGCCCTTGCGGACGGTGCGACCCTTTTCGCTGCCGTCGGACGCGCCGCTGGTCGAGGTTATCTCGGCGACCTGCTTGCGCTTGGTGTCCTCCTCGTTCTTGGGCATGATGGTCATCATCAGGCGGACGGTATCCTCGCGGATAGACATGGTCATCTCGTCGAATATATCGTAGCTCTCCTGCCTGAACGCAACAACGGGATCCTGCTGACCGTAGGAGCGGAGTCCTATGCCGCGCTTGAGTTCTTCCATGGCGTCGATGTGATCCATCCACTTGCTGTCGACCATCTTGAGCAGAACCATGCGCTCGAGCGCTCTCATTATCGGCACGCCGTTTTCGTCAACGCCCATGAGCTCTTCACGCTCGTCATAAATCTTGTGTCCGCGCTCGGTGAGCTCCTCCTTCGCCTCGTCGCGGTCGAAGCCGTCGACAAAATCTTCGGGGGTGGTCAGCCAGCCGAGGAACTTCTCACGCAGACCGACCACGTTCCAATCGGCGTGGGATAGCGCCTTCGGGCAATAGAAATCTATGGACTCGGCGATGCACTCGTCGAGCATCTTGAGTATAACGGGCTTGAGGTTCTCGCCGTCGAGCACCTGGTCGCGCTGTTTGTAGATAAGCTCACGCTGGCGGTTCATGACATCGTCGAAGCTCAGGACGCTCTTACGCACGGAGAAGTTGCGCGACTCGACGCGCTTCTGCGAGCTCTCGATAACATTCGAGATCATCTTCGACTCTATCGGCATATCCTCGGGAGTTCTGAGCGTGTTCATTATAGTTGTCACGCGCTCGCCGCCGAACAGGCGCATAAGGTCGTCCTCAAGCGACAGGTAGAAGCGGCTCACGCCGGGGTCGCCCTGGCGGCCGGAACGTCCGCGCAGCTGGTTGTCGATACGGCGGGACTCGTGGCGCTCTGTGCCTATGATGCAGAGGCCGCCCGCCTGCCTGACCTGCTCCGCCTCGCCGGAAATTTCGTTCTTATATTTCTTCTCGAGAGCCTGGAACTCCTCTCTCGCGCTGATTATATCCTCGTTGTCCGTGTCGCCGAAGCCGGTCGACTCGGCTATCAGCTCCTCGCTGTAGCCCTTGCGGCGCATCTCGGACTTCGCAAGGAACTCTGCGTTACCGCCGAGCATGATATCGGTTCCGCGTCCCGCCATGTTCGTGGCTATCGTGACCGCGCCGAGCTTACCTGCCTGCGCGACGATTTCCGCTTCCTTTTCATGATACTTGGCATTGAGCACTTCATGCTTTATGCCGCGCTTTTTGAGGAGCTTACTGAGCGTCTCGGACTTCTCTATGGATATCGTACCGACAAGCACGGGCTGACCCTTTTCGTGGCGCTCGACAATGTCATCGATGACTGCGTTGAATTTCGCGGGCTCGGTCTTGTAGACGAGGTCGTCCATGTCCTTTCTTATCATCGGCTTGTTGGTCGGAATCTCGACAACGTCGAGCGAATATATCTCCTGGAATTCCTCGCTCTCCGTCATAGCCGTACCGGTCATACCGGAGAGCTTGTCGTAGAGTCTGAAGTAGTTCTGGAAGGTTATCGTTGCGAGAGTCTTGCTCTCGTGCTCAACGTTGACACCCTCTTTTGCTTCGATAGCCTGGTGCAGACCCTCATTGTAGCGTCTGCCGAGCATGATGCGTCCGGTGAACTCGTCGACTATGAGCACCTGGCCGTCCTTCACGACATAGTCAACATCGCGGCGCATGACGCCTATCGCCTTTATTGCCTGGTTGATGTGGTGCTGGATGGTCATGTTCGCGGGATCCATGAGGTTGTCGAGATTGAAATACTTCTCCGCCTTTGCGATACCCTTTTGAGTTAGCACGGCGGTTCTCGCCTTTTCGTCAACTATGACATCGCAGTTTTCGCTGACCTGGTCGGCGGTGTCTTCGAGTCTCGAAGAGGAGCGAAGCTCTTTTATGCGCTCGAAGTTGAGCGTGCGGGCGAAAGCGTTCGCCTGCTTGTAGAGATCGGTCGAGCGGTCACCGCGGCCGGATATGATGAGCGGCGTTCTCGCCTCATCGATAAGTATCGAGTCGACCTCGTCGACTATCGCGAACGAGTGACCGCGCTGAACCTTGAGCTCTTTGTAGGGCACCATGTTGTCACGCAGATAGTCAAAACCCATCTCGTTGTTCGTGCCGTAGGTTATGTCGGCGGCGTATGCCTCGCGGCGCTCGTCGTTGTTCTTCTCATGGATTATCAGACCGACCTTGAGCCCGAGGAAGCGGTAGACCTTGCCCATCCACTCGCTGTCGCGGCGTGCGAGGTAGTCGTTGACCGTGACGATGTGGACTCCGTTGCCGGAGAGCGCGTTAAGATAAGCGGGGAGCGTTGCGACGAGCGTTTTGCCTTCACCGGTCTTCATCTCCGCGATGCGTCCCTGATGCAGAACGATACCGCCGAGGATCTGCACGGGGAAGTGCTTCATCCCGAGCACACGCCACGAAGCCTCGCGGCAGGCGGCGAACGCCTCGGGCAGGATATCGTCAAGGGTCTCGCCGTTGGCGAGACGCTCCTTGAAATAAGGGGTTTTTGCCTTGAGCTCCTCGTCGGTGAGTTTTGAATATTCCTCGTCAAGCGCAAGCACCTTGTCCTTTATCGGCGTGATGCGCTTGATTTCTCTCGAAGAGTAGTCTCCGAAAATTTTCTTTAAAAGACCCATAGAAAGTCACCTCAAAAATTTCTTCTTGCCTTAACGGCTTGGATATGTTAATATCGGATTGATATATTATGCTATTATAAGGGAAACGGAGCGGTGAAAAATGCCTAAAAGAAGCGATTATATCTCGTGGGACGAGTATTTTATGGGGATCGCGATGCTCTCGGCTTGCAGGAGCAAGGATCCGAACACCCAGGTGGGCGCCTGCATCGTAAACGACAGAAACAGGATAATGTCCGTCGGCTATAACGGCTTCCCCTCCGGCTGCGACGATGACGAGTTCCCGTGGGAGCGCGAGGGAAATGCGTTTGATACGAAATACCCCTATGTCTGCCACGCAGAGCTCAATGCGATATTGAACGCCAGCGGCGACCTGCGCGGATGCAAGGTCTATGTCGCGCTTTTCCCCTGCAACGAATGTGCCAAGGCGATAATCCAGAGCGGGATAAAAGAAGTCGTCTATATCAGCGACAAATACCGCAACACCGACAGCGTGCGCGCATCGAAAAGAATGTTCGACGCCGCGGGAGTGAAATACACGAAACTCGAGATGAAGCGCGACAAGCTTGTTATCGACTTCAGCGAAAACTCAATATAAAATCAAGCTTTTCTGCGTCGCTTTTTCGGCGGCGCTTCAGTCTGTCGAAAAAAGTCTGTCATTGCACGGACTCCAGGCTCCCCTGTGTAAGGGGAGCTGTCACGGCTAAGCCGTGACTGAGGGGTTGTTGTAATGAAAGTTCAAAATACTCAGCATTTTTGAAGCATTTTTGAAAAATTTCAACTTATTCAGAACAATCCCTCCGGCGCTTCGCGCCACCTCCCTTTACACAAGGGAGGCTTTGATTTATGCAAGTTCCCCAAAACCGGGTATCGACACGCTCCTGCGTCGCCTTTCGGCGGCGCTTTTTTATATATCGACAGTCAGCTCGACCGGACAATGGTCGGAGCCGAATATCTCCTGATGTATTTTCGCGCCGGTAAGCCGGCTGTTGAGCCGCTCGGAGCAGAGGAAATAGTCGATGCGCCAGCCCGTGTTCCGCTCGCGCGATTTGAAACGGTAGCTCCACCAGCTGTACTGCCCCTCAGCGTCGGGATAGAAATATCTGAATGTATCAGTGAAGCCCGCGGAGAGCAGTTCGGTCATCTTGCTTCTCTCTTCGTCCGTGAAGCCGGGGTTCTTGCGGTTCGTCTTGGGATTCTTTAAATCTATCTCGTTGTGCGCGACATTCATGTCTCCGCAGACTATTACGGGCTTGTCCCTGTCGAGCGAAAGAAGATAGTCCCTGAACGCGTCCTCCCATGTCATTCTGTAGTCGAGCCGGGCGAGCCCGTCCTGCGAATTGGGGGTATAGACGCAGACAAAATAGAAGTTCTCGAATCCGAGCGTTATAACGCGGCCCTCACGGTCGTGCTCGGGAATGCCGATGCCGTATGACACGCTCAAAGGCTCTTCACGCGAAAAGACCGCCGTGCCGGAATAGCCCTTTTTCTCGGCGTAGTTCCAGTAGCAGTGGTAGCCCTCGGGCGCAAAGTCGACCTGCCCCGCCTGAACCTTCGTCTCCTGCAGGCAGAGGATATCGGCATCAAGCGCCGCGAAAGCCTCTGAAAAGCCCTTGCCGATGCACGCTCTTATTCCGTTGACATTCCATGAGATGAGTTTTTTCTCCGCCATGCCGCTGACCCCTTTCAGGACGTTTCTTATGCGCCGAAGCACATATACCTTGATATTATATCATAACTTTCGGCGGAATTCCATAACTTTATAAATAAAAGCGAATGTAAACAATCTATTACTAAAAAACGCCAAACGATGTTATCTTGCATAAAAACACAGCGTTATTAATTTTGTTTTTATCAAAATTTACTTGACATTATTAGTTAATTAGTGTAAATTTATAGTGCACTGTGTTGCCTTGTCAAGTGCAACACAAAAACGGGCGGAAAGACCCGAAAATATTTTATGAAAGGTTTTTGACATGAAAAAGAATCTTCTGAAGATCGCTTCCCTGCTTCTTGTTCTCGCGATGATATTCTCGTTCGCGGCGTGCAAGAGCGACAAGGACAACGGCGATTCCACAGCCCCCTCCGAAAGTTCCGCAGACGCGAACAACACCGTCTCCGACGAGAGCATTCCCGCAGACGCCTCCACCGAGGACGCTTCTGCCGAGTCCACCGAGGCCGAGACCGTTACCGACGCTTCCGGCAAGGTCATCGAGACCAAGCCCGCCGACAGCGGCAAGGCTCCCGTAGTTACCTCGAAGGGCAACAAGGCTCCCTCGAGCACCGCGGATATCCTCAACTATTACAATGCCGCCACAAAGGCAGCCGTCTCCGGCAAGGTCGGCTTCACAAAGCACAGAGAGACCAAGAACGAGAAGATCGATGCAAACGCTGTTGTCAAGCAGTTCAAGAGCCTTATCTACAAGTTCATGGGCATCGGTGCCGAGAACGCCTACAACGAGACCGTCACCAAGGGGCAGTGGGATACCGACACAAATAAGTATTTTCTCAGAGCTTCGACCCTCGGCACCGGCGACGTCACCGCAGCTTCCTGCAAGCAGAGCGGCTCGAACTACATAATCACCATCAACATCAAGAACGGCAACTCCTATGCAACCAAGGGCATCGCGACCTGCAACGCTCCCCTCGACAAGAGCGGAATCTGCGTCGGCGACAAGGACAAGGGCTACTATGACCACAAGAGAGCCAGCTGCATCTATGACGCCATCGACGAAGTTTACGGCGGCGCAAAGGTCACCGAGAGCTACTCGGGCGCAGTCGTTACCGCAACCATCGACGCCGCTACCGGTCATTTCGTCAAGCTCGATGTCAAGTTTGATATCACCGTCAACATCGACATCGGTATCGGCAAGCCCACCGCTACCGGAACATCGTATGTAAGCTATTCCAGCTTCAAATATTGATTTTTCTAAGGGGATAGAAAACAATGAATAAGAACCTTAAGAGAATCGCGGCTCTTCTGCTCGCGATCGCTATGGTTGCAAGCTTCGCGGCGTGCAAGAACGACAAGAATAACAACGACACAACTGCCGCCGGCGATATTGCCATAAACGGCGACGCTATTGCGGACGATCTGCTTCCCGAGGCCTCCTCGGAAGCAACCTCCAACTCGACCGCAGCCGAGACCGAGATAGTGACCGACAAAGAGGGGCACACCGTCATCGAGACCAAGGCTCCCGCCGACAACTCCGCGAAGCCCTCGAACGGCAAGCCCGAGAGCTATGCAGAAATTCTTGCCGCTTACAGAGACGTTCTCAATCTCGCTAAGAGCAGCAAGGTCGGCTATGAGAAGTCCGAGTGGCAGACCCTGCCCAAGGATAAGAGAAACTTCGACGGCTTTGTTATCAATGCGGCTCTTCCCGTTGCCGAGCTGTTCATGACCAGCGAAAAGGATGCAAAGGGCAAGAAGCACGAGAACAATCCGAAGGGCACCGACATGAAGTGGTTCCCGATCTACCAGCATCCCACAAAGGGCTGCACCCTGACCGATGTCAGCAAGATAAAGAGCGCAAAGTGCGAGGTTCTCTCGAACGGCAACTACAAGATAACGATAGTCCTCAAGGCGGATATCAACCCCGAGCCCTGCGATCCCAAGACGGGCGTTATCTCCAAGGGCTTCACCGGAACGATGTTCAGCCCCCTTGCAAAGGCCGATATCGACAACACCCTCCAGAACGACCCCAACGTCACGAAGGTCGTCAAGGATGTTGAGTATTCGCTCAAGTATTATGACTGCACCGCAGTTCTTACTTACAATCCCAAGAACAACCACATGGTTGCACTCAACCAGTATATGCATGTTCTTATCACCGGCTCCGGCAAGGTGCTCGGCAGCAAGTTTAACGGCAGTGCTGTTCTCGATAACTTCCTTGAGATAAGCAACGTCAAGTATTGATCGAATCATAAGGACTGCCGCTTTCGCGCAGACCGAATAGCAAAATAAGAACCGCAATTCGCAATCAAAGCTGCGAGTTGCGGTTCAACTTTTTCGGATATAACAAATAATCTTGAATTTTTGTCGAAAATAGGATATAATTAGCTGACTTCAAAAGATTTGTGAGGTGCCTATGGACAGAGAAAACAGGAAATTCCTGAAAAAGCTTTCGATATGCATTGTTGTTCTGTTTGTTATAGTGACATCAGTCAACCTGTGCGTGATGAATTTTACGCCGATAAACAGACTTCTCGGCGGATATGAGGAGCAGAAGCTCGATCTTTCCCGCGCGGACGGAGCGAACATTACCTACAACGACGACGGCACGATAACCCTCGGCGAGGGATATGCAGAGCTCGAATTCACGGGGATAGACGCGCGCGTCGGTTCGATAGGGTTTGATATCGACTTCGGAGATTCGACAAAGGGCGGAAAAGTGTGCGCCGACTTTGCGGATGCCACGAGTTCTTATTACCGCAAGAATCTTACAAGGCTCACGATTGGCAAGAATATTGACAATGTCATGGTCTGTAATTTTTCGGGCGATGTTTCGCGCCTCCGTTTTGAGATATCCCTCGATGATTATCAAAGTGCAACGCTCAAGGGCATAACACTCAATCAGTCAATAAGTCCCATGCATATAGCCGAAATAGTCGGCTTGTGGTTCCTTGTTGCACTGGGCCTGACAATACTCATCTATATGATCGCCAACCCCGTCGGCGCCCGCAAGAAGTTCTCTGAAAACAGAGTCGGCTGTGCGCGTGTGGCGGCATTTATAACCGCCGCCGCTATGGTGTTCACGGTCTGCCTTACTGTTACCAATGTCATGAAAGGCTGGTCGACCACGCACTACAGCTTCACTTCGCAGGAGGGCAACCAGATAAGCAAAGAGCTTGTTGACGCATTTGAGCATCACCAGGTGAACCTCCTCGAAGAGCCGAGTGAGGATCTTCTCAAGCTGGACAACCCATATGAATATGTGAAGCGTGACGCAGAGGTGGGCTCGGGCAATTTCCTTTGGGATCACTGCTTCTATAACGGAAAATATTATTCGTATTACGGCATCGGTCCTGTTCTTGCTCTGTTTTTGCCGTATCATCTGATAACGGGATACTATTTCCCGTCCGGATGGGCGACGCTTATGTTCTCGCTCATCGGAATCCTCTTCCTGACAAAGATATATCTCGCGGTGATAGAGAAAAAATTCCGTGACTTGCCGACTAACACGGTTACAGCAGGACTGATAACTTTGCAGTTGTCATCGGGAATAATGTTCTCTGCGGCGCGCCCGCTTTTCTATGAGCTCGCAATAGCTTCCGGCTTCATGTGCGTTGCCATCGGTGCGTATCTGCTGATGACCTCGAATATCCTGTGGGACGGAAAGATTTCATATGTCCGTCTCGGTTTTGCCTCGTTCTTCCTCGGATATGCCGTGCTCTGCCGCCCGACGCTCGCGGTCTATTGCATCGCCGCGCTGTTCTTCTTCGCGGGCGGACTCAAAAAGGCACTTGACGGACTTGAAAAGAGGCAGAAGACCCGCACGTTCTTCAAATATGCGGCTGTCGCGCTCGTTCCCCTCGGCATTATAGCCCTCGGGCAGATGACATATAATTATCTGCGCTTTGACAATCCGCTCGATTTCGGTATTCAGTATTCGCTGACGATAAACGACTTCACCCACGCGGAATTCCACTGGAAATATGTGCTCATCAATATGTACGCATATCTCTTCAACATGCCGCATTTCACTCCCAGAAAGTTCACATATCTCGCTTCTTCGGCGGAGCGTTTCGGGATCAACGGATATACGTTCTTCGACGATGCGGGCAAGAACCTTGTCTCAGTCGGAATCATATACCGCGCTCTGCCCATGTTCGCCTATCTCTTCTCGGGCAAGGCATTGCAGCGCGTCGAGAAGAAAAAGCGCGTATTGCCTATCCTGCTTATCGGCGTGACCTGCATTCTCATGCCGCTCGCGATAATCTTCTCCTCGTGGGAGAGCGGATATGCCGTGCGCTACAATGCGGACTTCTCGTGGCAGATGGTCATCGGTGCGCTCGTTGTTGCATTCACGCTCTATAAGAGCATCAAGTCCGAGAGCACAAAGAAGCTCGTCGATCTGATATTCACGTTCTCTACCGTTGTTTGCGTATATGTGAATATAGCTCAGCTCATTGCATTTACGAGTGTTGAACCGGCGTTTTGGATAAATCTTTGGAAATAAAAACCGATCTTGTTCGCTGCGGCACGCTTTCACAAGAAGGCGTGCCGCCGTTATATTCGCCCTGCGGACGGAGTCAAATAATAAGGTGATATTATGGATATAAAAGATGAAAGAATAGATGGCAAAAAAGATGGGCGTCGCGCCCTCGACACTCAGATATTATGACAAAGAGGGGCTTCTGCCGTTTGTCGAGCGCTCGGGCGGCGGAATAAGAATGTTCAAAGACGAGGATGTCGAGTGGCTTTCTATTATAGAGTGCCTGAAAAAGACGGGTATGCCCATAAAAGAGATAAAGCGGTTTATCGACTGGTGCATCGAGGGTGATTCGACTATAAACAAGCGCCTCGAACTTATCGACCGCCGGCGCGAGCGGGTGCATGAGCAGATGGCTCAGCTCGAAAAAACGCTCGACACGCTCGATTATAAGCACTGGTACTACGAGACCGCGAAGGCGGCCGGCACCTGCAAAGTGCATGAGCAGATACGCGACGAGGATATCCCGGAGGACATCCGTGAGATAAAGTGCAAGCTCCATGAGCGAATGAACGGCGAAAAAAATAAAATTTTTGCTGTTTTTCACGGTAAAGCGTTGAAATGCGCGATTTTATGTGTTACAATAGCAAACATCAATGACGGTACGATGGAGAGCCGCTCAGCTGAGACTGGCGGTTCTTTTTCATTTTCGCCGCCAAAATGAGGGGCTCGTATGCAGCCCGTGAGGAGTTTTTCAAATGACCGTATCAAACATCTGTATCCTGGGGACGATCGCCGTCTACCTCGCCGGAATGCTGATAATCGGCTTCCGCTGCGCGAGGAAGAACGAATCGTCCGCCGATTTCTACCTCGGCGGCAGAAAGCTCGGTCCGCTCGTTACCGCAATGAGCGCTGAGGCGAGCGACATGTCGAGCTACCTGCTTATGGGCCTGCCCGGGCTCGCGTATCTTTCCGGCGTTGCCGATGTCGGCTGGACCGCAATAGGTCTCGCAGTCGGAACATATCTAAACTGGCTGTTCACTGCGGCAAGGCTGCGCAGATATACCCATGAGACAAAGTCTTTCACTATTCCGCAGTTCTTCTCCCGCCGCTTCAGGGATGACAAAAATATCCTCGCGGTGCTCGCGGCGGTTATAATTATTATTTTCTTCATTCCCTATACGGCGTCCGGCTTCGCCGCCTGCGGCAAGCTGTTCTCCTCGCTGTTCGGTATGAACTACATGACCGCGATGATAATCTCCGCAGTCGTCATAGTCGCTTATACCACGGCGGGCGGATTCTTTGCCGCTTCGGCGACCGACTTCGTCCAGAGCATTATCATGACCGTGGCGATAGTCTTTGTTCTTGTTTTCTCAACGATATCGGCGGGCGGCGTTGACGCTGTTGTCGAAAACGCAAAGGCTCTCCCCGGCTATCTCTCGCTCACCGAATCATATATAGAAGATACCGGCAAGAGCGAGCCCTATAATCTTCTGCACATAATCACCACGCTCTCGTGGGGACTCGGCTATTTCGGTATGCCGCATATCCTGCTTCGCTTCATGGCTATCGAGGACGAGAAGAAGCTCAAGCTCTCCCGCCGCGTGGCTTCGGTATGGGTCGTTATCGCCATGGCGATGGCTGTTCTTATCGGTATCGTCGGCAGAGCGCTGAGCAACACCGGCCTTGTCGATCAGCTCCACGGCAACGACACCGAGACTATTATAGTCCGCGTCGCGCACCTGCTCTCGACCTACGGCGCGTTCCCGGCTATCATGGCGGGTCTTATCCTCGCGGGTATCCTTGCGAGCACGATGTCCACCGCCGACTCTCAGCTTCTCGCCGCCGCTTCGAGCGTGTCCGAGAACATACTGCGTGAGGCGTTCCACCTCAAGATATCCGAGAAGAAGAGTATGCTCGCAGCGCGTCTTACCGTTGTCGGCATAGCTATCCTGGGTATAATAATCGCCCGCAACCCCGACAGCTCGGTGTTCGGCATCGTCTCGTTCGCATGGGCGGGCTTCGGCGCGGCTTTCGGTCCGCTTGTTATCTGCTCCCTGTTCTGGAAGCGCACCACGCTCCCCGGAGCGATCGCCGGCATGGTGTCGGGCGGCGCGACGGTCTTTATCTGGAAATATCTCATCAAACCCATCGGCGGCGTGTTCGGCATATATGAGCTGCTCCCCGCGTTCCTTGTCGGTCTTGTCTTGATGGTTATAGTCAGCCTCTGCACCAAGGCTCCCTCCAAGGAGATAACCGACGAGTTCGACCGCGTCAAGGCTATGGGAAAGGCAAAATAATCCGCTGACGGGACTCTGACAATCAATTTGTTTTGACGGAACATTTCAGTTGTTAAAAGTGATAAAGCGATTTTCCTGATTTTCGTCATTTTTATTAAAAAAAGCGAAAATTTTTATGAGTATTGACAATAGGCTCATACGAAAGTATAATCAATAAAAATTGAAGGTAATTCACAATTGCCCTCATTATATCCGATTTTTTGCGCCGCAGTTGTCGGGCGGCGCCGAGAATAAAATAAAAAACAGGAAAGAAAAGAGGATTTTTATGAAAAAAGTATTTGCATTAGTCCTCGCTCTTGCTCTCGTGATGTGCGGCTTCACCGCATGCTCAGGCAAAAACGGCGGCAGCGATACCAAGAAAGACGCCGATCTTACCAAGGTTGGCGAGTACACAGCTAACAACACCGAATATGTTATCGGCGCAACCGGCCCTCTGACCGGCGACGCTTCATCATACGGAAACTCCGTGCGCAACGGTGCTCAGTTAGCCGTTGACGAGATTAACGCCGCAGGCGGTCTCAACGGAGTAAACTTCAAGTTCGACATGAAGGACGACAAGGCCGGCGCCGTTGAGGCAGGTCAGGGCTTCACCTCCCTGCTTGAGGGCGGCATGCAGGTCTCCCTCGGCTCCGTTACCTCCGCATCCTGCGAGGCTTTCGGCACCGCAGCTGCTGAGTATGGCATCTTCTTCATGACTCCCTCCGCTTCCGCAGCTTCTGTTATCGAGACCGGCGACACCGCTTTCCGCGTCTGCTTCGGCGATCCCGACCAGGGCACACTTGCCGCTCAGGAGCTTACCTCGAGGTATAAGAAGATCGGCGCTATCTACGATACCTCCGACACTTATTCGCAGGGCATCTACGATGCATTCAAGGCAAAGATGAACGAGCTCGGCGTCTCCTACATCGAGCAGACCTTCGATAAGGAGAACAAGAGAGACTTCTCCACTCAGGTTGCCGCTCTTAAAGATTGCGACGTTATCTTCCTCCCCATCTACTACACCGAGGCTGGACTTATCGCAAAGACCTGCGCTTCCAAGGGCTGCAACGCGGTTCTCTTCGGATGCGACGGACTTGACGGCGTAGCCAGCCAGATCGACTCCTCCGTTAAGAATCAGATCAAGTACATCACCCCCTTCGATGTCAACAGCAAGGAAGAGAAGGTTTCGAAGTTCGTAAATTCCTACAAGGCAAAGTACAACGCTCTCCCCGATCAGTTCGCGGCTGACGCTTACGATGCAGTCTATGCAGTCTTCAACGCTATGAAGAAGACCGGCGTTAACAACGTCAAGGTCGATCCCACGGCTCTCGGTACTGCTATGGCAAAGGCTATCACCGCCTCCGACTTCTCCTATGACGGAGTTACCGGCAAGATGACCTGGGAAGCCAGCGGCGCCTGCAACAAGGTCCCCGTTATTGTTGAGCTTGGCTGATAACTATTAATTTCTAAAATTTATATTTATTGGTTTTTGAACGGCAGGGGAAGTGTATTCTCCTGCCGTTTTCTGTTTTTCTTTCGGCAGTTCAAGTTTCTCCCATTCTAAAGGAGCGTTAGGTTTATTATGAGTGTTATATTTGACGGACTCAGCCTCGGCGCCATCTACGCCCTCATAGCACTGGGCTACACGATGGTTTACGGCATCGCGAAGATGCTCAACTTTGCCCACGGCGATATCATCATGGTCGGCGCATATGCCGTTTTCACAACGCTGGCGGCTGGCGGAAATCTCGCTATCGGCGTTCTGGCATCTGTTATAGTCTGCACGCTGATGGGTATTATTATCGAAAAGGTTGCCTACAGACCCCTGAGAGGCGTTACCCCCATCGCGGTTCTGATAACCGCTATCGGCGTCAGCTACCTGCTTCAGAGTATCGCGCAGCTCATCTTCGGCGCAAAGGCGCAGAGCGTGTCTCTGCCCTCGCTCGGCGCGGTGAGCATTGCGGGCACCAATGTCAGCGTCAGCTCGATCCTCACCATGGGTATAAGCGCGGTTATAATGGTTGCCCTGACCCTGTTCATCAAAAAGACCAGGACCGGACGCGCCATGCTTGCCGTCTCCGAAGACAGGGGCGCGGCTCAGCTCATGGGTATAAATGTCAACAAGATAATTACCGTCACCTTTGCAATCGGCTCGGCTCTCGCCGCGTTCGCGAGCGTGTTCTATCTCTTCCAGATACCGACTGCGGAGCCGACCCTCGGCTCGATGCCCGGCATCAAGGCGTTCACCGCGGCGGTTATCGGCGGCATCGGCTCCATCCCCGGCGCGATGATCGGCGGCGTGCTCCTCGGCGTTATCGAGAAGATATGCCTTGCCGTCCCCGTCCTCGCACCCTATACCACTGCCGTTGAATTCAGTCTTTTGATTTTGATCCTTCTTGTAAGACCCATCGGTCTGCTCGGCAAGAAGAGAAGAGAGAAGGTGTAATTGATGAGTAAAACAAAGACAGAAAGCAAATTCAAGCTCAAAAATTACATCAGCTATATAATGGTCATCGCCGTCCTCGGCGTGTCGGTCATTCTCCAGCTGACCGGCAACCTCCAGCGCTCGGCGTCGACCCTGCTCGTCCAGATAGCTTACAGCATCATCCTCGCTGTTTCCCTGAACCTCGTCGTCGGTTTCCTCGGCGAGCTGTCGCTCGGTCACGCGGGCTTCATGTGCGTCGGCGCATATCTCGGCGGATACATAGCCATTCAGCTCTCTAATGTTATCGGCAGCAAGCTTCTGGTGCTCATCATCAGCATGCTCGCCGGCGGCGTTATAGCCGCAATATTCGGTCTCATCGTCGGACTTCCCGCGCTCAGACTCAAAGGCGACTACCTCGCGATAGTGACTCTCGCTTTCGGCGAGATAGTCAGAACGATATTCAAGAATCTCGATGTTTTCGGCAAGGCAATGGGTCTTCGCACGAACACGATAAAGTACGATACGAGAAACGATACCTCGCTCTATATCGTCGCTTTCGTCGTCGTGCTCATCATCCTGTTCATGATAAACAACCTTATTCGCTCGAAGCACGGCAGAGCGATAACCGCTATACGCGACAACGAGATAGCGGCAAAGGCAATGGGCATAAATGTGACTTTCTATAAGCTCTTTGTGTTCGTGTTTTCCGCATTCTTCGCGGGCGTCGCAGGCGTTATCTATGCGCATTACATCACGCCCGTCCAGTATTCGGTGTTCTCGTATAACTACTCTATCGAAATTCTCGTCATGGTCGTTCTCGGCGGCATGGCAAGCATCAACGGCTCGATAGTCTCCGCCGCGCTCATCACGATAATCAACTTCGAGCTCCAGAGCAAGCTCTCCGGCGACCTCGCGGCGCTCAAGTACCTTATCTATGCGCTTATTCTTATCTGCCTCGTTATCTTCAACAACGCACCTGCGTTCACCCGCATAAAAGAGAAGCTCGCTCCGCGCTTCATCATGGCGCGCATCGCGGACAAGAAGCGCAAGCCCGAGGATATCAGCGACGACAAGGGCGAGTGGAGCAACGTTCCCACAAAGATCTCCATGGACGAAATCCTCTCTGTCGATATGCAGCAGGGCAAGGAATATGTCCCCGACAAGCCGCAAAAGGGAGGAAAGAAAAATGGCTGAATATGTTCTTGAAACAAAGGATCTCGGCATTTCCTTCGGCGGACTGAAAGCGGTCGAGAATGTCGATCTGAAAATAAAGAAAAAGCAGCTCTACGGTCTCGTAGGACCCAACGGAGCGGGCAAGACAACGGTCTTCAATATGCTCACCGGCGTCTATCAGCCCACAACCGGAACTTTCTACCTAAACGGCGAAGAGCTCCGCGGCAAGAGTCAGGAGCAGATAAACCACAAGGGTATCGCGAGAACATTCCAGAACATCCGCCTGTTCAACAACATGAGCGTGATAAGAAACGTCCTCGTCGGTCTGCATAACCAGCCCGAGTTCAAGTGCGATATATTCTCAAGCATTTTCCGCCTCCCGAAGCACTACAAGACGGAGAAGGCGATGCGCGACAAGGCAAAGGAGATACTCCGCATCTTCGATCTCTATGACGAGCGAAACAACCTCGCCTGCAACCTACCTTACGGCAAGCAGAGAAAGCTTGAAATAGCCCGCGCTCTCGCGACTAATCCGTGCCTGCTGCTCCTCGATGAGCCGGCAGCGGGCATGAACCCCCACGAGACCGAGGATCTGATGGACATAGTCAGGCGCATAAGAGACGAGTTTGACATGACCATACTTCTTATCGAGCACGACATGAAGTTCGTGTCTGGTCTTTGCGATGAGATAACCGTGCTCAACTTCGGCACAGTGCTCGCGCAGGGCAAGACAGAGGACGCGCTGAGTGACCCCGAGGTCATAAAGGCGTATATCGGTGAATAAGGGGGAAAAGTCATGGCATTGTTAGAAGTCAAGGACCTTCAGGTCTATTACGGCGTTATAAGAGCGCTCAAGGGCATCAGCTTCCATGTCGATCAGGGCGAGATAGTCTCGCTCATCGGCGCAAACGGAGCGGGCAAGACCACCACGATGCAGAGCATCATGCGCCTCATTCCGATAAAGAGCGGCTCCGTCGTCTATGACGGAAACGAGATAAACAAGATTCCCGGTCATAAGCTGGTCGGCATGGGAATGAGCCAGGTGCCCGAGGGTCGCCGCGTGTTCCAGGAGCTGACCGTTTATGAAAACCTGCTCCTCGGCGCGTATACGCAGAAGGACAAAAAGAAGATAAAAGAGGATATCGACGAGATCTGCACCCGCTTCCCCCGCCTCGGCGAGAGAAAGTCGCAGATAGCGGGCACTCTTTCCGGCGGCGAACAGCAGATGCTCGCAATGGGCAGAGCTATGATGAGCCACCCGAAGCTGCTCATGCTCGATGAGCCGTCGATGGGTCTCTCCCCGCTGTTTGTCGATCAGGTGTTCGAGATAATCAAGGACTATCACAAGTCCGGCACGACCATCCTGCTCGTCGAGCAGAACGCGAAAAAGGCGCTCTCCATCTCCGACCGCGCCTATGTCCTCGAAACCGGCGCAATAACCGCAGAGGGCACCGCGCAGGATCTGCTCAACAACGAAGAGATAGTCAAAGCCTATCTCGGCGGCTGATAAAATATAATTTATATGACGCTCCGAAGTGCTTCTTCGGGGCGTTTTTCTTTTCAAAACGCAAAATATATGATAATATAAAAATAAAGGCAAGCCCATGCGTTACCTAAAGCACCTTTTTGTTGTCTTTAAGAGTGAGCGGATGTCGTTGGAGAGGAGGTAATTATGGAGGACAAACTGCTTATTGACGGCTTGTTCGCCCGCGACGAGAGGAGCGTGGCGCGGCTCGAGGAAAAATATTCGGGATACTGTTATACCGTGGCCTATGCCGTTGTGCGCTGCCGCGAGGACGCGCAGGAGTGCGTCAGTGACGCCATGCTTGGTGCGTGGAACTCCATTCCGCCGAACAGGCCGGAGAATCTCGGAGCATATGTCGGCAGGATAGCAAGAAACTCGGCGCTGAATATGCTCAAAGCCCGCCGCTCCAAAAAGCGCGGCGAAAAGAATGTTGCCCTCGCTCTTGATGAGCTGTCGGAGTGTATACCGAGTGCCGAGAATACCGAGCAGCAGGCGGACACCGTTCTGCTACGCGAGGCGGTGAACGGATTTTTAGACTCTCTCGAGCGGGAGAGGCGAATAGTTTTTATTCAGCGCTACTGGTATATGCTCGGCATATCGGAGATAGCCGCCGAGCGCGGAATGACCGAGGGCGCGGTAAAAATGTCGCTCAAGCGAACAAGGGACAGCTTAAAGATTTTTCTCGAAAAGGAGGGCTTTACGGTATGAAAAAAGAAGATTTATTGAAGGCCGTAGGCGGCGCTGACGACAGGTTTATAGCCGAGGCCGCGCCGAAAAAAATAAATTTTAAGAACAGAGCGCCGCGCTATCCCATGCGCTTGATGACGGCGGCAGCGTGCCTCTGCATAGTCGCGGCGGTGTTCTTCGGCTATTGGCTGATAAGCCCCGCCAGACTGCAAAAGATATCACTCGGCACAGTGGGCTTTTCCGGCGAGGGAGCCGGCGCTCACACGCCTGTTGTGCGCGACATAAGCGAATACACGACGGGAAACCCGTGGAGCGCGGAGATGAAGCTGAAGCGTCTGCCTGTCTACAAAAACACGCAGTCGCTAAGCTATGACGAGCTGCTCTCGACCGTGCGCAAAACTGCCGAAAAATCAGGCGCGCAGATAAAGTCGGTGACGCAGGAGAATCTCCCGGAATGCGAGTGGGTAGTCAGCGAAAATTCGCTCTACGCCGTCAGAGCCGAGACGGATATCGGCTTGATATCGGCGTTTGCGACGGGCGGGGTAAGTATAAACTTTTCCGAGCCTGTTGCGGGAAACGGCACGGGGCGCGATGCCGCAGGGTACTTCATTGAAAAGTATTCTTCTGTAATCGGCTTCAAAAATCCGGTGCTCTGCGTCACTTCCGACTATGATATAAACGGCGGGGAGAGTGCGGAATACCGTGTCTATGACGGCTCGGGCGGCGATTTGAAAAGAGTAAAAAGCTATAATTTCGGGAGCGTGTTTTTTGATATAAACGAAAACGGCGGGCTTGAATCGATAAGAATCAGTTCCGTCGACGGCGCAAAGAAGCTCGGTGATTATCCGATAATATCATATAAAGAAGCCGAAAAGCTTCTGCTCGGCGGCGAATATATCTCCGGCTCGGCGGACGGAATAGAAAACGGCGTGGTTACGCGCGAGAAGATAAAAAAAGTCGAGCTTGTCTATTCCATAGACCCCATGGACGCGTATTTTGCGCCGTATTACAGATTCTATGTTGAGCTTGACCGCTCGCCTGCCGCCGGATTCAAATGCTATGGTGAGTTCGATGTGCCTGCGGTAAACAGCAAATATATAGCAAATTAAATTATATTTTGGGGCTGCCCGTTCGGGCGGCTCCATTCTTTATAAATTTTTTATTGGTTTGCGCGCCGAAAGGTGCTACAATTAAATTATTGATACAAGTGAGGTGTTTTCTGTGGGCAGATATCCGATAGACCGCAAGGAGCGCGTGACGCTCGGCGGGCTTGGACAGACGATTCACATTTGGGGAACGAAAAACGAAAATCCGGTCATTCTGTTTCTTCACGGCGGACCGGGCGTGCCCAACCGCCACGACATGGCTAAAGACGGCTTCGGGCTGACGGACGACTTCACTGTCGTTGCGTGGGATCAGCGCGGAACGGGCGGCTCGTATTTCAGCTGCGACCCCGAGAGTCTGACGCTCGAACAGCTGATATCCGACTGCGCCGAGCTTATTTCATGGATCTGCAAAACGCTCGGCAAGGAGAAAATATTTATCGTCGGCGGCAGCTGGGGCACCGAGCTCGGCACATTCGCCTGTGCCCGCGTGCCGGATAAGATAGCCGGATATATCGGCTACGGCCAGGTCGTCAACGGAGTCGAAAACGAGAATCTGTCCTATGCCTTTGCGATGAGAAAGGCTAAAGAGGCGAACGACTCGGAGAGCATAGCAAAGCTCAAACAGGTCGGCCCGCCCGTCAACGGGCAGTATAAGCCGGTGTTCGAGGGGCTCATGACCCAGCGGCGCATACTCGGAAAATACGGCGGACACACGGTCAAAAAAGAGAGCTACTTCAAAGGCACTGTCCTGCCGATGCTGCTTTCGACGGAGCTCAGCATAAAAGACAAATACGGCGCGGCGAAAGGCTATAAGCTCTGCCTGACGCAGATGTGGCCGACGCTTGTCAACTACGATTTCACCACTCAGCTTCATACATTTGAAATGCCCTATTATATATTCCAGGGGCGGCGCGACGAAAACACCCCTGCGGCGCTGATTCAGAATTACTATGATTCGATAGAAGCGCCGGACAAAGATTTAATTTGGTTTGAAAACTCGGCTCACCGCCCGTTGAGCGAAGAGCCCGAGCTGTTCAGAAAGCATCTTCGCGAAAAATTTCTCAAAATAGCCGGAGACGGCGGGAGGAGAGAGAAACAATGAAAAAAATAACAAACGGCAAAATTTTTGCCCTGTGCCTCGGAGATTTTGCAAGGGGACTTATCAACGGTATTATTACAACATACCTGCTGACCTTCTTCATCCCCACGAACTCGAACACAACTCTGCCGCAGTTTTTTATGAAAGCCGCGCTGACCATGGCGATAATCCGCGGAATCGGCACCGTTATAGATGCTGTTACTGACCCGTGGGTCGCGAGCCTCTCAGACAACAGCAAGGCAAAGAGCGGTAGGCGCATCTCTTTTATGCGCTGGTCGGCTATACCTTACGGGCTGTTCTGCCTGCTTATCTTTTTCCCGCCCATGACGGGTTCGAGCGTTATAAACGCCATATGGGTCGGCGTGATGCTCGCGCTCTATTACCTGTTCTCGACGCTCTATAACATTCCCTACAGCGCGCTCCAGGCGGAGGTCGTCGCCGAGCCGCGCAAGAGAGTGTTCCTCTATTCGATAGTTAGCTTGCTCTATGTTGTCTCGTCGGCGATGGTGTTCTGCACATCTATGATAAAGAGCATACTGATGAAAAACGGCATCGAGGAGATATGGGCTCTGCGCATTCCGTTCATCGTGTTTTGCGTGCTCGGCGGAATATCGGCGCTCATTCCGGCGTTTGTCATCAAAGAGAAGGACTATGTTGAGCCGAAAGAATATCACCAGTCCATCTGGGATGCACTCAAGGCGACCGTCTCTTATCCGAACTTCGCGATAATCACCGTGGGTTATCTTATCATGTGGATAGCGTTCACCTTCTTTAACACCGCTGAGGTCTATTACATAACAAATCTCCTGAACCTCGGCGACGAGTGGGTGACATATGTCTCGGTCATATCAATAGGCGTCGGCATAATGACCTATCCGCTCGTCAATATCTTGGCGCGCAAGGTCGGCAAAAAACCGCTTCTGCTCGGCGCGTGCATAACATATGTTCTGCTCTACTGCGCTATTTTCAACTACAACCTTGTTATCGACGCCATCGGCGCGAAGCCGTTCGCGATACTCATCGGACTCGTTATAGCCATGCCCATAGCGATAACGAACATAATCCCCTCGTCCATCTTCGCGGATCTCGCGCAGTACGACTCGATAAAGACAGGACAGAACAGAGCGGGTATGTTCTTCGCCGCGCGCAACTTTGCCAACAAGATGTGCCAGGCGATAGTTGTTATCGCGTGCTCGCTCCTGCTCGGCAAGGGCGCAGACGGCACGGGAGCCGCAACGAGCGCGGGCGTGCGCAACACGGCGCTTGTCGCAATGATTTTTGTCGCGATTTCAGTCGTTGTCTATATCTTCTATAACGACAAGGAGATAACCACCGCGATAAAGGCGCACAACGAAGCGCAGGAGACGGAAAACAAAAACGCTTGACTTTAAAAGCAACATATAGTAGAATAAGCTCCGTTGCTCGGAGGGCAGATCGTTCGACAGAAATGATACGCCGGATAAGGGTACAGGCTGAAACGCCTGTTTCTCTTGTCCGGTTTTTGCTTTAGGCTCTGTTTAATTTTCAAGGTGCGCGGGAATTATTGGTATGCACCTTGTATGGTGCGGCGACGGCGGTATGAAATCACCGCAAAGGTTTATTCTATAGATTGTAGGGGCGGATATCATCCACCACAGTTATTCAGGAGGAAGTCATGGATCTTTTAAAAGACGATCTCGGAAAACTTTACAGAAAATTTCTCATCGCCTCGTTCGGCAGTGCGCTCATAGCGAGCATCTACGGCCTCGTCGATATGATAGTCGTCGGGCAGTATCACGGCTCGGACGGCGCGGCGGCAATGTCGGTCATTGCGCCGGTGTGGAATATAATTTACAGCTTCGGTCTGCTGACCGGTATCGGCGGCTCGGTGCTCTACGGAGTTTCAAAAGGCAAGGGCAGCAAGAAGGCGAATCTGTATTTCACCTCGGCGGTCGTGTTCAGCGCGATAATATCCGTGGTGCTCTGGGTGATTATCCTCGTGTTCGAGGATAAACTGCTCCTGCTCTTCGGCGCGAATGAAAAACTTATGCCGCTCTGCAAGGAGTATATGATAGCCCCGAAATTCACCGTGCCGATATATGTCTGCATAAACCTGCTCTCGTCGTTCCTGCGCAACGACTCCGACCCGGGGCTCGCGACAAAGTCGGTCATAGCGGGCGGCGTGTTCAATATATTCGGCGATTATTTCTGCGTATTCACGCTCGATATGGGTATATGCGGCGCGGGAATCGCCACGGCGATGGGCGCGGGCATATCGACGCTTGTTATGCTCACCCACTTTTTCAAGAAGAGCAACACTCTGCGCCTCCAGTTTTCAAAAGATATATTCCGCCTCTTTGGCAGGATAACCGTCAACGGCTTCTCGTCGTTTATTATAGACGTGGCGATGGGAGTGCTCACGATGCTCTTCAACCGCCAGATAATGAAATATCTCGGCACGGACGCGCTCGCGGTCTACGGAGTCATAGTCTCCGTCAGCACGCTCGTCCAGTGCTGCTCCTACGGTATAGGTCAGGCGTCTCAGCCGATAATCTCGCAGAACTACGGCGCGGGCAATGTCGGCAGGATAAAGAAGATGCTGAGATATAATATAATAACCGCCGCGATATTCGGCGCGGTGTGGGCGGCGATAACATTCGCGGTACCCAACGGGCTTATCCGCCTGTTTATGACCCCGACCGCCTCGGTGCTCGCAATAGCCCCGGCGATAATCCGCATATACGGCTCGTCGTTCCTGCTGCTGCCGTTCAATGTCTATTCAACCTATTATTTCCAGGCGACGATGCGTGCGAAAACCTCGATGTTCGTGTCCGTAGCGCGCGGAATACTCATCAGCGGCGCGCTGATACTCATTATCCCCGTCACCCTCGGCGCGGATATGATCTGGTGGGCGATGCCCGTGACAGAGCTTGTTGTCGCGGTGCTTGCCGGCGCGATGATGGCGAAGAAAATACAGCCGTGATTTTGGATAAGCTCGGCTGCTCCTATTGCTTTAAATAAAACGAAAACCCCGCCTCCGGAATATCCCGAGGCGGGGCTGCGCTTTGTAAATATTCAATTCGGTAGCTGTTCGAGCGAGCGAAACTCGTAGCCCTGCTTGCGCGCCCAGTCGATGATATCGCCGAGGGCGGCGGCGTTGTCGGGCGAGACGGAGTGGAGCAGGATAACCGCGCCCGGATGCAGGCGCGAAGTCACGGTGTCGAACGCATACTGCTTGCCTTTTGTGTCGTTGACATCCCAGTCGGCGTAGGCTACTGACCAGAACACGGATTTATATCCGAGCGAGGAGACGAGGTCGAGCGCCGAGGCGGAATATGACCCCATCGGGAAGCGGAAATACGGCGAGGAATAGCCGAACTTTTCGCGCAGGTAGTTGTCGCAGGTCTCGATTTCCGTCGCCATCTTCTCGCGGCTTATCTTCGAAAAATCGGGGTGGGTTGTCGAATGATTGCCGACGATGTGCCCTTCGTTTATCATTCTTGCGATAAGTCCGGGTTCTGCCTTAATATTCGAGAGCGTGCAGAAAAATGCGGCGGGTACGTTCTTCTGCTTGAGAATGTCGAGCACGGTCGTTGTGTATCCGTTCTCCCAGCCGCAGTCAAAGGTGAGATAGAGAACCTTTTCTTTCGTCTTCATGTCTATCGAGACGGCGTTGAAGCCCTTCTCGTCGAAATATTTCTGCGCGTTCGTCGAGTTCTGGTGCGGAACGCCGTTTTTGGATACGCCGTAGCTGTATCCGACCGTCGCTGTTGAAAGCCCGCGCGTATTCTGCGGATCGGTTGCTGTCAGCTTTATCTTCGGCAGCGGGGAGAGCCCGGTGTACGTTCCGGTGTTCGGGTTGAGCTTGCCTTTCTCCGTTTTGCGCTGAGCCAAAGTTGTGCTCTCCGGCGCTTTTGTCGTCTGCGGCGCAGTCGTTGTCTCGTCGCGCTTCTGACCCGTAACGGGCGCGTTGCCGTGGGTGGCGTCCGTGCTGTCGTCAACTACTTTCGTTTTGCATGCGCACAGCGAGATAATGAGCATCAGCGCGAGCGCGAGGCTTAAAAATCTTCGTCTCTTCATTTAACACAGTCCTTTCACAGATATTCGTGATTATTGTGTGCCGAAAAAGGCGATTTTAATATCGAGTGCGAAAACATTTTAATTTTGAATTATACCATTTTATATTATACCACAATAACCAATAAAATCAATTGAGAACCCGCAAAATTCGACTCTTTGAGCCCTTCGGCTCATTGACACCGCGCGGGCGATAATATATAATTAAGTGTATTTGATTTTTCGGAGGTGCGTTTTAAGTATGGTCAGAGCAATTGTGGGTGCCAACTGGGGCGATGAGGGCAAAGGTAAGATTACCGATATGTTTGCCTCCCAGGCGGACATGGTCATTCGTTTTCAGGGCGGCGCCAATGCAGGACATACGATAATCAACGACTACGGCAAGTTCGCGCTCCATCTTCTGCCGTCAGGCGTGTGCCAGCCCGGCACGGTCAACATCATCGGCAACGGCGTGGCTCTCGATATCGAGAAGCTCGTCAAGGAGATCGAGCATGTCACTTCGGCAGGCGTGCCGCAGCCCAATATCCTCGTTTCCGAGCGCGCGCAGATCATGATGCCTTATCATGTTATGCTCGACACCTATGAGGAGGAGCGCCTCAAGGATAAAAAATTCGGCTCGACAAAGAGTGGTATCGCTCCGTTCTATTCGGACAAGTATGCGAAGATTGGCTTCCAGGTCTGTGAGCTGTTCGATGAGGAATATCTCAGAGAGAAGCTCGAAAGAGTCTGCGAAGTGAAGAATCTGCTGCTCGAGCATGTCTATCACAAGCCGACTCTCGATGTGGACGAGCTGTTCGACCACATGATGAAGCTTCGCGAGATGGTCAGACCCTATGTCGCGGACACCGGCAAGATCATCCGCCAGGCTGTCAAGGACGGCAAGAACATTCTTCTTGAGGGTCAGCTCGGCTCGCTCAAGGATCCCGATTTCGGTATCTATCCCATGGTCACATCGTCGTCGACCCTCGCGGGCTTCGGCGCCGTCGGCGCAGGCATCGCGCCCTATGAGATAAAGGAGATAGTCACCGTCACCAAGGCTTATTCGAGCGCCGTCGGAGCGGGCGAATTCGTCAGCGAGATATTCGGCGAAGAGGCGGACAAGATGAGAAACCACGGCGGCGACGCCGGCGAATACGGCGCAACGACCGGCAGACCGCGCCGCATGGGCTGGTTTGACTGCGTCGCGACCCGCTACGGCTGCGAGGCTCAGGGCGCAACTCAGGTCGCGCTCACCGCGCTCGACTGCCTGTCGTATCTCGACGAGATAAAGCTCTGCGTCGGCTATGAGATAGACGGCGAAGTCACAAAGGACTTCCCTGTCACCTCGCGCCTGAAAAAGGCAAAGCCCGTCTATGTCACCATGCCCGGCTTCAAGTGCGACATCCGCGGCATAAGAGAATTCGATAAGCTTCCCAAGGAGGCTCAGGACTATGTCCTCTTCATCGAGAAGGAGATCGGCGTGCCGATAAAGCTCGTTTCCAACGGACCGAGAAGAGAAGAGATTATAGTCAGATAAAAAAGGGTGGATATCATGCAGGACAATCATGAGAAAGTTCTCGTGCTGGACTTCGGCGGCCAGTACAATCAGCTCATCGCGCGCCGCGTCAGAGAGCACAATGTCTACGCCGAGATAAAACCGTACAGCCGCATAACCGTCGACGAGATAAAGGCGGCGGGCTATGTCGGAATAATATTCACGGGCGGACCCAACAGCGTCTATGACGAGAGCTCGCCCCACTATTCGCCTGAGATACTCGACGCGGGCATCCCCGTGCTCGGCATCTGCTACGGCGCTCAGCTTATCGCATATATGGCGGGTGGCGTTGTCAAAACGAGCGGCTCGAAGAGCGAATACGGCAAGATAGATATGACCCGCAGCAAGGACAGCCGACTGCTCAGAAATATCCCCGAGGATACGAGCGTCTGCTGGATGAGCCACACGGACTATATCAGCAACCCGCCCGAGGGATATAAAGTAACTGCCGTCACGCGCGACTGCCCCTGCGCGGCGATGGAGAACGATGAGAAGAGAATTTACGCCGTTCAGTTCCATCCCGAGGTCATGCATACGCAGTACGGCGAGGAGATATTCAAAACATTCCTCTTTGATATCTGTGGCTGTAAGGGCGACTGGGTCATGTCAAGCTTCGTCGAAGAGCAGGTAAAGCACCTGCGCGAGAAGATAGGCGACAAGACCGTGCTCTGCGCCATGTCCGGCGGAGTCGACAGTTCCGTTGCCGCCGTGCTTCTGCACAGAGCGGTCGGCAAGCAGCTGACCTGCGTTTTCGTTGACCACGGTCTGCTCAGAAAGAACGAGGGCGACGAGGTCGAGCACATCTTCCGCGAGCGCTTTGACATGAAGCTCGTCAGAGTCAACGCCCAGGAGCGTTTCCTCACCAAGCTCGCAGGCGTGACCGAGCCGGAGAAGAAGAGAAAAATTATCGGCGAGGAGTTTATTCGCGTCTTTGAAGACGAGAGCAAGAGGCTCGGCAGGATGAATTTCTTCGTTCAGGGCACAATATATCCCGATGTTATCGAGAGCGGCGTGGGCGACGCGGCGGTCATCAAGAGCCACCACAATGTCGGCGGACTGCCCGACCACATCGATTTCGATGAGCTCATCGAGCCCCTGCGCGACCTGTTTAAAGACGAGGTTCGCAAGGTCGGACTCGAGCTCGGCATCCCCGAGGATCTTGTCTGGCGTCAGCCGTTCCCGGGTCCCGGACTTGCCGTGCGTATCCTCGGCGACATCACCGAGGAGAAGCTCAATATTCTCAAGGATGCGGACGCTATCTTCCGCGAGGAAGTCAAAATCGCCGGCATCGACCGCGACATCAACCAGTATTTCGCGGTGCTTACCAACGTCCACAGCGTCGGCGTTATGGGCGACGCGAGAACCTACGACAGCCTCATTGCGCTGCGCGCGGTGACTACCGACGACTTTATGACCGCAGACTGGGCGCGCATCCCGTTTGATGTGCTCGCAAAGGTCTCAAACCGCATCACCAACGAGGTCAAGGGAGTCAACCGCGTAGTCTACGATGTCACTACAAAGCCCCCGGCAACGGTGGAATGGGAATAAAATTCACAAGGAGAACAAACCATGAGCAGTAATGTACGTCCCGAATCCATGAAACGCATCACTACCCCCGAGCTTGCGAATAAGTTCATCGAAGAGCAGGTCGCTGCCGTACGCGAGCAGGTCAGCAGCAAGAGAGTCCTGCTGGCTCTGTCCGGCGGAGTTGACTCGTCCGTAGTCGCGGCGCTGCTTATCCGCGCGATAGGCAAGCAGCTGGTCTGCGTCCATGTCAACCACGGACTTATGCGCAAGGGAGAGAGCGAGCAGGTCATCGAGGTTTTCAGAAACCAGATGGACGCGAACCTCGTCTATATCGACGCTACCGACCGCTTCCTCGATCTTCTCGCCGGAGTCAGCGACCCCGAAAAGAAGAGAAAGATAATCGGCGGCGAGTTCATCAAAGTCTTTGACGAAGAGGCGTCGAAGCTTGAGGGCATCGAGTTCCTTGCACAGGGAACGATATATCCCGACATCCTCGAATCCCACGGTGTAAAGGCTCACCACAATGTCGGCGGCCTGCCGGAGGACATGAAAATGGAGCTTGTCGAGCCCGTAAAACTGCTCTTCAAAGATGAAGTCCGCGTCGTCGGCGAGGCGCTCGGCCTGCCGCACAGCATGGTATACCGCCAGCCGTTCCCGGGTCCCGGACTCGGAGTACGCTGCCTCGGCGCGATAACGAGAGACCGTCTGAACGCCCTGAGAGAAGCGGACGCTATCCTCAGAGAGGAGTTCGACAAGAACGGTCTTGCCGGCAAGGTCTGGCAGTATTTTATCGCCGTGCCCGACTTCAAGAGCGTCGGCGTGCGCGACGGCAAGCGCTATGAGGGCTGGCCGGCAATTATCCGCGCGGTGAACACCACCGACGCCATGACTGCCACAATAGAGGAGATACCCTATCCCCTCCTGCACCATATCACCGACCGCATCACCCACGAGGTCGAGGGTATCAACCGCGTCGTAATGGATCTCACCCCCAAGCCGATCGGAACGATTGAGTGGGAATAAATTCACACCCGTGAAAAAGCCTTATTTTACTGGGCTTTTGCAAATTGTATGTGCATTTTGGCAACAAAATGGCAACATTATTTGAATTATTGTAAAAGTAAAGAGCTATCAGATTTTTTGAAAGTCTGATAGCTCTTTTGTTTTATTCTTCGGTTGGTTTTTCTTTTTTTCTTTTTTCTTTACGAGTAGCGAGCCAAGCGTTCAATCCTATCTTTCCTATTGTAAGTAAAACTATCGCTATTACAGGAGCTAAGAACGGAGCAGATGTACCCAAGACCGGAGCAAGCGCAATGGATATGCCACCTACGATATAGCTTTGGACAACACCTGACTCCTTAAGGATAGCAAGTCTGCTATCTTTGTACTTTTCATCTCCTGTGAAAAAGGCTTCTATTTCGTCTAAAACTTTTTCAAAGAAAATTGAGGGATTCTTTTGTGTTCCAAACGGTACATTTGTTGGGATAGTCGCCGTCAACCATTTATTTGCCACCACTTCATAGTCATTAGTTTGTTCATAAAGCTGATGGATAAGATTTTTTTGATATGTACTCAATGTATCAATCCAAGAGTCGGGAGCGACATTGAAGATTTCGCTAATATCGTTCATTCTAACATCTCCTTTATATACTCAGCAGAAATAGCGTGTGTCGTTTGATGTAATGTTTGTGGATCTATGCCACCGATGCTAATAGAACCATTTACCTGCGGTGCATACGAACCAATTAGAATACCTGCTATAGTACGTTTCTCAGGTATTACAATTGGGCTACCTGATTGTCCAGGACGAGATTGAATGTTCAGCACAATGTTTTTGAGCTTTATACCATTTGAATCTATGAGTATTTTTGCGCCAATTGTGGTATCTTGCTGAGTTAACACCATTCGTCCGTGATTGGAATGAGGGTATCCAAATAAAGAAATTGCTTCGCCTACTTGAACAGAATCGGTCGAATCTAAGGTAAAAGTTGACTGAACTGTAGTAGGAACTTCTAATATGCAAACATCCGCTATGGGATTTATTTCCTTAATATTTGCGGGAATGCACTGTATTTCATTATTGGATGTATCCTGATAGTCTTGAATAGAATTAACCTTATTCATTATAACAACCAAGCCACTATCATTGTTTCCTGTAACGTGTGCAGCAGTAGCTAAAAGTCCTCTCCGGTTAATAAAAAAAGCAGTACCTAACAAAGAGACACCATTAGGCGTTACTCTTCCTACAGGATGTACCACATAACTTATATCTGTAAAATACATTAAATTTCCTCCGTTTTCTTTTCTGTACGAATTTTATCAAGAGCATTCTGTATGCGCTGTACCTCTATTTCAGTTTATCTTTAAATGCTCCAACAAGTGTGTCACTGAGTTTCTGCGAGGGCACTTTCACATAGCCGGAAGTTTCATCGTACTTCGGATAATTGTAACGCCACTTATCATATTCGTCACGGTTAATGTCGCCGTTATGATATTTCTCGGATTGTTCAGCCCACGCATTAAGCATTTCTGAAAGCTCGGCGGCGTCCGATCCCTTGCGAGGGTCTGCATACATTGAAGCACCGTTTTCAGTCCTTACTATTGTCAATCCATATCTGTCCTCTAATGTAAACAAGGTGTGCATTAACCCTATATAGCTGTCGATGTCGGGAACAGAAAGAGCCTGCGGCGATATATCGAAAACCTCTGCAAGTTTATTTGTTAAATCTGTTTTAGGTGTTCTTGAGCCGGATTCATACTGTGCCATACGGATGTCGGCGGTTTTTTCGGGAAATCCGACCACCTGTCCTAAATATTTCTGTGTCATTCCGCAAAGATTACGAAAGAATCTTATTCTCTCTCCGATTGCCATAAAATACACTCCTTACTTATGTAATGTGCAATCAGTATATCATATATATTTAACATATGTCAAGCGGCACAAAACAAAAAAGTTTAATATTCTTGTGAAAACCACTTGACATAACGGAATATGTTTAGTATAATCATTAAGCAAATAGCGTTAAGTTGCTTGCAAAAACTGAATATCCGCTATACATCACGGTAATGGTGTATCCGCTCGGGCAAATCGGAATGCGGTCAGAAAGTTTTCCGACACTAAATAAGAAAATTATATCTAAAATCAGAAAGGGGTGATGAAATGGAAAACGCAAGTTTTATGAAAGTAGATGAAGTGGCGCAGGAATTGGGTATTTCCAAATCCTATGCATATAAAATTGTCCAGAAACTCAATGCCGAATTAGCCGAAAAAGGCTATATGGTGATTTCCGGACGAGTAAACAAACAATATTTTACAGAACGCACCTGTTACGGTGCCGACAAGAAAGAGAGGTAAATTTATGGCAGTATATAAAGAAGATAAAACAAATACTTGGCGAGTTCTCTATCGCTATACCGATTGGAATGGCGAACGAAAGCAATCACAAAAACGTGGATTCAAAACAAAACGTGAGGCTCAGGCGTGGGAAAGAGAACAGCTTAATAAGCTTGGTGGAGATTTGGATATGAATTTCAAGAGTTTTGTTGAACATTACTCTGAAGATATGCAGACTCGACTTAAAGAAAACACTTGGGAAACCAAGAAACATATTATTGAAACAAAACTTGTTCCATTTTTCGGTAAGTTGAAGATGTGCAATATTACTGCACAGCAAATTATCACTTGGCAAAATGAACTTATCAATTACAAGGATGATAAAGGCAAGCCTTATTCGCCGGTGTATTTGAAAACAATTCACAATCAGTTGTCGGCAATCTTTAATCACGCAGTCAGGTACTATAATTTGAAAGAAAATCCTTGCCAAAAAGCAGGAAGTATGGGCAAAAAGAAAAATCGTGAAATGCTGTTTTGGACAAAAGACGAATATCTTAAATTTGCCGATGTGATGATGGATAATCCTTTATCCTATTACGCTTTTGAAATGCTTTATTGGACGGGTATTCGTGAGGGCGAGTTGTTGGCATTAACGCCTGCGGATTTCGATTTTGAAAAGCAGACTGTCACAATCAGCAAGTCATTTCAGCACTTAAATGGCAGAGATATTGTAACTTCGCCGAAAACAGAAAAGAGCAACAGGACAATCAAACTGCCGAACTTTCTTTGCGATGAAATACAGGACTATTTGAAAATGCTCTATGATGTAGGCTTAGACGACAGAATGTTCCCTGTTACAAAAAGTTATTTATACAGAGAAATGGAACGAGGCTCAAAGCAAGCCGGAGTAAAGCGAATCCGTATCCACGATATTCGACACAGCCACGTGAGCTTACTTATTGATATGGGATTTTCCGCAACGGCGATTGCAGACCGTGTGGGTCACGAAAGCATAGAAATAACATACAATTATGCTCATTTGTTCCCGTCAAAGCAGACGGAAATGGCAGACAAATTGGAAATGGAAAGAGGTAGATAATATGTCGCTTAAAAACAGAGATGAACACAACCGCTGGCGAAATAAAACGGTAGCGTTTAGGGTTTCGCCGGAGGAGTGGGAGCAAATCGAAAGATATGTTCGTTTGTCCGGCTTAAATAAGCAGGACTATATCACACGACGATTAACGCACCGAGAAATAACAGTGCAAGGCAATCCGAGAGTGTATAAGGCACTGCGTGATAACCTTGCCGATGTGCTTGCGGAGCTTAAACGAATTAAGGCAGGTGGTGAAGTCAATGACGAACTGCTTGACTTAATCGAAATGATTACCGATATTCTCGGCGGACTTAAAGGAGATGATTAAAATGGAAAATAAAAAAATGACCGCTCCGAATGTATCTGTTGGCGCAGATACAGAGCAGTCACCAAATGTATGTACTGATAGTATAACCGATTTGGAACAAGATTTCAAGGAAATTGAAGAAATGCAAAGAGAAATGTTTCGTCAAATGCAACCTTCGTATTTGCAAACGGTTTCGATGGCTGATTTGTATGATACGGTTTTTAATGTTCAAACACCGTTGATAGACGGTTTGCTACAAAGGGGTACTTATATTTTTGCAGGCTCTCCAAAGGTGGGTAAAAGTTTTATGATGGCACAGCTTGCTTATCACATAAGCACAGGCACACCGTTATGGGGTTACAAAGTGCGAAAATCAACCGTTCTTTACTTTGCGCTTGAAGATGACTATCCCCGCTTGCAAAAGCGATTGTTTAAAATGTTTGGAGCTGAGGAAACAGATAATCTGTATTTTGCCACGCAATGCAAAACATTGAACGAAGGCTTGGACGAACAAATTAAAGGCTTTATGGAAGAACATTCAGATACAGGCTTGATTATTATCGACACATTAAAGCGTGTTCGTGAAGCCGGCGGAGCCGATTACAGCTATGCAAGTGACTATGATATTGTAGCAAGGCTAAAATCATTGGCAGACAGCTATAATGTTACAATGCTCATTGTTCACCATACTCGCAAGCAAAAAGCGGAAGATATTTTCGATATGATTTCAGGAACAAACGGATTGATGGGAGCCGCCGACGGAGCGTTCGTTCTGAGCAAAGAAAAACGAACTTCTAATAATGCCACACTTGATGTTGCCGGTAGGGATCAACAAGATATGAAAATTCATCTTGTGAGAGATGCCGAAAAACTAATTTGGAATTTTGAAAAGTCCGAAACAGAATTGTGGAAAGAGCCGCCTGAGCCGCTATTTGAAAAAATTGCATCAACTCTTTTGTCGGAAAGTAAAGTGTGGGAAGGTACTGCTTCCGAACTATGTGACATTCTCGGAGAAGATGTTAAACCAAATGTTCTTTCATTGAGGTTAAGTATAAATGCAAACCGACTGCTTAAAGATTATGGCATTCACTACAAAGCATGCCGCACCCACGGTGGACGCAAGATTTCTCTTTGGAAAGATACGGACAGCGTGACAATGTGTGACGACCGTGACAAACTTTCTGAGAACGATGACGAGGTCGAAAACATCGTCACCACCGTCACGGTTTGACACGCATTAAAGTTTTTGCAGGGTGCAGGTGGCTTTTTTCAAAAAGCCACTCCTGCTTCTCAAGGAGCGCAAAACCTGCTTGCAGGTTGCATTTTTGATGGGCTTGCCTGTCAAAAGTGCTTTTGCGTTACTCTTGACAAGAGTAACAGAACCGAGGATGAGCAAGTTTATGAGATTGGAGGTATATTAATGCAAAGAACGATAAGTGCAATGGTGGGTAAAGGCTCGGTCAATCATAACAGCCGCAAATTCAAGGCGGAAAATGTTGACGGTGAGCGTAGTCATTTTAATATAGATTATTGTAACGAGCCGATAAAGAAAATCTATCACGAATTGTTTGATGAAGCACTCAAAAGATACAACGAAAAGCAGACAAGAGCCGACCGCAAAATAGAAAACTATTATGAAAAAATCAGAAATTCAAAGCAGGAAAAGCCGTTCCACGAACTGATTTTGCAGATTGGCGATAAGGGAAATATGAGTGCCGAAAGCGAAAACGGACAGCTTGCACGGCAGGTTTTAGATGAGTATTATCGGGAATTTCAAGAGCGAAATCCCAACCTAAAAGTGTTCTCTGCTCATCTGCATATGGACGAGGCAACGCCCCATTTGCACATTGATTTTGTTCCGTTCACAACCGGCAGTAAGCGTGGACTTGATACAAGAGTGTCGCTCAAGCAAGCACTTGCCGCACAAGGCTTTAAGGGCGGAACCCGTGGAGATACCGAGTGGAATCAATGGGTAAGCGCAGAAAAATCCGCACTCGCATTCGTTATGGAACGACACGGAATTGAGTGGGAACATAAAGGCTCACACGAAAAACATTTGTCTGTTCTTGATTACAAAAAGCAGGAGCGAGAGAAAGAAGTGGCTCAGTTAAGCGATGAAATCAGCAGGCAGGAAGATAAATTGGAACTTGTAAAATCTCGGATAAACAATATGCTTGACTGCGAAAATTCTCTTGATAATGTAGTAAAAAACTTTGATAAAGATCCGCAGTATCAACTTCCCGATTCTCCTGCTTTAATGAGCGCAAAGACATACAAAACAAAAATTGCACAGCCTATAATTAACGCATTAAGAGAACTGGTACAGGGTGTAATTATCAAATATTTTAAAATGAAGAACACTTTGGAGCAGTGGCGGCAGGCGAATCAAAATCTTTATCACGATAACAACAGACTGTCGGAAAAGGCAAAGAACTTGGAAAATATCAATGCTAAACAAAAGGCGGAACTGCAAGATTATAAGCTTCTCCGCAAGGTTTTCGGCAGTAAACATATTGATGATATGCTGAAACAGGCAAAGGAAATCACACAGTCTAAACAGCGTGAAAAACGCTTTAGGAATTACAAAGATGAAAGGTAGACACATACGATGGAAAAGAAAATTTATGATGAAAAGAACGGATTATGCTATGAGTTGCAAGGAGATTATTATTTTCCTTGCCTCTCACTACCCGAAGAAGAACAGAAGCCAGTAGGCATTTTTGGCAAAAGACGTTTGAAGTATATTAAAGAGCATAAAAGAACTTTTTATGCTAATCTGCTGACTTCCTGCAAGCTGGACAGTTACCTTGCCGACATTGATAAGCAGGCAGAAGAAATGTTTTATCGGCTGGTAAAACAACTGGCGGAAAAAGAAAATGTAACGGAAAACCTCAAAGCTAAAAATCAAATGTTGTGGGTTCAGAAGATGAATAGTATTCGTAACAGAACGTTGGAAATTGTAAACTCAGAACTTATTTTCACGTTATAATTACAGCGGCAGCAGAGAGAAATCTCTGCCGCTGATTTTTTTAAAATCCAAAGAAAGCTAAATGAATATATTGACAAGCTAAACAAAAACATTTATACTATTATTCAGTGGAGGTGTAGCTATGACAACTTCAGAACAGATAAAAGTGTTATGTGTCCGTTCGGGAATAAGCTTAGCTGAACTGGCAAGGAGACTTAATATTTCTCCTCAGTCATTAAGCGGAAAAATAAAAAGAGACAGTTTTACAATTAATGATCTTGAAAACATAGCTGACGCCGTAGGTGTTAAGTTTGAGTGCAATTTTGTTCTTGATAACGGCGATAGAATATAAAGTGAGGTATAAATAATGGCAAAGTATAGGCTTGGCGAATTGTTTTGCGGACCCGGCGGTATTGCGTGCGGAGCTTCATTAGCTGATATAGGAGATAAAAATTATTTAATCGTACACGCTTGGGCAAATGATTATGACCAAGATACTTGCAATACATATATTCATAATATATGTCCCGATTCTCCAGAAAGTGTTGTATGCGGAGATGTGAGAAAGCTGGATTTAGCTTCGCTGGGAGATATAGACGCCCTTGCATTCGGATTTCCCTGCAATGATTTTTCTGTAGTAGGAGAACAAAAAGGGTTCAACGGAACATTCGGTCCGCTTTATAAATACGGGGCAGAAACGCTAAAAATTTATAACCCTGATTGGTTCTTGGCTGAAAATGTAGGAGGATTGGCAAGCGCAAATGAAGGCAGTGCTCTGCAGGTTATACTAAAAGAACTCGGAGAATGCGGCTACAAAATCTATCCGCATTTGTATAAGTTTGAAGAATACGGAGTTCCTCAGGCAAGACATAGAATTATTATTATTGGGATCAGAAAAGATTTGCCATATGAATTTTCTCCGCCCAGCCCAGAAATTTATAAAGACGTTGATAACACTTGCAGAAATGCTCTGGAAAACCCGCCTATTCCTGCTGACGCTAAAAACAATGAATTAACCCGTCAGTCTGCTGTTGTTACTGAGCGCCTGAAATATATTAAACCGGGTGAAAATGCATTTAACGCAGATTTGCCTGATGAATTGAAACTGAATGTTAAAGGTGCAAAAATAAGTCAGATATACAAACGACTTGATCCAAGCAAACCTGCTTACACAGTAACCGGTTCCGGCGGCGGAGGCACTCATATTTATCATTATTCAGAACCAAGAGCGCTGACTAACAGAGAACGTGCAAGACTTCAGACTTTTCCTGACAGCTATGAGTTTATGGGATCAAAGGAAAGCGTCCGTAAGCAAATAGGTATGGCGGTTCCTGTTCAGGGAGCAAAAATTATTTTTGAGGCTGTACTAAAGACTTTTGCAGGCATTGAATATCCATCGGTTCCCTGCAATATTAAGGAGTGATAAAATGCTTAATTATTGGTGGGTTACCCGACCTAAAAGAAAATTAAACTCCATACCAGAAGTTCTGTCTACTTTTGCAGAAGCATCACTGGATCAAGAATGGCAGGGACAGCGTGAATCTCATCTTTCTTTTGAAGAAATGCTGGAAGAAGCAGGACTTAAACGCAAAGGCGAAAGACGTGACCAAACAGGCGGAGGAGCACGAACATATAAAGCGTGGGTTATGAGTTTGGGCTTGATTTTCACACAGGAATCAACAGGAAAAATAAAGCTTACTCTTGCGGGTGAAGCGATTATGAACGGCGACAACCCTGTTGATGTATTGAAAAATCAGGTTCTGAAATATCAGTTTCCGTCATCGTTTTCGACAGGAAGAAATATCGATGTAGCACCTCGTTTTAAAATACATCCGTTTATATTTATGCTTAGACTGCTTGCCGATAACAGAATAGGAAGCTTATCTGAGGAAGAACTTGCAAAAATAGTAGTTGTTGAAGCTGAAAACGAAAGTGAAAAATGCTTTGAATATGTTGTATCACATATTCTCGAATTTCGTGATAAAGGCAATGCTTGTCTTGAAGCTGATTTTGCTGAAAAATATGCTCCTTCAAAGGGCGGCGGCAGAGAAAATGAACCGTATGCTCATTTAATGGACTTGGCGAATACTCTTTTTAACTGGCTTGAATATACTCAGCTTGCAAAGCGTGAGGACGGCAGAATTGCAATACTTCCCGACAAACAGGATGAAGTGGATAATATACTTGCTAATCCGCCGGCTTTTGTTGACAGACCTCAGCAACACGAGTATTTTCAAAGAAAATACGGCATAGATCCTAAACACAGAAAAGATACCAGAAACTTAACGGGCACAGCAACTATAACAGCGAAAATTATTGCTGAACAGAAGGTTAAAAATGCATTTATTTCCGAATCCCTGCGTCAGCCTATATCTGCTGTCAATGCAAAGCTTATTGATAAAATCGTTGAAACAACAGGCATTGATGAAAAATTCGTAGAAGAAACTTTGCTCAAATATTATCCAAAGGGTTCTATCGGTGCGTTTATGACTGAATATTTTGAGATGGCATTTAAAGGCAGAGACGAAGCAACAGAGTTTGAAAAGGCTACAGTTAATATCTTTCAGGATGTATTCGGCTTTTCGGCAAAGCACGTTGGTCCCATTGGCCTGACGCCTGATGTATTAGTTTTATCGGATAGTGACGGATACTCAGCTATTATCGATAATAAAGCATACAGTAAATATACAATCAATAATGACCATCATAACCGAATGGTACATAACTATATCGGAAATCTCAGCAATTATTATAATGGAAGTTATCCCCTTGCCTTTTTCTCTTATATTGCCGGCGGCTTCGGAACAAATATAAATAAACAGTTGCAGTCTATTACAGATGAAACAGGAGTGTGTGGAAGCGCTATGAATGTAAGCAATATGATTGATTTGATTAAAAGGTATGATACCTGCAATTACAATCATTCTACCATCAGAGAAATTTTCTCTGTAGGCAGGCAGATCCTGCATTCTGATTTTAAATAATAGGTTCTGGTATGATAAGCGGGTGATTTTATGGACAATCATTCAAAAGAAGTACGAAGCTATAATATGTCCCAAATTAGAAGCACTGGAACAAAGCCTGAAGAGATTGTGCGCAAATATCTTTTTTCAAGAGGACTGCGCTACAGAAAGAATGTAAAAACACTTCCCGGCAAGCCTGATATTGTGTTTCCAAAGTACAGGACAGTTGTCTTTGTAAACGGATGTTTTTGGCACGGAAATCAGAACTGCAGATATTTTGTAATGCCGAAGTCCAATACTGAATATTGGGAGAATAAGATAAACAACAATATTGCCCGTGATAAAATTACCTATGAAAGTTTATCAAAACTCGGATGGAATGTATTGATTGTATGGGAATGCGAGTTAAAAAAGGACAAGCGTGATATCATACTTGAGCGTCTATTTTACAGTATTTTAGGCTATTAAATGTTAGCGCATATTAAATAACCAATTGATTTATTCATTTAAATTAAACGATTCCACTTTATTTCCCAAATAAGTAGAATTGTAAATCATATATGTTACGGAGGAGATAATGTGAAATCTTTAAGAATATATTCATTTTTTTCAGGAGCTGGATTTTTAGATTTAGGATTTGAGACAGAAGGTTTCTTTATAGATTTCGTTAATGAATATAACGAAGCATTTTTGGAAGTATACAAATATGCAAGAAAAAATATGAATCTTAAAGGACCGCAATATGGATACTATTGCGGAGATATTAACGATTTATTAAAGGGAAAAAGGAAAAAAGAGCTTTTATCTTATATCAATGCTGATCGAAAAAAAGAAATGATAGGTTTTATAGGCGGCCCGCCTTGTCCTGATTTTTCAGTTGCCGGAAAAAATGAAGGAATAAATGGGGATAATGGTAAACTGACAAACAGCTATAAGAGGGCTATACTTCTTTATGAACCAGATTTTTTTATATTCGAAAATGTTAAGGGCTTATGGAGCACCAAAAAGCATAGAGAAGAATACAACAAAATAAAGCAGGCTTTTTCAAGAAAAGGATATGTATTTGTAGATAAACTTGTAAATTCTTTAGAGTATGGTGTTCCACAAGAGAGAGAACGTATAATTTTGTTTGGTGTTAAGTATGATTTGATCAATAAAGATAAGTCTTTAGCTAGGAAAATCTTGAGTTCTAATTTTAGTTGGGGTGTAAATGAAAAATATTCCATAAATACAATAAAAGAAATTCAGTGGCCAACAACATCTACATTTGTATTAGATAGTGTTTTGAAATGTCCATCTAATGTAATTGAGGAGTTAACAGTTGAATATTGGTTCCGAAAGAACAATGTATATAATCATAATAATTCAACTGACTATTTTGAGCCTCGTTCTACAACTCGTTTTAATACCATTCAGGAAGGCGATGTCAGCAAAAAATCCTTCAAACGCCTTCATCGCTGGAGATATTCACCAACAGCCGCTTATGGTAACAATGAAGTTCACTTGCATCCATATAAAGCCAGAAGAATATCAGTTTCAGAAGCTTTAGCGATACAATCTTTGCCAAAAGAGTTTGTTCTACCGAAGACATTATCAAAAAGTGAAATGTTCAAAACAATTGGAAATGGAGTTCCTTATTTAATGTCAAAAGCAATAGCACACAGCATAAAAGCTTTTTTAACAAGTGAAACAGGAGAGGATGAAAATGTCCTACACAATTGAAGAAATTAAAGATGATTTAATTAACTGTGACATAAAGCAATTTTATATGAAACATATTGTAAGATCCGATAATTGGTATTTTGAGAATATACTAAATATTCCACAAGATAAAATAATAACGGCGGTTGATGATTTTAAAATCATCGTAAGTGAAGCTATGGGAATAAGCTATAACAGTATAATGATGGTTGGAAGCGGAAAAACAGGGTGCAGTCTTTCTCCACAAAAACATCTTAAACAATTCACCATTGAACCTACAGCCGAAAATAAATCAGATATTGATATTGCAATTATCTCTCTGCCAATATTTGATAGACTCTGGAAAGAATTTAGAAAAGCTTACGATATTACAAATAAAAGATATTACTCATATATTTCACGAGAAATATATCGTGGATACATAAATGATAAAAATATAAATTTAATAGAACCTTGTCGCTTGTTTTGGAAAAATATGAGCATAGAATCCACAAGAAAATTAAAACAAAATATGTATTTTAAGCACGATATTAGCTATAGAGTGTATAGAAGTTGGGAAGATTTCGAAGAATACAATTTAGAGTCCTTAAAAATGCTGAAAGACGAGGTAAAGCAAAATGCCAAATAATTTTTCAAGAAACTCAATCAAAATAAATGATATTTATACAAAATTCAATGATGAAGAATGGATTGTTGATAGAACATACCAAAGAAGAAAGGTTTGGGGAATAAAAGATAATATCAGATTAATTGAAACAATTTTGTTGGAGCTAGTAATTCCTGAGATTTTCATATGGGATTGTGATACTGATCCATCAACAGGTAAAACTATAACTCACATTGTTGATGGACAGCAAAGAATAAACGCTATATTTGAGTTTATTCAAGAAAAATACAAACTGCAAAGTAAATATCTTATTTCAGATGAAATTAAGAATCTGTATGGAGACTTTACCTTTTCTCAATTGCCGGACGAAATAAAAAAAAGGATATGGACATACGAGATTTCAGTTGTAAACTTGAATAGCTCTTTTTCATTAGACGAAATAAAAAATATGTTTTATAGATTGAATTTAACTGATTATAGTTTGAATGAGCAAGAAAAGCGAAACAGTATGGATAGTGCCTTTGGTAAAGCGGCTGAATCCATAGCTGACTTAGAGTTTTGGACTAAACATAAAATATTTAGTCCGAGAGATATTCGAAGAATGGGAGATGTTGAATATTGTAGCAGTATTCTGCTTCTGTGTAGGGAAGGCATTGTAGACCAAACAAAGCAAGAAACTTTAGACCAAATTTATACCGATTTTGTTGATGAATACATTGATAAAGATAAAGATTTGGAAAAAGTTTGTGCTGCAATGAATTTTATAGACGATTTAATAGTAACGGAGACAGAATCTTTTTCAAGCAAAAAAGTGCAAATGTTTACTTTATTTGCTCTTGCATTTGATTTTATTGATAATAAAATCTCTATAACAGAAGAAGTTAAACAGTATTTTGTTCAGTTTGTTAAAACATATAATGCATTTAAAAACGAGTATGATTTCCCTTTAACGACTGATGAAGAAAGAAAAGCTTTTGAAATGATAAAAAAATATAAATTAGCTTCTTCTGAAGGTGTAAATAAAATATCTAATCGTATGATAAGATACGAAGTCTTAAAAAAAATATTGCTTAATGCTGAGAGTATCAATATTAATACTCTTGCTTCTATTGAGTATAAATGCAATCAACAGGCAGAAAAATAATAAAAAATGTTGATAGCATACAAGTGATAGCTATTTGATAGCAAAAGCAGAAACACCTCATAGAATTAAGATAACCTGTACCAAATTAAAGCACATCAAGTCAAAATTCCTAAACAAAAACAGTTAAAGTCTGTTTTACACTTAGGAGTGGGAATAATCCCCGAAAGCCTAAAAACCCAATAATATCAAGGGTTTTCGGACTTCACCCACCCCTTTTGATAACGATTTGATAACAATCCTTAGAGCGACCATTATTCTATACCCCAAGTGGCTTGTAGGTTATCAGAATAATTACCAAGTGGTTGTTGTCAACAATTAAATCTGTATTAGACGATTAAAAGCCCTTAACTGTGGATTACCGCAGTTAAGGGCTTTTTGTCGTCTTTTTTCTTAGTCCGGTTTCAAACGGTCTTTGAATGCTTCGATCATTGCATCGCTGAGTTCTTGGGAAGGAACTTCTACCCATCCGCCTGTTATATCGAATTTAGGATAGTGATAGCGCCATTGGTCATAGGTTTCCTTGTCGATCTCGCCTGCATCAAGTTTGGCTTTCTGCTCATTCCAAGCGGCAAGCATACGGATAATTTCTGCGGCATCCTTGCCTTTGTCGGCATTAACTTTAAGGCAGAGTTCTCCATCGGCTTCACTGACGGTAATGCCGTAAATATCTTCAAGTGCAAAGAAGGTGTGAGCCAAACCTATGTAACTGTCAATATCGGGCACGTTCAATGCTTCGGGTGCAACATCCAAAACCTGTGCCAACGCTGCGGTAATATCCGCCTTTGGAGTGCGGGAGCCGGTTTCATACTGTGCCATACGAACATCAGCAGATTTATCGGGAAAACCGAGCTGTAAACCGAGATATTTTTGTGTCATTCCACGCAGATTGCGGAAAAAGTGAATTCTTTCGCTAATAGCCATAAAAGCACCTCTTTTCAAGTGTTCGTACACAGTATAGCATAAATGCTTAGTGCTGTCAAGAGAAATCAAAACAAAAAAGTTTAGTATTTTCTTGCAAACCACTTGACAAAAGCAAAAATGCTTAGTATAATGATGATGCTTACTAAGCATATACGCTTAGTATAGAGAATTTTCCTCGTAACTATGCATAAATTTCCCGAATTATGACGTTATATAGGGAAATTTTCAAAACAACTGAATGACCGTCCAAGTGGGATATGTTTTTGCCAAGACCTCCGAGGGGCGACGGAGCGAGCAAAACAACGCCGCTGACAAAATAGGGGCAGGAACGGCACTTGGGAAGAACGGCACACCAACAAACTAATTTAGAAAGGAGAAAAAACTATGGGACAACAGTTTTTGCGAGTAGAAGAAGTCGCTGAAATTCTCGACGTTTCAACATCTTATGCCTACAAGGTAATACGGGAACTGAATGAGGAATTAAAGCGCAAAGGTTTTATAACCATCTCAGGAAGAATCAATCGAGGATACTTTAACGAAAGGCTGTACGAAGCCGGAAAGGAGAATAAGAATGCCTGTTTATAAGAATGAAGATAACGGCACTTGGTATGTGCTTACCCGATACTTGGATTGGAAAGGCGAACGCAAACAAAAATGCAAGCGTGGCTTTGAAACCAAACGTGAAGCGCAGGAGTGGGAACGAGTATTCCAACAGCAGAGTGCTGCTGATATGGATATGAACTTCGCCGCTTTTGTGGAGCTTTATATCAAGGATATGAAACCCCGCTTAAAGGAAAACACTTGGCTGACAAAAAAGCATATCATTGAAACTAAGATTTTACCCTATTTTGAAAAGAAAAATGTCAACGAGATCACCACAAAAGATGTAATCGCTTGGCAGAACGAACTGCTTGCTTTTCGTGATGAAAAGAAGAAACCGTATTCACAAACCTATCTCAAAACCGTCCACAATCAGCTCAGCGCCATTTTTAACCACGCTGTAAGACACTATGATCTTCGCTCCAATCCTGCCGCAAAAGCCGGTAATATGGGCACAGAGGAACGAAAGGAAATGAAGTTTTGGACGAAAGAAGAATATAAAAAGTTTGCCGATGAAATGATGGACAAACCTGTATCCTACTACGCATTTGAAATGCTTTACTGGTGCGGCATACGAGAGGGCGAATTGCTTGCTCTGACTGCAGGGGACTTCGACTTTGAAAAAGGTACTGTTACAATCAGCAAGTCTTATCAGCGATTACACGGTGAGGATATTATTACCACACCGAAAACAAAGAAAAGCAACCGCACAATTAAAATGCCGCAGTTTCTCTGCGAGGAAATGCAGGATTATATCGGTATGCTTTACGGCTACAAAAAGAAAGATCGTATATTCCCCATCTCAAAGAACTATCTGCACCGGGAAATGGATCGTGGTTCAAGAGCCGCAGGTGTGAAGCGTATCCGCATTCACGACTTGCGACACAGTCATATCTCCCTGCTCATTGATATGGGATTTTCTGCGGTTGCAATCGCTGACCGAGTAGGTCACGAAAGCATTGAAATCACTTACCGCTATGCACACCTATTCCCGTCAAAGCAGACGGAAATGGCAAAGAAACTTGAATATGAAAGGATGGATATTGAAAATGTCCGCTAAAAATCTTGACCGTCACAACCGTTGGAGAAGCAAAACAATAGCTTTTAGAATGTCGCCACAGGAAGCGGATATTTTGGATAGCAACGTTAGACTATCGGGACTCACAAAGCAGGATTATCTTTGCGCCCGTGCCATGCAGCAGCAAATTACGGTGGTAGGCAATCCGAGAGTGTATAAGGCGCTCCGCAACGAACTTTCCGCCGTCCTCGATGAACTAAAACGTATCGAAGCAGGTGCCGCCGTTCACGATGATTTACTCGACCGTATTGACCAAATTAACATCACACTATACGGAATGAAGGAGCGAAAGAATGGCTTATAAAACAGAAAAGACTGCTCCGAAAATATCTGTTGGCGCAGATAAGGAACAGCCTTCTCAAAAATGTACTGTAAATATTATAACCGAAAACTCCGCAAATTTCAATGGCTTTGAAAAACGGAATGGGTATACTCATCGAATTATATCAAATATTGGCTGGGTGCAGGTGGTCTTTCAAAAAGCCGCTCCGTCTCGTCTGCCGGTTTGGTCGGTACTTCTGCCGACTGATGTCGGCAGAGGTCGCCACTGGCGACTTGTACCCCTCGGAGAGCCCACGACATCTTTACAGCCGAAGTGCTGAAAGTGTCATAGTGGGTTACACACTTTGAAAAAGTTGTGTAACCGCGGCTCCCGTAAGTTCGCAACAGAAAGGAAGTGAGAATGGATGGCGAAAGAAAACTTTTGTGTTGCCCGTGTCGAAACCCGTACAAGAGCGACGGTCGGTAAATTTGAGCGACACATTGAACGCAAAAACGAAAGCTATGAAAATATGAATGTTGACCTATCCCGCACTCCGATGAACATCAATTTTAAGGGTTGCGGCAAGCTGACCTATAATGAATATCTTAACGAGTTGATCGCCGCAGGGACGGTTTCGCTGAAAGGATTAAAACCCGATGCCACCGTCTTTGACGAAATGATTATGGATGTAAACACTGATTATTTTGAGCAAAACGGCGGCTACGAATATGCTGGCCGATTCTATAATGAAGCGTTCCACTTTGCCGAAAAAATATACGGCAAGGACAATATAATCTCTGCAGTGATGCACGCAGATGAATTGAATGTTGCTATGACCGAGAAATACGGCAGGCCGATTTACCACTATCATCTGCACATTATGGCATTGCCGGTGGTGGACAAAGAGGTACGCTGGACGAAACGCTGTAAAGATCCTGAGCTGGTTGGAAAGGTAAAAGAGGTCATTCATCAAGTCAGCCACTCAAAGAAATGGCGTTCTGAAAAAGCGGTCGACGAAAACGGAAACCCTATCCTCAACAGCAAGAGTAAACAAATTTATCACGCTTCTTACAGTGTGCTGCAGGATAAGTTTTTTGAGCATATGCAAAGCTCAGGCTATGCGGGTTTTGTTCGTGGGGAGCGTGGCAGTACCGCCGAAAATTTGACCTCGCTTGAATATAAAATCAAGCAGGAGCAAAAGAAATTAGCAGAACTTTCCGAAAGGATTGCCGAAGAGCAGGTGCGGTATGACAACAACCACGATTCGTTTATGACCTTTTCCGAGATTGATAGTTCGGGTAAAAAATCCATTACGGGCAAGTACACCGTATCAGCAGAGGAATATAAAAAGCTGACCGCCCTTGCAAAGCGAAGTTATGCGGCAGAGTCCGATGTACGAAAGTTGCGAGATGAAAACCGACAGTTATCCAGCCGGATATGGTCGCTCCAATCGGAAGTATCACAGTTGCGGCAAGCGCTGACGGAACTGACAGAAAAATGTAAACCGTATCTTGAAGCGTTAAAAGCGGCGCCAAAAGCCGTTAAAGAATTTATCGACGGTATCCTCAAGCGCTTCAAAAAGCAGGAAAAGAGCATTGAATATGAGCCGATTTCTGCATCAAACACACACACCCAAGAGCGTGGGAAACGCTCAAAAAATAACAATATTGAAAGGTAGGAACTCATTATGAAACAGCATTTCACAGACGAAAAAACGGGCATCAGTTACACCTTGCAGGGAGATTATTATCTGCCCGACCTCAAATTACCCGCTGAAGAAAAGCAACCAATCGGCGTATGGGGACAGCGACACTTACGATATATCAAGCAGCACAGAAAGGCGTTTTATACCAACCTGCTGACAAGCGGCAAGTTAAACAGTTATCTGGCTGATATTGACCGACAGGCGGAAGAAATGTTTTCTCGGCTTGTAAAAAAACTTGCCGAGAAAGAATATTTAACCGAACAACTAAAAGCGGACAATCAAATGGCGTGGGTTGGTCGGATGAATAACATTCGTAGCAGAGCAATGGAAATCATTAACGAGGAACTGATTTACTCATAAGCATCACATGAATTGAAAAATGTAATATTCCTAAATGAAAGAAAAGGCAGAGGGTCAATACAACCTTCTGCCTTTAGTGTTTTAAACTTTCAATAGTAACTCAAACCCTAAATACATATTTATAGCGATATATAAAGAATTCAACTCTGCTTCAAGTAATGTTTGGTATTCAGAATAGAAAAGACCAAATTGAGTTTCTACAAGACCGCAAAAAGGAATGGCAAGGTCGAATTTCTCTTCTGAAATGAGAGAATTTCCATCTTTGTCTTTTAACTCAAAATGCATCATACAGTTTCTAAAATCCGTTTTTCTTAAATTGTTTGAATTTGTACAGTCAATGCTTTCCAACATTTGAATAAGATTAGAGTCTGAAATCTCGTGAGGGTTCATTTTGCAATATCTTAAGATTCCATCAATTCTTTTCAACGCATAATGATAAGTAATGTATTCAAGTCGCAGCAATAATCCAGTATCTCGGATTACTTTGTTTTTCAGACAATAAATAATAAATCCTATACTTGACAATATGTGTAGCAAAAACAAACGCACAGATTTGTATTTTTCATTTCCAATGGTAGTACATCTATTTGTATTAAAGTCCTGGCTCAAATACGCATTCCCTTTCGGTAATACATCTGACTCCATAAAATCACTGGTTTCACTCAAAGTAGAAGAAATGCTGCCGATTATGACTCCCATATCATATCCAAATGCTTGAAGTTCTTTTCCTTCCAATTCTAAATCATGCAATTCAGTTTGAGATTTGCTAATGGATTTTTCATCTTGAAATATGTAATAAGCATAATGTGTATTTCCTACTATATGTTTATCACTATTATAATAGATTCCAAGATTAGTGTGCAAATTCCAATATCCAAGTTGTGGATACTTCATCAGATTTATGAAATATTCGTTTTGCATAGCATCAACATTATCTACGCTTTGGATAAGTTTGTTGATACTCAAATCGAAGAATTTCGCTTTCTGTCGTATATCCTTTATGGAATACTTACTTGTTTGTTCCACACAAATAGATGGATCATATTTTTTGAGGTATACCATTGCTTCGTAACAAAATAGAGCGGAATATGGAACCATTTGCGTTTGAGCATCCGAAGTGAGGCTTGGCAGCAGTTTTCGCAACAAATCAAAATCTCTTTTTATTATTGCTATTTCAGCAAGGGGAAGAGCTGTTTTAAAAATTTCTATCATATTGTTCCTCACAGTTTTGCCATATCATCCGTAAACTCAGCACTACGCACATCTCTGTTAAAGAAATGGAATCCCCAAATCTTGTATTTGTTGTCATCAGCAAATTTAGTAACAGGTATTGCTTTTGATTCAAGTTGTAAAAGGAAATCCTCTTTCCAACTATCTTTTTCTACAAGATGTGTTCCTTTCGGTTCAATGAATATTTGCAATTGTTCATAACCATCTTGCTTCTGCAAATGCAGGAACAAAAGATAGTCCGGCTCAAAGCGCTCACCGCCATCAAAAGAATATATGGCAAGTTGGCGCTCGTTACGAACAAGATATACTTTATCGTATTTATCTTTTAATTCTTTCACATACTCTTTAAAGTAAGCGACAAATGCTTTTTCCTCACTTGTACCGTAATTATCCTCGAAAACAAACCAGTCCTCTTTTGAAAGATCCATTTTCCAAGCAATAGGAACGCTGTTGTCGTTTTGGGATATACCGAGTCCGCCATCGTGCGGGTCTATATAATTGCAACGCTTGTTCTTGAAAATGTCGTGAATGTACTGTGCCGTAAATTCACTGCTACCCTCATATGTTTCTTCAATGCCGGAAATACTCTCAGCAATCTTCCCAAGAGCTTTTACGCACGCAGAATATAAGATATCGGTACTCGGCGTCTCATATTTTGATGTAATGTGAAGTCGTATATATCCTAAATAGTTTTTGTCATAAACAAATTCCTTTGTGGATTTTAAGTTTGGAAAATACGATTTTAACACATTAAATTTGAAAACGCTGTATTTACATAACGCCTTATAGACGATTGCGTAATTTATGTCCGCAATATCACCTATTGTGGTTCTGTATGTATATGTATTTGGGTTGCTGTCTTGTGACGAATTATCCTCCATAATAACATCCTCACCTGAACGTCCCGTAGCGATAGAAATATTGAATATCTTATCACGGACAGATGGCAACAGGCCCACTACTTCATTACGACTTTTCAAAAGGCGTTCGTTTACAAAAACATATCCGCTCTTGTAAATATCATCCTCTTTAAATTCTTCTTTTAATACATAATTTCTCGTAACTGTCTTATCAAGTTCAATACCGATTTCACGCAAAGCAGTATGTAACTCGCTGATATAACGGGGCTCATTCCAACAATGGTAATACAATTCTTCACATATACGGAGAGGGTTATCAATATCATTGTCGTATTTGCGCTGATATTTTTCCTGTTCTTCTGTAATTTTGAAAGGACAATAACGAGCACCGCGACCGATAAGCTGGGCTTCTTTCATTGTCGTCTTTCCGGGAATACCGTTCTTTCCGTCTCGGGTTTCATAAAGGCGCACAATATCAAAAAGGTTAAGTACATCCCAACCCTCATTTAACTTGTCCACTGCAAAAACAGCACGGTACGGATTTGTCTTATCCTCTAATGAGTTAAGCATTATTTGCTTATTTTCAACATCTTGATTGTCATTTGCTGAAATGCAATGTTCTTCCGAAAAATCATCTTTCAATTCACTTGCCAGTTCATCATAGGAAATACCGTTTTTAATAAAGTATTTTTGTGCCTCTGCAAGCGTTTCACTCGTTGATTGTTCAAAAAGATTCTTTATACGCTCACTGGTTAAAGACTTCACCATATCGATAATTTTCGCCATGTTTGCAGCATTTTCTTTTACCAATCTTGACTGAAAAAATACTACCGGCTTTATGTTTTGACGGTAATCCTGAAACACTTTATAGCGATACTGACTTAATATTAAAGCCTGTAAAGCACGGTCTTCGATATCTAAGTCTGAACGCAGAGTCTTTATTTCTTTTGAATATCTGTCCGCACGAAATTTGTAAAGAGGATAATCAAAGACGATTTTATTCTCGTATTCTGCTTTTATTAACGGGTTTTTAATATCGCAGGTCGCCGTAAATTCAAGCAGAACATTATCACGGTTAGCACCGAAAATGCGATGAACAGTGTATTCCCAGCTTTTATAGTTTTCTTCTTCGTCCTTGCTCATCTTTTTTGTATCAGCGTTTAAGTGATGCGCTTCATCAGAAATAAGTACCACTTTCCGGTTTGTAAAATCGTCAACAGACAAAGAATTTTCTTTGACACTCCACATATCCGAATGAAGCCCCTGGGTGGTAGTGAAGCAGATATTGATAGCAGTATCATCACTATACTGGAAGTTGGATACTTCCTTAATCTTTATCTTTTCGCCGTCAATAGTTATTTCATCTGCAAAAAGAAATTTACTTGATACGCTATTTAGAAAATTTTCCTTTGTCTTTTGAACAATGTTCGATAGATTTACAAAGAACAGAAAATTGCGATAGCCATGCTTATAAAGATACAGCATAAGCCCTGCCATAATAAGTGTTTTGCCCGAGCCTGTTGCCATATGAAAAAGCGTTTGTGTCGGTTTTTGGCAAAGCTTATCATTTTCAAAATATGTAATAAAATTTTCAAAAGCCGCTGTCTGATAAGGGCGCAGTTCAAAATTCGGGTTCAAATTATCCGGTATATATTGCGGAAGCTCTTTTAAAACGCCGACTTCACGCAATGTATCTATTTTCTCATAAAGGAACGGCATTGCTTATACCTCCCCGTAAAAGCTTCTTGTAAACGCTTTATCTTCTTCTGAAATTTTAAATGTTTCATCGTCTATGTCGCAGTAATTTACATAAAGCTGATTTTTATCCAGAAGTTCCATAAGCAATCTTTTCTTGTCACCGATTGATAATTTGATATATTCGTCTGAATTTAAATCAATATCCTTCGGATTGACTTTGTAACTGATAAAGCCCGTTTCAAGTATTTCGCCATAAAGCTTTGTCAATTCTTCATTCGTCGTTGCTTTCTCAATGACGTCAACATAATTCTGATTTAATTTTGCAAGTTCGCAATATACGAAAGAGCCCCCACCTTGCCAATTATTACGTTTTGATACGCCGCTTTGTTCACCGTCAATTACTTTGTCTAATCTTCTGAGCATAATGTCAATATGCTTATCTAACTGTTCGCATACAATATATTGTCTATGTAATTTATGTGCAACAGCCGCTGTAGTACCTGTTCCGCCAAAGAAATCTAATACAATATCTCCCTCATTGGTATGAGCCTTTATTATTCTTTCAATTAATTTTTCGGATTTTTGTCCCTTTACTTCATCTTCAGGATTTAACATTTTAGATACAGTTTCTCCAGAAAAAGAAACAATAGCAATGCTGTTCAAATCGTCATATTCGTTGCCATTCCAAACATCCTCAATTGGGTAACGCTCTGCATTTGAATTAGCAATAGTTTTAAAATCTGATTTTGGAATATAATATTTTTTGAAATCAAGGATAGCATTATTTTTTGAGTAAAATAAAATTGTATCGTGATTACGAATCCAGTTGTTGTCTTTCGTTTTATAGCCTGAGAGCCAACCAATGCGCCAAATTATTTCTCTTTGGAAATTATCTTCGCCAAAAACTTCATCCATAAGTACCTTTGCATAATGAACTTGATGATAATCAAGTTGAACATAAATTGCACCATCATCTGATAGTAATTGTTTTGCAATCTCCAAACGGTTTTTCATAAAAGCAAGCCAAGAACTACGATTGAATCTGTCGTTATATCCAAACGAATCACTTCCAGTGTCATACGGTGGGTCAATATAAATCAATTTGATTTTTCCTTCATACGCTTTGAGCAGTGATGAAATCGCAAGTAAATTATTCCCCTTGATAATCAAGTTATCGTTTTCCGAAATATTGGTAATACTTTGCACGCCGTCCACAGTATATCTTTTTGAATTTGTCAATACCTTTGGATCGAGCAGTCTGTCCACTTCGTCCGGAGCAAGTGTTTCGTTATAAAAAATCTCACTGCGTTTTTGGTCTTCCTTTGTCTGACCGCCCTCTAACACACAATCTTTGTAGGGAAAAACAAGCTCTACATCGTTAGATGCAGAAATGTACTCACCTTTGTTGTTTACAAGCCCTATTTTGTTTTTATAACGGGTATAACTATCCGGCAAAAATTCACGGTTATTGATTACCCAGCCGAAACCGACTTTATCAAAAACAGCGATGCCGTCTACATCCGTAAAGAATTGTTTTCTTGTTTCTTCGTTAGCATAGAGTGCTTTTATAAGTTTTGCATCCATCTGCATTGCGGCTTCGTAAACAGCATTGCGGAGCAATTGCCCGTCATCAGAAAAGAAACGCTCATCACTTTTTAATACATTTAAAACCTCATTGTAGAAATTCATAATATTTCCTCCTAAACTACATCCACTCGCCATTGGCGGCAGACCATTTTTCAGTAAATGCTTTGCTTTTGACCGCTGCTATAAACGGTTTTGTTAAAAACACTTTTATTGTTTTCAGCACGTTGCTGTAATCATCCGTTTTTGTATTAATTTTACGAACAAAGGCTTTCCACTTTTTCTGCATAGCAGAATCGTCCGCAAAGTTCATAACCTGTTCAAACTGTTCAACCGTAAAGGCGTGTCCACGATTTTCAAAAGTCTTTTTAAGTGCTTTTGTCAGCGTTCCACCGTCAAAATCGAACTTATTGGCAAGATAATAAATATCATAATAATCTTTCATTCGGCTTGAAAATTCCATTAAATCAAGAATTGCATCGAGCTTTTCGGCAATTGTCGTTTCCAACGAATATGTATTTACCGTCGGAGAAGCAAAATCGTCAAGCTGTGTAGGAATTTTTCGCTTTTCCTGCTTTGGGACAATTACATCGCCAACGCCGAAATCAATACTGAAAGGCGTTCTTGTATTCTTGATATGTGCAACAAGCGATGCGCCGATACCGGCATATTTCTTTGCAACAGCGATAGGCGCAACATCTTTAATCTCAAAAGAGATAAAGTCATTACCGGTGGGCGTAGCAATAATTTCCTCCAACACGGTTTTTAACTGCTCAGGCGTATTTGGCATTTGTCTGAGCAAAAAATCAACATCAACCGTTACTCGGCTGTCAAAGTCGGTAAGGGAATAGATAAACAAGCCGCCTTTCAGCACAAGGTTTTCTGCATATTTGGATTTCTCCAAACGGCGCAGGAATTCCTCTTGGCAAAAGAGCTGCAGACAAAGCTGATAGCTTTTGCCGCTTATCTGAGCCCTATTTTTTAGTCGTGCAAGCACGGATGCCGCTACATCAGCCATTTAGCAATACCTCCATCAGTTCGGTAACTTTTTTATATACACGCAGTTTTTTTGCGTATGCAGAAAGGTTACTCAGGTTTTTCTCTGTATCATTTGCATAAGCATTGAGCGCTTTATTAAAAATCTCATTGTCAAGTTTTGCACGGTATTTAAAACAGTCGCAAATTGTACGCTCTCGGTCATATACGGGAAGGACAACACCATTAAAATTACCTATGGTTTTACCCAAATCGTACAGTTCTGCTTGCACATAGTAAGGTTGCAGAGCGAGAACATCCACATTAAGTTTTGTCCTTGACATAGAACGAGGGACTGCTATCGACCACTTGCGTGGAGCAAAATCGCTGTAGCCGTAATGAAAAAGAGCCGATTCAACGCAAACGATTCCTTTCGGAACGAGGGTTGCAAGAAGCTGTTCCTCGGAAACCTCACTCTTTTCCGTAATCTCATAATAACCGTGTCGCACACGGGAAAGTATTCCGGCGTTGCAGAGATTTACAACATCTGCCGCCCTGATTCCGGCAGCGACAAAATCGGCAGATTTCGCAATTCCGCCGTTATTGATGATAACTTCTTTTACTTGCTTTTGAATGTCCACTCATTCACCTTCTTCCGTTGTAAAATTTGAGCACACGAATATTGTATGTGTGTCTGGATTTATTATAACACAAAAAAAGAATTGTTGCAATAAAAATCACGCACAAAATTTTGAAAACTGTGCGTGAAATTAAAAAATGCTGTTGCAACAAGAACAAATATATGCTATAATATCAGCGTATCACTTCCATATTATCCACGGTGAAATTATTCTTGTTATCAACCTCGATAACAAAATGATAACAAGGGCGTTTTAGCACAGGATAATACAGATAAATCGTAAAATCAAAATAGTGAGACAAACAAAAAGCAAAAATACATAAGCGAAATTGTTTAGTCTTCGTCGAGTGGGAATAACGGATTAAAATGCCGAAAGCCTGTATTTATGCGGGCTTCCGGCATTTGTTTTATCCAATGGCTCTAGTTTGGCTCTGTTTGTGGGCGGAGTAATTGATTGGAAGGGAGATAAAAATGAAACAGTTATCCGAGAATGATGCATATGAAAATTATTATCAATTTGTAGGTGCTACAAAATACAGAAAACCTCTTTTTTATGACAATGAGATTCGTGATAGATTAAGTTGCATTATAGCAGACATTTTTAATAAAAAAGAAGAGATAGAGTTAGTTGAAAGTACAGTTGCATATAATCATATTCATGTTTTAGTAAAAACGCAAGTAGATCCTTCTAAAGTAGGACAACTTTTATTTGGGGCTTCGTCAAGAATATTGAGAAAAGAATTTCCTGTTCTTGTAGAACAAATACCAAAAGGTTTATGGGGTGGTAAGTCATTTGAACCTATTGTTGATAAAAACCACCTTGATAATTGCATTTCATATATTAGAAGACATCAACCTGATAACACAAAGATATAAACAGGTTTATTGTAGAATGAAAAGAGGAAAATGTTATTATGCCATTAGGATTAAAAAGAGGAACAGTGCAACTTGAACCACATGATAAACAGTGGGACGAGATTGCCATTCAAACAATCAAGACACTTAAATCCATATTAGGTGATGATGCTATTGATATACAGCATATTGGGAGCACAGCAATACCGGTAATTAAAGCGAAACCGATTATTGATATTGTCGTTGGGGTAACCGATTTTGAGAGAATAATGTTACATAATGAGCAGTTACAGAAGGAAGGAATCTTTTATCGTGGTTCGGATGTGGAATATCAGATTCTTTATGTAATGGGTGATATGGAAAAGGATATCAGGACACACCATATTCATGTTGTGAAGTGGAATGGAACTGAGTGGAAGAATTATATTCATTTTAGAGATTGTCTAAATGCTAATGAGAATATAGCTTTGCAGTATGAGAGGGTGAAGGAAGAACTGGAAAGTAAGTATGCAGATGATAGAGTGGCATATACTAATGGAAAGCAAGAAATGATAGATATTATTCTGAATTATAAATAGATTGTTGACATGAATTGCCAAGACTGGTATATTATTCAACAAAAACAAGGAGAATACACACATGAATCAGAATAAATTCAAATGTTATTGTGCAACACCCATTATCCTGTAATGTGTAAAATTTAAGCAGTTGCAGGAGGCTTTGCTGTACAAATATTTATATTTTGATACCTAAACCGTAGGTGACTCAAAAAACTCCGCTAATTTCTGCGCCGTTTTTATTATATGCTGAACCTCCAATATGTACAGCGTTTTTTGCAAGACCTGCATATCCACGCATAATGACAGATACGCTGTTAAATGAAAAATCTGTGAATAAATTTTGTCTGTTAATGCTGACAGATTTATGATACAATAGTGCTGTTAGTTTGAATTGAAAAGTGGGTAGAAGTATAAAAAATGAGGAAACTGAATTTGACAAAAGCACTTAAAAACGCATTACCGTATGTATTAACGCTTATACTTGTCGGTATAATGACTTTTGTTGCGGAAATATTGGGTGAGGGGGAGATAATCTTTCCTGAAATAACGGCACTTGCAATTGGTTATATGGTTACACAAAAGCAAGGTTGGAAAGTCAATGACAGCCGAATGATTGCGTTAATTGCGATTTGCGCTGTTGCGGGTGTGCTGACAGTCCGATACATAAAAGTCGGGCTTTATCTTGAAATATTGATTGCATTTATATTTGCACAAATTCTCTTTATGTTTTCGGGAACAACATTTGCACCGATGATTTCGGCAATTGTGTTGCCCGTTATGATGCAGACCGAGAGCTTTATATACCCGATTGCCGCATTTTTGCTGACAATTGCGGTTGTATTATTCCGCAGATTTCTTTTGAAAGTTAAAATAAGGGATAAAGAGGATTTTCAGTCGGTAAACCTGCATGCAAAGAGCGATGTGATTGACACAGCCGTAAGAACAATCTGTGTTGCCGTTGTGGGATTCTTCGCAATTTGGTCGGGCTTTAAATTTGCAATTGCACCGCCGTTGCTTGTGGCGTTTACGGAATTTTCCCGTCCGAAAAATAAGGCTCGCAACAAGCCGGTAAAGACGGTTTTGCTGATAACAGTCTGTGCATTTGTCGGAGCGGTTTCAAGATATGTGCTGAATATGACTCTCGGATTGCTGTTGACAGTTGCCGCATTGACAGCCACGGCGATAATGCTTGTAATTGTTTACTGCACAAAAATGTATATTCCGCCTGCCGGAGCATTGACAATTTTGAGTATGATTATTCCGAGTGAAAGCGTACTTTTGTACCCGTTGCAGATACTTGTCGGAACTGCGGTAATAATGCTGATTTCACGGCTTTTGTTTATGAAACGGCAAAATTAAAATAATCTTAATTTAGTTATATTATTCTATAGAGGAAATTAAATGGATATATTTATTACAATTTTAGTTACATTTTTTGCAGGAATGGGCGCAGGTCTCGGAACAGGTTTTGCAGGAATGAGTGCGGCGGCTGTAATAAGTCCTATGCTCATAACTTTTCTTAATATGGATCCGTATATGGCAGTCGGAATCGCACTTTCGTCCGATGTTTTGGCGAGTGCAGTTTCGGCTTATACATACCATAAAAATAAAAATCTCGATGTCAGAAACGGTTTGATTATGATGGCGAGTGTGCTTGCGTTTACGATTGTCGGCAGTTATGTTGCAAGCATTGTTCCATCAGCTACAATGGGCGGATTTTCCGTGTTTATGACATTTTTGCTCGGCATAAAATTTATCATCCGTCCCGTTATGACAACTAAAGAAGCTATGCTCGGTGTGTCGGCAAAAAAGAGGGCAATCCAGTCTGTAATCTGCGGAATGTTAATCGGCTTTATCTGCGGATTTATAGGTGCGGGCGGAGGAATGATGATGCTTTTGATTTTGACGACCGTGCTGAATTATGAATTGAAAACCGCTGTCGGCACAAGCGTATTCATTATGACATTCACCGCCCTGACAGGTGCAGCTTCGCACTTTATGATTGGTGGCACACCCGATTGGTTTGTGTTCATTCTCTGCATAGCGTTCACCCTTATATGGGCGAGAATTGCCGCCGCCTTTGCAAACAAAGCTAAGCCCAAAACCCTGAACCGTGCAACAGGCATTGTCCTCGTGGTGTTAGGTGTTGTTATTATGGGCTTTAAGCTTTTAGCAAAATAAAAATTGACAGTTTAAAATTCAGGTCGGACAATAGATTTGTAAAATGCAAAAATTTCTATTGTCCGATTTTCAACGGTTATGTTGGGGCTAATCGAGTAGGGCGAAACAAGTGCTTGCTTTGAACAATATTCAGGGAAGTATGCTTTTTTAACAATTGCATTATTATTTCACAAAAAACAAAGGAGCTGGGAAGAACGAAGTCTTAAACTTCATTTCTTCACAGCTCCTTAAATTTGGTTCATCACGATTTTTTGTGGGATGGTGAACGGACAGATGGAATAGAAAGATAGCGAATCAAGGTGAAGAAAAAGTCGTCGTCACGGTAACCGTAGCCGATTCGTTTAGCGACCTTGATCTTGTCGTTGAAGCCTTCGAGCTTGCCGGTGCTGATTGGGTGGATGGCATGGGCAGCTAAGCCGGGAAGCCGTTTTTCTTTTTGAACTGCAAACCAGGGGTGCAAAATGAATTTTTAGTTATTATAATTCATTAACGGAATTATAATTCTCCGGCTTAATCTATCATTTGTGGAGTTATAATTATAATTTATTATAGCATACAATCGTATGATAACGATAATAATTATAAACTTTTAGGTTTTGCACATGAGTTGCGAACTTTTATTGGACACGGCAGATAGACACGCATAGGAGAAAAATAATCGGTGCTTTTAGATTTCATCATATTCAAAATAAATCTAATGCCGTAAATGCCCATTGCATATACAGGTGCGTTTACCGTAGTAAGCGGAGGGTTTGTATATCCCGAAAGCTCCGTGTTATCAAATCCCATAACAGAAATATCCTCAGGAATTTTGTAACCGTTTTCTTGCAGAGCTCTCATTGCACCGATTGCAATATGATCACTTGCCGCGAAAATAGCTGTGGGGAGATTCCCTTTGCTGATCATTTCTGACATCATTTTATAACCGGATGATGTTGAAAATTTGTCCTGAATAATAAACCCATCATATTTAATGTTTAGTTCATCGCAAATGTCTGTGAAAGTGTTGAGTCGTTTATCAGGGAATATCGTTCCGTCCTCAAGCTGTTCAATGCCTCCGATAAAGCCAACTGTTCTATGGCCTAAATCATATAGATATTTAATTGCATCGGACACTGCCTGACGAAAGTCGAGCGATACGGATGTGATTTCAATATTCTCAACGGTCATATCAAGAAAAACGATTTTATTATTCAAAGAATGCAGTGATTTTATTTCTTGTTTACTAAACTTTCCGAGGCAGATTATGCCATCAACATCACAGAGTACATTCTGATAGTCATTGTCTGTTTTAAATGTTCGTACAATACTTATATTATTTTTTGAACAGTAGTCCTCGATACCCTGTCTCATCAAAAAGTAATAATTATCTTCAATTTCCTGTTTGGAAGAGAACCATTGTAGAATTCCAATGCGACATGAAGGTGTTGATGTAACCCTTTTTTTCTTTACATAATTAAGTTCTTTAGCCGCTGCAAATATTTTTTGCTTTGTTTCAAGTGAGGTGCTGAGGGTAGTGTCGTTATTAAGCACTCTTGAAACAGTAGCTACTGATACATTTGCCTTTTTGGCAACATCTCTGATTGTAGCCAATTGAATCACCTCACTACCATTATAGTGAAATATTACTAAAAAATCAAGTTGTGTTTAGTGAAAAACAGAGAAAGCAAAAATGTTTACCAAAAACTATTGACAGTTTACGAAACAAAACATATAATTTACTTAACATAAAAACAAAAGAAACATTATTATTGAATAATAACGAAATCTTTTGTGCAGGTTGTCACGGCGTTTCATTTAAAATTAAAAGGAGGAAAAATTATGAAACAGACATCATCACAACCAAGACTTGATGGCAAAATCCCGGGTAGAATCAAATACACCTTTGCTTTAGGTGCCCTCGGCAAAGATATGATTTATGGTATGATTGCCACATTTTCAATGATTTATTTCACAGACATCATCAAGGTTAACCCGGTATTTATCGGCGTAATGTTCTTTGTTGCAAAGTTATGGGATGCCTTTAATGATTTGTTTATGGGTATGATTGTTGATAACACACGCAGCAGATGGGGTAAATTTATTCCATGGCTTGTAATAGGTACGCTGGTTAATTCAATTGTATTTGTTGTTTTATTCACAGACTTCCACCTCGATGGCGTTGGACTTTGCGTATTTGCAACAGCAGCTTACATACTTTGGGGTATGACTTACACAATTATGGATATTCCTTATTGGTCAATTATTCCTAACCTCACTTCAAATCCTGAGGAGAGAGAAAAAGTTTCGGTACTTCCGAGAATCTTTGCAAGTATCGGTCAGTCACTTGTTATTGCAGGCTTTGGTGTTCAAATTATTGAGGCTCTCAGCGGCGGCACAACAAATCAGGCAGGTTATCACAGATTTGCAATCATAATTGCAATTGTATTTATTCTTACAATCGGTATTACAGTAATCAATCTTCCGAAAAAGAGAGATGATTCTGTTCCGGAAAAGAAAGTTAAGTTTAAAGATATTTTCTCAATCATCGGCAAGAATGATCAGCTTCGTTGGGCGGTAACTCTTATCTTCCTTTACAACATCGGCATTCAGTGCATTATGGGTGTTGCTACATATTATTTCAAATATGTTTGCGGCAACGCAGGAATGATGTCATCATTTATGATCAGCGCATCAATCGCAGAGGTTGTAGGTCTTATCGTATTTCCTAAGGTTACAAAATTTCTTTCAAGAAAAACTTCGTTCCTTCTTGCGTGTCTTTTACCTGCATTTGGTCTTGTAATGCTTTTGTTCGTAGGTATTTTTGCTCCGCACAATGTTGTGCTCACATCAATCTCAGGTGTTATTGTAAAACTTGGTACAGGTCTTGAGCTTGGTTGTGCAACAGTATTCCTTGCAGATGTTGTTGATTACGGTGAATTTAAGCTTGGAACAAGAAATGAAGGCGTTGTATTCTCACTCCAGACGCTTATCGTAAAATTTACAGCGGCTCTTACAGCACTCGGTATTGGTGCGGCACTTGGAAGCACACAGTATATTCCGGGTCAGGAACAGTCATTTGCAACAGTAGCATCAATCAGTACACTTATGTGCATTGTTCCTGCGGTTTGTATGCTTATTGCTTATGTTGTTTACAGAAAGAAATATAAACTCAATGACGGTATGATGAAGAAGGTTATAAACACAATCGGTGCAAGAAGAGAAGGCAAGATTGATATGACACAACAGCTTGATGAAAGCGGTAACACAGAGCCTTCTATGTTCCTTCCTACAGTTGCGGAAAAGGCAGGTAAATAAAATGATTGATACTAAAACAGCAATTGAAAAAATTACAAACGGCGAATTTGATAATCTTTTCACTGATATATATATAGATTCATCAATGATTGATTATCAGAAAAAAAGATATGTTCATGCAATTGAGCAGTATGAAACAATTTTTTGCCCTGATAAAGTAGCAATATTCAGTGCTCCCGGCAGAAGTGAGGTTTGCGGTAATCATACAGATCACCAGCATGGAATGGTGCTTGCAACATCCATTAATCTTGATACTATTGCTGTGTCGGCCAAGAATAACAATGATGTTGTAAGATTTGTTTCTGACGGTTATGATATGATTACTCTCAATATAAATGACCTCGAAGTTAATGATGATGAGGCAGGCACAACGGTCAGCCTCATCAGAGGTGTTCTTCGTGGACTTAAGGATCATGGATACAAAATTGGTGGATTCAATGCTTATGCAACAAGTGATGTACTTGTTGGTGCAGGACTTTCATCGTCAGCAGCTTTTGAGGTAGTTGTCGGAACTATTATTTCCGGTTTATATAATGATATGAAAATAAATTCAGTTGAGATTGCTCAGATTTCTCAGTATGCTGAAAATGTATTTTTCAAAAAGCCGTGCGGACTTATGGATCAAATGGCTTGTTCAGTCGGAGGAATGGTTAACATTGACTTTAAAGATCCGACAAAGCCAATTGTTAAGAAAGTACCTACCGAATTTGAAAAATACGATTACAGTCTTTGTATTGTTGACACAAAGGGTGATCATGTTGATCTTACAGATGATTATGCTATGATTCCCTCGGAAATGAAAAAGGTTGCAAATTTTCTCGGAGAAGATTATCTGAGAGATTGTGATTCAAACGAATTTTATATTCGCCTTGACGAAATTCGTGAGGCTGTTGGCGACAGACCGGTACTTCGTGCAATTCATTTCTTTAATGAGGAGCATAACGTTAAAAATGCCGTTTCGTCACTTGAAAACGGTAAGTTTGTTGAATTCCTTGACGCAATCAGAAAATCCGGTAATTCATCGTTTAAGTATCTTCAGAATGTATATACAACAAGAGATATTCAACATCAGAACATCTCGGTAGCCCTTGCACTCAGCGAAAGCCTTCTTCGCAATTACGGCGTGTGCCGTGTTCACGGCGGTGGATTTGCAGGTACAATTCAGGCGTTTGTCAAAAATGATTTTGTAAGTAATTACAAAGAATTTATAAATAAAATTTTCGGAGAAAACTCATGCCATGTTCTCAAAGTGAGAAAATACGGCGGAATAAAAGTAATGTAATTATGTAGGTTTTGTTTTTATTAAGGAGGACAAAATGAAAATTCTTGTTTTAGGCGGTGCCGGATATATCGGTTCGCATACAGTTTACAGACTTATTGAAAGCGGTAATGAGGTTGTTGTATTCGATAACCTTGAAACAGGTCATATCGAGGCGGTTCATCCCAAAGCAAAATTTTATAAAGGTGATCTCAGAAACAGAAGTGAAATTGACAGCGTTTTTGATAAAGAAAAAGGTATTGATGCTGTAATTCATTTTGCAGCCAATTCACTTGTCGGTGAAAGTATGACCAACCCTCTCAAATATTATGATAATAACCTCAACGGCACAAAGGTTTTGCTTCAGTCAATGGTTGCTCACGGAATTGATAAGATTGTATTTTCATCAACAGCGGCAACATACGGTGAGCCTGAGAGAACTCCTATTCTTGAAACCGATCCGACAAATCCGACAAACTGCTACGGAGAAACAAAAAAATCCATGGAGAGAATGTTCTATTGGGTTGAAAAAGCACATGGTTTAAGATATGTTTCTCTCAGATATTTCAATGCATGCGGAGCACATATCAGCGGAAAAATCGGTGAGGCACATAATCCTGAAACCCACCTGATTCCGATTATTCTTCAAGCGGCTCAGGGTACCCGTGACCACATAAGTATTTTTGGTACTGATTATCCCACATCTGACGGAACTTGTATTCGTGATTATATCCATGTCACTGACCTTGCACAGGCTCATATTCTTGCAGTTGAATATCTTATGAAGGGCAGTAAAAGTGATATATTCAATCTTGGCAACGGTGTAGGTTTTTCTGTTCGTGAGGTAATTGAAAAAGCAAAAGAGGTTACACAGAAAGATATTAAGGTTGTTGAAGAAAGCAGAAGAAGCGGCGATCCTGCTGTATTGATTGCATCAAGCGATAAGGCGAAAACTGTACTTGGCTGGAAACCTGAGTATGATGATCTGGGAACAATTATTAAAACAGCGTGGAAATGGCATTCAACACATCCCAACGGCTATAATAAGTGAGGCGGTATTTATGAAGAACAGCGTTTACGGCTTAATATTAAGACTTGTTTCATACGGAATCAATACAGGGCTTATTGAAAAAGAGGATATAATCTACACGCAAAATAGGCTTTTGTCGTTGTTCCATATGGATGAACCCGATGACAGTTGTACTTGCCTTACAGCAGATAACGAGGATACTCTTGAAGAAATTTTGTCGGGACTTCTTGATTATGCATACGAAAAAGGAATCATTCCCGAAAATACAGTAACATATCGCGACTTATTTGATGTGAAACTTATGGCTTCACTTGTTAAGCGACCGTCAGAAGTAATAAGAGAATTTTGGCAGAATTATAGCTGTTCTCCTAAACTTGCAACCGATAGCTACTATAAATTCAGCTGCGATACCGATTATATAAGAAGATATCGTATTAAGAAAGACTTAAAGTGGAAAACATCAACCGAATATGGTGATATTGATATCACTGTAAATCTTTCAAAGCCTGAAAAAGATCCGAAAGCTATTGCAGCGGCAAAACTTCAAAAACAGTCGGGCTATCCGAAATGTTTGCTTTGTAAGGAAAATGAAGGATATGCCGGAAGAGTAAATCATCCTGCAAGAGATAATCACAGAATTATTCCGCTCACAATTGATGGAGATAACTGGTTTATGCAATATTCTCCGTATGTTTATTACAATGAACATTGTATTGTATTTAACGGTGAGCATACACCAATGGTAATCAATGATTCCACATTCAGAAAACTGTTTGATTTTATTTCACAGTTTCCGCATTATATAATCGGTTCGAATGCTGATTTACCGATTGTAGGCGGTTCAATACTTACACATGAACATTTTCAGGGTGGCAGATACAGCTTTGCACTTAATAGGGCAGAGGTTGAAAGAAAGTTTATTGTTAACGGCTTTGATGATGTGGAGTGCGGAATTGTAAAGTGGCCTATGTCAGTTGTAAGATTGACAGGTAAAAACAAGGACAGCATTATTTCATTATCTTCTCATATTCTAAAGAGTTGGAGAGCGTACACGGACGCAGATGTTGGCATTTTTGCCGAAACAGACGGTGAAATTCACAACACTATCACTCCGATTGCTTTTACAAAGGATGGAAAATTTGTTATTGACCTCGTTCTCAGAAATAATATCACAAGTGAAGAGCATCCTCTGGGAGTATTTCATCCCCATGCGAATTTGCATCATATTAAAAAAGAAAATATCGGCCTTATTGAAGTTATGGGACTTGCAGTATTGCCCTCAAGGCTTAAAGATGAAATGGCTATTTTAAAGGATGCTATTCTTAATCACAAGGATGTAAGTGAAATTCCGAAAATCAGCAAACATTCCGAGTGGGTAAATGAATTTGTTTCGCAGTATGATGAAATCAATGAAAATAATATTGATTCAATAATTCAAAATGAGATAGGAAAGGTGTTTCTTAATGTTCTTTTGGATGCAGGTGTATTCAAAAGAACTTCTGAAGGACAAAAGGCTTTTGATAAATTTATAAAGACGCTGTAGTAAAGGAAGTGCTAAAATGTCAAAGGTAAGGGTAGTGAATTTTGAACCTACATCCAAAGGTGAAACCACTCATCTTTATACAATAGAAAATAACAGCGGAGCAAGCGTGACATTATGTGATTTAGGCGCAAGTGTCGTTTCGATAAAAGTTCCCGACAAAAACGGTAGTATTAGAGATGTAGTTCTCGGCTATGAGCACATTGACGGTTATGAATTTGACGGAACATACTTCGGTGCTACTGTCGGAAGATGTTGCGGAAGAATTGCATACGGCAAGTTTACTCTTAACGGAGAAGATTATCAGCTCCCTGTAAACAATGGGAGTAACCATCTACACGGCGGATTTAACAGCTTTAGCCGCAAAGTGTGGCTTGCGGTAGTTGATGATAAAGTTCCAAATACAGTTCTATTTATGCTTGATAGTCCCGACGGTGATGAGGGCTATCCCGGAAATATGAAGGTCTTTGTACGCTACACCTTTGATGATGAAAATGTACTTACGATAAAATGGTCGGCAGTTTCCGACAAAGACACAATATGTAATCTGACCAATCATTCATATTTCAATCTTAACGGACATAAAAGCGGTAAAGTTACAGAAAATCACAAGCTGAAAATAAATGCAAATTTCTTCATACCGATAAATTCAAACCTCAATCCCACAGGAGAGATAACTCCCGTTAAGAATACATCGTTTGATTTTACCGAATCCAAGTTAATTGGAAATGGTATTGACAGAAAAAACGAGCAGATTGGTTTTGCAAACGGTATTGATCATATGTTTGTGCTGAATCATTCTGATGAAGAATTTGTGCTTGCGGCCGAAGCTGAGGGTATTGATAGCGGAATCACATTAAAATGCTATACTTCTCAAAAAGGTGTTCATGTATATACAGCAAATTATGTCGATGTTTTGTCCAATATGGGAAAGGATTCAGCAACATACGGAGAAAATCCAGCGTTTTGTCTTGAAACCCAGGGCTTTCCCGATGCTGTAAATCACAAGAATTTTCCTACGACAATATTAAAAGCAAACGAAAACTATACACAAACTACAAAATATATTTTTGGTATAAACAAATAAAATAAGCTAATTTCTAACTCCTTTTAAAAATAAAATCTCTCTAAAATCAAGGATCGCCTATTTTCTTGGGTGGTCCTTGATTTTTAATCTATGAGGATGTTTCATGTTTTGCAGTATTACACCGTCTTAAAAATATTCTGCTTTAGCGGTTATGTGCAATTCTGCTTGAAAATCACCCTGTTCTGTTTGCACCGTAAAACCGGAACATTCCTCTTGCACGGCTGTTCTTACAAACTACATTTTTCAAATGCAAAAATAAAATTATTGATTCCGTATTCTCTAAAAATCCTTTGTTGCAGACTGATAAGGCAGATAAGAAAAATCACGGCAAGGGAATTTCAATAGTAAAAAGTATTGCCCAAAAGTATGGGGGAGATGTAGTTATTTCGGAGAAGAATAATGAATTTATAGTTTCGGTAATTTTAGACAACCGAATTTTTACCTAAAAACCCACTATTTTTACCTGATTAAAATCAAATATTCTAAAAATGCTATCCTTTCTTTAAGGCGTTATGCCAAGAAAAAGGATAGCATTTTTTATGTCAGCTGATTGTGAAAGATCAAAAATTAAGGAGAGTTGAATTTTGAAAAAGGGTAGAAATTTGCGCAGCGTTAATACTGACGGAGGGGTGAATTTGCAATTCAAACTTCTGTCGGCAATCGGAATTATTATTATAGTTTCCGGACATTGTTATCATGGCGGAATGGAACTTGCTTATAACTGGTTTCCGCCGTATTCGTATAATTTGGCACTGTTTGTATTTATATCGGGATATTTTTACAAAACCGATTATGAAGAAAATGTCGGAAAATACATATGGAAACGAACAAAGCGGCTTCTTATTCCTGCGTATCTGTGGAATATATTTTACGGTGGTATGGTTGCTTTTCTCGGTTTGTTTGGATTTACTATAGGTGCAAAGCCTGATTTATATAATCTTTTTGTTATGCCGTTTGTTGACGGTGAGGCTTTTCAGTATAACCTCGGTTCATGGTTTGTGTACCCGCTGTTTTTGGTTTGTATAATAAATGTGCTGTTCAGAAAATTTTTGAAACTGATTCACCTTGACAATGAATTTATAGTTTTGATAGTGTATCTCGCAATCGGAATGATAGGAATTAACACTGCAATAGAAAATCCGACTGCAATTAACGGTATAGTGAAACTTCTTGTCAGAACAATGTTTTTCCTGCCCTGTTATGAATTAGGTCGCTTTTATAAAGCTGTGCTTGAAAAGAAAGACACTCTCAATAATGTTGCGTACTTTGCAATTATATTTGCTGTACAGCTGATACTTTTAACTTTTTGCAAAGATTTGGAGTACACTCCGTCGTCATTTACTAAATTTAACAACGGTTTTATAATTCCGTATATCTCGTCAATCACAGCAATTGCATTTTGGCTGAGAGTTTCAAGATTGCTTGTACCTGCCATAGGAAACAGCAAGCTTGTAAGGCTTATAGCTGACAACACATACGGAATTATGGTGAATCAGCTTGTAGGTTTTATGTGCCTAAAATTTGTATTCTACGGATTAAGCCGCATTACTTCAGGCGCATTGTTTGGTGACTTTAATGTTGCATCATTTAAATCAAGTATATGGTACTACTATCTTCCAAACGGTTTGCAACAGTGGGCTTTTGTATATCTTATATTTGGTCTGTTTGTACCGATATTAATTAGCATTATTTTAAATAAAATCTGTCATATTGCACACAGTTCTATTTTTAAAAAAGTATAGTTATTTTGAGAATAACGGGATGCAGATTAATGAGAAAATAATTTCAATATTTTTATTAAATTGTAAATTCACAATGAAATACAAATACAAAAATCTTCCATAGGTAAGCCCACCCATAAGTCACTGAAATTGTACCAAAACAATAGATATTATGTTGTATTTGCTTTTTGTTTGTGATACAATTTAAATCGAAAATAGCAACAGCCTTAATGATGTAGTCAGAATAATCGACCTTTCGGGCACAGAAGTTGCAAGCTATGTCTATGACTCTTGGGGTAACATAAAAGATACCAAAGGTGACCCGACAATTCGAGAAATAAACCCGATTCGCTACCGTGGCTATGTCTATGATACCGAAGTTGACCTAAAAAAATTCAATAAAAAACTACCTAACGGTGGTGGTTGGCAAGGTCCTGGTGGATGGAAGATAGCAATAAATGTTGCGAAACATGCTGGTAGTGATTTGAAATTATTGGATAAAACGGGCAAAAGAATGGGGCTCAAAATATAGAAGTCAAAATCAATATTTAAATGGTGCAAGAAAGTTATTAAATTCCTCTGGTAAAAATATCCATGAATTTACTTCGAGAAATGGATGGTATTTTAAATATAATTCAAAAACAAATGAGTTTATATGTGTAAGTGATAAAGGAACAATTTCTTCATATTTTAGACCAAGAGAGGGTATTAGATATTGGAGATCTCAAGTTAAAAAATATAAATAGTGTGGTGCTTTTTTTGAAAAGAAAATGTCCTTGTTGTGGTTGTAAAACACTAAATACAGAGAACAATTCTTTGTATGAAATATGTCCTGTTTGTTTTTGGGAATATGATCCAATACAGAATGATAATCCGAATTATTCAGGTGGAGCTAATTCTATTAGTTTGTTTGATGCGATACACAACTATCAAAAATACGGTGCGATTTCTAAAGAATATATTTCTTTTGTTAGGAAACCATACAAATTTGAAAAGTAAATTGTAGAATTAGTTGAGATAATAATAGGCATAAGACAAAAAAGTTCTTGTCTTTTATTTTAAGTTTTGTAAAAACAAAGTCATCAAAACAAGAGGCATACCGAGTGGCATGCCTCTTGTTGCCTGAATTAGTTATAACATTTTAAAGATGAGAGATTTATGTTTATTTTTGAAATTTCGCCTTTGTGTACGAAGCGTAGGGGAACTTCAAGCCAAAATTCTTTTACAACAGAATTGTAATATAATCGCATAGGCTGATTGTCGTCAACGGTAATTGCTTGCAAAGGAAAAGTTTCTTTCTGAATATCTTTTTTATCATATAGAAAGTAAAATGTTATTTCATCGTAAGCCAATCTGATATTGTAATTTAGCCTGCGTTTGTATATGGTTATGATAAAAATGAAATGCCAGTGTAACAAATCAAGCATAATGATTTTGGTAGAACAACACAGGTCAGTACTGTCCGCAGTGACGATGTCCTTGTATTTAGTACTGATTATGAGTACGCGGATTGTAAGATTATTAACAAATACCTCCTATGATAATTTCTTTATTATCATAGGAGGATATTTTTATTGTACTTTTTTGCCGATTAGCCAAATGAATTTATCTGACAGAGAATGCATAAAATAACAATAAAATAGTTTGACTAATATATAATATTGTGTTAAAATTATGCGAAAAGGGGGGTGACAGCCCTATGGAGCAGTATATGCCGATAGTGTGGATAGGCTTTGCAATATTTATGTTGCTTTGCGAAGGCTTTACAACACAGCTTGTATCAATATGGTTCGTTCTCGGCTCAGTTTGTGCCGCAATAACAACTATATTCACAAGCGACATAACAATCCAGTCGGCGGTGTTCCTTGTTGTGTCACTTGTTTCGCTGATTGTGACACGACCGCTTGTGAAACGCTTTAAAAAGCGTAACAAGACAACAGGAACAAACGCAGACCGCCACATCGGTCAAGTCGGATTTATGCTCACAGATTTAACCGATATCGACGAAACAGCACAGGCAAAAGTTGGTGCGGAAACTTGGACTGTAAAGTCCGACAAAGCACCGCTTTCAAAAGGAACGAAAATCAAGGTTCTTGCAATTGAGGGTGTAAAGCTCATTGTAGAGCCAATATCAGAATGAGAGGTAAATAATGGCAGCACTTATTATTTTAGGTATCATCCTTTTAATTTTGCTTATAGTAATTGTAAGCAATGTAAAAGTAGTACCACAGGCACACGCATATGTAATTGAAAGACTCGGAACATATCATGTAACATGGTCAACAGGCTTGCATGTAAAAATTCCGTTTATCGACAAAATCTCAAAGAAAGTTTCACTAAAAGAGCAAGTAATCGACTTCCCTCCACAGCATGGAGTGAATAAAACGATACCTTCTTTTAAATCTTAAAAAGTAATTGTATATCAGAAAATTGAAGATAATCAATAACAATTACTTATTTAATATTTTTAACATCTGAGCCATTGGGCTCTTTTTTTATGCCTAAAATTCTTGTATACTCATTTTTCGTGTTGCAAGAATGACTGATGAGGACGGTGGGCTTCGCAAACTTCATGCTCAATCAAGTTCCTTAATATCTCCGACCTTCAGGTTAGCTATATCACGAATGTTGGTGTTGGACATTGATTTTTTAGTTTGGAGAGGGATAAAATGCAGAAATTGCGGCGTTCGTGTCGTATCGTGAGAGGTCAGCAAAAATAATCGTGTTGATTAGTGCGAAAATTAAAGGAAATATCATTGATTTTTACACGAATATCTGCTATACTATGGTCAGTACCTTTAAGGAGGACTGCTTATGTATAGAAAGATTATGGGCTTCTTGGAAGCGTGGAAAGAAAGCGAACACCGCAAGCCCCTTATTTTACAGGGTGCAAGACAGGTCGGAAAGACCTATTCCATTCTGGAGTTCGGGCGTACTCACTATGAAAATGTGGCATACTTCAACTTTGAAACCAATCCAAAGCTGAACGAAA
>ERZ827490.185-NODE-185-length-106307-cov-7.359071_pt1 | contig 106307 bp, 97 predicted proteins | sample MGYA00519770_ERZ827490 | MGnify/ENA primary metagenome ERZ827490 (study PRJEB31778, sample SAMEA3449324) | human gut metagenome | biome: human gut; feature: human-associated habitat; material: faeces | place: United Kingdom | collected 2010/2012 ... | reverse complement strand
GCTGCTTGCCGCGCTCAGCGACGATGCCCAGGATCATTTCGCCGATCTTCTTCTCATCGCCGCCGCAGGCCTCGGAAATCTGGGTGAAGGAAGCGGAGTCGATGTTCAGGGAAGTGACGTCGCAGACGATCTCGTTGGAGTAAACCTTGGTCATGTCGTTGTCGATCTTCCATGCAGCCTGGGTCAGAACGCCCTTGGGCTCGATAACGCGGTGGGTACCGTACTTGTTGCCTTTCAGTTCAGCCATTGTAATATTCCTCCTAAAAATTATGTAAATGTTTTTTGCGATTACTTCAGGGGCTTGAGGCTCAGGATCTCACGGGCCTCAGCGGGGGTCGCGATCTCGCGGCCCAGCTCCTTGGCGATGCGGACGACCTTGGCCACCAGCTCACCGTTGGAAGCGGCCTTGTGCCCCTTGCCCAGGTAGATGTTGTCCTCAAAACCGACACGGACATTGCCGCCCATTGCGATGGCGGCGGCAGCCATGGTCCAGGCAGCGCGGCCTACACCGGACACGGTCCAGGTAGAGCCTGCGGGGATCTTGCTGGCAAAGAAGGCCAGGTTCTCCACGGTAGCGGGAGTGCAGCCGTGCACGCCCAGGACGAAGTTAAACTGCATGGGGTGGCCGGGGACCTCACCCTTCTTAGCCATGCCGAGAATGGTGTCGATGTGGCCCAGCTCAAAGCACTCGTACTCGGGCTTGATGTTGTTCTCCAGCATGCGCTTGCCGAAGGCACGCATGGTAGGCATCGTGTTGTCGAAGATCTCATCACCGAAGTTGCAGGTACCGCAATCCAGGGTGGCCATCTCGGGGAACAGCTCGGTGGGCTGCAGGCGCTCCTCGGGGCTCATGCCGGTGGCGCCGCCGGTGGAGGGGATCATGATCACATCGGGCAGCTCCTTGCGGATAGCGTCCATAACGACCTTGAAGCGCTCCCGATCCTGGGTGGGTGTGCCGTCATCCTCGCGGACATGGATGTGCAGGATAGCCGCACCGGCTTCGTAGGCGGACTTGGCCTCGCGGACCATTTCCTCCACGGTGTAGGGCACAGCCTCGTTCTGAGCCTTGGTGACCTCAGCGCCGCAGATAGCAGCGGTAATAATCAGCTTTTCCATATCCTCAGCTCCTTACTTCTCGATCTTGTTGCGCTGGCAATCCTTGGGGGTGACGCAGGTGCCGTGAGCGCGGCAGACCACAACAGGCTCGGCCAGAACATCGGCAGCAGAAGCACTGATGTCGGGGCGAGACACGATGACCTTGCGGGCCTCAAACTTCATGGTGCGAGAGGTGTTGCCGATCTTCTCGATCTCACCGTAAGCCTCGATGTAATCGCCGGCGTATACGGGAGCCAGGAACTCGACATTGTCATAAGCGCAGAACAAGCCCTCGTCACCGTCACACTTAATCAGCAGCTCGGTAGCGACATCGCCGAACAGATGCACCATATGGGCACCGTCCACCAGGTTTCCGCCGTAGTGAGCATCCTTGGCGCTCATACGCAGACGCAGCAGAGAAGTCATCTTTTCCATGATAAATTCCTCCTAAAAAATTTTTACAGAGTTTCTTATAACGCCGGCCAATCGGCGCCTTTGGGCATGAAAAAAGGCGCTACTGGTCAAGTTTATGACCAATAGCGCTCCACGTCTGCATAGGACATGACAGTTGCACCGCTTACACGGCACCCCCAGGAATACGCTGCAGGACGCGCACACCTTCGGCAAAAGACCCCTTCGCCGCTCTCCATTGGGCTCCCTGCTGCCCCGAGATCAACTACCCTGTCTTCTGCACCTCTATTGTCTGTTATATGGAATTCTGTACTTCAAATTATAATACATTCAGCCAATTTGTCAAGGGAGATTGTGAGAAAAAAGACAATAAGTTTTTTGAACGATGCGACAGTTTTTTCATTGTTTCGGGCCACGAAAAAAGGACGGCTCTTGCCGTCCTTTTTTATCAAGCTTCGCAGCGCTCGTGTCCCGTTTTCTCAATAATTTTCCTCGATCAGATGCAGGATCTCCGGCTTCAGCGACAGCATCCGGCAGATGTTCAGGGCATCTCTGGGGCAATCGGATTTTCCCTCCACCCTGTATAGGCCATAGTTCATGTGCCGCGCGATGACTCGTATGCCGTCCTCCCCGCTGACGGCCAGCTCCCGGCGGATAGCCTCCGGGTCGATATCCCGCAGGCCGATGATCTGATAGTGGGCCCGGCCGCAATCGGCCACCTTGTCATAGTGGGTGGTGAGCAGGGAGATGGCGTTGATACCATTGAGATATTTCGTCACCGCCTGAACGATCACCGCGCCCTCGTCGGGATTGGTGCCCCGGGCGAATTCATCCAGCAAAAACAGGGAGTAGCCCTGCTCTGCCTGGTCCAGTGCCTTTTGGAACTGCACGATCTCCGAGCCGAAGCCGGACAGGCCCGATTGGATGGACTGCATATCCTCAAACAGCATAAGCACGCTCTCGAACAGAGGCATTTTGGCCTTCTTGGCGCATACCAGAAAGCCCGCCTGCATCAGCAGCACATTCAGTGCCACGGTTTTCATGGCCACGCTCTTGCCGCCCATATTGGCGCCGGTGATGACCGTAGCACCCCGGTCCAGGGCGATGGATACCGGCACAAAGCTGCGGCCCTGCTCGCTCAGCAGATCGCACAGCTCCGGGTTCATCATGTCCGTCAGCTCCAAGGGGCCGTCGGTAATCTCCGGCATCACGCCGCCGTAGCGCACGGCAAACATAGCCTTCTGAATGATAAAATCCAGGCGGCCCGCGTTTTCAGCGTCCTCCAGCATAGCCTCGGCCAGGGGTGCCAGTTGTGCCCCCATGCCCCGGCGGATCTTCGTCTCCTCGCTCTCCTCCTCGGCGCAGATCTGCGTGCGGCGCAGGCGCAGCTCGTCCTTTTCCGCATCGGTCTTGGCCTCATGGAACCTCTCCTCCAGCTCCTTCTTGGTCCGGCGGACCTGGCGGAGCTTTTCTGTCATGCTGTCAGGAATGTAAAAGCCACGGGACCGGGTGTTGTCCGGGTCCAGGATGGCCAAAGCCGGCCTGGGGTCGTGGAAGGAGAGCTCCCGCAAGGGCGCAACCTCGCTCATCTGCGCATACAGGGGCAGCAGGCTTTCCAGCCGCTGCAGATAGCCCTTGATCTCAAACAGCTCCACATGGTCCGGCACCTCTCCGTCTCGGCAGCGGCGGATAGAGTTGCGGATGTCCTTCATCTGGCACAGCAGGATACAGATCTTGTCATACACGCCCTTGAGCTGGTTGGCGTGGTCTGCCGCCTGCTGCACGTTATATAGCTCCGTCTCCAGCTCTGCCCGCTCCGCCGGGGTATAGTACCGTAAGCGGCGGATCTTCTCCTGACCAAAGGGACTGCACCCATGGAGAGTCTCCAGGGCGTACTGCAGGCCGATCTGCTGCCTCTCCTCAAACCGAATGGAAATCATGCCAGCTCCTCCTTCACATTGATGACCGGCACCTTCACGCTCTGGCGCATCCGGTCGATAAACACATCCTTGTCAAACTTCCAGCCGTAGGCCGATACCGGGTTCACCGTGACGCACAGGGTCCGAGCGGCGTCCTTGGTCTGCAGTGAAACCTCCCGCACCGCCAGCTTATCCAGGGTGTCAGGCTTTAAGAGCACCTTGCTGGGGTCAGCCACCACCAGTCGTCCTCCGCGCAGCAAGCCGCTGCGCAGCAGCGGCACCACCATGCTGTCCGTCAGAGCGCCGGGGATGTATGCCTCCCCATGCTCCTTCAGGCACTTCTCCAACCCCTCCGCCGCCTCCGGCGGCAGCGTCTCCGCCTTGGGCAGATCCATGAGCCGGCAGAAGTTGGCCGTGTCCTCTATGACCTTGTCCATGCTCATGTTATAGGACGCACCGGTACACAGCACGATGCCGTCGGCCACGTTCCGGGCCCCCAGGGATTTGCGGCCCAGGGCGCCGTCGATGATGGACTGGGTGGCCCCCAGCTCAAAAAACGTTTTGGATACCTCTTTCAGCTGGGCCGTAATAGACGGGCCCGCCAGCTGCACATAGCCGTCGCTGCGGGCGCGCATGATGATCACCTCGCCCAAAGGCGTGGGGATGCCGGTGGTGACCAAAATCTCCTGGGTCACATCGCCCAGGCGCAGCATGTCCTTGGCGGTGGCGATGAGGGTGCCCGCCGGAACAAAAATGCTGGGCTTTTCTGTGCCGGTGACCACATCGGTGCTCTCGCCGTCCCGACCGATGGAGGTTAGCCCCAGGACCTGCTGCCGCCCGGTGTGGGCCAAAAGCCAGTTGAGCATAGTCGTCTTGCCGGCGTTTTTGCACATGCCCACGATGGACATGCTCTGCACCTGCCGCAGCTGCCGGACCAATTCTGCTGTTGTCATATTCTCTCTCCTTCCGGGGAAAAATGCCGTTCAATTTATAAGTATACCGCAAACAAAAGAAAAAAGAAAGGGGGAAGTTCGAAAGCAAGGTGAAAGAACGGCAAACCCGCCTGCACAGCCTGTAGGGGCGGACGTCTCTGTCCGCCCGACGCGGCATCTGTCCAATTGTGTGTAGGGCGGGCTGCCCTCAGCCCGCACCGCCGCTCTTGCTCCCTCTGTCATTGCGCGGCCAGTGCGCCCACCGGCTGCGGCAATCTGCAATACCCTATGCAGCGCCCCTGATAAGCACATGCCTCCGGCGGGATACTTTCTGCCAGCAGCGGCAGAAAGTATCCAAAGATCGCCGTCAAAACCAAGGTTTTGAAATCCTTTCCGCGGCTGAGGTGCCAACTGTATCGATCTCCTTCCTCCACGTGAATCGGTCATCGCAAAACTCATACCTTTCCTTCGCATCGTCTCTGCGTCTAATTCCGCGACGCGCTCCGCGCTTGTGCTGCCCTGGCCTGACAGGGAAAATCTTTGCGTCTACCGTGCGGCGCCATGTGGGCATCGCACCCTACACAAGAAACGTAGTCTTTCCGCAGGGGATGATGCCCACATCGTCCTGCCTACACCATGCTCCCCATCTATCCGTAGGGGCGGCGTCCTCGACGCCCCATCCCACAAAATGCAGCCATTTCTCCAGTAAAAAAGGGCGGGGTATCCCCCGCCCTTTTTTGCTATTCAGTTCATTTGCTCAATGACCGGCCTGCAGCATCTCACCCCATGCCGATAGCTACAATGATAGCACCGAAGAGCAGTGCCGACGCCATGGCAAAGGCAAACAGCAGCGTCGCCCCTATCCTTCCGGCCTTATGGCCAATGCACCTGCACCCGCACAGGCCCACGATGGCCAAAACTACCGCACCCAGGCAGCAGCCCGCCGCCACAAGATACGGCCAGCTCAGCACCAATCCCACGCAGGCGATGCCCGCCAGGGCCAAAACGCCGCAGCCCAGCAGCATCAGCCGCTTCAGGCTCCTGTCCTTCACCAGCAGCGCCACCGAGGTGCCGCCCACCATCGCCGCGATGAGCAGGCCCAGCCCCGCAAGCAGCGTCGCAATGATGGCGACCCCCAATCCCAGCAGCAGCACCGGCATAAATACAACGGCCAGATGAAACATAGGTCCTCCTATTTACTCCACCGTCACGCTCTTGGCCAGATTCCGGGGCTTGTCGATGTCGCAGCCCCGCTCCAGCGCCATGTAGTATGCCAGCAGCTGCAGGGGCACCACGCCCAGCTGGGGCAGCAGCATGTCATGGATATCCGGAATGGTCATAACCATGGGCACATGGCGGCTCATCTCCTCGGCGTGGCTCTCGGTGGTCAGAGCCAGGACGTTGGCGCCCCGGGCCTGTACCTCCACCACGTTGCTCATGGCCTTGTCAAACAGCGGGCCATAGGTGCCCAGGGCGATGACCAGAGTGCCGTCCACAATGAGGGAGATGGTGCCGTGCTTCAGCTCGCCGGAGGCGTAAGCCTCCGAATGGATGTAGGAAATCTCCTTCAGCTTCAGGCTGCCCTCCAGGGACAGAGCATAGTCCAAATTCCGGCCGATGAAGAACACATCCTCGCTCCTGCAGATCTTTTTAGCGATTTCATGGATGCTCTCAGCAGATTCCAGAATTTTCTCGATATACTCCGGCACCCGCTGCAGATCCCGAACCATTTCGCTGTAGGTCTCCCGGTCGATGGTGCCGAGAATGTCGCCGAAATACAGGCCCAGCATATTCAGCACGGCCATTTGGGTGCTGTAGGCCTTAGTGGTGGCTACGGCGATCTCAGGGCCGGCCCAGGTGTAGAGCACGTCGTCAGACTCCCGGGCAATGGACGAGCCCACCACGTTCACAATGGACAGGATCCGTGCGCCCCGCTTCTTGGCCTCCCGCAGGGCCGCCATGGTGTCCAGGGTCTCGCCGGATTGGCTGATGGCGATGACCAAATCCCCCCGCTTTACAATGGGGTCGCTGTAGCGGAACTCGGAGGCCAGCACCACCTCCACGCTGCGCCGGAGCATCCGCTCCAGGTTGTACTTGCCCACCATACCCACATGGTAAGACGAGCCACAGGCGATGATAATGATGCGCCCGATGTTGCGGATCTCCTCCGGTGTCATGGTCAGATCCTTCAATATCACGCGCCCGCCCTGGAGCCGGGCGGCAGTGGCCTCCCGGATGGCCCGGGGCTGCTCAAAGATCTCCTTGAGCATGAAGTGGGCGTAGCCGCCCTTTTCGGCAGCATCGATATTCCAATCCACACGGTGGTGTTTCTTTTCCACCTCATGGCCCCGGCTGTCATATACGGTGATCTTCTCCGCCGTCAGCACGGCCATCTCCCCGTCCTCCATGTAGGAAATATCCCGGGTGTGGCGGATGATGGCGGTGACATCGGAGGCGATAAAGTTCTCCCCCTCGCCGTAGCCCAGCAGCAGCGGCGCATCCTTTCGGGCAGCAATGAGCATATCCGGTGCATCGGTGGACACAATACCCAGGGCATAGGCCCCTTCTACAGCACTGAGCATCCGCCGAACGGCCTCCAGCACGTCCCCACACTGTTCATAATAATAATCCAGCAGCTGCGCCACCACCTCGGTGTCCGTTTCGGATTTGAACTGGTAGCCCTTGTGCAAAAGCTGACCCTTTAGCTCTGCGAAATTCTCGATAATACCGTTGTGTACCACGGCGATGCGGCCGCTGCGGCTCACATGGGGGTGGGCATTGATGTCGTTAGGCTCGCCGTGGGTGGCCCAGCGGGTGTGACCGATGCCCAGGGTGCCGGGCAGATCTGCGCCGTCATGGGTCAGGTCCTTCAGCACCTGCAGGCGGCCCTTGGCCTTCTTCACGCGCATCCCCTCCGGGCCGTTCACAGCGATGCCTGCGGAGTCATACCCCCGGTATTCCAGCCGCTGCAGTCCATCCAGCAGAATGGGCGCGGCCTGCTGCTTACCTACATATCCTACGATTCCACACATATTATTTTTTTCCTCCTGATCGTCATTGTTTCACAATCGGAAGGACAAACGCACAGATATTTGTCATTCCTGTTCGGCCGCAGCTTCTCTGTTTTGCGGTCGCCCGCATATTTACCCGCTGCGTGCGCACCCGAACGGTGCGGGAGAGCTTCCGCCGAAGCCTTCGATACTCTCTCCTCCTCGTCGTCCCGCCATAGGCGGGCGCTGGCGCTTATGATGGGGCCTGCCCCATAGCCTCCTTTCCTTTCTGTGGCTTTTTGTATATTTCTACCTCTAACGGCAGATACTGCCGCAAAGGAGGTATACCCTATGATTACCGCTTTTTTTCGAACCGCTATATTGTATCTACTGCTCATTGTGGGTCTCCGGCTCACCGGCAAGCGGCAGATCGGTGAATTGGAGCCTATCGAGCTGGTGCTGACCATGCTCCTGTCAGACCTGGCATCTGTTCCCATGCAGGATTTTGGTATTCCCCTAATAAACGGGGTCATTCCCATTATCACGCTGCTGGCCATGAGCATGCTCCTCAGTTGCCTGAGCCTGCGCAGTGTGCGCTTTCGCACACTGATCTGCGGCAAGCCCGCCCTCATCATCCGGGACGGCCAGCTCCAGCAGGCCGCCATGCGGCACAACCGCCTGACCCTGGACGAGCTGTTTGAGGAGCTGCGCTCCCAAGGGGTCACAGACATCCGGGATGTGAAGTATGCCATTCTGGAAACCGGCGGGCAGTTGTCAGTGCTGCTGCGCACGGCGGCGCAGCCGGCCACTCCCCGGCAGATGAACCTAACCTGTAAAGATGACGTGTTCCTCCCCACGGTCATCATCAATGACGGCCGCCTGCTGCGGGATAACCTGCGCCGGGCCGGCCGGGATGAAACGTGGCTGCAAAAGCAGCTGCGGGAGAAAGGCGTACACGCCCCCACCCAGGTCTTTCTTCTCAGCGTGGATGGGCAGGGGGAGACGATTTGTATTGTAAAGGATGCTGTCAAATGAGGTCTTTTCGAATCCCCATTTTCATTTTACTGCTGACGCTGCTGCTGTGCCTGTTTGCCGGCAGCAGCGTGGCCCGGCATACAAACGCGTGGACCCGGCAGCTTCAGTCCGCCGACGACCTGGTCTGCCGTGAGCAGTGGTCCAATGCCGAGGCGGCCCTCTCGGACCTCTACGGCCGCTGGACGGAGCAGCAGGGATGGCTGCATATGATCATCGTCCACCAGGAGCTGGACGAAACGGAGGCGCTGCTCCAGCGGTGCATCGCCCTGGCCCAGCAGCAGGATGACGCCGGGCTGCGCTCGGACATAGCAGAGCTGCGCACACAGTTCACGCTTCTGTCGGAAATGCAGCGGCTGACCCTGCGGAACATCCTGTAGTCACTTCTCGCTGAGCAGCTTGTTCAGCTCACTCATAAAGGTGTTGATGTCCTTGAACTGCCGGTAAACGGAGGCAAAACGCACATAGGCCACCTCATCGGCCTTTTTCAGCTTATCCATGACCATCTCGCCCACCAGCTCCGTGCTGATCTCCCGCTCCAGATTGTTCTGCAGTTCCTGTTCGATCTCGGTGGCCATGCGCTCCATGTCCGCCACAGGCACCGGCCGCTTTTCGCAGCTGCGCTGGATGCCCCGCAGCACCTTGCTGCGGTCAAAGGTCTGGCGGCTGCCGTCCTTCTTGATGACCACCATGGGCAGGCTCTCCACCGTTTCATAGGTGGTAAAGCGGCGCTCGCACCGCAGGCACTCCCGGCGGCGGCGGATGCTGCCCTCGTCGGCCGGTCGGGAATCCACCACCTTGCTCTCCTGATATCCGCAATAGGGACACTTCATTGCCATTCTCCTTTTTGCACCGCACCCACCGGGTCGGGTGGAACAGGTTATTGTCTAGTAACTTATTGTACCACACTCCGTCAAGAGGTGGTAGTGCTTTTCATCCCCGGCGCAGCATTTTCCGCGCGGCAGTCCGTCCCGTTTTGTATGGTATGCCGTTCGACAGCCGTCATGCATCTGATTTCCCTGTGCATATTCCATGAAATCCATGCCCAAAAAACAGCAAAATGCCGGGCAAAAATTCTTCCATGCTCCATTGACAACTCCCCCTTTTTCCGATACCATATTTATATCAAAAAGGAAAGACAGGGAAAACTGTATGAAAAAAAGAATTCTCAGCCTGGTTTTAGCGGTAGTCCTGGCTTTGTGCCTGCTGCCCGCCACCGCTTACGCCGCAACCACCGCCTCCGGCGCCTGTGGTAAAAATCTCACCTGGTCCCTCAGCAGCACCGGCACCCTGACCATCAGCGGCAAGGGCGCTATGGCAGAATACGATAGCGGCAAGATGCCCTGGGCCGCCTACAAAAATCAGATCAAGTCCGTGGTCCTGGCAAAGGGCATAACCTCCATTGCCTACCTCTCCTTCAGCAGGTACACCAAGCTCACCAGCGTTCAGATCCCGGACAGCGTAACGGACATCGGCGCCTCCGCTTTTGACAACTGCACCGCCCTGTCTGATATGACCCTCCCCAAGAATCTGAAAACCCTGGGCTGGTTGGCTTTTGCCGGCTGCAGCAGCCTCAAGACCCTGACCATGCCGGCCAGCCTGACCGAGGGCGGCGGCTCCGCCTTTTCCAAATGCACCGGCCTGAAAGAGGTATATTTTGAAAAAGGCTCCAAGGCCGTGAAATCTATGCAGTTCTTAGGCTGCACCAGCCTGGAAAAGGTCGTCCTTCCCGCAGGTCTGGAGCGCATCGACACGGAAGCTTTCACCGGCTGCACCAGTCTCAAGTCCCTCAGCATCCCCGCCAGCGTGGCGGAAATCGGGATGTATCCCGCCAGCGCCTGCACCAGCCTGCAGGAGATCACAGTGGCCTCCGGAAACAGATACTACACCTCCCAAAAAGGGGCCCTGTATACCAAGGATATGAAAAAGCTGATCCAGTATCCCGGCGGCAGGACAGGCGGCGTAGTCATCCCCCAGGGAGTAGAGACGCTGGGTCTGAATTCCATAAGCTGTCCCGGCATGACCTCCATCCTGCTCCCGGCCAGCCTGAAGCTCATCGCATCCGGCGCGTTTAATGGCTGCGATCATCTGACGGACGTGTATTACGCAGGCACGAAAGCGCAGTGGACCCTCGTGGATAAAAATGCCAGTATGAACGAGGCCCTCAACCAGGCCAAAATCCACTACAATTATAAGAATGCCCTGCCCCCTGTCACCGCCAAGGCGGAATACATCGCCTCCACCGGCAAGCCCTACCTCAAGTGGACGCCCGTAGAAGGGGCAGTCAAATATGAGGTATACCGCAGCGGCACCAAAAACGGCACCTATACCCTCCTCGGCACCACCGCAAATCTTAAATACACCGACAGCAAGGCCAACGCCGGCTATATCTATTATTACAAGGTCAAGGCGGTGAATGCCGTTGGCGCCAAGAGCGTCTACAGCGCTGCCGTGGCAGGCACCTGCCACTGCGCGAGACCCGTGGTGACGCCGGACTACCTGGTCTCTACCGGCAAGCCCTATATCAAGTGGACCGCCGTCGCCGGGGCCAGCAAGTATGAGGTGTACCGCAGCGGCACTAAAAACGGCACCTATACCCTCCTCGGCACCACCGCAAATCTTAATTACACCGACAACAAGGCCAACGCCGGCTACACCTATTACTATAAGGTAAAAGCCGTCAGCAAGGTAAAAAGCACAGCCAACTCCTATTACAGCACCGTCGTAGCCGCCACCTGCCACTGCGCCAAGCCTGTGGTAAAGATCGCCACTACCTCCGCCGGGAATCCCAGGCTGACCTGGAACGCCGTCACCGGCGCCAGCCAGTACGAGATCTACCGGGCCACCTCGCAGAGCGGCACGTACACCAAGATGTTCACCACCACAAAAACCAGCTACACCAACACCTCCGCCAAGGCCGGCACCACCTATTATTACAAGGTGAAGGCCATCAGCAAGGTAAAGAGCGTTGCCAACTCCGCCTTCAGCACCGTTGTGAGCATCAAGGCCAGGTAAATTTCACGGAAATACACAAAAACGGAGAGGAAATTTCCTCTCCGTTTTTCATGGCCTACTCCCGCCCGGTATGTAAATGCTCCTCATACCAGGCGCTCATGAGGCAATCCGAAGGACACCGCGATAGCCGCATCCACCTGCTGCATGATGTCGTCCTCCACCCGTCCCATTTTCTCCCGCAGGCGTTTTTTATCCAAGGTGCGGATCTGCTCCAGCAGGATGATGGAGTCCCGGGGCAGGCCGCTGCTCTGGCCGGGCAGCTCAATGTGCGTGGGCAGCTTGGCCTTACCGGTGCGGGAGGTAATAGCCGCCGCGATGACGGTGGGGCTGTGGCGGTTGCCGGTGTCGTTCTGCACGATCAGCACCGGCCGCACGCCGCCCTGCTCGCTGCCCACCACCGGGCTGAGGTCGGCATAATAGATTTCGCCCCGTCTGACAGTTGATTCCACAAGGTTCACACTCCGCCGGAAAAAAGTACCCATGTATCTGGGTCACTTTCATTGTCCCACGCAGCCGCGAAAAATATACGCTCCACGGAAAAAACCGTGCCGTGTCCGTCCCATACCAATCTATGCCCGCCGGAGTCCTATGGTGCCATCAAAAGCGCAGCAGCAGCTCCCGCTCTGTCTCTTTTCCGTTTTCAATGTATACCCGGGGCACCCGCTTGCTCACGGCGCAGGTCAGCTCATAGGGGATGGTCCCCGCCAGCTCCGCCAGCTTCTCCACGGGATTGTGGGGCCCAAAGATCTCCACCTCGTCCCCCACATTCACCTGGGGCAGGTCTGTCAGGTCAATCATACACATGTCCATGCAGATGCGCCCCCGCTGGGGTGCAGGGCCATAAGCGGTCATCAGGCTGCAGCGGTTGGACAGGCAGCGGAAGAATCCATCGGCGTATCCATAGGGCACCACGCCCATACGGGTGGTGTGCTCCGTCTTAAATATGCGTCCATAGCTGACAGAGGTCCCCGGCTCATAGACCTTAATGGTGCCGATATTGGTCATCAGACGCATCACCGGGCGCAGGCCCAGCTTCTGCGCCCCGTCGCCGTAGCCGTACAGCAGCAGACCCGGGCGCACCATGTCCAGCATCATCTCCGGCCAGTAGGCCACGGCCCCGGTATTGGCGCAGTGGCGCAGGGCAAACTTCCGTCCCAGCTTCTCCTCCGCCTTTTCGATAACGGATGCGAACAGGTCAAACTGCTGTTTTGTGTAGGCCCTGCTCTCCTCATTCTCCGGCTCATCGGACACGGCGAAATGGGTGAAAATGCCCTCTGCCTCCAGGCCCGGCAGGCAGCAGGCCTCGCAGATACCCTCCACGCCGCTTTTAAAGTGGTCGCCGCTGACCAGGTAGCCCAGGCGGGACATGCCTGTGTCCACCTTGATATGTACTTTCAGTGTGCCGCCGCAGCGCTGGGCCTCCCGGCTGTATTCCAGAGCCTTAGCCTTGCAGGTGACAGCCTGGGTGATGCGGTTTTTTATCAGGTTTTCCACCTGCTCCTTGGGGGTGTGACCCAAGATCAGGATGGGCATGGTGATGCCGCCCAGGCGCAGCTCCATAGCTTCGTCTATGCTGCTCACCGCCAGATAATCCGCGCCATTCTCCTGCAGCACCCGAGACACCTGAATGGCGCCGTGGCCATAGGCATCTGCCTTCACCACGCCCAGGAACTTCACGCCCCGTCCAATGTGCCGGCGCAGCTTTTCGTAGTTTTTCTTCAGGGCGTCCAGGTCAATAACCGCCCAGGTCCTCTTCAGTGTAGATTCCATAAACTTCATAACGTCCGCCTCTTTCTCTTTTTTATCCAGTGAAAACTTCCGTCATAATGGCTCATATTTCCAGATTCTCATTCCGCAGCCTGTCGGGGTCATGCCCCGCCAGGTGCCTTGAAAGGTTTTAATCTTCCCCCGTCTCCACCTCACAGGTAAACTGCATAAATGTCACGGTCAGCAGCACCTTTCCATTCCGGCTCAGCTCGGATGCATAGGGTGCAAAGGTCTCCGGCTGCACCCATAGGGTGCAGGTGAATTCCTCTCCATCTCTGCCGGATGCCTCGGTGGTCAGAAATATGTACTCCTGGCCGCCGATACGGTCGCTTCCCTCCCGGGTCACGAACCCCTCCCCTGCCGCGTACAGCAGCATGGGCAAGCAGTTGGCCGCCGACAGGTCTCCGCCGTCGCCGGCCGGCCACACGCTGCCGTCATACAGCAGATGCATATCCTCCTGCGACACCGTGGCGCTGAGTCCCTGCAGGAGCTCCGGCTCCACGATGGTGGTGGTTGCGCCCTTCTCCCGGTCATAGGCCGCCGTCACGGAAAACGTCCTGTCATCCGATGAAAGATGCACCACCACCTGCGCCTCCATCTGCGCCGTCCGGATGCTTTTGTAGTAGGCCTGCACCGCCTCCCGCCTGGAAGGCGCGCACCCTGTCAGCAGCAGGCACAGGGGAAGCATCAGCAGTAAATATTTTTTCACGGTATCACCCTCCCAATATTGATTGAAAGGCTCTCCGTATCCCCATTTTATATATTTTTCAGCGCATATGGGATCTGCTCCAGCAGGTCTGTGGGGGTCATGCTCCGCTCACCCTTGTCGGCTGCAGCAAGATCCCCTGCCCGGCCGTGGAGCCACACCGCCGCGCAGCAGGCGTCAAAGGTCTCGCAGCCCTGGCCCAGCAAAGACAGCAACATCCCTGCCAGCACATCGCCGCTGCCGCCCTTGGCCATGCCGCAGTTGCCAGTGTTGTTCACGGCCAGCCGTCCCTCCGGGTCCGCTATCAGGGTGCGGTGTCCCTTTAAAATCAAGTATACGCCATATTTCTGAGAAAATGCCGCCGCAGCCGCTTCCCGTCCCCGGGAGAGGTCGCCTCCCAGCCGAAGAAATTCCCCCTCGTGTGGCGTGAGCACCGTCACCGCCAGTCGCTTTTGCAGCAGCTCCGCATTTTCACTGATGGCGTTGAGCCCATCGGCATCCAGCACCAGAGGCTTTTCCATATTCAATAGGTCCTGTACTAAGGTGTCCGTCTGCCAATCCCGGCCCAGACCGCAGCCCAGCAGCACCGCGTCGCAGCCTGCCGCCCGCCGGCGGATAGGCTCCTCTGCTAAAAGGGAAAGCTTACCGTCTGCGGTTTCCGGCAAAGGAAAGGGCATCGCCTCGTCGCTTTTCACCGCCGCCACGGGCCAAACGCTCTGGGGCACACCCAGAAACACCAGCCCCGCCCCGGTACGCACCGCCGCCCGGCTGGCAAAAATAGGTGCGCCGGTATAGCCCACACTGCCGCAGATGCACAAGACCTTACCGAAATCGCCCTTGTGTCCCTCCGGATCCCGTTGGGGCAGACACTGGCGCACAAAAGCCGCCGTAATGGTCTCCATGATCTGCGCCTCCTTGTTCTATAGGATTTATCGCATGTATACAGGTATTTTTTAAATACATTATAGCATTATAACACGTTTAACCCCATCCGGCGAGATTTTTTCGTCCATCTGTAAAATTTTTTCTGCAAAAAGAGAGGGGCCTTATTACAAGGCCCCTCTCTTTCTATTTTGCTCATCGGTCGGTACGATTAATTTTACTCCCGGATATACCCCTCAAAGCCGGCAGCCTTGAGCTTGGCCAGCATCCTCTCCGCGTTGGCGCGGACGGCAAATGCACCCACCTGCACCCGGTAGAGCTTGTCGGTGGCGGCGGGCTTGGGCTGCTCCTTCTCCTTATAGGTCACGCCGAAGTAGTCGCAGATACCCCGGGCAATAGCCTCGCCGATGTCAACCGTATGCTCCACGATCCACTTAGCGGTGGTGGCGTTGTCGTGGAACTCGCACTCGATATAGGTCGTAGGGGCGCTGGGCACCCGCACCTCGTACAGGGAGGCATCCACCCGGATATTCTCGCTGGTGCCGGGGGTCACCGGGGCCAGCCGATTAAAAATGGCCTTGCAGGCCTTCATGCCCTCGCCGCCGCTGTTAAAGCAGAACATGCGGGTGCCGGTGACCGTGCCGTTAAAGGCGTTGGTGTGGATGGGCACATGGAGGTCAGCGCCGAAGGCGTTGGATTCCTTGCACTTATCCTGCATGGAGGGCATATGCCCCACCTTCACGGTCACGCCGCTGCGCTCCAGGGCGGCGCGGCAGGCATCGGCAATTTTGCCGCACTGGACGGCCTCGGTGGTGTTGCCGTAGGCATAGCGGTTGTCGGTCTGATTGCTGGGAGACAGATATACTTTAGCCATTTTCGTTTCCCTCCTTGTTGTAAGTGGCCGTGGAGATGCACAGCACCGCGCCGAAAAAGGTGTCCACGGCGGTGATGGTGGTGACGATCTCCTCCGAGTAGGGCCAGGCCCACACGGCGGACAGGGCCGCGTACAGCGTGGCGATGGCCGGCAGGACGATGATGACCACCCACTTGAGAATGTCATACAGCTTGTCAGGGATTTTCATGGTTTGCTCCTTTCTGTGCCCGATTCGGGCACAATCCATTATACTTCTGTGCTGCTTGTATGTGCCTTTTGGTTCAGGTGCTTATCCAGCTTGCTCAGGGCGTCCTTGCAGGGGCCGTTGCAGCCGGATTCGATCAGGCCCTGCAGGGCGCCCCGCAGGCCGTAACAGATGATGGTCTGCTCCTCCTGCATAGCCTTGATGGCCGCGGATTGGCGCTTATCCCGCTGCACGATCCGCACCACGTGGGCCACCGCACCGCCCAGGACGCCCAAGCCCCCTACCACGGACGCCGCCGTGATGATGGTGCTTGCGTCAATGTACATCTTTTTCATCTCCTTTCCCTTTTTCGCGGCAGTCCAGTCGTTTTTTTACCGGATCCCCTGCCTTTCCCAAGCCCGGGCGGCATTGTTTCCACTCTGTTGCACGGGCTTGGGCAATTGAGCGGCTCTCTTTTTCGTTTTTCTCCATTCGCCCTTGCCATTTTCCGTCAAGACAGTTATAATCCTATGCAAAGAAAAGTTTTTTGTGGAGGAGCGGACCATGCCGAAACAAAAGCGGGACCCAAACGCCATTTACATATCCGAGCGGCTGCAGGAAAGTCTGCGGCCCATCTCTCACTGCGCCCTGACCACTGTGGTGGCACCTATGGGCTACGGAAAAACCACAGCCATCAACTGGTACCTATCGGAGCGGGCCGAATCAGAGCCCCTGCAGGTCATCCGCATCAGCGTGTATTCCGACAATCTCGCCATTTTTTGGAGAAGCGTACAGGACGCCTTTGACCACGCAGGTTTCCCCTTTTTGCGGGCATATCCCTGCCCCGCTGATGACGCCGCCGGCAGCCTTTTGGCGGATGATCTCTGCCACGTTCTGTCCGGTGACGTGCCTCTTTACCTCTTTATCGACGATTTTCACCTGCTGACCGATGGCCGCATTGCCGTCTTTCTGTGCATGCTTGCCAACCGTCTGCCGGATAACATCCATATGATCGTAGCCAGCCGTGACCGCTTTCTCCCCGGTGAGGAAGCCCTGCGGCTGGGCCGGAAGCTCTGCCGGATCGGTGTAGAGCAGCTGCGGCTGAACCACACAGAGCTGGCCGTTTATGCCCGCCGCTGCGGCACAGCGCTCACCGACCGGCAGGTGGAGGCCCTCCTCTATTCCAGCGAGGGGTGGTTCTCCGCCGTGTACCTGCAGCTGCGGGCCCTGGCAGAAAGCGGTACCCTGCCGGACCACACCTCGGACATCTACTCCATGTTTACCGCCGCCATGATCGCCCCCCTTCCGCCGAAGCAGCGGGAGTTTTTGGCAGTGATGGGCCTGGCCGACGAGTTTACCGCCGAAATGGCCCGGTTTATCACCAAAAATGAGGACACCGACTCCCTCCTCCTGGCCCTGACGGAGCAAAACGCCTTTGTCAAGCGCCTGCCGGACGGCGTTACCTTCCGGTTTCACCACATGATGAAGGAGTGCGCCCAGCGGGAATTCCGGGCTATGGCCCCTGCCAAGCAGACCACCTATCTGGATCGCTGCGGCGCATGGTACGATGCCCATGGCCAGTATCTCCACGCTATGTCCGCCTACAAGGAAAGTGGGAATCAGGACGCCCTGCTGCGCACCGTGGAGCACGATGCGGGCATCCTCCTGGCAGCCCTGGACCCGGCAGACGTGACGGCATTTTTGGATGAATGTCCCGCCGGTGTGTTAAAAGCCCATCCTCTGGCCCTGCTGGTGCTGATGCGCCGCCTATTCACCTGGCGGCAAATTCCCCGGATGATGGCAATGAAAACGCTGCTGCTGGAGTCCATAGCGGAGCATCCGACCCTCTCGGCCCGGGAGCGGGGCGACCTGCTGGGGGAATGTGACCTCATTGAGAGCTTTCTCTGCTACAACGACATCAGCGCCATGAGCCGCCTGCACCGCAGCGCCAGCGCACAGATGTCCCGCCCGGCTATCACTATCCGCAGTGGGGGCGGGTGGACCTTTGGGTCGCCGTCGGTGCTGATGATGTTCCACCGCCGGCCGGGAGACCTGGACAAGGAGCTGGCAGAGATGGACGAGTGCATGCCCCACTATTACAAGGTCACCGGCGGCCACGGCCAGGGAGCGGAGACCATCATGCGGGCGGAGGCGGCGTTTTTGCAGGGCCGCTTCGTAGATGCGCAGATCGAGCTGGAGCATGCCTACGCTCAGATCGCCAACAACGGCCAGGTAAGCATGGCGCTGTGCTGTGACTTTTTGGCGTGGCGGCTGGCGGCGCAGACCGACTTTTCCCCTCGCTTTGACTTTTCTCAGCGTCGGAGTGCGCTGCTGCAGCAGCATAACACGGAGTGGCTGCACATGCTGGATGCCGCCTGTGCCTACTACTATGCGCTGCTGGGCATGCCCGGTAAGACGCCGCCGATATTCCGGGAACACAGGCTCTCCTCCATCAACTTTCTGGCCCCGGGCAAACCCATGATGGAGCTGATCGAAAACCAGGTCTGCCTGGCCCAGGGCTCCTATGCCCAGGTCATTGGCCGCAGCGAAGGGCAGCTGGCCGCCTGCCGGAGGCAGCACTACGCCCTGGTTGCTCTGCACATCCGCCTCCAGGCGGCGTCTGCCTACGAGATGCTGGGCAAGCACAAGGAGGCACGGGCGCTGCTGGGACAGGCCCTTGCAGACGCTGCCAAAGACGGCCTTGTGATGCCCTTTGTGGAAAACTACCGCTATCTTAGGCCCCTGCTGGCGGAGGCAGTACACTCTGACCTCATCCACCGGATCACGACTCTGGGCGCAGCCGCGGAGGACAGGCACAGCCGCAGCAGCTGCCCGGCTCTCCCGGGCCTTACGCCCCGGGAGCAGGAGATCGCGGCCCTGGCCGCCCTGCGTCTGAGCAATCGGGAGATCGCGGAAAAGCTGCACCTGTCCGAGGGCAGCGTGAAGCAGTACATCAGCCAGATCTACTCCAAGCTGGCTATTACCGGGGACACCCGCCTCAAGCGCCAGCGGCTGGCAGAGCTGATAAATACCTAACCGATGGTTAGTAGAAATGCAAAACGATCCACTGTACTATAAATACAGTGGATCGCTGAGGCTGTCGAAAAACCCTCCGGGTTTTTCCGACAAAGGACTTGCAGGCTGCTGCGCGCATAATTTGTGTGCCGTTGGCGCACAAATTCCACACTGGCAGCCTGAGCGGTATTTTCTCTCACGCACATGTCGCGAGAGAAAATGATCTCAATTTTTCGCGTCTGCGGACGCGAACTCTGCGAGGCTTTTTTGACAAACTAAAAATCCGGCACCCAAACGAGTGCCGGATCCATTAATTGAGCAGGGATTTATTCCTCGTCCTCAGCCTCGTCCTCGTGGTCGCCCAGCAGGGCGCGGATGGACAGGGAGATTTTCTGCTTCTCCTCATCGATAGCGGTGATCTTAGCATCCACCATCTGGCCCTCGGACAGCACATCACCGGGCTTCTCGATGCGGCGGTCAGCGATCTGGGAAATATGGATCAGGCCATCCACACCGGGAACGACCTCAGCAAAAGCGCCGAAGGTCATCAGCTTCACGATGCGCACGTTGGCCACATCGCCCACATGATAGGTCTCCATAAACTTATCCCAGGGATTGCAGGAGCGATCCTTCACACCCAGGGAGATCTTGTGCTTCTCGGGATCGAAGGAAATGACATACACATCCAGGGTATCGCCCACAGAAACCACCTCAGCGGGATTCTTAATGCGGGACCAGGACAGCTCAGAGATATGTACCATACCATCCACGCCGCCAATATCCACAAATACGCCGTAGCTGGTCATGGATTTCACGGTGCCGGTATAGTGCTTACCCACCTCGATGCTCTCCCAAATGGCAGCCTGGGCAGCCTGACGGGCCTCAAACTGCACCGCACGGATGGAACCCACCACGCGGCGGCGGGCACGGTTGACCTCGGTGATACGCAGAGAAACGGTCTGCCCGATCATCTCACTGAGATCAGCGCCACGGGGCTGGCCGCTCTGGGAAGCGGGCACGAACACGCGCACGCCCTTGACATTGACGACAATGCCGCCCTTGTTCTCCTCGGTGACCTTACCCTCCAGGGTGGTCTTCTCCTCACGGGCCTTCTCGATATCCTCCCAAACCTTCACAGCGTCCAGACGCTTCTTTGAGAGCATAGCGTAGCCCTCCACGTCGTTAACGCGGATGATGTAGGTCTCGATCTCATCGCCGACCTTCACCACATCCTCGGGCTTGACGTTAGGATCAGCGCTCAGCTCATCCACGGCGATATAGCCAGCCTGCTTGCAGCCCAGGTCAACCTGGACCTCGGTGGGGCCGACTGCCGTCACAATACCGGTTACCTTCTCTCCTGTATTTAAAGTTTTAAAAGATTTTTCCAGCAGTTCCTCGAAGCTCTCCTCGGTGGATTCCATGTTCTTGATTTCTTCGCTCATCGTTGTATATACCTCCTTAATGATGCCCGCAGGCGTAGATGCACCGGCCGTTAGACCTGCCACAAGACATCCTTCAAAAAGGTCTGACGAGAGCTCACCGGCCCGTTCAATCTGAACAACCCGTCCGCATTTCTCCCTGCAAATCTCCGCTAAATGCTTGGTATTGGCACTTTTCCGGTCTCCAACAACGACCATAACGTCTACTTTGGCCGCCAGATCGGCCGCCTCCGCTTGACGCCTATGCGTAGCATTACATATTGTATCAAAGATTTTTGCATTTGTACACTGTTTTTTTAAAATTTCTTTAGAACTTTCCCAAATTGTTCGTACGCAGGTAGTTTGTGCCGCCGCCGTTAGGGGTAAAGCCCGGCGGCTTTCGTCCTCCGCCAGCCATTTTTCCAGCTCTGCCGGTCCCGGCAGGATTACCGACCGATCCGACCAGCTGGCCACACCCATGACCTCCGGGTGATGGGGCTCGCCGATGATAAGGGGCGTCCTCCCCTCCTCCTGGGCCTGGGCCACAAGCTGCTGGATGCGCAGCACATTGGGGCAGGTAGCGTTGACGCACCGGGCGCCCAGCTCCTCCAGCTTTTCAAAAACCTCTTTTTTCTCCCCGTGGGAGCGGATGGCCACCGTTTCGCCGGGCAGGACCTCCTGCCAGGATTCCGCCTTGCGCATCCCCAGTGCCTCCAGCTCCGCCACCACGTTGGCATTGTGGATAATGCTGCCCAGCATCACGCAGGGCTCTCCCCGGTGCGCTGTGTCCCGAGCCATGTCCACCGCCCGCTTTACGCCGTAGCAGAATCCGGCGCTCTGCGCCACCATTACGTCCATGTCTCTCCCCCTAATTCATACGCCCGGCGTATCACCTCGTCGGCGTTGGCCTGGTATTCCTCAACAGTTCCCTTTCGCCCTGTGTATTCCGGTGTAAAGGGCTTGCCGAAAATAATAGGCACCTTGGCAAACAGCCGCTTTTTCGTCCCGATATAAATGGGCATCAGCTTGGCTCCGGCCCGGATGGCCATCATGGCTACGCCGCCCTTGGGCCGTGCCCCACGGTTCTTTTTGCGCACCCGGGTCCCTTCAGGAAACACCATCAGCATAAACCCATCCTTCAGGGCCTGGATGGACCTTTTTACCGCGCCGATGTCAGAGTGGCCCCGGTCCACGGGGAATACACCCATTTTCCGCAGGAACGTGCGCAGAATGGGGATCTTAAACAGCTGGTTCTTCCCCATGATCTGCAGGTTTGCCTCCCGTCCCAGGGCGCAAATAAGCAAAATAGGATCCCAGTTGCTGCTGTGATTGGGGCACAGCAGCACAGGCCCTTCCTTGGGCACGTTCTCCAGCCCCTCCACCCGGATAGGGTGCAGGAAGGTGGCAATAGGCTTCACAATATCATATACGGTGGCAAAATACTTGCTGCTCATTATCTGACCCGCTTTCTGATCTCCTGTAAAATGGCGTCCATGCTCTGTTGAAAATCCATATGGGTTGTGTCTACTGTCACGGCGTCTGCGGCCGCCTGCAGCGGTGCTGCCGCCCGGTGGCTGTCCGCCCAATCCCGTGCCTTCATTTCCTCCAGCACCTGCTCATAGGGCTTTGGCGTCCCCCGCCGCTCCAGCTCCATAGTCCGGCGGCGGGCCCGCACCTCCACGTCGGCGCTGAGGAATATCTTCACCTGGGCCTGAGGCAGCACCACGGTGCCGATATCCCGGCCATCCATAATAACGCTGCTGCGCCGGGCCATATCCCGCTGCATTTCCAGTAAAAAAGTACGCACCGCCGGGATAGCGGATACAGCGGAGGCATACATGGAGATCTCCGGCAGCCGGATCTGCTCCGTTACATCCTCTCCATTGAGGAGCATATGCTGCAATCCATCATCGCTGTAGCGCATGTCCACCCGGATCTGCGGCAGCACGGCCACCACCGCCGCGGCGTCTTTGGGATCCATGCCGTTTTTGTAAATATAGTAACCAATGCTGCGGTAAATGGCGCCGGTGTCCACATATACAATGCCCAGCTCCTTGGCCACAGCCTTGCTCAGCGTGCTTTTGCCTGCTCCGGACGGGCCGTCCACGGCCACGGAATATACGCTCATAGTTCTCCCTCTCCTTTTATTTCTGCGGCGGCGATCCCTGCCGCCCGGCCCGTAGACCAGGCGATCTGCAGGTTGAACCCGCCCGTGTAAGCATCCACATCCAAAATCTCTCCCGCGAAGAAAAGGCCGCGGACCTTTTTGGATTCCATGCTGTTGGGGTTTACCTCTCCCACCTTAACGCCGCCGGAGGTGACGATGGCCTCCGCCACCGGCCGGGGGCCGGTAATGGATAGCTTAAAATGCTTCAGCTCCTGCAGCAGCGCCCGGCGCTGCTCCTTCTTCAGTGAGTTGGCCTTCAGCTCCGGGGAAAGCCCCAGCCGCCGGCACATCACCGGCACCATGCTGTGGGGCAGCAGCGAGGATAGCACGTTTTCCATGTTCCGGTTGCTCTGCTCCCGCAGCTCCCGCAGCAGCCGCTCCTCCAGCTTTTCCTCTGAAAGAGCCGGCTTCAGGTCGATGGACAGCCTATAGGTATGCTTGTCCCAATCCCGCAGGTGCGCACTGGCCGACAGCACCAGCGGCCCCGATACGCCGAAATGGGTGAACAGCATCTCGCCGAACTCGCTGAACACAGTTTTCCCCTTTTCATTTTGGGCGGAAAGCAGCACGTTTTTTAGCGCCAGCCCCTGCATCTGTTCGCAGCAGGGATCATCGCTCACCAGCGGCACCAGGGAGCCGTGGGGCTCCACAATGGTGTGGCCCTGCTGGGCGGCCATCCGGTAGCCGTCACCGGTAGAGCCCGTCCCGGGATAGGACACGCCCCCCGTGGCTAAAATCACCGCTGCAGCCGGGTACTCCTTCTTTTCCCCCTGTACGGCACTGATTGCGCCCTCCTCCACCAATAGAGACACCGCCCGGTCATGCTCCCAGCGGACGCCCAGCTTCTCCATCCGCTTCTTCAGTGCCCCGGATACGTCAAACGCGCAATCTGACACAGGAAACACCCGGTTTCCTCTCTCCGTTTTCAGCGGTACGCCGATCCCCTCCAAAAACGCCATAGCATCGGCGCTTGTGAAACGAACTAAAGCGCTGTAAAGGAACTTGCCATTACGGGGAATATGCGTCAACAGCTCCTCCACGGTGCAGTTGTTGGTCACGTTGCACCGGCCCTTGCCGGTGATATTCAGTTTTTTGCCAAGTCGCTCGTTTGGCTCCAGCAGACGCACGGCAGCCCCCCGCTCTGCCGCAGCAATGGCTGCCATCATGCCGGCCGCACCACCACCGATAACCACGATCTCCCTATTCATCTTCAGCATCCCCAAAAACCCCATACTGGGACCACACACGCTCCAGCTCCGAGAACGACTCAGCGGTCTCCTCACTTTTCTGCTGTCCCACCGCCATAATGAGTGCGTTCAGCAGGCTCACAGGCGCCGCCATAGAATCCACAAACGAGATCATATCGCTGCTCACCAGCAGGGAAGCGCTGGCCATCTTGTAAATAGGCGACATTTTGCTGTCCGTCACGGCAATCACATCCGCCCCTCTGTCCCTGGCGAAGCGCACGGCATTCACCGCAATTTGGGAGTACCTGGGGAAGCTGATGCCCACCAGCACATCCCCCGGACCGATGCGCAGCATCTGGTCGAATATCTCCCCTGCTGCGCTCTGCACCAGGGTCACATTCTTAAAGATAAGATGAAAATAAAAATTCAGATAGCCCGCCAGAAAAGCCGATGACCGCACACCCAGCAGATAGATGTGCTTGGCATCCACCAGCTTCTCCACTGCCAGGTCGAACTCCGTCCGGTCTATGCATTCGATGGTGCTGCGGATGGTCTCCATATCTCGCTGCATAACGCTCCCGGCGATGTCGCCGCCGTTGATCTGCTTTCCGGATGCCTCAATGCGCTGAATACTGGTGAGCTTGCCCCGGATCAGCTCCTGCAGCGCCTTCTGCATGGCCGGATAGCCGTCATACCCCAGTTGAGAGGCAAAGCGCACCACCGTGGACTCACTGACCTGGGCAATCTGGCCCAGGCGGCAGGCCGTCATAAAGGCAGCTTTGTCGTAGTTAGACAGTATGTAGTTGGCAATCCGCTTCTGTCCCTTGGAAAAATCATCCATCCCGGTGCGGATCAGATAGAGCACATTATGGCTCATAATTCATCGCTTCCCTTCAGCGTTTTGACTTCATCTTCTGTCAAGGCTCTCCACTTGCCACACGGCAAATTTCCTAATAAAATTCCGTGTTCCGCTATACGCTCCAGTCGCAGAACGGTCAACCCTGCCTGCCGGCACATGCGCCGGATCTGCCGGTTCTTTCCCTGATGGATGGTCACCTGCAGAACAGCCCTTTCCCCCTGGCCGGACAGCACCTCCACCCGTGCCGGGGCAATGGGCTCTCCCTCCAGCAGGCGCATTTGCTGCAGCAGCTCCACGCCCTTATTCCAATTCCCACGCACCGTCACCCGATACAGCTTGTCCACCTCATATTTGGGGTGAATAAGCTGCTGCATAAGCTCGCCATCATTGGTAAACAGCAGTAGTCCCTCAGAATCCATATCAAGTCGTCCCACAGGAAACACCCGCGCGCCGCAGCTCTCTATTAGCTCTGCAGCTGTCCTGCGCCCAAACTCGTCTGAAAGGGTTGTCACATAGCCTCTCGGCTTGTGCAGCATCAGATAGACCTTCTCTTTGCTGCCGGATAATGGCTTTCCGTCCACAGCGATGCAATCCGTATCCGGATCCGCCTGATCTCCGGGCCGGGCCGTATCGCCGTTCACCGTGACCCGGCCGCAGAGCATCCATTCCTCCGCCGTCCGCCTGGAGCATAACCCCGCCTGGGCAATGATCTTCTGTACACGCTGACGCACCGGTGTCACCTGCCTTTTTTATAAATATTTTTTCTCTCCGAGTGCAATCGCCGTTTCCGCGCCGATTTCCCGACCAAATCCATATGCATACAGTGCCGCATGGTCGGCCCAATCGTTGCCATCCTGCAGCGTCACAGCCACCAGCATCCGCCCTTCCCGCTCCACGCAGGATACCAGCGTCCGCCCGGCTGCCTTGGTATAGCCCGTTTTCATCCCCACGCAGCCCACCAGCTCCCGCAGCAGCCGGTTGTGGTTTTTCATGCTGCGTCCGCCGGTTTGGGCGGCAATGGTGGAGCATATGCGCATCAGCGTAGGGTTTTTAGCCCCATAAGCCGCCAACTTCGCCATGTCCCGGGCCGTGGAATAGTGTGTCTCTCCGTCCAGCCCATTGGGGTTTTCAAAGTGGCTGCTGTTCATGCCGATCCGTCCGGCCAGGTCGTTCATCCGCCGGATGCACTGCTTTTCGCCGCCGCAGGCGTCCGCCAGCGCCAGGGCCGCATCGTTGCCGGAGCATAGCAGCAGGCCGTATAGCAGGGTCTCCACCGTCACCCTTTCCCCGGGCTTTAGATACATGGAGGAGCCCTCGGCCATATGCCGCTGCATCACGGTGACCTCCTGCCGCAGCCCGCACTCCTCCAGCACCACCAGGGCCGTAAGGATTTTGGTGGTGCTGGCAATCCGCATCCGTTTGTCAGCATTCTTCTGGTAGAGGATCTGCCCCGTATCGCAATCCATGAGCACCGCCGCCGTGGCAGACAAGTCCACGGCCCACACCTGCTGCGTCAGCAGCAGCAATACCGCCAGCGCGGCGGCAATCACCTGCGCAAATTTCACTCCCCATCACCTTTTTTACAGTTGATGGTAACAGTATACGCAGTTAGAATTCGGTAGTTTCCTTCTTTTTATCCAGGAAGCTCTCCACCCGGTCCATGACCTGGGGCACCATTTCGATGATGCGGTCCGCTGTTCCCATAGCAGGGATCGCCACCGGCATCACCCGTGTCACGCCATCCTTCACCACAAGAATCGCCACCGGATCCACCTTCACGGCGGAGGCGGTGCCGCCGGCAAAGTTCTTGCCGTCCACCTGCTTGCCGAAGTCGCTGCCGCCGCAGGTAAAGCCAAAGCTCAGCCGGGATACCGGCACCAATGTTACACCGTCCGGCGTGGTAATGGGCTGGCCGATGACTGTGTCACTGCTGACCATTTCCCGCACCTTGCTCATGGATGTCTCCATCATTTCGCTGAGGCTGGTCTTTTCCTTGTTTTCCATATTGTTCATCCTTTCCAGATTGCGTTTTTGTATCGTTTTCCGCCTTAGGCGGCTGTTTGCGAAGTCGTAGGAGCCAGTGAATGAGCGGCACGCCGCAGGCAAAGCCGATGACCGTCAGATCCCATATTAAAAAGGACACGCCCACTTCTCCCGAAATCCTCGTCTCCCCTCCCTGCAGCTCCGGCTCCAGGTGGATATGCGGGTCCGGCATATGCACCAGCTCCTGCAGCATCGGCATCGCCGTATACATGGCCGCACTGAGCCGGCCGTAGAGCAGCGCCGTGTCCGCCGGGTCGTCCCCCCCTATGACCGCCGAGATATCCATGGGCGCAACACGAACTCGGTGAAAGGTCATCCGCAATCCCTTTTTCAGAATCCGCCATAGCTCCGGCAGGCTATCCAGCACCGCCCGGGCCGTGATCTTCGGCATCTCCTTTTTGGGTTTTTCTTTTTTCTTCTTGGTTGCTTTATCTTTTTTCGGCTTTTTCTTTGCCGTTTCCTTCTTTGGCACCACCTGCATGCGTATGGGCCCCAGCAGCAGCATTACTCTGAACTCCTCGCCGAAGGCAAAGCGCACGCCCACACGGCTCAGCTGCACAACCAAAAAGATTGCCAGCAGTATTCCCACTATCCACAGTGCCGTCAAGCCGTGTCCGCCTCCTCTCAGATGCTTCTGTCAGGTGTTCATGTCCTCGCTGATGGTCCCGTCGTTTTCCAGCCGCAGCTGCCCATCGTTCTCCAGCCCCGGCATTTCCGGCAGATCCTCTAGAGTGTTCAGATGGAATGCCCGGAGGAATTCCTTGGTAGTGCGGTACAGCCTGGGCCGTCCCGGCACCTGTAATGTACCACACTCCTCGATCATATGCCGATCCAGCAGCAGCCCCACAGTATACGAGCTGTCCACGCCCCGAATCTGATCGATATAGGCCCGGGTAGTGGGCTGGTAGTAGGCAATGATGGCCAGCACCTCCAGCGCCGGCTGGGAAAGCTTGGCCGGCTTGCGTATCTCAAAGGCTTTGCGGATATATTCCGCATATTCCGGTGCTGAGCACAGCTGCCAGGTGTCCGCCATACGCACCAGGCGTATGCCCCGCCGCTCAAAGCTGTAGTAGTCTCCCAGCTTCTGCAGCACCAGCTCCGCCGTGGGCCTGTCCAGATCCAGGGCCAGGCAGATGCGGTCGATATGCACCGGCTCGCCGGAGGCAAAAAGGATGCCCTCCAGGGCCGCCTCGATCTCTTTCATTTCCAGTATTTCCATATTCTCTCCGATTACACCTCGTTTTCCTTACCGCAGGACACCATGAAATCCTCCGGCCCGCCGGCCAGACGCAGCACATGCTTTTTACACAGCTCCAGCACCGCCATAAAGGTAGCCACCAGCTCACTGCGGCTGCGGCTGCCCTTGAACAGGAGCAGAAACCGAGTAATGCCCGCCAGCTTTACACGCTGCACGATCTCTTCCGCTTTCTCCTCCACAGAGTACGGCTCCCGCTTCACGATGTCCTCAAACACCGTCAGCTGCGGATTCAGCGCCATATCCCGCCGGTCCAGCAGCTCCTGCATGGCGATGGCCAGCTCTCCCGGCTCGTGGTCGTATTCAAACACCTTGCCCCGCTTCACGGGCTCCGGATTTTTGGTGAAGATGTTGCGCCCGAATTCGCTCATAGGGCCCAGCTTTTCCGTCAGCTTGCGGATCTTTTGGTAGCATTCGCCCCGCTGCCGATCCTGCAGGGACTGAATGAGGGCGTCCATCTCGCTCTGGGCCTCCTCGTCCTCAATGGATAGGAGCATCCTCGTCTTAATGTACATAAGGTGGGAAGCCATGGTTACAAATTCGCTGGCCACCTCCAGATCCATCTGCTGCCGCTTTTCCAGATATTCCAAATATTGATCCAGAATCAGTGCAATAGGGATGTCCTGGATCTCAATTTTATTTTTACTCAGCAGGAACAGGATCAGATCCAGCGGCCCCTCGAAATCCTCCATTGACTCCGCCGCCCTGGTCTGCACCACCTTTTCCAATTTAAAAATGGGATTATCCAAAATGCTATCTCCCCTATAGGCCGACCATGCGGCAGAATAAATCAAATACCCACTGGATCGTCTTAGAAAGGGCGTTGCTGCCCACATCGAAGAAAACCAGCGCAAAAAGCAGCAGCATGCCGTACCGTTCATTGCGCATAAGCCAATCATAGGCCCGGTCCGGCAGCACCGCAAACAGCACCTTCGACCCGTCCAGCGGCGGGATAGGCACCAGGTTAAAAAGGCCCAGGCCGATGGACAGCACCGCCACCATCAGCAGAAAATCCAAAATTCTTTGGTTCGTCTCCGAATAGGCCGCCACGTCGCATAATATCCTGGCAGCAAGCAGCGTGAGCAGCGCCACCAGAAAATTGCTCACGGGCCCCGCCAGCGCCGTAAGGGCCATTCCCTGCTTGGGTTTTTTGAAGTAGTTTGGATTCACCGGCACAGGCTTAGCCCAGCCGAAGCCCGCCGCAAACATCATCAGCAATCCGAACCAATCAATATGCCGCAGGGGGTTCAGGCTCAGCCTATGGGCCCGCCGTGCCGTGGGGTCGCCCAAGGCATAGGCCGCCAGACCGTGGCAGGTCTCATGCACCGTCAGGCACAGCAGAACCGCTGCCAAGCGCAGTACCATATCAAGCATTGACCCAAAGTCCAGCGCCGCCCATAAGTTGCTCAAATAGTGCAAGTCGATACTCCCCCATCTTCACTCTTTTATAACATATGGATTATACCAAAAAAACAAGGTCAATTCAAGCGTAAAACAGGTTCTGAGGGGAAAGGTTACATTTTATACTTTTTAACCCATAAATGTTACTGTTTTGTAGTCGAATCATTATAGTATTGTAGCGGTGCTGTAATGAATGATCTCTTTGCGTATGCTATACTAAGTACATAAAATAAGAACAGGAGGAATGTAACATGAAACAGATGAAAACCATTCGCAGCCTGATCGTACTGCTGACAGCTATTTGCTTCGGTTTGGCAGTTATTGCCTTCTTCCTGCCTCATGGCATCGGAACGGTATGTGCCATCGGGACCGTGGCGCTGGCAGCACTGGTGCTGATTCTGTGCCTGGTGTACGGCGCACTGTATTTTGGCCAGCGCCGCACCGCCGCCTAACAGTTTTTTTCACCTATCCGCCTTTCTATCCTTTCAAGTAAAAGCTCCGCAGGTTTATCTGTGGGTCTCCGTAAAACAGTAAAAGCCAGGCTGTGAAATACAGCCCGGCTTTTATTTATGATTGATTAGCTTTGTAAATCAGTGCATAATGGATCCAAACTCTTAATAAGCTCTTTTTCAAAAATTAACTGCCTTATATTCCAGCAAAAGTCCTGGCAGAACCTGCTGCCCGGCGACAAATCACTGAGGTCATTTTCTCTTGCAACATATGCTTGAGAAAAATATGCAAATAAGCAGTAGTGGAATTTCGGCGCAAGGCGCTAACGATAAAATTGTGTGCGCAGCAGACTATAATCTCCTTGAAAAAAGCCCTGCACCGAAAGGGTGCAGGGCTTGGTGTTCTGACAAATTACTTGTCCAGGCCGAAGCGCTTGTTGAACTTGGCCACACGGCCGCCGGTGTCCACCAGCTTTTGTCTGCCCGTAAAGAACGGGTGACACTTAGAGCAGACTTCTACGCGAATATCCTTCTTCGTAGAACCTGTCTCAATTACATTACCGCAGGCGCATTTGATAGTAGTCTGCTGATAATTGGGATGGATTCCTTCCTTCATTGCTCTGGTTCACCCCTTTCCGGTACACAAGTCCTCTGAAATCCCAAAGGCAGATTACATGATAACACATATAACCGCATAATGCAAGCATTTTTTTGTGGAAGTTTCTCTGTTTTCACTCACAGATCCAACTGAACTCCAGTGGAGAAGAAATACAGCACCCGGCGGCATACCGGCTCCTCCAGCACCCGGCTCAATGCCAGGCTGTAAGCCTCCAATTGCGGCCGATATCGCTCCGCTCGTTCTATTTCCTCACCGGGCTGCAAACGGTCCGTCTTGAAGTCTGCCACCACAAGGCCCTCTGCCGTGCGGAAGCATGCATCCGCCACACCCTGCAGCATCATCTCCTCCCCCTGGACCCGAGGATCATATATAGATGCCGGCACCAGCAGCGCAAAGCGGAACTCTCGCCAGACCTGTACAGCCCCGCGCATCTGCCGGCAGAGGTCGGATGCCAGAAATTTTGCAATCTGTGAAGCATTTATGCTTTCTCCCTGCTCCGTGGTCAGAAGCCGACGCTGCACCAGCGAATGCACATATTCCTTCACCGCATCGGGCCGGGCCGGGGTGTCAAAGGGCAGATACTGCATCACCAGGTGCATGGCGGTACCTCGCTCCGCCGGGGTGAGGCCCTGCTGCTCCTGCATAAATTTTGGCGCGGCAAATTCCGTCTGTACCGGCAGACGCTGTGCAGCTCCCTCGGCGATCTGCTGATCCAGCTCCCGCCCCTTGAGCTGGGTAGCTGTAATCTTAGTGGGGATACGGGCAGCCTCCAAATGGGTATATTCTCCCTGCAACAGCTGGGGATAAAAGGCCGGTTCCCGGGCACCCTCCCCTTCCTGCACCCGAGCGGCTGCGGGCGTGGCAGGGTTTTCGTGGAGATAAACCCGCCAGTCCGCAGCGCTCTCCCGCACAGGAGGCGCAATACCGGCCCAAGCATGGATCGCCCCGGCCTCGGTGCTGCACAAAAGCACCTGTAGTACCCAATCGCCCATGGTCTTGGCGCTGCGCACTACCTGGGGCGGCACCGGCAGCTCCGTGAGGGCTGAGAGCTTCTGCACATGGGAGCGGGCATTCTTCAGGCAATCCACTAAAATCAGTTTTTCCTTGGCGCGGGTCATAGCCACATAGAGCAGGCGCATCTCCTCGGAGAGCATTTCCTTTTCCATCTCCTGCGCCAGCGCGATCTTTGAAATGGTGGGGTAGCGCACCCGCCGGGCCGTGTCCACCCGTTCCGTGCCCAAGCCCAGCCGGGGATGCACCAGCACAGGGCTGGTCTGATCTGCGCCGTTAAACCTATGATTCAGGTCACATAGGATCACTACCGGAAACTCCAAGCCCTTGGACCGATGGATGCTCATGATCTGCACGCCCCCAGCGTTCTGCTCTGAGGCGATCTGCGGCTCCTTTTCCCGGGTCATGAGACTGCGAAGATAGTCCGTCAGCTCAAAAACCGTGATTTTCCCCTGCCCGGCCAGGTCCGATGCGTACCGGCACAGGTTCAGCAGGCGGCTGCGCCGCAGCTCGCCGTCCTCCATAGCGCCAAAGACACCCAAAAGATGTAGTCTGTCATAAATCTGCCACAGCAGCTGGTCGGCGGGCAGCTCCGCTGCAAGGTCCCGCAGCTGCTGCAGCTGCGCCAGGAAATCCTGTACCGGCTCCTCCGGGCAGGCACAGCAGGCGTCATAGAAATCTCCTTTACCGCAGCTGCGAATAGCGGCCAGCATATCCGGCGTAAAGCCCAGCAGCGGTGAGCGCAGCACGGCAATGAGGGGCACATCCTGCCGTGGATTGTCGATAATCTGCAAAAGCGAATAGACCGTGGAAATCTCCAAGGTCTCGAAAAAGCTCTCCCTTTCGCCGCCGGAATACGGAATACCGCAGCGGCTCATAGCCGCCCCGAAGTCCGCCATGCGGCTCCTGGGTGAGCGCATGAGAATCACAATATCCTCCGGCTCCACAGGCCGCAGCGCGCCATCCTCCCCCTGCACGGGATAGCCATCGTCCAGCATCCTGCGCACCATGCCCGCCACAAAGTCAGCCTCCACTCGGGTGCGGTCAAAGTCCTCGTCCTCAGTGTTCTCCACGCTGACAAGGTGCAGTTCCGTCTCCCGGTCCGGCGCGGCGGTAAATCGGGCGCCGGGATAGAGCTGCTCCTCCGGGCCGTAGTCCATCTCCCCCATCTGCCGGGAGAGAATATGGCGAAAAATGAAGTTCGTAGCTTCCAGCACCTCCGGCCGGGACCGAAAATTGCGGGTGAGCAGTATCTTGCGGGCCTGGCCTGGGGCAGCAGTATCCGCGTGGCAATAGCTCTGGTATTTCTCCAGGAATATCTCCGGCTGTGCCAGGCGGAAGCGATAGATGCTCTGCTTGACGTCGCCCACGGTAAAAAGGTTCCCCCCTTTACGGGAAATAGCGGAGAAAATGCAGTTCTGCACCTCGTTGGTGTCCTGGTATTCATCCACCATGATCTCCACATAGCTCTCTGCGATTTGCCGGGCCAGCTCCGTGGGGCTGCCGTCGGCGGTCAGGAGCAGCTCCACGGCGTAGTGCTCCTGGTCGGAGAAATCCGCTACGTTGCGGCGCACCTTCTCCTGCTGCAGGGCACGGATAAACTCCGCCGTCAGGTCCAGCAGCGCCAGCATGGCCGGAGCCATGACGTGCAGGTCCATTAAATGCTCTGCCTGGGAGGTAGAAAACGGCTCCATAACCTCCTTCAGTTCCTTGCCAAAGCGCTCTTTTAGGGCCTTCATGCGGCTTTTCACCTCCTCATTCTCCGCCCCCCGGACTGCCTTGAGGCTGGGGAAAGAAAGGTCCGTTTTCCCGGCAGCGTCCCAGCCCGTGGCCGCAGCCCGGCGCAGGCGCTCCGCCGCATCGGCCATGGCGGCAAAGGCAGGGCCGTAGGCCGCCTCCACCTTGGGGCACTCGCCCATCTCCCCCTGAGCCCGGCGCAGACGGCGGCTCCAGAACTCCGCCCACTGGCCCAGGTCGGCCAGGAGCAGCTCGCCAAAGGGAGTATCCGTCAGCGTATTGGGGACGGATTGCCAAAATTTTCGTGTCTCCTGCAGCCATTGCAGGGGATGCGCCTGACTTTGAAGCTTTTCGTACAGCTCAAGAACCAGCTCCGTAAGGCGGCTGTCATCCCGGCCCGCACCCAAGGTCTGGGCCAGGAGGGCAGCATTTTCGTCCCCCTGCTCCAGCGCCTCATAAAACCGGTCCATGACCCGATCCAGCACGCGGCTGCGCAGTGCAGCGCCCTCCTGCTCATCCAGCAGGCGGTAATCCGGGGTGAGGCTACGGCCGTTCACCGGCGGCAGCAGATGGATGTGCTCCCGGAGCAGGCTGCCGCAAAAAGCATCCACTGTCTTAATATCTGCCTGGTAAACCCGGAACAGCTGGCGGCGCAGGTGGACGTTTTCCGGCTGCTGTGCCACTCGCTGTGAAAGCTCCCGGGCGATCTTGCCCCGCAGCTCTGCGGCTGCGGCCCGGGTATAGGTGATGATGAGGAAATCGTCTACGCTGCAATGCTCCTCCTCCACCCGGCGAAACAGGCGCTCCACCAGCACCTTCGTCTTACCGGAACCGGCTGCCGCGGATACCAGCAGGCTGCCGCCGCCATCAGTAACAGCTTGGCGCTGCTCGTCGGTCAGATTAGGATCGATCATGGCGCGCCTCCTTTCCCAGTTGTTCATCGATATTCTGCCATACCTCCGCCGGAGATGCCTTTTTCAGGATGCGGCGGCGGTCCGTGCCGCTGCCGGGACGGAAATAGCAGGCGGATGCATAGGCACACCACCGGCATGCGCCGTCCTGGGGTGTGCGGTAAGCTGGGTCGGCGTCCACGTTGCCCCGGGCCAGCTCCCCGGCAATCTGCTCCAGCAGATGCTCCGTGTACCGGCCCAAACGGCCCAGCTCGTGGGCCGTGGCCACGCCGTCGGTGATGGTACCGTCCTTTTTCAGGGTAATAGGCAGATACACCGGCTTTTCCAGGGCATCGTGCTCCATGGCCCGGAGCACCTGGGCATCCTCCAGCACCAGGCCGCTGCGGCGCAGTTCCTTCTGAATGTCGGATTCGATCTTAGCCGGAGACGCATCCCGCTTTTCCGAGACGATCACGTCCCGGGCGGGCAGATACAGCACCCCTGCCGGCACCACCGGCATCCCGAAGTGCTTCTCCCCCTCCCGCTCCAGCGCAAACAGGTACAGCAGCATTTGAATACCCAGACCGTACTGCACATCGGACAGGCTGAAGGACTTCCGCCCGGTCTTATAGTCCACCACCCGCAAATAGAGTTTGCCGTCCTTGACCCAGCCGTCCACCCGGTCCACCTTGCCCACCAGGCGCAGGGAGATGTCCTCCCGTTCCACGGACACGGCAGGCAGGTCCGCCTCCCGGCCGCCAAAGCTCAGCTCAAACTCCATAAGCTTGAAATCCGAGCGACGCATCTCGTCGGCCACGTTGTTCACAATGGCGCAGGCCGTCCTCTGCAGTCGCTCAAACAGGTAGCGGAAGCGTGCGCTTTTCTCGCTGTAGCGGTCAATCCTTGTGTCGGCATATTCCCGGATGTACCGCTGCACCAGGGCGTCCAGCTCCGGCTGGGTGACGCTGTCGAATCCGCCCCGGTCCCGCACCGCCCGGAGGACATTCTCCAGCAGAAAGTGGATGAATGTGCCGATCTCCGGAGCCTGGAACCCGGCAGCCTTGCGCTCCTTGGCCCGCAGGCCGTACTCCATGAAGTAGCCGAAGTGGCAGCTTTTCATGCGGTCCATACGAGAAGCGGACATCTGCACCTGGGTGCCGTATAGGGTGCGAACAGCCGCCGGAGAAAGGCGTCCCCGATCCAGCAGCTTGGCCCGGCCTATGGCCTCCAGCACAGACTCCGTGCGGGGATCTGCCCGGAAATAAGCGGCCAGGGCGCTGTCCGGGGAGCGTCCTGCGGCCTCCAGAGCCGTGGCGGGCACGGTGAGCCGGTATTCCCCGTCCTCACGCTCCAGGGCCACGTCCGGCAGCAGGCGGCGGATACGCTCCACCACAAAAGCCGGGCGCAGAGCCGAGCCGTCCAGTGAGACGGTGGGATAGCTCACATGCAGCAGCTCCGTGGGCCGGGTGAGAGTGGAGTAAATATTCTGCAGCTCCTGATCCAGCTCGTCAAAGGTGGCGTCTGCCAGGGGCAGGTCATGCTCTCGGAGAAAGGCCCTGTCCCGGCGGTCCAGAATGCCCCCCGCCTGATCCACCCGGGGCAGCAGATGGTCGTTGCAGCCCAACAGGAACAGCGCCCGGACGGTGCGCCGGTCAGCCCGGGTCATCTCGCTGACCTTCACCTGATCCAGCGTGGCCGGAATGGTGCCCACGCTGTACTGGGTGAGTACCAGACGCAGCATCCGGCAGAACTCCTCCCCGGTCAGGGCGGTATCCCCCAAAATCTCGGCGAATTGATCCAGCACGGTGCAGAAGATCTCCCAAAGCTGACGGTATTCCTCCGCCGTCTGCACCCGGCCGGATTGCATCAGCGCCTGTGCCTGCTGCCCCAGCAGCTGCGGCACACCTGCCTGCCGGGCAAACCGGTAGAGAGCTGCGGCCTTGTCCGCGGCGGCAGAGGGCGACTTCATGTTCTCATACAGGGGCAGCAGCGGCAGGCGCACCTTCTCCCGGATGGCGTTGATCTCCTCCAGCCGCTCTCGGCGCTCCGGGGTCATTTCTGCGCCGTAGCCGTCTGGGTTGGCCGTCCAGGGGACGTCACGCAGCCACATCTTGCCCCGAATCTCCCAGAGCACCACATAATTTTCCAGCTTATCGCACTCCGCCCGGTCGATGCCGGCCAGGCCGGTTTTCAGATAGCGGAACATATCCTCATACTCAAAGCCGCCGGTAACGGCGTCCAGCGCTCCCAGTACCAGGAGCAGCGGCGGCTTCTGCAGAATATCACTGCGGCGGCTCATATACACCGGGATTCCGTCCCGGGCGAAAATATGCTCCAGCACAGGGGCGTACTCTGTCAGATCACGAGCCGTTACGGCAATATCCCGGCATCGGTACCCACCGCGCAGCATCTGCCGGATCTGGGCGGACACATATTCCACCTCGGCATAGGCGGTGGTGGCCTCATACAGCCGCACCTGATCGCCGCCGCCCTCTCGGGTGGGCGCCGCAGCGCCGAAAAAGTATCTTTCCAAATGGGCCAGGGGCGTGTTCCCCGCCGGCTCCATAAACTCCATGGTGCAGCGGCATCCCGTCTGCTGCGCCATACGCACCAGGCGCTGCCGCTGCCGCAGTGCATTTTGGAAGATCTCCGTGGCAGACCGATCCCCCAACAAAGTGACGGTGACGCTCTCTGCCTGGGTGAGCGCCGTAAGGAGGATCCCCTCCTCCGTTTTGTTAAAATAGGAGAACCCGTCAAAATACACGTCCTTGCCCTGCAGATAAGACGCCTGCGGCAGTGCATCCCGGAGCTTCTGCACCCGGGAGCGGGCATCCCGCCCACCAGACCGGAGGCGAGCGTCATAGGCGGCATACAGCAGCGCCACATCCCGCAGCTTGTCCCCCTCCTGGCCCGGGACATCCTGCACCTGGGCATAGAGCTCCTGGGGCGGTATCTCGTAGGCGTACAGCTCATCCACCAGGGCCACCAGCTGCTCCAAAAAGGCCGCCCGGCGGGAAGGATTGTTAAACACATGCAGGCTGCTGCCCACCTCCTGCAGCGCCATGCGCATGGTGAGAAGCTTGCCTCCGCCGTCCAGGGTGAAGTCCGACAGGCCGCCCACCTCTCCCAGCACTCGGCCGGATAGGTTGCGCAGGCTCAGCACCTCCGCATTGCGGCTGGCCGTGTCCCCCAAAGCATGGCAAAGCGCCACCTCCGCCTCGTGGGACACATGCTCCGGCACGATCAGGATCTGGCCGCGCCGGGTGCGATTTTTCTTTATAGTCTCCAGGACCCGGGCCGTCTTTCCGGCGCCGGCCCGGCCGATCCACAGATGCAGCATGGACTTGCTCCTCCCCTATTTGCTTGCGTTATATTGATTATATCATAGGACTTCCCGTGGTGCAAATAGCCCCCATCGCATTTTTCTGCTCTGGGATCCGGCAAAACACTTGACATCCGGCAGGAAAATCCATATAATGAGTAAGCTGTGAAAAACGGGGTGTAGCGCAGCTGGTAGCGCGCTTGGTTCGGGACCAAGAGGCCGGGGGTTCAAGTCCCCCCACTCCGACCAAAAAGCGGTAAGTTTCCACAGAAACTTACCGCTTTTTATTTTATTCAGTTGCTTCCTCCCGCAGCAGCTCTTTGAAAAAACGACAGGTTTCCATAGAAACCTGTCGTTTTTATTTCCCCATGAAATTACTCCGCAATGGTGCAAACGGCCTCTATGGCGGCGTCCACCTCCTGCTCCGTGTTGTAGCAGGAAAAGCTGAAGCGCACGGCTCCCTGCTCCGTTGTGCCCAGGGCCCGATGTATCCGGGGCGCACAGTGGGCGCCGGGCCGGGTTGCAATGCCGTAGGTCACGGCCAGTTCGTCGGACACAGCGGAGGAGTCATAGTCCCGGATGTTCAGGGCCACGATAGCGCAGCGCCGGTCGGCGGAGAAATCGCCGTACACCGTGACGCCGGGAATGTTGGATACACCCTCATAAAACCGCCGCATCAGGGTGTGCTCCACCCGGTAAATATCGTCCACCCCCCGCTCCAGGATCACATCCAGCGCCGCAGAAAGCCCCGCGATGCCGTGGCTGTTCAGCGTGCCGGCCTCTAAGCGGGTAGGATATTCCCGGGGCTGGTGTCGATCATAGGAGTGCACGCCGGAGCCGCCCACCTTCCACGGATCGATCTCCACCCCGGGCCGGACGCACAGGCCGCCGGTCCCCTGGGGGCCCATAAGCCCCTTGTGGCCGGTAAAGCACAGCACATCCACTCCCATCTCCTGCATATGGATAGGCACAGTGCCCGCCGTCTGCGATGCGTCCACGATCAGCAGCGCCCCGTGGCGGTGGGCGATGTCTGCAATGCGGGCAATATCCAAAAGGTTGCCTGTCAGGTTGGAGCCATGGGTGCAAATCACTGCCCGTGTATTGGGCCGCATGAGCCGCTCAAAATCCTCATAATCCACCAAGCCGCGCCTGTCCGCCGGCACAAAATCCAGACGCACATCCCGCTCCTCCTCCAGCCGGTACAGTGGCCGCAGGACGGAGTTGTGCTCGCAATCCGTGGAGATGGCGTGGTCGCCCTTGCGGAGGAGCCCATTGATGGCAATATTCAGTGCCTCGGTGGAATTGGCCGCAAAGGCCACATGATCCGCCCGCGGGCAAGCAAAAAGCCTGGCCAGCTTCTCCCGGGCGTCAAATACCGTCCGGGATGCCTCCAGCGCGCCGCTATGGGCGCCCCGGGCGGCGTTACCCATGGTCGTCATGGCGTGAAGCACCGCCTCCGGCACCTGGGGCGGCTTATGGATGGTTGTGGCAGCGTTATCCAAATAAATCATGGTCCCCATTCCCCCTGATCCTTTTTAAAAAAGTATAGCAAACCCTCCGCTGCAAGTAAAGGCGCTTTTTTCTCTGACCAGGCAGAATTATTCCGTTCATCCATGATTTATAGGCCAAAACAGGCGGGCAAAGCAGCCCGCCTTAGCACTCACATATTTTTCTTGATCTCCCCGATGGCGCCCTTTTCCAATCGGCTCACCTGGGCCTGGGAGATGCCGATTTCCCGGGAGACCTCCATCTGCGTCTTGCCCTCGCTGTAACGCAGAGCCAATATTTCCCGCTGGCGAGGCGTCAGCCGGGAGATAGCATCCTTCAGGGCCAGCTGCTGCAGCCAGCAGCTGTCTGAGCTGTTTTCATCCCCGATCTGGTCCATGACCCGCAGGGCGTCGCCGCCGGAATCATACAGCGGCTCATACAAGGATACAGGATCGGCCATGGCATCCATGGCAAAGACCACTTCCTCCCGGCGGATGCCAAGCTCCCGGGCGATTTGCTCCACCGTGGGCTCCCGCTGCTGCTGCACCAGCAGCCTTTCCCGGGCCTGCAGCACCCGATAGGCCGTATCCCGGACGCTGCGGCTGACCCGGATGGGGCTGTTGTCCCGGAGATAGCGGCGGATCTCCCCGATGATCATGGGCAGCGAGTAGCTGCTCAGCCGCACGTCGTAGGACAGGTCGAAGGCGTCAATGGATTTCATCAGGCCAATGCAGCCCACCTGAAACAGGTCATCCACGTTCTCGCTGCGGCCCGCAAAGCGCTTCACCGCCGCCAGCACCAGGCGCAGATTGCCGCAAATCAGCTCCTGCCGGGCCTGCTCATCTCCCTGCTTCACGCGGCGCAGCAGGGCCATGTTTTCCTCGTGCTTCAAGACCGGCAGCTTTGCCGTGTTGATCCCGCAGATCTCGACTCTTCCCCGCATCCAAACCGCCTCCAACTGTCGTTGAAAACAGTATGGCCCGCCGGACGCGGCGCTATTCGCCCAGGTAAAATATGGCAATTCCCGACATAAAATCGGGGGCCGGCGCATAGCGCCGGCCCCCGATGGAAAAGCATGATTCAGTTTTTCACAGTTTCCTCCAGTGGTGTCAGCACACCGATGACGATGTACCGGGCGTCCTCAAACTCATAGCTGCAGGTGGACAGGGTCACAAGCCTTGCCTCCTCCCCGGGCAGATCCAGCTTGGTCTGGAAGGTGGAGCGCCGCATACAGGCGGCCAGGGCCTCCTCCGTGGGCTCGATGGAGTAGATGGGGTCATCGGGCGCCACCACCGCGCCGCACAGCAGCTCCAGCCGGTAGGTGACCTGGGGCGTCATGATGAACATGTGATCGTGCTGCTGATAGTAGCTGTCGCTTTTAAAGTTCACCAGCTTGCCGAACATATTTCCCGTGCGCATATGGTGGCCATAGATGATGGTATTGCGGTCGGAAAAGTCCGATGCGTTGCGATAATCCATAAAAATGCTGCCGTTTTTATTATAAGAGCCATCAATCTGCCGGGTCAGATAGTAGTCGTTGTCCCCATGCTGCAGCACGGGATAGTTTATCACCGAATCCGGCAGATAGAGCCACGCCGTCACATCCTCGTTCTGCTGGCGCAGCTGGTCAAAATCCACCTCAAAGTACTCCTTGGCCTCGCCCGTTTTGCGGATGGTGTACTCCCGGACGATCTCCTCGTTAAGACTTTTGCTGGCATTCTGCTCCGAGTAATAGCTGTAGATTTGGTAGCCCGAGAAGCAAAATACCCCCAATAGGATGGCCAGGATGGCATAATAGAGGACCTTTTTCCCAGTTTTATTCTTCATGCTGCCGCCCCCTTTTGATTTATTATACCGGATTTCGCATTATTTGGCAAGGCAAAAGAATTCTTCCGTACAGGCTTTACAGGGCCAATCTTTTGCGATAGAATACAGCTAAGGTATAGAAAGGAGCAATCTCAGATGATCTATTTCAACAGCGACTATCTGGAGGGCGCACATCCCGCCATTATGGAGCGCCTGCTGCAGACCAATATGGAGCAGACCGTGGGCTATGGCGAGGATGAATACTGCGCCGCCGCCCGGGAAAAGATCAAGGCGGCCTGCCGGGCCCCGGAGGCCGATGTGCATTTCCTGGTAGGCGGCACACTGACCAATACCACGGTGATCGCCTCCGTTCTCCGGCCCTACCAGGGCGTTCTCACCGCTGCCAGCGGCCATATCAACTGTCACGAAACCGGCGCCATTGAGTCCTCCGGCCACAAGGTGCTGGCCCTGCCCACGAACAACGGCAAGATTACCGCCCAGCAGGTGGAGGATTACTATAACTGGCACCACTTCAACCCCGACTATGAGCATATGGTCATGCCCGGTATGGTGTATATCTCCTTTCCCACCGAGGGTGGCACCCTGTACTCTAAGGCGGAGCTGACGGCGCTGTACCAGGTGTGCCAGAAGTGCGGTCTGCCCCTCTTTATCGACGGGGCTCGGATGGGCTACGGCCTCACCTGCGACGATTGTGACCTGACCCTTCCGGAGCTGGCCCAGCTGTGTGACGTCTTCTATATCGGCGGCAATAAGGTGGGCGCCCTGTTCGGTGAGGCTGTGGTGATTATGAACCCGGCCCTGAAGCGGGACTTCCGCTTCATGATGAAGCAGCGAGGCGGTATGCTGGCCAAGGGCCGGCTTTTGGGCCTGCAGTTTGATACCCTGTTTACCGATGACCTGTACTTCAAAATCTCCCGCCACGCCAATGTCATGGCCAAGAAGATTCACGCTATTTTTGAGGATTGCAGCTATAAGTTCCTCTTTGACTCCCCTACCAACCAGCAGTACCCTATTATGAGTGATGCGGAGCTGGCCATTTTGGGACAAAGCTTCGGCTATGAATATTGGGAGCGTATCGATGAGACTCATTCCGCCATTCGTTTTGCCTCCAGCTGGGCCACCACCGAAGATAACATATCCGCCCTGCGTCAGGCTGTAGAAGCGCTGAAAAAATGATTTTTTCGTTTGATTAAAAATCCGGCCCACACGGGCCGGATCTTTTGGTTGAAGGGGCAAGAATCCCTATATGGTAGGGCGGGGTGCCCTCACCCCGCCGCCGATTCTGCTCCGAACTGCCTGCAAAGTTCTGTCATTGCGCACCAGTGACCGATGTCACCGGTGCGGCAATCCGTATCCCCCTGCGCCGCACCAGCATTCCACGCATAAGGGCGGGGATAACCCCCGCCCTTATTTGCAGTTGTAATTTCCCCCCATCAGAACCTTCTGGCAGTCAGGTCGCACAGCTGTACGCGGATACCCTTGTCGGCAGCGACCTTTCTCCCCTTTTGCAGCAGCTTGTCCCGATTCTTGTTCAGCTGCTGCACCAGCAGCTCATCCCGTTTTTCCTGGCTCATGGTGTGCAGCAGTGTGCGTGCCATGGAGGTAAACACCTCCGGGTTCCCGGCAAGGACGCCGCCCAGCACGCCTCCCTTCCGTTCTTTTGCCATGCTCTCGGCCAAGGCCGGAATCAGATAGTCTGCGATGGAGTCGTAGTCCAGCTCATCAATAAGAATCTTCAGTTCAATCATGGTTTTCTCCTTAATACTATAAAAAGCGCCGGAATATGATCATTCCGGCGCTTTTCAGTTCGGTTGATTTACACCTTGGGGCCGGCGGCCACCAGGGCCTTTCCGTGCTCGTTGGACTCATACTTGACAAAGTTCTTTACGAAGCGGCTGGCCAAATCCTTGGCCTTCTCCTCCCACTGGGAGGCATCGGCATAGGTATCCCGGGGATCCAGAATGGCGGGATCTACACCGGGCAGAGCCGTAGGCACCTGGAAATTGAAGTGGGGAATGGTCTTGGTGGGAGCCTCGTTGATAGCGCCGCTGAGGATGGCGTCAATAATGCCGCGAGTATCCTTGATGGAAATGCGCTTGCCGGTACCGTTCCAGCCGGTATTCACCAGGTAGGCCTTAGCACCGCTCATCTGCATACGCTTGACCAGCTCCTCGGCGTACTTGGTGGGATGCAGCTCCAGGAAGGCCTGGCCGAAGCATGCGGAGAAGGTGGGGGTGGGCTCGGTGATGCCCCGCTCGGTGCCGGCCAGCTTGGCGGTGAAGCCGGAGAGGAAGTAATACTGGGTCTGCTCCGGAGTCAGGATGGACACAGGAGGCAGCACACCAAAGGCATCAGCGGACAGGAAGATCACATTCTTGGCAGCAGGCGCCGCAGAAACGGGACGGACAATGTTGTCAATATGATCAATGGGATAGCTGACGCGGGTATTCTCGGTGACGGACTTGTCGCTGAAGTCGATCTTGCCGTTGGCGTCCACGGTAACGTTCTCCAGCAGAGCATCCCGGCGGATGGCGTTGTAGATGTCAGGCTCGGATTCCTTGTCCAGGTTGATGACCTTGGCATAGCAGCCGCCCTCGAAGTTAAAGACACCGTTATCGTCCCAGCCGTGCTCATCATCGCCGATAAGCAGGCGCTTGGGGTCGGTGGACAGGGTGGTCTTGCCGGTGCCGGACAGGCCGAAGAAGATGGCGGTGTTCTCGCCGTTCATGTCGGTGTTGGCGGAGCAGTGCATGGAAGCGATGCCCTTGAGCGGCAGGTAGTAGTTCATCATGGAGAACATACCCTTCTTCATCTCGCCGCCGTACCAGGTATTGATGATAACCTGCTCCCGGGAGGTAATGTTGAAGGCCACACAGGTCTCAGAATTGAGGCCCAGCTCCTTATAGTTTTCTACCTTGGCCTTGGAGGCGTTGTACACCACGAAGTCCGGCTCAAAGCTCTCCAGCTCCTCCTGGGAGGGCTGGATGAACATATTCTTAATAAAGTGTGCCTGCCAGGCCACCTCCACGATGAAGCGCACGGCCATACGGGTGTCCTTGTTGGCGCCGCAGAAGGCGTCCACCACGAACAGGCGCTTGTTGCACAGCTCGCTGACGGCCAGCTTCTTCACCTGGGCCCACACATCCTCGCTCATAGGATGGTTATCGTTTTTATATCCCTCGCTGGTCCACCAAACGGTGTCCTTGGAATTATCGTCCATGACAATATACTTGTCCTTGGGAGAGCGGCCGGTGTAGATGCCGGTCATCACGTTCACGGCGCCCAGCTCGGTGACCTGCCCGACCTCGTAGCCTGTCAGCTCCGCCTTGGTCTCCTCTGCGAACAGAGTCTCATAGGAAGGGTTGTGGACGATCTCGGTGGTGCCGGTAATACCGTACTTACTCAGATCAATGGCCATAGTGATTACTCCTTTTCGTGTAAATTAATATGGAAGTCGTTCAAGATAAACATCCTCCCATTATTCCATTATCCGCATTATAGCACAGATAAGCAAAAGATGCTACTGTTTATCTCCACTATTTTTTCATATATTTTTAGCTATCCTAACAAAAAGTATGTCTGCAGAATAACATGAGTTCTCCCTTCTTTCAATCTCAGCGCGGTTTTATGGCTAACGCCATTGACATTTCCGAGAATACTGGTACAATAAAAACATGAACAGTAACATGCTTTTCAAAATGACCGTCCGCTTCTATGCGGCAGATCACAAGGTATTCGGGCCGGGGATTGCGCAGCTTCTGCACCGGGTCCAGAAGTATCATTCCCTGCGGGCGGCAGCGCTCTCCATGGACATGGCCTACTCCAAGGCCTGGACGGTGCTGCGAACCGCTGAGGAGCAGCTGGGCTTCAAGCTCCTTCATTCCTCCACCGGCGGAAAGGGCGGCGGCGGTGCGGTGCTCTCTCCGGAGGGTGAATTGCTGCTGGAGCGGTATGACGAGCTGTGCCGCCGGATGCAGGCATACGGCGCACAGCAGTATGCCGAGCTCTTCGGCAGTGGGTTCAAATCTGCAGAATAAAAATGAATGGGCTTTTTCTTTGGGAATAAGCCCATTCATTTTCGTATTTTGCCCTTTTGCTTTAAGAAAAAATCCTCGTAAGTATAAAAATATCTAAAAATCACAGCGGTTTTTGTGCATTTTCACTGTTGACTTTAGAGGTTTAAAGTTCTATAGTATGTGCATCAAAAGAAATCGCCGCTCAGCGGCAGAAAGGAGCCCCACAATGCGTACCGTCATTCGTTCCAATTCCATTGCCTCCTGTCGGGGCTTCTATTACGGCTTTATGGCTCGCTTTTATGCGGGTTATTTTTGCTGCGAAAAATGCATAAAGCCGTCCGTTTACCAATAGAGTTTCGTACCTTTCCCGATTTGTTAAGAAAAGGCCGCTCTGTTCTCGGACAGAGCGGTCTCTTTTTATAAAAGCAACAACCAAACATATTAAACGCAAAGGAGAAAAATCATGAAAAAGCTCATCTCTCTCGTCCTTGCCGCGGTAATGGCCCTTTCCCTGGTGGCCTGCGGCTCCGGCAACAAAGACAAAGACACTGACACAGGCGACAAGACCTATAAGGTAGGCGTTGTGCAGCTGGTGCAGCACGAGGCTCTGGACGCCGCCACCAAGGGCTTCACCGATGCCCTGAAGGAAGCCCTGGGCGACAAGGTAGAGGTAGTTAAAAAGAACGCCTCCGGCGATTCCAACAACTGCAGCACCATCGTCAACGGATTCATTTCCGACAAGGTTGACCTGATCATGGCCAACGCCACGCCGGCCCTCCAGGCTGCCGCCTCCGCCACCAGCACCATTCCCATCCTGGGCACCTCCGTTACCGACTACGCCACCGCTCTGGAGATCGCCGATTGGACCGGCACCGTGGGCGGCAACATCTCCGGCACCTCCGACCTGGCTCCTCTGGACAAGCAGGCCGCCATGCTCCAGGAGCTGTTCCCCAACGCCAAGAAGGTAGGTATGCTCTTCTGCTCCAGCGAGCCCAACAGCAAATACCAGGTCGATGAGGTGACCAAGCTGCTCTCCGCCGCCGGCATCACCTGCACCGAGTACACCTTCACCGACAGCAACGATGTTTCCTCCGTCACCCAGAAGGCCTGTGACGATTCCGATGTGCTCTACATCCCCACCGATAACACCGCCGCCTCCAACACCGAGGCCATTGCCAATGTGGTCCTGGCCGCCGGCACCCCCGTCATCGCAGGCGAGGCCGGCATCTGCAGGGGCTGCGGCGTGGCGACGCTCTCCATCGACTACTACGAGCTGGGCAAGATCACCGGTCAGATGGCTGCTAAGATCCTCACCGGTGAGGCCGACATCTCCACCATGCCTGTGGAATTCGCTCCCACTGCAACCAAGCAGGCCAACATGGCCAACTGTGAGAAGCTGGGCATCACCGTTCCCGCTGATTACACCGCACTGGCTACCGAGTAATTCCCCATAACATAAACCGCCGGGAGGGGGCGTTTGTCCCCTCCCCCGTTACACGAGACCGTCCTATGGCGGCAGATTGAGGAGAAAAGAAAATGGCATTCCTAACTTCACTTTTGAATTCGCTGCCCGGCGCGGCGGCACAAGGCCTTGTATGGGGCATCATGGCCATCGGTGTGTACATCACCTTCCGTGTGCTGGATGTAGCCGACCTGACCGTGGACGGCTCCATTGCCACCGGCGGCGCCGTAGCCGTGATGCTGATTCGAGGCGGCATGAACTGCTGGCTGGCTCTGCTGTGCGCCTTTGTTTCCGGCCTGCTGGCAGGCCTGGTTACGGGCCTGTTTCACACCAAGTGCGGTATTCCCGCCATCCTGGCCGGTATTCTCACGCAGCTCGCCCTGTACTCCGTGAACCTGCGGATCATGAGCGGCAAGGCCAACCAGCCCGTAGGTGTGGATAAGTACGATCTGGCTGTTTCCCAGCGGTATGTGCGGGATCTGTCTATCAGCAATCCCCTGCCGCTGCTGCTGGTCATCACCGTCGTGACGGTCGTCGCCCTGTACTGGTTCTTCGGCACAGAGCGGGGCTGCTCTGTCCGCGCTACCGGCGCCAATGCCAACATGGCCCGGGCCCAGGGCATCAACACCAACGCCAATATCGTCCTGGGCCTGATGCTTTCCAACGGTTTGGTGGCCCTGTCCGGTGGTCTGCTGGCCCAGTTCCAGGGCTCTGCCGATGTGGGCATGGGGCGCGGCGCCATTGTTATCGGCCTGGCTGCCGTTATCATCAGTGAAGTGACCTTCGGCAAGATCTTCCAAAACTTCGGTCTGAAGATGTTTGCCGTATCCCTGGGTGCCGTGATCTACTACTTTGTGCTGCAGGTGGTCCTGCAGCTGGGTCTGAACACCAACGATCTGAAGCTGGTTTCCGCCCTGATCGTGGCCGTATTCCTGTCCGTCCCTTACTGGAAGGGCAAAGTGGCCCATAAGAAAGGAGGCCCTCGCCATGCTTGAGCTGAAAAACATTTCCAAAACCTTCTTCCCCGGCACCGTCCACGAAAAAACAGCGCTGGATAATCTGAGTCTGACCCTGCACGAGGGGGATTTTGTCACCGTAATCGGCGGCAACGGTGCGGGAAAATCCACTATGCTCAATGCCATTGCCGGCACCTTCTCCGTGGACAGCGGCTCCATTCTTATTGACGGCAAGGATGTTACCCGTCTGCCCGAATTCAAACGGGCCGCGCTCCTGGGCCGTGTGTTCCAGGACCCCATGATGGGCACTGCCCCCACCATGCAAATTCAGGAAAACCTGGCTTTGGCCGCCCGACGCGGCAAGCACCGGGGCCTGAAGTGGGGTATCACCCCCCAGGAGGAGCAGGAATACTATCAGAAGCTCAAGGACCTGGATTTGGGTCTGGAGGATCGCATGAAAGCTAAGGTGGGCTTGCTGTCCGGCGGCCAGCGTCAGGCGCTGACGCTGCTGATGGCAGCTCTGCAAAAGCCCAAGCTGCTCCTTTTGGACGAGCATACCGCCGCCCTTGATCCCCGCACCGCCGCCAAGGTTTTAGAGCTCAGCGATAAGATCGTAGAGGAAAACCACCTGACCACTATGATGATCACCCACAACATGAAGGACGCCATTGCCCATGGCAACCGCCTCATCATGATGGATGCGGGCCATGTGGTGCTGGATATCTCCGGCGAAGAAAAGAAAAAGCTCACCGTTTCCGACCTGCTGACCCTGTTTAGCAAGGCCAGCGGCACCGAGGCCAATGACGATAAGCTGCTCCTCTCTTAATATGCTTTTTTGATTTACCTTTCTCATACAGAAACCGGGCAGGCACTATAGTGCCTGCCCGGTTTCTGCGAGAATGTGGATATAGTGGCAAGTTTTGCGATAACGGTAAGGAAGGGAGTGTGAGGGAAACCCAAGAAGGGTGTCCCTCACCATTGAAATCAATAGTTTTTGAAACTTTGAAAAAGTTTCAAAAACTTAGGCAGCGTGGTGAGAAAGCGTTTTCGCCACGCTGCCCGGGCAGGCACTATAGTGCCTGCCCGGTTTCTGTTTTCTGTTTTACGGATTCTCCCGCAAAAAAATCTCCAAATCGCTCTCTCCCAGCACCCGGATGCCGTTTTTCTCCAGCAGCTCTGCCGCCGCCCCGTAGCCGTCCACCAAGGTTTTTGTGAAAGAGCCATCGTAGATTTGCCCGGAGCCGCAGGCGGGGCTGCGCTCTTTGAACAGGGCCACGGAACAGCTATAGAGCCGGGCCAGGCGCAGCGTCTCCCGGGCGCCCCGGTCATAGGCGGCGGTAACGTCCGCTCCCTCCCGGGTGAATACCCCGCCTCCCCGGCGCTCCGCCGGTGGCCGGGGTGTGGAAAGCCCTCCCAGTTGCTCCGGGCAAATGGGGATGACCGTGTGCTTTTGCAGCAGCTCCCCCATAAGGGGATGGCCCTTGCTCTGTCCATCATATCGGCAGGAAACCCCCAGCAGACACGCACTCACCAGTACCGTCATTGTGTCAGTTCCTTTCCATTCAGGGCCGCATAGGTCAGCCGGTCGCCCTCATAGCACAGCTTTAAGGAGAAGAACGGCGCCCCTTCCTCCAGCAGCCGCAGGAAGATCTTGTCACCCTCCCACTGAGGCAGCATTTTCATTTTTTCCCGGCTGATCCATTCCAGTACGCCCTCGTCACACTCCTTCAGCTCACCCGTCCAGCTGGTGGCGGTGTAAAGGTGCATGTACTCTCCCTCCCACTCATCGGATACAAAGGTGACAATCCCTCGGTACTGATAGCCCGTGAGGGTGAGTCCCGTTTCCTCCCATGCCTCCCGGATCAGGCACTCCTCGGGGCTCTCTCCCTCCTCAAATTTTCCGCCAATGCCGATCCACTTGTCGTGGTTCAGATCATTTTCCTTCTTCACCCGGTGCAGCAGCAGTACATCGTCTCCCCGAAGCAGGTAACACAGAGTCGTATTCTTCACGGAGCATTCCTCCTCGTATCGTTTGTGTTAGTATATCACAGTGCTTTGCATTTTTCCACCAGCTATGCTATACTTTTTGCCATCAGATGCTATACAAAGGAGCGATGCAGAATGGAGCCCATCCGCCCTGGTGTTTACCGCCATTTCAAAGGGAATCTATACCGCGTATTGTTCACCGCCCAGCACAGCGAGACCAGGGAAGAACTCGTGGTCTATCAGGCTCTCTACGGGGAGCAGGGCTACTGGGTCCGTCCGGCTGCCATGTGGCTGGAGACTATAAATCGAGATGGATATACAGGCCCCCGTTTCACCTGGGTGGAGCTATGAGGGAGTTCACCGTCATCCGCTCCCGGCGGCGCACCATGGCCCTACAGGTGACAAGGGAAGGTCAGGTGGTAGTCCGGGCCCCTATCTGCGCCGCCCGAGGGGAAATCCATCGCTTTGTGACTGAACACGAAGCATGGATCGCAGCCCAGCAGGCCCGGCAGAGCCAGCGCCTGGCAGAGCATCCCCCCCTCTCCCGGGAGGAACAGGAGGCCCTGCGGCAAAGGGCCCGTCAGGTGCTGCCGCCAATGGTGAAGCTTTGGGCGCAGCGGATGGGCGTCACCCCTACAGGGGTGAAGATTACCGCCGCCCAGACTCGGTTTGGCAGCTGCAGCGGAAAAGACAGCCTGTGCTTTTCCCTGCATCTCATGGAGTACCCCCTGGAGGCCGCCGAAGCGGTGGTAGTCCATGAGCTGGCCCACATCCGGCATAAAAACCACGGCCCGGACTTTTACGCCCTGGTCCGCCGGACCCTGCCAGACTACGATTCGCGGATAAAATTATTGAAATAAGCACAACATACAGCAGAGCTTTGAAGTGCCCCTCCAATGAAAAAACACCCCATTTGTCAGATAAGCTTTTTACCATACTTATCTAACAAATGGGGTGCAGTTCCTTCAACAGGGGCGGAGCTTTCTTATTCTGTATCAGCCGTTTGCGGCAGCGACCTGCCGCACCTCCTCGGCCTGGGCTGCCTGACGGTTCACTTCCTCCGGGTCCCGGAATGTGGGGACCGTCTTGCGGATAACATCCAACACCGCAGACTGACTCTCAGTATTAATGGCCTCACGCACCAGATCCAGCTTGTGATCCACCTCCGCGCGGGTCAGCTTCTTGTCCCGCTCGATAAAAATCATATCGTTGTCGGTCTTATCCAGCTCCTCGGTCTTCATCAGCAGCTCCTCATAGAGCTTTTCGCCGGGACGCAGGCCTACCTCCACGATGTCAATATCTTTATATGGGGTATACCCGGACAGGCGGATCATATTTTCCGCCAAGCTCAAAATCTTTACCGGCTTGCCCATATCCAGCACATATAGCTCACCGTTGTGGGCCATGGCGCAGGTAAGCATGACCAGCTGCACCGCCTCGGGAATGGTCATAAAGTAGCGAATAATGCGCTTATCCGTCAAGGTCACAGGGCCGCCGGCCTCGATCTGCCGCTTAAAGAGGGGAATTACCGACCCATTGCTGCCCAGCACATTGCCGAACCGAACCGCCGTAAACTCCGTCTTGCTGTCCTCCCGGCACTGGATGACCATCTCGCACAGGCGCTTGCTGGCGCCCATGACGTTGGTGGGATTCACTGCCTTATCCGTGGAAATGAGCAGGAATTTCTCCACACCGTATTTTTCCGCCATCTCCGCCACATTATATGTACCCAGAACATTATTCTTCAGCGCTTCCACGCCGGAGTGCTCCATCAGCGGCACATGCTTGTGGGCGGCGGCGTGAAACACGATCTGCGGCCGCAGATCCCGGAAAATCTGATCTAAGCGATCCACATCCCGCACGGAGGCAATAATGACCTCCAGATTCAGCTTATCGCCGTACTTGCGGATTAGCTCCTGCTGGACATCGTAGGCATTATTTTCGTAAATATCCAAAATCGCCAGCTTTTTAGGGTGCAGCGCCGCAATCTGCCGGCACAGCTCCGAGCCGATAGAGCCGCCGCCGCCGGTGACCAGCACGGTCTTGCCCCCGTAAAAGGCCATGGTCTGGGAATTTTCCACCTGAATGGTATCCCGGAACAGCAGATCCTCAATCCGGAAGTCACGCAGGGCGCGCTTGGCCGTGGACTTTTCCTCCGTACCGGAGGGATAATCGTACAACTTCACGGCACAGCCGGTATCCTGATAGCGTTCATAGAGCTTTTGCTTGCGCTCCACCGTCAGGTCCGGCAGGGCAATGATAATTTCCCGGACCTTCATCCTTTTCAGCAGGTTGGCAGTGCTGTCATCCTCAGGATAGACCGGCACACCGTTGACCGTTTGCCCCACCTTCTCCGGGTCGGTATCTATAAAGCACACCGGCTCATACCGGGAGCGGGGATTGCGGAAGAATTCATCCGAAAGAGTAGCGCCCACATTACCGGCGCCCACGATGGCCACCTCCACCTTATACAGCTGGCTGAAGGCGTTGCCCTCAATATTCTTATCGGCATTCCTATTGCGATAGGCGTACAGCAGCTGGTAGCAATAGCGGGACAGCAGCGTCACCAGCAGGATGGCCATAGCCACGATCAGATGCACACCGATGCCCAGATTGACGGCAAACCATACCCGCCCCAGAAGCATCAGCAACACGTTGGACACGAAGTCAGAGACCATAATGGTCAGATAAGTCTGTATGTTGGCGTAGCGCCAAATGTTGCGGTATACGCCAAAGACGATGCGCCCGGCCATAATCGTGACCACCAGGGCCAGCATACGGGCCAAATTGATCTCCCCGTTGAGTACAATGGAGTGCAGCCGCAGCACCTTCACCAAATTGGTCATATAATACACGCAAATGATGACGGCAATATCTACCAGCATCAGCTCCATTTTTCTTCTGCTAAGCTTCATGACAGATCCATTCCTTTGCTTTTTCAGAGGAGCTTCTCTCCCCCTGTTCTCTATAGCAGGTTTTATTCCCATCGATTGACAAGGGCAAACATGGTTTTAATGGGCAAAAATGCACCCATGCCGCGTCATGGTCATTAGAAATATGGACAATATCCCCTGCGAGCCTTTTCTATGTCTGAACACATTTCTGCGCGGCAAATCTGCTTCGCACCTGTCCGCAATGAATTTTCGAGGTGTTGTAGGCTTTCGAGCCGCAGGCGGGCTATCGCCCGCCAAGACGGGAAGGGCAAAGCGCGCCGAAAAGGCACGTTGACAGGCGCGTTTTCCCTTGTCAATCGATGGTATAATACCACAAAAAAGTGGATTTGTCATCCTTTCTTAACATATATTTAAAAATTTTTCATATTCCCCTTTCGTCACTTGTGCAGCCACTGGCGCAGCTGCTCCCATAGCTCCACGCAACGAAATCTGATTTGATACTCCTCACCCGCTTCCTGCATGAGCTTCAATTCTTCCTGCTCCATGCCGCAGGCAATGCCCGTCTCCTGCACATCTGCTGCCGCCGTCATGCACAGGGGCGGATATACCACGCACCACCAATTCTGCCCTGCTGCTTCGCCGATGAGCACCCGCAAAGCCATATATTCTCCCGCCGGTAGACGGAAGCCATTATATGCCTTCAGCGGAAACTCCGTCGGCTCCAGCCGTACCTCGACGCTGTCCCAGCAGCCGTTCTCCCGGAGAGTCTCCTCCGCCATTCGTTCAATGACCGGCAGATAGGTCTGCAGCGCCGCATTGGCTGCCGCCCGGTCGGCGGAGGCACGCATAGTCCGCTCTGTAAAGGCCAGTACCTTGTCGCGCACCTGCAGCTTCAGGGCCTGGTCCCGGTCGCTGTCGGAATTGGCCACCACATGGAGGCGAATCATTTTCTGCTGCAGCTGATCCTGCTTTTTTAGGGCCGCCGCGCCTACCAGCAGGCATGCAGCCAGCATCGCCAGCAGAGCGCACTCCAGAGCGTTCCACTTGCTTGTATTTTGCATTTTTTTCATAAAAAACACCGTCCTATGTAGATTTTCCTATAGTATGGACGGTGTTTTTAATTTTTAAACGCTCTCGACAAACCAGGTTTGGGCGTAGACTTTTTGCAGCTCCTCCGCTGCGGCCCTGGCCTCTGACTCTTGGGTAAACAGGCCGTATACTGCCGAGCCGGAGCCGCTCATGCAGGCGTTTCTGGCCCCCAGGGCCAGGAGCTTGCTTTTAATGGTGAAGATTTCGCTGCTTGGCTCCAGCACCGCCTCAAAGCAGTTGCCCAGGCGGTCGCTGATCTCCAGCATGTCCTGATATTCCAGGGCCTTGATAAGTCCCAGGCTGTCAATGGCGAAGGTGGGCTTCTTCTCATCAAGCTTCTCGTACATCTCCGCCGTGGAGAAGGAAAAATCCGGCTTACAGATAACAAACCAGCACAGGGGCAGCTTTGGCAGCTTCAAAAGCTGCTCGCCCCGGCCCCGCACCATGGTGGTAACGCTGCGAACGCAAAAGGGCACATCGCTGCCCAACTCCATAGCCATGCGCTCCAGCTCTTTTATCATCATCTCCGGGCGATAAAGCTTGCGCAGGCCCCGGAGAACCGCTGCCGCATCGGCGCTGCCGCCGCCCAAGCCCGCCTGCATGGGAATACGCTTTTTCAGGCTGATATGCAGGCCGTCGCAGGCGATGCCGGTCTTTTTAAAGAACAGCCTGGCCGCCCGAAGGCAGAGATTCGTTTCATCACAGGGCAGGCCACTGCAATCGCAGGTCATGGTGATGTCCCCGCCTGTGCCGTTCTCCAGAGTGATTTCGTCATATAGAGCTGCGCAGGTCATCACTGATTGTACCTTGTGGTATCCGTCGCTGCTCTTTTCGCCCACCTCCAGCGTCAGATTCAGCTTGGCGGGGGCCAATTCCGTCATTTTCATTGGTCATCCTCTTTTCCATTCGGCAATGTATCGCCGTATTTTTCATACAAAGAGCGCTGCACCGCAGGCTCCACCAGCTTTGTGGACAGGATTTGCAGCACAATGGCAGCAGCCGTCATAAGCTCCTGGGGCAGCACATTCATCAGCCGCACCGAACGCATAACCATGAAGGTCATGGCGGCCAAAGCCAGACCCACCTGCCACAATGTGCGGCTGAAGGTCTCCCGAGCCAGGCGCAGCTGCTCCGCCGTCAGGGCTTCTTTTCGGCGGTAGGGCAGCCGCTTTACGCACTTCCAGCCCAGGCCGCCCAGCACCATGCACACCGGCACCACAAAGCCCGGCCACCAGATCCAAAGCACTGTCTCTGCCTCCCATCGAGTAAAGCCGCCGGGAGAGGATCTCCCAGCGGCTCTATTTTAGCACAACTTTTCAGCAAATGCCACGATTATTTTACGATCTTGCGGGCCTCGATATAGTAACGCTTGTCCTGGGCGTGGCCCATAGAGAAGGTCTTGCGGGGCAGCACGCCGTCGGCCATAACGGTTTTAAAGAGCTGCTCCTTGCCCATGGCGGGCAGCTTGATGCCAAAGTTGCCGGGCTTGCTGCCCAGCTCATCCACCACCTCGTCGCCGTGGATGTAGTCCACCTCGCCGCCGAATTCCTTGAGATACTGGTCCAGGAAGGTCTGCACGGAGGCAACACACAGCTGCTTTTCGGGATGGGGAATGGTGATGAAGCCGGACTTGCCCTCATAGTTATAGGCAAACACATGGCCCTCGCCCTGGCCCTCGTAGCAATCGGGATAGAACTTCTTCAGCTCGGCCATCAGGTGCTCGGGCTTCACGCCAAAGAGCACGCGGTGGATGGGCTCAAACTGCAGGGCATCGTCGTGGTTATTCACCACCTCCACCAGGGCGTAGCGGGCAGGCAGAGCCAGGTACTCCTCGGGGGTCTTTCCCTTCTTCTGCTCCTCATAGCAGGCCTTGGCAGTGGCCAGGGAGTGGTTGCCATCGCCCACGGCGAACAACAGGGGTGCCGCGCCGGAAAGGTCGTACTTGGCCATTTGAGCCTCGTCGGAGCACAGGCCGGCGAGTGCGTCGGCCACGGCATCGATCTGGGCATCGGAGAGCTTATAGCCCTTGATGTGTCCGCCATTTTGCATCAGGTCGAAGTCATACACCACCTCCATGCTGTCAGCGGCAGCGGTAAGAGGCTCGATGACGGTCTTTTCGGGGTTGTCGATGAGCAGCATCACGTGGGGCAGCTCGATGGGAGCGTTGCGGCGCACCCGGGCGCGAGGCGGAATACGATCCTGGACGGTAGCCTCGGTGGCACGGATCAGTGCGCCGGAGCCAGGGGTGAAGTCATAAGCATCCAGGTCTACCATGCCCACCAGGCCATGGCGGATCTTGCCGTCGGATTGCTCCCGCTCCACATAGATCAGGGAGTCGGACAGGGTCTTGAACACGCCGTCATCCATGTATTTTTTCATGGAGGTGTTGATATTCTCGATGAGCTCATCCACATTGGGGGCCTTCAGATTAGCCTCGGGCAGAATGAGGCGCAGGGTGGATGGGGCATCGCCTACCTGCTTTTCCACCGCTTCCCAGTACTCCGGCTCGGACGTAAACTGGTCGCAGGCCACCACGGCCCACTTGGTCATGTCGCAATCCTTAGGCATCAGAATGTCGGCAGGATAGAAGCCCAGCTTCTCAAACTTCTTGTTCATGTTGTTCCTCCTATTCAAAAATACATTGCATCAAGCAGTTTTTGCTTCTATCCTGCATTATACATAAGTCCGCCGCCTATTTCAATCACTTTCCGCCAAATAACCCAAGATTTTTTAGGAGCCCTTACAATTTTTGCATCAGAATATTTTCCTCCGCTTTGGGCAGACTATCACCGGCGGATCATTTCGAAAAAGGAGGGAATCCATCGTGAAGATTGTGGATCGCATCGCCTTGATTCTGGTCATTATCGGCGCACTGAACTGGGGCAGCGTGGGACTATTTGCCTTTGATTGTGTGGCGTTTATCTGCGGCGGACAGTTGTCTACCCTCAGCCGCATAATCTATGCGCTGGTGGGAATCGCCGGTCTATGGTGTATCACACTGCTATTCCGTGATTCTGAGGAGTGTACTTGAGCCAAATCGTAAACCGGCGCCGCAGCTTCAGCGGCGCCGGTTTTTTTCTGTCCGATCCAGCCGTTCCCCCAGGCGCTGCAGCGGCTGTGCCAAAGGCAGCCCGATCAAGTACCCGCAGGCGCAGCCTGCAACATTGGTAATGAGATCTGTAATATCACAGGTGCGGTCAAAAAAAGGCTGCAGCAGCTCGATGGTGGCGCTGTATAGGGCCGCCTGAAAAAGCGTAATGAAAAATCCTCTGCCGGTACACCGGGGTAGGAGCACTCCAAAGGGCATGAACAGCAGTACATTCAGTAGGATCTGCCTTACACTATCACCCCAGCCGTGGAGCAGGTCCCGAAAGGGATGAAGATTTACCGAAAACCTGTGCGCCAGCACATAGGGCACCCTGCACAGCACCGGCAGCAACGTCAGATCCAGCACAATGCAGAAATAGATATAAAGCGCTCCGGACAGCAGCTGGCGGCTGCGGCTGTATTCATGCCGGTGCGGCAGAAACAGCAGGCAAAAGATGCCGGCCTGAACAAGCAGGTCCGGCAACGCGGACGCCACGGCAGGCCCCCCCTTCATCGGATATAGAGCAGTATAGCATGGCGGGGGTGCGGAGGGCGTCGAACCGGGCGGCAGGGCGGGTAGTCCCTTTGGGACACACACGGCAAGGCGGCCCCGGGCTGCGCTGAATGCGCCGCCCGGGGCCGCCAAAGCTCTCCCATCCCGGGGAAAGATCATTGCATGCTGTCACTCTTATGCTCGCCGGTGACGGAAAACTCCACCCACTCGGCGATGTTTACGGCGTGATCGCCGATGCGCTCAAAATATTTGGCGATCATCAACAGATCCAGGGCGTATTCGCCATCGGCGGTATTCTGCGCGATCATAGCGATAAGCGTTCCCTTGACCCGGCAGAACGCCTCGTCTACCACGTCATCGTACTCAATCACCGCCCGGGCCAAGCTCAGATCCTGCCGCACATAGGCATCCACGCTGTCGGTGACCATTTTGATGGTGGCCTCCGCCATGACCCGGATGTCCCGGCACTCCGCGCCGGTCCGGCCTCCCAGGGTGGTAATAATCTCGGCAATGTCCTCTGCCTGATCACCGATGCGCTCCATGTCGGTGATCATCTTCAGCGCCGCGGAGATCACCCGCAGATCCCGGGCCACGGGCTGCTGCTGCAGCAGGAGCTTGAGACAGATGGACTCGATCTCCCGCTCCAGCTGGTCAATACGGTGTCCCTGCTCCTGAGCCCGGCGGGCGTCCTCTGCGCTGCCCTGCAGCAGCGCCTTGCCGGCGGCGGCAATGATGCTCTCGCACTCGCCGCCCATCTCGGTCATTTTCCGATTCAGCAGCTTCAGCTGCTCGTCAAATTTGCTTCTCATGGCATCACCCAAACCTTCCTGTAATGTAATCCTCTGTCCGCTTTTCCTTGGGCTGGGAGAACAGCTTCTCCGTCTGGCCGAACTCCACCAGCTCGCCCAGCAGGAAAAACGCTGTGTTATCCGAAATACGCACGGCCTGCTGCATATTGTGGGTCACCATGACTATTGTGTACCGCTCCTTCAGCTGCAGGGCCAGCTCCTCAATACGGGAGGTGGAGATGGGGTCCAGGGCCGAGGTGGGCTCGTCCATCAGCAGGACCTGGGGCCGCACGGCCAGCGCCCGGGCAATGCACAGCCGCTGCTGCTGACCGCCGGAGAGCCCCAGGGCGCTCTTTTTCAGCCGGTCCTTCACCTCGTCCCAGATGGCCGCATCCCGCAGGGCCTGCTCTACGATCTCATCCAGCTCTTTTTTAGCGGTGGTCCCGTGGGTACGGGGACCGTAGGCAATGTTATCATAGATGCTCATGGGGAAAGGATTCGGCTTTTGGAACACCATGCCGATGTCCCGCCGCAGGGCGCACACGTCCACATCCTTATCGAAAATGCTGCGGCCGTTATAGCGCACCTCCCCGGTAATCCGCACCGAGGGGATCAGGTCGTTCATGCGGTTCATGGTTTTCAGAAAGGTGGATTTTCCGCAGCCGGAGGGCCCGATGAGGGCCGTGATGTTCTTTTCGGGGATGGCCATGTCGATCCCCTTCAGGGCATGGGTATCTCCGTACCAGAGCTGCAGATTTTCCGCCGTAATAATATCACTCATACGCTTCTCCTTTTGGCAAAGTATTTGCCCGCCAGCGAGGCAGAAAAATTGATAATCAGCGTCAAAAACATCAAAATAGCGGCGATGGCAAAGGCGGCACCGAATTCACCCTCCTCCTTGGCATACACATAGAGGGCCACGGTCAGCGTGGCGCCGGGGCTGACAAGGCCGCTGAACAGGCCATTGATGGCGTGGGCGAAGCCCGCCGTGAACAGCAGCGCCGCCGACTCGCCTAAAATACGTCCCACGGAGAGGATGCACCCGGTGACTACGCCGTCCACGCAGCCGGGCAGCACTACCGTGCGGATGACCCGCCACTTCCCTGCTCCCAGGCCGAAGGCGCCCTCCCGGTAGCTTTGGGGTACAGTTTTCAGACTCTCCTGGGTGGTCCGCATGACCGTGGGCAGATTCATGATCACCAGGGTCAGTGCGCCGGCCAGCAGGCAGGTGCCGAAGTTATTGGAAAACAGCAGCATACCCACCAGGCCATAGATGATGGACGGGATGCCGGACAGGGTCTCGGCGGCATACTCGATGGCCGCCACCACGCGCTTATTTTGGGCATATTCCGTCAAGTAGATGGCGGCACCCACACCCAGCGGCAGCACGATCACCAATGTCGCCAAAACGATATACACCGTGTTGAGGATGTCCGGCAGGATGCCGATGCGCTCGGTGAGATGGCTGGGCTTGGTGGAGAGGAACTCCCAGCTGATATTGGGGATTCCCTTATATAGCACATACCCCAGCAGAAACAGCAGCAGCGCCGCCGTGAGGCCGCTGCAGACGTACATCACGCCGCGCATGAGGGCAATATAACTCTTTCTTTTTCTGCTCATATCACTTCTCCTTATCCCGCTTCAGAAAGAAATTCAGCGCCGCATTCAGAAGCATAATGAACAGGAACAGTACCAATGCAATGGAGAACAGGGCGTTGCGCTGCAGGCTGCCGGGGCTGGAATAGGACATCTCGCTGGCCACCGCCGTAGTCAGGAAACGCACGCTTTGGAACAGGCTGGGCATATTGGCCACATTGCCCGCTACCATCATCACGGCCATGGCCTCGCCAATGGCGCGGCCCACGCCCAGCACCACCGCTGCGGCAATGCCGCTCTTTGCAGCGGGTACGGACACCCTGAAGAACGTCTCCACCGGAGACGCGCCCAGGGCCAGGGAGGCGTCCTCATACTCCTTCGGCACGGCGTCCAGCGCCGTGACAGACACCTTGATGATGCTGGGCAGGATCATAATGGCCAGCACAATGATGGCCGCCAGCAGGCTGGCTCCGTCCGGCACATGAAAGATGCTGCGCACCGCCGGCACCAGCACCAGCATACCCACCAGGCCATATACCACCGACGGGATGCCCGCCAGCAGACTGACGGCGGTCTCCATGGCGGAGCGCACCTTTTTTCCGGCCACCTTGGACAGGAACACTGCGGTAAAAAAGCCCACCGGCACACCGATGAGGATAGCACCGGCTGTGCCATACACACTGGTGAGGATAAAGGGCAGGATGCCGAACTTGGGCTCGGCCGCCGTAGAGGCCCATTCCTTGCCGAACAGGAATTTCACCAGCCCGATCTCCTTGATGGCCGGGATGCCGGAAATAATCAGATACACCGTGATGAGCAGCACACACCCCACGGTGATTAGTCCCAGCAGAAGGAAAATGCCGTGGACGACATTTTCAAATACTCTGTTTTTCTTCATATCTTACCTCAATGGAAGGAAGCGGCGGCACCGGGGTACCGCCGCTCCTATTCCTTACTTTACAGGCACTGCTCCTGCCTTGCTGATGATCTGGCTGGCTGCATCGGAAGTGATGTAGTCGAAGAACTTCTGTGCGCTGTCGGAGAGCTTGGCCCCATCCTTAGTCACCAGGACGAAGGGACGCTGCACCACATAGCTGCCGTCCTTCACGGTTGCCTCACTGGGAGCCACACCGCCCACGGTCAGGGCCTTTACGGTATCCTTCACAGAGGCCAGAGAGGCATAGCCGATGGCATCGGGATTGCTGCCCACGGTGGTAATAACGTCGCCGGTGGAGGTCAGCTCCTGGCGATACTGGCACTTATCCTTGGTGCCGCTGATGGATTCAAAGCCATCCCGGGTACCACTACCGGCCTCGCGGCCGATGAGCACGATCTCAGCGTCATTGCCGCCCACGTCCTTCCAGTTGGTGATCTCTCCGGTGTAGATCTTTGCGATGGTCTCCAGATCCAGCTCCTGGACAGGGTTGGCAGGGTTTACGATCATGGCGATGCCGTCGTAGGCCAGCACGGTCTCCTGCAGGCCCTTAGCCTTCTCCTCGTCCTTCAGGCTGCGGCTGGACAGGCCGATGTCGCAGCGGCCCTCCTCAACGGCCTGGATACCGGAGCCAGAGCCAGTGGCGTTGTAAGTTACGGTGATACCGGTATCGGCCTCAAAGGTCTCGCTCAGGGCGCCGATGACCTTGCTCATAGAGGTGGAACCATCGGTAGACACCGGCTCCTTGGCGGCGTTGTTTCCGCAGCCCACCAGCGCAAATACCAGCAGCATAGCCGCTGCAATACATCCAATTCTCTTTTTCATCTTTGTTACCTCCTTGTACTGTTGTTTTCTTGATTCTCTTGACCACGGTTTTATCGTAATTCCTGCGAGTAAAATCCGAAAGCAAAGGCGAGTTAAATATAAGTAAATTATTTTTACCTATGTAAAAGCTGCATGTCCGTATCCTTCTACCCATCCCTTATAAAGATCACCTCCGCCCCCTTTGGTAAAAGCAAGCACATCGCAGAGTAAGCAAATCAGCGAATTTCACGTCATAGATAACCGTTTTTAGATGGTACCCCGCCGGGCAAATAGCCGCCGTTTTTAGTTAGTTCACAGGTAATTTGGATGTATATTTTGCAGATTCAATTCAGAATCCTGCAGCACATAGAAAGAGCCGGGAAACCATTGCAGTTTCCCGGCTCTTGAAATTGGCACGCCGTGAGGGATTCGAACCCCCGGCCTTCTGGTCCGTAGCCAGACGCTCTATCCAGCTGAGCTAACGGCGCATACTTAACTTCTGGCGACTTGAATATAATACCACGTCCTAATATAAAATGCAAGCTTTTTTTGAAAAAAACTTCTTGTTTTTTTTCAGAGCATTTCTCGCTTGTCATAGAGCCAAGTTTGTGCTATTGTAGAAGAAAATGATATGCGATTTTCCGCGGCATTTCGACAGATGCCCCGGGTGTAACGGAGGATGCTATGAGCGCAAATTTCAGAACGCGGATGTTCGGCGGCTTTGACCGAGAGGATGTGGTCGCCTACATTGGGAAGATCACCAAGGAAAATCAGGCCCAAGTGGAGGAGCTGACCAGCGCCGCCGATGAGCTGCGCCGGCAGAACGACGGCCTCATCCGGCAGCTTGCCGTCCTGCGCCAACAGGTGAAGAGCTGTGAGGATTCCCACCGGGAAAACGAGGTGCTCACCCAGCAGGTACAACGCCTGGAGGAAGAAAACCGGGCTGCGCAGGAAGCACTGCGCCAGACCCAGGCACGGTGCGACGAGCTGCAGGTCCAGGCAGATGAATACGCTAAGATCCGGGACCACATCGCAGATATCGAGATCAGCGCCCACCGCCGGACAGAGGAATTCCGGGCCCAGACCATCCAGCGCATCCACGAGCTGGTGGCCCAGCAGCGTGCCTGGTGCAGCGAGAACAGCGTCCGCTATGAGGAGCTGCTGCAAAGCTTCGGTGAAAAGCTCCAGGCCGCCCGGGATGTGCTCCGGGAAACGGATCTCTCCGGATTTGAGGAGATGCTCTGCAGCCTGGACCGGCTGGATGAGGAGCTGGACAAGTAATTATTTGACACTAAAAACCGGATGCCTGTATCTGCAGGCATCCGGTCAGCGTGTCGAAAAAGTCTTTTCGCCCCGCTGCCTGAGTTTTTGAAACTTTGAAAAAGTTTCAAAAACCACTGATTTCAATGGTAAGGGACACCCTTCTTGGGTTTCCCTCACACTCCCTTCCTTACCGTTATCGCAAATCCTGCCACTTTATCGACAGTCTCAAAGCCGATCCCCGGCGGCAGGCAGGGTTTTTGTATATTTTTTCATGGCCGCGACGGTATAGATCGCCACCAGCAGCTCGGTAATAGGCATGGCCAGCCACAGGGCGTTCGCTCCCAGCACCGCAGGCAGCGCCAGGATCAACACCCCGCTGACCACCAATCCCCGAGCCACCGACACGATGAACGCCGCCCCGGGCTTCATAATGGCCTGGAAATAATAGGTGGAGAAGATATTCAGCGGCAGCAGCGGGAATGACAGCGCATAGGTGCGGATGATGGCCGGTGCTATAGCCAAAATGGCAGGGGTAGGTGACATGAAAATACGGATATAGAAATTGGGGCAGGCCAAGCTCAGGGCCGTCCAGAAAATGCTGAAAAAGGCCACCGTATACAGGGCAAGTCGGAGGGTCTGCCGGATACGCCCGGCCTTGGCCGCACCGTAGTTCATGGAAATAATAGGCTGCGACGCCTGGCCCACGCTGTAGGCGCAGCACTGGGCAAAGGTGCTGATTTGTATGATAGGGCCGTAAACGGCCATAGCATCGCTGCCCAGCCAGCGCATGATCTGCCGGTTAAACAGCACCGTCAGGATGCCCATGGCCACGTCCACAAAGAAAGTAGAAAAGCCGGTAACGGAGATAGCCCGGAGCTTTTCGCCCAGCCTCTCCGGGCGCACCAGGCGCAGGGTATTCTTCCGGCTCACAAAGTGGATGAGCATCACCAGAAAGGATATGCCCGAGCCGATGGCCGTGGCCAGGCCCGCGCCGTAAACGCCCATATCGCAGGGGAACACGAAGAAATAATCGCCGAACACATTAAAAATGCCCCCGGCCAGCACGCTCATGGTGGCCAGGCCCGGGTTTCCGTCATTGCGCAGGAACCCCGCCAGCAATTGGTTCAGCAGGAACAGCGGGAACACCGGCTTGATGGGCTGCATATACCGCTGGGCCAGGGCCAGCAGCGATTCATCCGCGCCGAAGAAGGTGAGAATGGGCCCCTCAAAGCACCATATCCCCGCCCAGGCCAAGGCAGCCAGTATCACCGCACCGATGGCCGCTGCGGTAAAATACTGGTTTTCGCTGCCGTCCCCGCGGCCGCTGCCACGCCGGGCGCTGAACAGCACGCTGCCGCCAATGCCCACCAGCAGGCCCAGGCTGTAGATGATGTTCCACAGCGGTGCTACCACCGCCAGGGCCGCCGTACCCTCCGGCCCTTGATACTGCCCCACCATAGCCACATCCACGATGGAGTAAACGGAGGCGATCAGAGCGGTGCCAAAGGACGCCGACAGATATTTAAAATAAATGGGCTTGATTTTCCCGTTCAGAAGTTCCATACTGCATTCCTCCTTTTTCAAGAAAAAACGGATAAGAAACAAGCGTCTCAGCTTGTCTCTTATCCGGCTGCTGCTTCTCCGAACAGCTCGCCCTCCGAGCTTTCCGGGCCATTATAGCGGCGGGCTTCCCATATGTCAAGGGTATTTGCGAGAAAAAAGCAATAAAAATTAGGGTATATATTTTTCGGAAAAGCACTTGTAAAATAGGGAAATACTACATAAAGGCTTTTGCCGCCGGGCAAACATGGCAAACACCCCTGCTGCTGGCGGGCAGCCTTTCAATAATCGCCGTCTATGACAGTGTGCGCCGCACCCTGCCATAAGTTTTTGTGCTTTGGGAAAGGTGGTGGTTCTATATTCAATTGTTAAGAGGACCGGTATCAGCCAAAAGTATTGCTCCGAAATATGGCAGCCGCTGATGGCCGGGCAGGCAATCCGTGCCCGAAAGAATTTGAAGAAATTGGAGGAACATTTATGAAGGTGAAAAGAAAAATCCGTTCACTGTTAGTATCCCTGCTGTGCGTTATGCTGCTGGTAGGCGTTCTGCCCACGGCCGCACTGGCCGAAGATCAGATTCCCACCGACAACCCCCGCTACACCACCGGTGTCTCCAGATCCAAAACCGCCACGCCCCTGGACACCACTACCTGGACCTCGGACGTGACCCTTTCCCTGCCCAGCGCAGAGGAAAAGCTGGACTCCGATGTGGTATTCGTGCTGGATGGCTCCTCTTCCGCCGATTCCGGCGTGGTGGATGCCTCCCTCTCCCTCTTGAGAGATCTGAAGGATGCCGCTGAGGACAGCGGCGCCGCCGTGAATGTGTGCGTTGTGAAGTTCAAGCGCCAGGCTTACAAGTCCAAATGGTTCGATCTTTCCACGAACTATGACGCCATAAAGACCGCTATGGAGACCAAATACTCCGGCGGCACCAACATCCACGCCGGTCTTCTGGCCGGTAAGGCGGCTCTGGCGGAGCACCCGAACATCTCCCCCGACAAAAAGTACCTGGTCTTAGTGTCCGACGGCTCCACCTACCTCTACAGTAAGGACGGCAACTGGGCCAGCGACACGCCGTTCTCCCGCTCTTACCATCCCAAAGAAAGCTACAACGGCTTTGCCGGCGGCTATTGGGACAACGGTTACTATGAGCCGAACAACTATCCCGATGTCAACGTTCCCCGGCCCAAGACGACCTCCGATGTGGACACCTGGAAGGCATACCTGGCTGATGTGGCAAAAAGAAACGCCGAGAGCAACGGAGATCAGTATGATTACCACATCAATTATGATCTGAACTTCAACCAGGGGATCCCCAGCCCCGACTTCAAGTCCCAGCCCTGTGAGCCCCGGACCGCCAATAACCGGGACATGGCCTTCTACTATGCCGACCAGGTCTGGCAGCAGATCAAGAGCGCCGGGTATAACGCATACTCCATCGCCACGAAGGATGGCTCTGCCGGCGCTGGGAATGCCGATGATTCCCACTGCTTCATGAACTATCTGAACGGGGGCAGAAACCTGGACTTCAGCACCATCCGGAACGAGATCCTCTACGCCGTGGACGCCGGCTCCTATGTCACCGACTACATGGGCTATGTGGAGAACGACTATAACTTCGACTTCGTCAATGACCCCGCCAAGATCTATGTCACCGTGGGCGATGAGACGCTGGAGGCCGTGCCTCTTCAGAAGAATACCTATGGCTTCGGCTGGGACAAAGAGAATAACTCTTATAACTACGTTCTGACCTATACCCCCGCAGCGGACGGTGAGGAGCACTTCCAGTGGGACATCAACGTACCCATCACCAACCTCCGCCATGTGCAGCTGCACTACACCGTGAAGCTGATGAACCCCAAGACGGAAGCCGGTACCTACGGCACCTATGACGCCAATGGCAGCCAGGGCTATGACGGCCTTTACACCAATAACAGTGCCACCCTCCACCCCAAGGCTACCGGCACCGAAACACCGGGCGACGGTCAGGATTTTCTGAAGCCCACCGTCTCCTATCAGATCAACTACTACACCGTCACCGTCAACTTTGTGGACGAGGACGGCAACATCGTGGCCCCTGCCTACACCTCCGACAGCCAGAAGGGGGGCTCCGCCTATAACGTGACCGCACAGGCCGCACCGGCCATCCAGGGCTACACCTATAAGGTCACTACCGGTGACCCCCTCACCGGCACTCTGGACGGTAACAAGGTCATCACCGTGGTCTACACCAAGGACACCGTTGATCCCATCAAGCCTGATCCTGTCAAGCCAGAGCCCACTAAGCCCGCTGATACCCCCAGTACCGGCGACAGCAGCCATATGTTCCTGTGGCTGGGCCTGGCAGTCGTCAGTGGCGGCGCAGTCATCGGTGTGGTGATTGCCAATAAAAAGAAAAACCGCAACAGATAACCGCGCAGCTTAATCTATTCGACAGGCCGCCATCTGCGGTCCGAAAAAACAACCTATAAAAGCATGCCGCCGGCATCTGCCGGCGGCATGCTTCAGCGTGTCGAAAACTTCTTTTCGACACGCTGCCTAAGTTTTTGAAACTTTTCAAAGTTTCAAAAACTACTGATTTCAATGGTGAGGGACACCCTTCTTGGGTTTCCCTCACACTCTCTTCCTTACCGTTATCGCAATTCCTACCACTTTATCGGCATGCTTTTTCTGTTTTTCATAAAATCCATGGCGCCCAATGGTGACAGAAAAGTCATTTGGGGCGGCTTGTGCAGGAATGTCTGATGTGGTAAAATGGGACGCATCGGGAGGTGTCGAAGCATGTCTGCAAGCAACAAGAAAAAATTCCTTCGGCGCCTGTGGCCCGCTCTGTTGGTGTTTTTAGCTGCTTTGGCCGCACTTGAGCTGTTGTGGCCGGTTCTGCGCCAAAGCGGCACCGTCCCGGTCAATGACGGAGTCGGCACCATATACATCGTGCCGGATCCGGCCCTGCCCGCCAACACCCTGGACAGCGGCGACTTCACCCGCCAGGGCGATGCCGTGCTCTACACCGGCAGCCGGTACACTGCCAGCCAGGGGGTAGATGTGTCCGAATGGCAGCGGGAGATCCGCTGGCAGGAGGTGGCCGACGGCGGCATTGATTTCGCCGTGATCCGCTGCGGCTATCGCCGGTACGTCAGCGGCAGCCTGGAGCAGGACACTTTTTTTGAGGAGAACTACAGCGCCGCCGGGACAGCCGGGCTGCGCCGGGGTGTGTACTTCTTCTCTCAGGCCGTCTCCGTAGCGGAGGCTCAGGAGGAAGCCGCTTTTGTGCTGCAAATGCTGGCCGGCCGGCCTTTGGAGCTGCCGATTTTTTACGATTGGGAAACTGTCACTGCCGAGGAGGGCCGCGCCAACGGCCTGGACGGCAAGACCGTCACGGCCTGCGCCGCCGCCTTCTGCCGGGCTATAGAGCAAGCCGGCTACACCGCCGGCATATACTTTAACCTCCAAATGGGCTACCACACCTATAATCTCTCCCCTCTCAAGGACTACACGCTTTGGATAGCGGAGCCGGGTAAGTATCCCTCCTTTTACTACCATACGGCCCTGTGGCAGTATGACCACAGCGGCACCGTGCCAGGTATCGATACGCCGGCAGACCGAAATTTGCTGTTTGAAGGGCTGTAGGTGAGGTAATCCGGTATGTGCCGAAGGCGGAACAGAATTCATATCGCGGAAAAATAGCGTTCCCCAGGGACTAAACAGCACCCCATCTATTAGACAAGCATTCTATCATACTTGTCTGACAAATGGGGTGTTTTTTTATGACAAAGGGAGTACCAAGCAAACGGTATACGCCGGAATTTAAGAACCCGGTTGCGGAAACCATGCTGACGATTTATGTTAACAGCAGAGACCAGATCGAATCATGGAAACGAATCTATTTAACAGACGGATAAAGCAGGTTCAATCGCACCCAATCTGCTATTCCTTGCCGAAAAGCCAAACCGGAAATGGGTCACGGATGTGAGGGGGTTCAGCCTGCTCGGAGGAAAGCGCTATTTGCCCCCAATTCTCCATCCGCCGCAGAATCAAGGCAAAGCTAAAGGGCTTGCCGCCTGCCATTCGCAGACAGCAAGCCCTCTCAGCTGCTCAAATAATTTCTATTAAGAATATTTGTCTACCCTTTCGGGGTCAGCGCACCAAGGACGGTCGTTTTTTCACTTGGCTATTATGGAAGCGATTTAATTCAGCTCCGCTCAAATATCTTGAGGATGTCGTCAAAGTGCGTCTGCTCCTCCCGCAGCTGCCGGGCCTCCTCCTCGGACTCAGCCTCCGGCTCTGCAGCGGGCTTTTCCTCGGTTGCCTTGGCAGCGGCGGAAGCGGCAGGCTTGGCGGCCCCGTCCGGCTCGGCAAAGCCGGTGGCGATGACGGTGACGCGGATCTCGTCATCCAGATTCTCGTCAAAGGTGGCGCCGAAGATGGTCAGCGCATCAGGATGCACCGCCTCCTGCACCAGGGTGGCAGCCTGCTCCACCTCCTCCAGGCCGATATCCATGGAGCCTGTGACATTGATGAGAACGCCCTTGGCACCCTGGATGCTGGTCTCCAGCAGGGGGCTGGAAATGGCCATACGGGCAGCCTCCTCGGCCTTTCCCTTGCCGGCGGCGCGGCCCACGCCCATGTGGGCAAGGCCGGCATCCTTCATCACGGCGGTGACATCGGCAAAATCCAGATTGATAAAGCCGGTATCCCGGATCAGGTCTGAAATGCTCACCACTGCCTGGCGGAGCACATCGTCTGCGATTTCAAAGGCATTGGCAAAGGTGATCTTCTGATCGGTGGCGTATTTTAGCCGCTCGTTGGGAATGATAACCAAGGAATCCACCTTACCCCGCAGCTCCTCAATGCCCTGCTCAGCCTGCGTCATGCGCTTGCGGCCCTCAAAGGCAAAGGGCTTTGTCACCACGCCCACGGTCAAAACGCCCTGCTCCTTGGCAGCCTCCGCCACCACAGGGGCAGCGCCGGTGCCGGTGCCGCCGCCCATACCGGCGGTGACAAAGACCATGTCGGTATTCTCCAGGGCCTTGGCCAGCTGATTGCGGCTCTCCTCGGCAGCCTTGCGGCCCACCTCGGGATTGGAGCCGGCGCCCTTGCCGCCGGTGAGCTTCTCGCCGATCTGAATCTTATAGCTGGCAGCAGAAGAATTCAGTGCCTGCTTATCCGTATTCACGGCCACAAAATCGACACCCTTGATGCCGTCCGTAACCATGCGGTTGACCACATTATTTCCGCCGCCGCCAACACCGATGACCTTGATGCTGACGACATTCTCTACCCCTGTATCCATTGCAAATGCCATGTCTTTTCCTCCTGCTGCAGATTATGTGAAATGGCAGTTTTATCATCCGTTTAACCATCGGGCGGCAAGAATTTGCCCACCGTTAGCTGAATGGTTTCGCTGCTGCTATACCAAAGTTATTTTATTACAGTTTCCCCTGCGGGTCAAGTATTCCCCGGTATTTTCCCGAAAAGATTATCCGGGGATAAAGCGTACTTCCTTACGCGTCAGGTCGATGGTACCCTTTTCATTTTGCTCCAGCTTGGTATCCACCACGGCCAAAAGGCAGTCCAGCTTATATCCGAAATCATCATCCGGGGACAGGAGCACGTCAAACCGTCCGTCAAAGCGCAGGGTAATGATTGCAGCGTCGGCCACGCTGATCTGCTGGCAGCGGCCGAGGGCGTCTCTCTGCTCCAGCGCCCGGAGCAGCTGCAATAGGCTCTCCTTGGCGGATTCCTGCTCATCGGGCACCTGCAGGGGCATGCCCACCTGGGGGTCCACCGGCGTCAGCCCGACGATGCGCGTTACCTCCTCCCCCGCCGCGGCCTGCTCCACCAGCTTACCGCTGCCGCTCAAAATCCAATCGCCGCCGGATTGCTCAATGGCGCAGAGGGTAGCATTTTCCTCCACCTGGATGCAGAGGGTATCCGGCAGCTTGCGGCTAATGCGTACGCTGGAAATATAGGGCAGGCTGCGGGTGATGGCCTCCGCAGCGCTGAATTTGTTGACAAGGAACAGGTTATCGCCCACATGGATGCCGCCGCTGTCGGCGATTTCCTGGGCGGTATAGCGGCTGTTGCCGGTGACCTCAATGGTGTCCACCTTGAAAAATACGGCCAGGGCAGCCACAATGGCGCCGCAGATGACAAAAAACACCAGCAGCTTATATAAAAAGGAAAAGCTTCCCTTTCTTTTTCTGCGCCTGCGTCTGTTTCGGCCGCTCATATGACACCTCTGCTTTCGTTTAGTCCTCTCTGTATATGCAGGCCCCCAGGCCCGATAGATCGCCCACTATATCGGCGTAGCCCCGCTCGATGTGATGGATCTGCTCCACCCGGGTGACGCCCCGTGCCTGCAGCCCCGCCACCACCAGGGCCGCGCCGCCACGCAGGTCTGTGGCCTGCACAGCGGCGCCCTGCAGCCGCTGCACCCCGGTAACGATGGCCGTTTGGCCCTGAGTGCGAATCTGCGCACCCATTTTAATGAGCTGCGGCACATGGCGGAACCGGTCGGCAAACAGGTTCTCCACAAATACCGTGGAGCCGCGGCTCCTTGTAAGCGCCGCCATCAGGAGGGCCTGGTCATCGGTGGGAAAGCCCGGATAGGGCGAGGTTCGCACCGGCGGTACTCCCCGCAATCGGCCGCCGCTTTTCAGACAGATGCCCCCGCCGTCGCTGCAGATCTCGCAGCCGCTTTTCTGCAGGATGCACAGCACCGCTGCCAGGTGGCGATAATCCGCCCGGTGCAGGTATACACAGCCGCCTGTGCCGGCCGCTGCGCACAGATATGTAGCCGCCACAATGCGGTCCGGACGCACCCGATGGGTGCAGCCGTGGAGCTTTTTCCGTCCCTCCACCACCACGGTGGCGCTGCCGGCTCCCTGGACGCATGCACCCATGGCCCTTAGAAAGTCCTGCAGCTCCATGATTTCCGGTTCCCGGGCGGCGTTGGATATGACCGTCGTGCCGGAGGCGGCGCAGGCCGCCAGAATGGCGTTCTCCGTAGCTCCCACACTGGGTGTACGCAGGAATATTTCTGCCCCGTGCAGGGCAGCGCCCCGGCACCGCAGGTGGCCGCTTTTTTCCTCAATTTCCGCGCCCATGGCGCGCAGCGCATACAGATGCAGGTCGATAGGCCGGGGTCCCAGGTCGCAGCCGCCGGGCTGCGAGCACACCGCCTCCCCGCAGCGGCCCAAAATCGCCCCCAAAAACATCACCGACGAGCGCATGCGGCCCATCAGCTCCTCCGGAATCTCGCAGCCGGTAATCTGGCGGGTATCCACCACTAAATCCGGCCCCTCCCGGTGAACGGTGCCGCCCAGATGCCGGATGATCTGCACGGCCGTATCCACATCGCTGAGGGTGGGACACCCCCGCAGGCAGCAGACGCCGGGGCAGAGCACCGTGGCCGCCAGCATGGGCAGCACACTGTTTTTGGCTCCCTGCACCGTCACCGCACCGGAGAGCTTCCTGCCGCCCTCCACCAAAATGACGCTCATATTCCTCCCCCGTTTTTCATAGAATGTACGCCATCCTATGCCGGGGGAAGCCTATAGGTGCTATGAGCAGAGTGCGTACTGCCCTTTTACTTCACCAGCTCCATCACAGTCTGATAGATGCGCTCTGTGGCATCCAAAATACCCAGCTCCGCCATGCCCCGGCTCATGGAGGCGCGGCGGGTGGGGCTGGCCAAAATATCCCGGGCGGTACGATAGAGCTTATCGCCGCTGGACTCCTCCTCACGGATGAGGCAGGCGCCGCCGTGCTGAGCCAGGATCCGGGCGTTTTTCACCTGGTGGTCGTTGGCCACATACGGGGACGGCACGATGATAGTAGGCAGCGCCAGGGCGGTGATCTCGCTGATGGTAGATGCGCCGGCCCGGCAGATCACCAGGTCCGCCGCCCGCATCACCACCGCCATATTATGGATATACGGACGCACATCCAGGTGGGGATCCTCCGTTAGCCCCCGCTGCTCCAGCTCCGGCTGCATCCAGGTCCAGCTTCTGTCGCCGGCGGCGTGGATATGACGGAAGGGGTAGCCGTCCGAGCGCTCTTTTTCAAAGAAATCCAGCATCTGCCGGTTCATGGTGCTGGCGCCCAGGCTGCCCCAGAAGGACACCACCAGGGGCTGCTCCGCGGGGATACCCAGCGAGGCCTTGGCCTCGTCATGAGACATGTCGAAAAAGTCGCCGCGTACCGGTGTGCCGGTGACCACGATGCGCTCGGGATGCTTATAGTGTATGCGGCACTCCTCAAACCCCACCATAATGCGGGCGGCATGCTTTTCCAGCATCCGGGTGGTAAGGCCCGGGATCATATTCGCCTCATGCACCGCCGTGGGGATGCCCTGCAGGGCGGCATACTTTACCATAGGATAGCTAGCGTAGCCGCCGGTGCCCACCACCAGGTCCGCCGGGAACTCCCGCAAAATTGCTTGGGCCCGGCGGCGCAGAGTCAGAAGCTCCACAGCGCTTTTGGCGTTATGGCGCAGGCTGTCCAGATCCATGGACCGCTCAAAGCTGCCCACCTCGATGCCCCGGTAGTCATAGCCCGCCTCGGCCACCAGGCCGCGCTCAATGCCGTTAGGGGTCCCCACAAACAAAATCTCCACCGTGGGGTCCTGCTTGCGCATATAGCCGGCCAGAGCCAGGGCCGGATTTACATGGCCCGCCGTGCCGCCGCAGGTAAAAATCACTTTCATAGCTGTCCTCCTCTTATCCGCCCCGGGGTGCCGGAATCTGCCGGGATACACTGAGTACAATGCCCATTTCAAACAGCTGCAGGGCCAAGGCCGTGCCGCCGTAGCTGAAAAATGGCAGGGAAATGCCCGTGGCCGGGACCAGGCCCGACACCACCGCAATGTTCAAAAAGGTCTGCAGGCTGATTTGGGTCATGATGCCCACCACCAGCAGCGCGCCGAAGCGGTCCCGGGCCTGGAGAGCGACCCAAAAGCCCCGCAGGATCAGCAGCGCAAAAATCAGCATCACCAGTGCGGCTCCGATGAGCCCCAGCTCCTCGCACACCACGGCAAAAATGAAGTCGTTATGCTCCTCGGGCAGGTACAAAAACTTCTGCCGTCCCTTGCCCAAGCCCACGCCCGTGAGTCCACCGGAGCCAATGGCAATGAGGCTTTGGCACATCTGATAGCCCTCGTCCAGGGCGTCGATCCACGGGTCCTCCCACATGCGGATGCGGTCCGCGCCGTAGGAGATGACCCCGGCCTCCACCAGCTTCACATAGGCAAAGCCCAGCGCAGCCACGCTGCCGATGCCGCCGATGGCCCAGCGCTTATCGATGCCGCCCACGATCATCAGCACAACGCCTGTGCCCACGATCAAAATAGTACCGGATAGGTGTGGCTCCAGTAGCATCAGGCCCGAAAAAAATGCCAGTGTCAGGAGGTAGGGCCGGACGCCGTATTTGAAGCTCTCCATGAGGTTTTTCTTTTTGGAAATGCTGTCGGCAAAGTACACGATGATGGCCAGCTTCGCGATTTCCGAGGGCTGGAACGTCAGCACGCCCACCTTGCCCAGCCACCGGGTGGCGCCGTTTTCCTTGATGCCCACACCGGGCACCAGCACCAGGACCAGCAGGAAGATGGACACATACATCAATATCTTTGCCATGCCCCGCAGGCGATGATAGTCCATGCGGCTCATAACGACCATGGCGGCCATGCCCAGCAGGGCAAATATGGCCTGCCGCTTTAAGAAATAGGCCGGGTCGCCCTGCTTGTAGCTGGCGGAGGGAAAGCTGGCGGAAAACAGCATCACCAGTCCCAGCACCGTGAGCAAAATGGTCAGAAGCAAAAACGGAAGATCCATCCGGCCCGCCAGGGTCCGGGGAATACTCTCCGGGCGGGAAGCCTGACGCGGCGGATGCCGGGTACTCCTGCGCCCGAATGCCAGGCGCTTATGAATGGCCGATTGCTGCACAGATCTTCCCTCCCTTCCGTTGGTTTTTGCTGCCGGCTCAGTATGCGAAGCGGTTCATAACGCCCAGGTAGGCCAGGGCACAGAAAATCACGCTCACCGTGGTAAACACCGCCACAATCTTGGTCTCCTTCCAGCCGCACATCTCAAAGTGATGATGCAGCGGAGCCATCTTGAAAATACGCTTGCCGTGGGTGAGCTTGAAATAGCCCACCTGCAGGATATCCGACAGAGTCTCGCAGATATACACGATGCCCACGGGGATCAGCACCAAGGGCATGTCATAGGCAAAGGCCAAAGCCGCCACCGCACCGCCCAAAAACAGGGAGCCGGTATCGCCCATAAAGACCTTGGCGGGGTAGTGGTTATACAGCAGGAATGCCAGCAGGCCGCCTGCCATGGCGGCGGCGAAAATGCCCAGCTGGGGAAAGCCCTTCCACACCACGCCCAGCACCGCGAAGAACGCCGCCACCGGGATGGTAACACTGGTGGACAGGCCATCCAATCCGTCGGTGATGTTCACGGCGTTCACCGTACCCACGATGATAAAGGCAGCCAGGATCATGTAGACCACCCAGTTCAGCACGACGTAGGTGTTAAAAAACGGAATATACAGGTTGGGGCTCAGATGGCCCTCCGCCCGCAGCAGGCACAGAAACGCCACCGCCGCCGCCAGCTGCAGCAGGAACTTTTGAATGGCGGTGAGGCCGGTGTTGCGGTGATGCTTTACCTTCTGATAGTCATCAATATAGCCGATGACGCCGAATACCAGGGCAAACAGGTATACATAGATATGGGTAAAGTCCCCCTGCACCATGCCCTTCCAGCCCACAATCACCACCGTGATGCCGATGCCGATGATGAACATCAGCCCGCCCATAGTGGGGGTACCCTGCTTGGTCATGTGCCAGGTGGGGCCAATCTCCTTGATGCTCTGTCCGGCCTTGAGCTTCACCAGCTCAGGGATCAAAAGCTTCCCGGCCACAGCCGTGATGGCAAAGCAGATCACGCAGGCCAAAATCACTTGAAGGCTCATAGTTCTTGTTCCTCTTTCCGCCCCCATGGGGCCTCTTTTGTTGTGTATTTACAGCAGGGACCGCACAACCTCCCGCTCATCCAAGGGGAGCGTTTTGCTGCCGATCTCCTGATACGTCTCATGTCCTTTACCGCACAGGATGACTACATCCCCGGGCGCAGCCAAATCCATAGCCAGGGCGATGGCCGCCCGGCGGTCCGGCTCCACCACATATCGCTCCTCCGCCCCGGCAAGACCCGGGAGGATATCCCGGATGATGGCCATGGGCTCCTCGGAACGGGGATTGTCACTGGTGACGACCACCAGATCCGCCAGGGCTCCGGCGATGCGGCCCATCCGGGGCCGTTTTTCCTTTTCCCGGTCGCCGCCGCAGCCAAAGACGGCGATGACCCGACCGCCTGCAAAGCCCCGGACGGTTTTCAGCACGTTTTCCAGGGCGTCAGGAGTGTGGGCATAATCAATGAGCAGGGTATAGGGCTTTCCGGGGGTGGCCACCACCTCCATGCGGCCCTTTACGCCGGGGAAGGCGGCCAATGCGGCAGCGCTGTCCGCCAATGGGATGCCCAGCTGTCTGCAGGCAGCCATGGCCCCCAATGCATTATACACCGAAAACCGCCCCGGCACACCCAAGCGCACCGGAATACATTCCCGCACTGTACAGGCTGCGAAGGTTACGCCCCGCTCCTGCAGGGTGATTCCCTCCGCCCACAGGTCGGCAGGGTTTTGGAGCCCATAGCGCGTCACCGGGCAGGTCACGCCTCGGAGCATACGCTCTGTCCAGGGGTCGTCTGCATTGCACACCGCCCCACGGCTGGCGTGAAACAGCTTCGCCTTGGCGCCGCAGTAGCGCTCCATAGTGCCGTGATAGTCCAAATGGTCCTCGGTAAGGTTGGTGAAAATGCCCTCGGCAAAGGTTATGCCCTCCACCCGGTGCTGCATTAGGGCATGGGAGGAGACCTCCATCACTGCGTGGGTGCAGCCCGCGTCCGCCATTTGGCGCAGCAGGCTTTGGATCTCCAACGCATCCGGCGTGGTGCGCCGGGCCGGGAGCATTTGCTCCTCCACCAGGTTCTGCACCGTGCCGATGAGGCCGGTCTTTATTCCCGCACTGCGCAGGATGTGGCGCAGGAGATAGGTGGTGGTGGTTTTGCCGTTGGTGCCGGTAACGCCCAGGACCGTCAGCCGGGCAGCGGGGTTTTCATACCAGGTGCAGGCAATTTTGCCCAGGGCAGCTCGCACATCCGGCACCGCCGCGCAGGGCAGGCCCGGCATCTCCTGCCGGCATAGCACGCACGCGGCGCCGCGGTCCACCGCCTGTTGGGCGTACAGGGCGCCGTCACACTGGGTACCCGGCACCGCTGCAAACAGGCTGCCTTTCCGGGCCCTGCGGGAATCCGCACACACATGGGTGATCTCCGTATCCGGTGATATCGTCAGTGCAGTGATCTCCGTTCCCTCCAGCAGCTCCCGCAAACGCATTCAGCCCGCTCCTTTCCACCGCAAACCACATGGCTAATCCGTTACGCCGCTGTCGCTGAGCTGGACGGAGATCACTGTCCCCGCCTCCACCTGCGCGCCGGCGGCTTCCGATTGATTGATGACCCGAACGCTGCCCGAGCCGCTATCTGTGGTTCCGGTGAAGCGCAGCAGGAGGCCCGCGCTGCTCACCGCCATATTCGCCTCACTGGGGGACAGGCCCACCAGGGAGGGTACTGTGCAGAGTGTATCCGGCTTTTCGGAGCCGGCATAGAGGATCACCCGGGATTTACCGGGGATCACTGTGCCGCCTTCCGGAGTCTGATCGGTGACGGTGTCACCGTCGCCGACGACCTTCACTGAAAAGCCCTTGGATTTAAGCTTTTCCTCGGCGTCCGCCACGGTCATACCGATGACGTAGTTCACCGTGGTGTCAGAGCCCAGCAGCTCCTCTGCCGAGTAGGAGGGCTCCACGCCCAGATAGGGCAGTATCTCGCCCATGATCCGGCTGGCGTAGGGAGCTACCGTACCGCCGCCGCCCCGACCCTCCCCGGTGGGCGAATCCAGAGTCAGGAGCATGATATACTTGGGATCGTCCGCCGGTGCGAAGCACATGAATGACAGCACCACCTCGCCGGTGTTGCCCTTATCCGCCGTGCCGGTCTTGCCGCCGATGCGGTAGCCGTGGACCTGACCATTGCGGCCCGTACCGGACGAGACTACATATTCCAGGCACTGGCGCACCAGGGCGGAGGTCTCCTCGCTGACCACCTGGCGCACGGGGGTGGAGTCATGGCTGGAGAGAACGTTTCCCTCGCTGTCCACCACCCGCTCCACCACATAGGGGGTGTGGAGATAGCCGCCGTTGATACAGGCGGCCTGGGCGGAAATCAGGGCCACAGGGGTCGTGTTGAAGTTTTGGCCGAAGGCATAGCAGGCCAGGTCCAGCTCCGAGGCTGTTTCCTGAGGGGCAAAAATGCCCAGGGCCTCGCCCTCCAGGTCGATGCCGCTTCCGTTTACCAGACCAAAATCCTTCATATAGCGGTAGAACTTCTCCGTACCCAGGCGCAGCCCGTAGGTGATGAAGGCCGGGTTGCAGGAGTTGCCCGCCGTTTGCTCCAGGGTCTGATGTCCGTGGCCGGCGCGGTTGCTGCAATGGATGGTGGCGTCCAGCACATGGATGGAGCCCGTGCAGTCAAAGGTGGTGTTCTCGTCAATGACTCCCTCCTCCAGGGCCGCCGCCAGGGTCAGCACCTTGAAGGTAGAGCCGGGCTCATAGGTGTCGTTGATGGCCCGGTTGCGCCACTGGCGCAGCTGGGCATCCGCCAGATCCAGCTGGCCGTCCTTCACCAGGGATGCAAGCCTGCTCTCATAGACGGCGGAGGGATCGTTCAAATCATAGGTGGGGCTGGAGGCCATGGCCAAGACCGCCCCGGTCTCCACATCCATGACGATGCCCGTAGCCCCCTGAGCCTCGGTGGAGGTCACCATCTCGCTCAGGGCCTTCTCCACATAGTACTGTACTGTTGCGTCCAGCGTCAGCACAATGTCGCTTCCGTTCTGCGCTTTATAGTATTGCTCATAGCCGTAGAGCATGTCGCTGCCCGTGGGATCCTTGGTGGACACCACCAGGCCCGTCTCGCCGTCCAGCACATCGTTATACCGGGCCTCCAGCCCATACAGGCCATAATTATCCGTGCCCACAAAGCCGATGATCTGGGAGGCCAGTGTGGCATAGGGGTAATAGCGCTTGGCATCGGTGACCATGTACACGCCCACAACGCCCTCGTCGTTGATGAAGGTGCGGATCTGATCGGCCACATCCTCCTCCACCCGAAGCTTGAGCACCTCATATTGGGAGTCCGTGCGCTCCATTTTTTTCAGGATGCCCTCCTTGTTGATCTCCAGGATCTCCGAGAGCTTCTGTGCCACGCTGTCCTTGGTCCAGGCAACGGGATTATCCTTGTCGCTGAGAGCGCGGTCCATTTCCAGCGGGGAGAGAAATACCGTTTCCGCCGTGGCGGAAATGGCCATGATGTTGCCGTTGCGGTCATAGATCGTACCCCGGGTGGCGGCAACCTCCGTGCTGCGGGTCTGCTGGTCCAGGGCCTTGGCCTCCAGCTCGTCGTGGCGCAGGATCTGCAGAGAAAAGAGCTTAATGACCAGGATCAAAAATACCAGCACACCCAAAACCGCCATAAGGATCATGGTGCGATTTTGAATAATCCGATTGGCGCGGCGCACTTTTTCGCTTTTCCGATTGATCTCACCGCCGTTTTGGGCCATGGTCTCAGCTCCTTTCGCAATTTTTTTCCTATCTATTATACCAAAGGAAGGAGCAAGAAGTCACCTTCTTACTCCTTGTTGTATATCCCTACTATATGGGGCGGCTCACCGGAAATATTCCACCATGGACCCCAGAGCGCGGGAAATGCTTTCCGCGATATTCTCCAGGGCGGTGCCCGCATCGGAGCGGTACACCACCGTGCTGTCGGCGGCGGGCAGCTCCAGGTACTCCACCTGACCGGCGGTGGGCTTGGTCATGCCGGCCTCCTCGGCCACGCGCTTCACAGTGGCCAGGTCAAAGGTCTTTTCATACTGGGTCAGCAGCGCTACATGGCGCTCCTCCAGCTGGCCCATCTCCGTTTTGATCTGCGAAATATCCGCAGAAACCTCTGTCAGGCGCACATAGCCCATGAGCAGCACCACCACCAGGCCCGTCAGCACCGCCGCGCAGGCCAAAACCAGCGGGGAGAGCTTTGCCGCAGGACGGGCGACGCTCTGCCGTCTGGGGGCCGCCACCGGCTCCCGGCGCTGGGGCTCCATGCGACCGGCATCATCCAGTGCGCGCTCTCTGGCAAGGGCATCCAGATCGTATGCCAGGGAACCGTCCGTATATCCATATCTGCGCCGATCATTGCTCTGTGCCATGGTTTCCGCTTCCTTTCTTTTGTGATTTTGTCAATTTCTAAATAGTAAATATTTTTCGCCGGGCTTTAAAGCTTTTCCGCCACACGGAGCTTGGCGCTGCGGGCCCGGGGATTATAGACCAGCTCTGCCTCACCGGCCACGATGGGCTTGCGGCTGACGAGCTTCATTTTTGGTTTCTTGCCGCACACACACACCGGAAAATTCGGCGGACAGGTGCAGCCGGTGGCCAGCTCCTGCAGGGTCTTTTTGATGATGCGGTCCTCCAGGGAATGAAAGCTAATGACGGCCAGGCGTCCGCCGGGATGCAAAAGCTCCGCCGCCGCTTTCAGCATAGGCGGCAGCTCCCCCAGCTCATCGTTCACAGCGATGCGTATGGCCTGAAAGCTACGCTTGGCCGGGTGCTGCTTTTCCCGCAAGGCTGCCGGGGGCATGGCGCCGCGAATGATGCTCACCAGCTGGCCGGTGGTCTCGATGGGGCTCTCCTGGCGGCGGCTTACAATAGCCTTGGCAATGGCCGGGGCATAGCGCTCCTCGCCATATTCAAAGAGGATGCGGCGCAGGTCCTCATAGCTCCAATCATTCACCACGTCCCGGGCGGTGAGGGCCGCCGTGCGGTCCATGCGCATATCCAGGGGCGCGTCGTGCATATAGGAGAAGCCGCGGTCCGCTTCATCCAGCTGCGGAGAGGAGACACCCAGGTCGAAAAGCATCCCGTCCACGCCGTCAATATCCATCTCCCGAAGGACATCGGCAATGCGGCTGAAGTTGCTGTGTACCAGGGTCACCCGGTCCTTATAATCCGCCAGGCGAATCTTCGCCGCCTCAATGGCGGTTTCATCCCGGTCCAGGCAGATAAGCCGGCCGGTGGTGAGCCTTTTGGCAATTTCCAGGGAGTGGCCGGCACGGCCCAGGGTGCCGTCCAAGTAAATGCCCTCCGGTTTTATATCCAGCGCGTCCAGGCACTCGTCCAGCAGGACCGGCTTGTGGCCGAAGGCCTGGTCGTCGGCGGCGTTGCGGTCAAATCCCATGGCTCACAGCCCCATTTCTTCCATAGCCTGCTCCAAAGAGCCACTGTCGAAGGCCATAGCTTCCTCTCTGGCCCAGCGCTCAGCATTCCAGATCTCCGCCCGGTCAAAGCTGCCGATGACCACCACTTCCTTTTGTAAACCGGCGTACTCCCGCAGCTTGGTGGGGATGAGGATGCGGCCCTGTGCATCGGGCTCACAATCCACGGCGTTGGCAAACAGGGGGCGCAGGGCCTTAGCCTTGCTGTAGGGCAAGGCCCGGACCTTGTCCGTAAAGGTGGCCCAGCTCTCATCGGAATAGATGGAGAGGCAGTGGTCCAGGCCCACGGTCACATGGAAGGTCTGGCCCAGCTCCTCCCGCAGGCGGGCAGGGATGAACAGCCGCCCCTTGGCGTCAATATTATGTGCATATTGTCCGGTCACGGCTGCTCCTCCTTCCATGGTTTTTATGGGAAACTGTGGGATTATGCCCCACAAATATGGGCACTACCCCCACATCTCCCCACTTCATGTTTACAGTATAGTAAATCAGCCGCTAAATTGCAAGAATATTTTTCCCCATAATTGGAACATATTTCCTGCAAAAAGCGGCTGATTTTTTTAGTTTTCCCCTTAAAATAGAACACTTGTTTTTGTTTTGTGGAATATAAAAAAGCATCCGCTACTATATATAGTAGCGGATGCTTTTTTCAAATACGATATATGGGACTACGGAAAAGTCTCTCCAAAAAGCTCAGAGTCGTTTTGTGAGTTTTAACGAATTTTCAAGTCGAAGTTTGTCAGTTTTCCTCATTTTCCTCCGACTTTTCTTCGCTGGAGGGGGCATTTCCGCTGCGGATCTGCTGCATCTGCTCATTGGAGGCAGCGCGGAAGCGGGTGCGGGATTGGCGCACCTCGTCCAGGGCCATTTGAATAGCCTCCTCCGTGCGGCGCAGGGCATCCTCGGTATAGGAGTTGGCCACCCGATACAGCTCATTCGTGCGCTCCTCGGCTCGGTGGATGATCTCAGCGGATTTCATCCGGGCCCGCTGCAGCGTCTCGCTCTCGGAGACGATGGTTTTCGCATCCAGCTCGGCCTGCCGGAGCATCTTCTCCACCTCCTTTTTGGCGGAGGCGATATACTCCTCCCGGGCGCGGATCAGCTCCTGAGCCTTCTTGATCTCCAAGGGCATACGGCTGCGGATCTCCGTGAGAATGTCCAGGGCCTCGTCACGGTTGATGGTGCATTTTTCGGCGCTGAAGGGGGCGCTCTTAGCTTCGTCGATCATGCCGTAGAGCATATCCAGCAGGCGCTGCAGATCTTTTTCTTCCATGGTATATCCTCCCCGTTTCAATTACTCCGTTTTCTGTTTGAGTTCCTCGGCTACCGCCCGGGGAACATATTTCTCCAATGGCTGTCTGTAGCGAATCATCTCCCGCACCATGGTGGAGCTGAAGTGCTGATATTCAACGCTGGCCGGCAGGAACACCGTCTCCAGCTCTGCCCAAATGCCCCGGTTGATGGCGGCCATCTGATACTCCAGATCGAAATCCGTGGCATTGCGCAGACCCTTGACAATGACGTGTCCCCCTTTCTCCCGGGCATAGTCCGCCAATAGTCCGCGGTACAGCTCCGCCTCCACATTGGGGAGCTCCTCCACGGACCGGCGCAGCATTTCCAGCCGCTTTTCCGCCGGAAACATGTGGGATTTCTTGTCGCAGTTATCCATCACGCACACAAACACCTTGTCAAAGCACAGGGCAGCGCGGCGAATGATGTCCAGATGTCCCAGCGTAATGGGGTCAAAGCTGCCGGGATAGATGGCTATTTTCATGGGGTCAATCCTCGTTTCTATGGTATACAGTGAGTTTTATTTTGCCGTAGCGATACTCTCTGTATATCGAATAGGGGCTGCTGAGCGGAGGCAGGGTCTTATCCGCCGCACTTTCCGCCACAATTATACCATGTCTGCGGCAAATGTCAAACCTTGCGATATCCTCCAGCGCCTGCTCTAAGAGACCGGAGGCATAGGGGGGATCCAGGAAAATCAGGTCGAACTTCTCACCGGACTTCAGGTAGCTCATGGCATCGCCGTTCACCACCCGGGCCCGGTCTGAAAAGCCACAGGCCTCCAGGTTTTCCCGGACAGCCCGAAGGGCATCCTTGCGCCGCTCCACGAACACGGCGCTTTCAGCGCCCCGGCTCAGGGCCTCGATGCCCAGCTGACCGGTACCTGCAAATAGATCCAGCACCCGGCGGCCCTCAATATCGAACTGAATAACGGAGAACAGGGCCTCCTTGACCTTCCCCGTGGTAGGGCGGGTCTCCAGGCCCTCCAGCTCCCTTAGCCGTCTGCCCCGGGCAGATCCTGTGATAACTCTCATAGCTTTACAGGCGAGGATCGAAGTCCTGGAAAATCACCAGATTTCCGGCAGACTCCGCCGCGCGCATCTCCTCTTTTGTAATAATGGTCCAGTTGATCTCCTGGACATGATAGAACCACCGGCACCAGCGCAGGCAGAAATTATCCCGATCAGAAAACCGATAGGCGATGAAATCAGGCTTGGCCAGGCAATTGGTCAGCAGGTTTCCCAGGGCCCACAGCAGTGCCTTGGACATATCGCCGCCGTCACCGTGGCGGAGAAAGTTTTCGCTGAGCTGGCCCCGGACGATCTCCGGGCGATTCCTTTTCAGCCACCGGATGCACCGGGGGTCGAAGGACTCAATGCAGTACAGCACCTTATACTTATCCAGCATGGCGCAGGTGGCGGCGGCCAGGGCATCGTGGTTCCCCCGCTCCGCCTTCAGCTCCACCACCAGGGGCAGGCCGCTCTGCTCAAACAGGGGCAGCACCTCCTCCAAAAGGGGAATTTCCTCGTCGGTGCCCTCCAGGCGGTAGGCTTTCAGCTCCCGGGCCGTCAGGTCCTCCACCAGCACATCGGCCCCGGCGGTACGCAAAAGGCTTGCATCGTGGATAACGGCCAGATTCCCGTCCTGCATCAGATGCACATCCAGCTCCACGCCGAAGCCCCGGCGGATGGCCTCCTTGTAGGCAAGGATCGAGTTTTCCGGGGCCAAATCCTTTCCGTGGTAGCCCCGGTGGGCATAGCGATACTTCCGCAGCAGCTTCCAGTAGGAATGGCCCCGGCGGCACATAGTCAGCAGGGCGAATATCTCTGCCAGGAGCAGCAGAATAATAACAATTAAAATAGCGATCCACATATCAGTTATCCATATCCTCCAGTGCATCCAGGCCCCTCTTGGCCTCGGGGCGGCTGTCGCCGTGGTGGACAAAGTGCAGGGACACCAAGGCCAGCGCGGAGAACACCGCCGCATAGGGGAACAGCACCGTCATGCCCAGCTTATCCATCAGCAGGCCCGAGAGCATGGGCGTTGCCACCTGGGCTGCCATAGAGGCGGTGTAGTAAAGCCCCGTGTAACGGCCCACATCCTGCTCCGAGCACATCTCCACCACCATAGGGAAGGAGTTGACGTTGATGGTGGCCCAGGCGATGCCCGCCAGGGCGAACATAGCGTTCATAAGCATGGAGGGGCTGTTATCCCGCAGGAAGGCCGCCACGCCAAAGGCCGCGGCCAGCATGATGACGCCGGCACGGATGGTCTTTTTTCGGCCCACCTTAGAGGCGATCATTCCCACGGGCAGGTAAGAGATAATGGCCGCCGCCTGGGCGATGATCAGGGTGAGATTATAGTCCTTATGGAGAATATTGCTGGCGTAAACAGAGTATTTACTGGTGACGGCGTTATAGCCGAAAAACCACAGAACGATGGACAGAAGAATGAAGATCATAGACTTCTTCTCCTCCGGAGACAGGCCCTGCTTCTGCGGCTGTGCAGGCTCTGCCGCTGCGGCAGGCTCTGCAACGTCCGCGTTCTCCGCCAGCTGCTCCGCTTCGGCAGGCTTGTCCTCCAGGCCATAGCGAACGGAATCCTCCACCATCTGGGCAGCCCACTCCGGCTCCCGAACGGTGAGCAGGAAGATCACCAGAGCCGTGAGCATAATGGCGGCGATAACGGCAAAATAGGCGGTGTAGCTCATAAGAGCGTTGCGCACGGAGGCCGTGGCGAACACCATGCCCAGCACCAGGACCAATATGCCGCCGGCAGAGCCCATAAGGTTGATGATGGCGTTGGCTTTACTTCGCAGGGGCTTTACGGTGACATCCGGCATCAGCGCCACCGCCGGGGAGCGGAAGGTGGCCATACTCACCAGAACCACCAGCAGCAGAATGATGAAGAACACCAGCGTGGCAGGGCTCTCCGCCGTTACCTGCCAGGCGTAGGCCTGCCGGGCGGGAACAACATAATCGGTATAGTCGGGGTTGGTGTGGGTCTTGTCGCCGTCCTGGATCTGGCTGCGGATGGCGGCGAACTCCTCCTGAGAGAACTTATCCGCCAGGGTAAACCTCACGCCGTCGGGGGTCAGGAGAGTCTCGTCCTTCTCCTTTTCATAGATGGTCACCAGGGCAGCGGGGTCGTCGATGGCAGATACATCTTTAATATTATTGAGCTGGGCCATATCCACAAAGCTCAATGCCACCAGGGCCACGGCGGCAATGAGGGTGCCCACCACAATGAAGGGAGTGCGGCGCCCTTTTTTGCTGTGGCTGCGGTCGGAAATGGCGCCAAACAGAGGCAGCAGAAACAGAGCTAAGATATTATCCAGCGCCATGATAACCCCCGACCAGGTCTGGGACATGCCGAACTTATTGGTCAGGATCAAGGGGATGGTGTTGTCATAGGCCTGCCAAAAGGCGCAGATCAGGAAAAAGGCAAAGCCCACCAGAATCGTCCGCTTATAGTTTAGTTTCATATTTTATGACCATTCCTTTCCGCTATGTTGCAAGGCACAAATGACCAACAGGAGGAATGGTCAAAAAGCGCCATGTTTTTCGGTTGCCGCGAAAGCGGCGAGAAAAACAGCTTAAATAAAATGATAATTGAGTTTTTTCAATTATCCTCCAATTCCTGCAGCAAAGCCGCAATATCCCGGCGCACCCAGGTGGGCTGTACGCCGAATTTTTCTATATCCGCCTCCGTCCCCTCTCCGGAAAGGACGAACACCGTGTCGATGCCGGCGCCTGCGCCGCAGGCTATGTCCGTGTAGAGCCGGTCCCCCAAAAGCACCGTCTGCTCCGGTGCAAAGCCCGTGCGGGCCATGGCGAGAACCGCCATATCCGGCTGGGGCTTTCCCAAAAAGCGGGGGGTGCGGCCCGTGGCGGTGGTGAGCATCCGGCAGACGCTGCCGCAATCAGGCACAGAGCCGTACCAGGTGGGACAGACCCAATCCGGGTTGGTGGCCCAAAACTCCGCCCCGCGATTTAGGAGGATGCAGGCATCCTCCAGCTTTTGAAACGTCAGCTCCCGGTCAAAGCCGCACAGGAGAATGTCTACATCCGGGTCGGGCCGAGCTGTGACGGGGATGCCCGCGTCCCGGAGCTGGGAATAAAAGGAGCGAGTGCCGAAAACATAGCACTTTTTCTCAGGGCGTTCCCTCTGCAGGGCGGCGATGGTGACATCCACGGAGGTGAGGTAATCGCTTCTTTCCGTCTCAATGCCCAGGCGGCGCATTTTTTCGATGTATCCCTCCACGCCCCGGGAGGAGTTGTTGGTGAGGAACAGGTAGCGGCCACCCACCCGGCGGATATACTGCAAAAAGGGGATCACCCCGTCAAAGAGCCGGTCATCCAGATAAATGGTGCCGTCCATATCCAGCAGAAACAGGCGTTTTTCCCGCAGAGCAGCCATAGCGTCTCCCCTTCCCACACAAATTCAATGGTATCATAGCACAAAGCCGTCCTGCAGGCAAGCAAAACGGCTTTGGGGAGAGAAAAATTGTGGGGAGGCAGAGAGGAGAGAAAAGTGGAAAGTGAAAAGATAGGGCGGGACAATGGGGGCATCGTCCCCTACGGACGGGGTTGACGGGAGCTGGTGCGGTTGGTGGGGCAGGTTGTCTTATGTGTTGTCCTTATGGGCCGGGCGGCGCAGAAGCAGGGAGCGCAGGGCCTTTCCGTTCCAGGGGATAAGAGGATAGAGGTAGCCCCGGCCTGCAATGGGCTTGGTGGTGGCCATAAGCGCCAGAACACCCAAAAGGCCGATGCCAAAGCCCCACCAGCGCAGGGCAAAGGCAAGCAGCACCAGTGCCATACGGCAGAGCTTGCAGGCGTAGCCCATCTCAAAGCTGTGCTGGGCAAAGTTGCTCACCGCCACAAAGGCCATATATACCAGCACCTCCGGCACCAGCCATCGGGACTGCACCGCGAAATCGCCCAGGATCAGCGCGCCCAGCATGCTGAAGGAGTTGCCCAGCACATCGGGCGTATTCAGGGACGCCAGCTTCAGCACGTCGATAATCAGCTCCACCAGCAGCAGCTGTAAAACCAGCGGCACGGCGTACTCTCCCTCCACCAGCAGGAAGTCCCAGGGCTCCTGCAGGCCGCCGGGCTCCGTGGCCAGCAGATACCACAGGGGCGTAATAACCACATTCAGCAGCATGACGAAAAAGCGGATGATGCGCAGATAGGTGCCCACCAGAGGCGGGAAATAGTAGTCGTTGATCTCCTCATTAAACCGCAGCAGTGACACCGGCAGCAGCATCACCACGGGGGTGTTGTCGATGAGCACCAGGATGTCCCCCTCCATGACGGATGCAGTGGCCACATCCGGCCGCTCGGTATAGCGGACCTTGGGAAAGGGATTGTACCACTGCTTAGGCGCAATGGCCTCGGCAATGGTCTCCTGGCTCATGGACACCGACCGGAGATCGATCCGGCGCAGCTTTTCCCGGAGCTGGGAGAGGGTCTTTGCGTCCGCCCGCCCCTCCATATAGCATAGAGCCACGTCGCATTGGGAGCGGCCGCCCAGGCGGATCCGCTCCAATGTCAGGGCCGGATCCCGGATGCGCCGGCGCAGAAGGGCGGCGTTTTCCATAATGCTCTCCACAAAGCCGTCGTGGCTGCCCCGGAGGACCTTGCCTGCATCCGGCTCCTGCACCGACCGGGTGGGAAAGGTCTTGGCGTCCAGGAGAATGCCGCCGGAAAAGCCGTCTATTATCAGCAGAGTCTTGCCCGCAAATACGTCCGTCACCGCCTGCATCCGATCCCGGCTGGTCCCAGCGTCGCACACGGTGATATACCGGCGCAGCAGCTCATCTACGCCGGAGATACCATCCAGCGTCTCTACCTCCTGCAGCTTTTCCACGGCCCGCTCCAGGAGCATATCCTTGGCGTAGCCGTTCACCACCCACATTTTGGCCCGGCGGCCGCCCACATACAGCTCCCGGCTCACCATGTCGAAGCTGCGGCCCACACCCAAAAGATCATCCAGCTGGGCGCATTTTGTGTCAAAGGGTTGGTTCATATTGCCCCTCCGCTTATTCATACTTTAACGAAAGTATGTGTAAAAAAAGAACCGGGCATACGCCCGGCGCACGAAAATGCGCAGCGGGCGGGGTTTTCCCCGCCCGGCTTTTAAAAAATTTCCTCAGATGGTTTTTTCAAAATAGAAATAGGTCTCATCCTGGCCGGTCTCCCGCATACAGGAGGAGAGCATTTTATAGGAGGGCCCATTTTCCTTGAAGCACTTGGCAACCACCCGGGCGAGACCCAGGCCGTACAGGGCCCAATCTGCCGCTGCGGCAAAGGCCTCGGTGCCGTAGCCGCGGCCGGCATAGGCCGGGGCAATGCGGCAGCCCAGCTCCATGCCGCCCTGCCAATCGGGGTTATACAGCACCGCCTCGCCGATGAAGTCCTCCCCCAGGCGCACGGCAAAATTCACGCAGCGGCGCAGACGGAAATCCTCCCGGGCCACCGAGAGGAAATACTCCTCCATGGGGCTGCCGTCGTAGTCCTTGTGCCAATCATAGCCCCACAGGCGGTTACGCTCCTCGTCCAGGCACAGGGCATTATAGGGCAGCTTGTCCTTTTCCGTCAGGGCATCCAGGGTCAGGCGATCGGAGTGCAGGGTGGGCATTTCATGAAGGCGGTCCAGCTCGCTGCCCACCTCAAAGCATAGCTTGCCCCCCAGGGCCGCCGGGAGGTACTGCATCTTGGACATACGCAGCCCCTTATCCCGGGCATCATCCTCCCGGTTCATCCACCGGACGGAATCATCACAGTGCCGGGCAAATTCCTGCACCATGGTGGGGTACGCCCCGGGGTAGGAGTACAGCGCCTTTTCAATATGCACCTGCATGGTACTGCCGCACTGCTCACCCATGCTGATAGCCACCAGCCGCCCCTCATGGAGCAGGCCCCCTGCCATGAACCAATCTCCCGCCAGGTGCCGCAGCATCTCCTTGGCCAGGCACAGCTCATTTTTGGCAATGGCACTCTCCTTGGAAAACTCCGCCCCATAGTCCTGCCAAAACCGCTCCAGCAGGGGCTCGTCTGCCGCCGTCAGGGGCACATATTCCGCATCGGGATAGAGCTTGCGGAACTTATGGATGTGGTTGCGCTGGCCGCTGTAATGCCTTCCGGCAAACTCCGCCAGATCCTCCCGGCGGTAGATATAGTCCTTCCAGGGCCGCTCATTAATGAGCCGCACTACCGGGTAGCGCAAAAACAGCCGTCCGGCCTCCCCCTCCGGCACCACGGAGACCACCGGGCGCACCCCCTGCTCCGTGCAGTATTTCTCGATGAGGGTCAGAGCCGCGTCCACATCCCCCTCCGGCCCGGGCACAGGGAAATCAAACTGATAGCGGCCGTCAATCTGATTGCGGACGATGAGGCAATTTGCCGCCTCGCAGAAGGCCGGGTGCAGCACACTCCCCCACATGAGCTTCACGCCCACAGAGTACTCGCACAGGCGATAGTTACAATTTATATAATAGGGTCTCAGTTTTTCCGCGTTCTGCGGCGTGACAGGTTCAAAAATCATATCAAATGCTCTCCAGAATTTCTTTTGTCTCCGATATAAACCGCCGGGCCATGGGCCGCAGCTCCTTCTTGGACCGCACCGCGATGCCCAGCTCCCGCGCCGCCGGCGGATCCATCGGCACCGCCACTACGTTGTCCCGGCGGCCCTTGAGCACCAGCTCGGACAGGATGCTGGCGCCCAGGCCATGCTCCACCATAGAAATGATGACGCTGTCGCTGACATGGGTCTCGCGGATATTGGGCTTTACATCCCCCAGGGCGTGCATGATGTCCAGATAAAAGCCCGGGGACGGCATGAGAAAATCCATCCCCTGCAGGGATTGTACCTTCAGGCTCTCCCGGCCCTGCATATCGTAATCCGGCGGCAGGATTACCAGCAGCGGGTCATTGCGCAGATGGGTCCAATCCAGGGTAAACCACTCCTGCCAGGAGGCAAAGCACATATCCGCCTTATCCTCCTGCACCCAGTGATACACCTCCTCCACGCTGCCCATCTGCACATCCACCGCCACATCCGGATGGTTATCCCGAAAGCGCTGAATGATCTCCGGCAGCCAGTGCATGGCGATGCTGGCATAGGAGGCCACCCGAATGGTCTCCTCCCGGCGGGTATTGATGAGGCGGATCTCCCGCTCCAAGGTTTCGTCCGCCCGGAGCAGATCCTGTATCATGGGAAAAACTCGCCGTCCGGCGGCACTGAGCCGGATCCCCGTGCGGCTGCGCACCAGCAGAGGAAAGCCAATATCCTTTTCCAGGCTGTTCATCATGTGTGTCAGGCCCGATTGCGTGTAGCCCAGCACCTCCGCCGCCCGGGTAAAGCTGCCGGTTTGCACCGCCGTGGCCAACGCCTCCAGCTTTTTGGTGTCCATACGCCGCCCTCCTTATCATGAAACTATGTCATAGTCTATGTTATACCGCATTTTTACAGAATTCGCAATGACTTTTGCAACATTTTCCATTTAATCATGACATAATATAATATAAAAATGCATACTTGTCGCTTTACAATTGATTCCCGCCGGGGTATAGTATGGCCATAGTGATTCTCAAACATGAATTGCTTTTCCTTTCTATCCTCAAACCTATAAAGGCCGCCTTGAAAAAGGCGGCCTTTATAGGTTTGAGACTGTCGAAAAAACCTCCGGGTTTTTCCGACAAAAGGATTGCAGTCTGCTGCGCGCATAATTTGTCCGTCGCAGACGGACAAATTCCACACTGGCAGCCTGAGCGGTATTTTCTCTCACGCACATGTCGCGAGAGAAAATGATTTTATTTCTTTGCCGCCTGCGGGCGGCAAACTCTGCGAGGCTTTTTTGATACGCTGAAACCTATAAAGGCCGCCTTGAAAAAGGCGGCCTTTATAGGTTTTTTTATAGATTGAAGCTATCAAAAAGCTTTTGGATTTTTCGGCAAAGGGCCCACACCTGCTGTGTGTGCCGACTTCGCAATGCCATGACTCTTGCGGAGTTTTTTCATGCTGCGGGGTAACTCCTTTGCGCGGTTTGGGCTGTCCCTCTTTTTTTACTCTTTTCCAGCCGACAGGGCCCGAGTGGCGTTGAGCACCGCCAGCACCATCACGCCCACATCCGCGCCGATGGCCAGCCACATATTGGCAATACCGATGGCGCCCAGCACCAGGCACACCGCCTTCACCGCCAGGGCAAACACGATATTCTCGTACACGATGCGCAGCGTCCGCCGGGAGATGCGCATAGCCAGGGCGATCTTGGCCGGGTCGTCATCCATGAGGACCACATCCGCCGCCTCGATGGCTGCGTCGCTGCCCAAAGCGCCCATGGCAATGCCGATGTCGGCTCGGGCCAGCACCGGGGCGTCGTTGATACCGTCGCCCACGAAGGCCAAGAGCCGGCCCTCCCTGCGCTCTTTCAGCAGCCGCTCCACCTGCCGGACCTTATCCGCCGGCAGCAGCTGGCTGTGGACCTCGTCCACCCCCAGTTGGGATGCCACCTGCCGGGCTGCCGCGTCCGCATCGCCGGTGAGCATAACGGTCTTTTCGACGCCCTCTGCCTTCAGGCCCCGGATGGCCTGGGCCGCGTGCTCCTTGACTACATCACCCAGGAGGATCCACCCGGCATACACGCCGTCCACAGCCACATACACCACGGTGCCGGCCCTTTGGGGCTCTATAGGCTGAATACCCAGCTTCTCCATGAGCCGCCGGCTGCCCACGGCTACGGCATGGCCGTCTACCCGGCCTGTTAGGCCGAAGCCGCCCAGCTCCTCCACGTCCGTCACCCGGTCGGTATCCACCTGGCCGCCCCAGGCGGATTTAAGGCTTTGGCTGATGGGATGCTTGGAGTAGCACTCTGCCTGAGCCGCCCACCCCAGCAAGGTCTGTGCGTCCATACCCTCCGGAGCGGTCTCCAGCACCTGAAAAACGCCCTTGGTAAGGGTGCCGGTCTTGTCGAACACCACACAGCCGGTCTTAGCCAGAGCCTCCAGATAGTTGCTGCCCTTGACTAAAATTCCCTTGGCAGATGCGCCGCCAATGCCGCCGAAGAAGCTCAGGGGGATGCTTATGACCAATGCGCAGGGGCAGCTGATAACTAAGAAGGTCAACGCCCTCGTAATCCAATCGCCCCACATAGGCGCATTGCCCATGATAAGCCGCACCACCGGCGGCAGCACCGCCAGGGCCACGGCGCTATAACACACGGCGGGGGTATAGATGCGAGCGAACTTGGTGATAAAATTCTCCGCCTTGGCCTTTTTCATGCTGGAGTTTTCCACCAAATCCAGGATCTTGGCCACGGTGGAGTCACCGAACTCCTTGGTAGTCCGGATATGCAGCAGACCGCTGAGGTTCACACAGCCGGAGAGCACCTCATCCCCGGCCTTCACCTGCCGGGGCAGGCTCTCGCCGGTAAGGGCACTGGTGTTCACGGCGGCTTCGCCCTCCGTCACCACGCCGTCAATGGGGATGCGCTCCCCGGGCTGCACCACGATGACGGTGCCCACGGCTACATCCTCCGGGTCCACCTTCTCCAGGGCGCCGCCGGACTCAATGTTGGCATAGTCCGGGCGGATGTCCATCAGGTCGGAGATGCTGCGGCGGCTCTTACCCACGGCGTAGCTTTGGAACAGCTCGCCGATCTGATAGAACACCATAACGGCGCAGCCCTCCCGCCAATCACCCAGGGCCATAGCGCCCACAGTTGCCACAGCCATAAGGAAATTCTCATCGAACATCTGGCCCCGGAAGATACCCTTCACAGCCTTGAGCAGGATATCGTAGCCCACGATGAAATACGGGATGAGATACAGCACGCCCTCCAGCCATCCCGTGAGGGGGGATACCCATACTCCGATCACCAGCACCGCCGACACGATGATCCGGATGAGATTGGTTTTCTGTTTCTTCGTCACGGCCTTTATGCCTCCTTCAGTGTCAGCGTGTCGAAAAAGTCTTTTCGCCCCGCTGCCTAAGTTTTTGAAGCTTTGAAAAAGCTTCAAAAACGATTGATTTCAACGGTGAGGGACACCCTTCTTGGGTTTCCCTCACACACCGGCGCGGCAAAATGCCCTTGCCACGCCGTTTGCGTTTTTGAAACTTTGAAAAAGCTTCAAAAACTATTGATTTCAACGGTGAGGGACACCCTTCTTGGGTTTCCCTCACACACCCTTCCTTACCGTTATCGCAAATCTTACCGCTTTATCGACAACCTCAGTGTTTCCGGCTCATAAAAAAGCCTCGCAGTATTTGCCGCCCACAGGCGGCAAAATAATCAAATGATTTTTCCCTCTGCGTAGAAGCGGGGTTCTACCCCGCCCGCTGCACCGATTTCCCTGTTTATCCGTAGGGCGGGGTGCCCTCACCCCGCCGCCCGGTCCTGTGCATAGCTTTTACAGGAATATCTCGCAGTCGTCCTCTACCCTTTTGCAGTTCTTCAGCACCTGCTGCATCACGGCGTCCGCATCGGCGCCCTCGGCAAATTCCACCTTCATCTTTTGGGTCATAAAGCTGACGGTGGCAGCGGCCACGCCCTGAGTCTTCCGGGCAGCCTGCTCCATCTTGTCGGCGCAGGCCGCGCAATCCACTTCGATCTTATATGTCTTTTTCATGGTAAGTAGTCTCCTTTCCTCAATCGCCCAGGTGCTCCATGCCCAGCTGCAAAATAGAGCGGACATGGTCGTCATCCAGCCCATAAAAAACAGCTTTGCCTTCCCGGCGGAACTTCACCAGCTTGTTATTCTTCAGAATACGCAGCTGATGGCTTACGGCGCTCTGGGTCATGCCCAGGAGCCTTGCAATGTCATACACGCACAGCTCCGCGCCGAACAACACATACAGAATTTTGACGCGGGTGGAGTCGCCGAACACCTTGTACAATTCTGCCAGGTCATATAGGTCGTCCTCGTCGGGCATCTGCCGCCGCACAGCCTCTACGCCGGCCTCGTCCAGACACAGAAAATCCTGCTCCGGATTCTTTTCCATTTGATCCATGCCGCCCTCCTCAAATGTTCATTTGAATAATTGCTCATACGTTTGTTGTCTGTATGTTACACCCTTCCCTAAACGGTGTCAACCCCTTTTTGTAAATTATTCGGACATTTTTTACGCCCCTCTTAATTTCCTAAAGAAGTTTCCCACCGGTTTTGGAATATTGGTGATTGCTTTTGAGAAATAATGTGGTATACTATCATGTGTAGCAGATTGTCTTAAAAGTGGAAAAATTACTATAACAGTAAGGTCGGATGTGTGCGGGAAACCCCATCGCGGGCTCCCTGCGCCATTAAGATCCGTGGTTTTGGACACCTTTTTAGGCTCTCTGAAGCACGCAGGCAGCAGGGCGAAGGTTCCTTCCCCAATGCGCTGCAGATAAATAACTGTGCCCTGCATATTTTTGCAGCGGCTGACGATGGAGAGGCTCTGCCTCTCCCTATAACACCTCACGAAAGGGGCACTTATGAATCAGTATCTTATACGCGGCGGTCGGCCGCTTTTTGGTGAAATTACCATCAGCGGCGCGAAGAATGCCGCCGTTGCCATTATCCCCGCCGCCCTGCTGGTGGACGGCACCTGCCGCATTGAAAACATCCCGCAGATCAGCGATGTTACGCTGCTGCTGAATATTTTGGAGGAGCTGGGCGCCAGGGTCCGGGTGCTGAACCGCCACGCCGTGGAGCTGGATTGCCATGCCATCCGTTCCACCCATCCGTCCTATGATCTGGCCCGCCGCATCCGCGCCTCTTACTATCTCATCGGCGCTCTGTTGGGCCGCTTTGGTGAGGCTGCCGTGGCCATGCCCGGCGGCTGCGACTTCGGTGTGCGGCCCATCGACCAGCATATCAAGGGCTTCTGCGCCATGGGCGCAGAGGTGAAGGTGGAAAGCGGCTTCATTCAGGCCTGTGCCAAGTCCGGCCGTCTCACCGGCACCACTGTATATCTGGACGTAGTGTCCGTAGGCGCCACCATGAATATCATGATGGCCGCCGTGCTGGCCAAGGGCAGCACCGTCATCGAAAACGCCGCCAAGGAGCCGCACATTGTGGACCTGGCCAACTTCCTCAATTCCATGGGTGCCGACGTCAAGGGAGCCGGCACCGACACCATCAAGATTCGCGGTGTAGATCATCTGGCCGGCGGTAGCTACGGCATCATTCCCGACCAGATCGAGGCCGGCACCTATATGGCCGCCGTGGCCGCCGCAGGCGGTCAGGTGCTCATCAAAAATGTGATCCCCAAGCACTTGGACTGCATCAGCGCCAAGCTGGTGGAGATGGGCGTTTACATTGAGGACCGGGGTGACGCCGTGCTGGTGCGCCGCAGCGGCCCGCTGCAGAAGACTAACGTAAAGACCATGCCCTATCCGGGCTTTCCCACGGATATGCAGCCCCAGATCGCCGCGGTGCTGTCCACAGCCCAGGGCACCAGCATCGTCAATGAAAACGTGTGGAACAGCCGCTTTAAGTATATCGACGAATTAAAGCGTATGGGCGCCAATATCCAGGCCGATGGCCATGTGGCCGTCATCGAGGGCGTGGAGCATCTCCAGGGCGCACCGGTGCAGGCCTGCGACCTGCGGGCAGGCGCCGCCATGGTCATCGCCGGCCTGTGCGCTGAGGGCGTAACGGAGCTGAGCCAGGTGCAGTTTATCGAGCGCGGCTACGAGGACCTGGTGGGCAAGCTCCGGGCCGTTGGGGCCGACATCCGTGTGGTGGACGCGCCGGACATCGCCGAGCAGAAGGAAGCACATATCGGCTGATACAATGCCGCCAAAGCAGCGTCTGCCGCGTAGAGCCGCCAAAGGGCGGCCGGCGTGGTGACGCTGCTTTTATCACCCGGCGGCGCTCCCTCACCGCACTTCCTATTTATAATATGGCAATCCGAAATACCCAAAATCACAAGCGAGGTCTGACATTTGATCACCATACACACTCTGGCCAGCGGGTCCGAGGGCAACGCCGCCTTGGTCTGCGCCGGCGATGTTCATATTTTGGTGGACGCAGGCATCTCCGCCCGGCGCATTGAGACCGCTCTGCGGTCTCTGAATCGGCTGCCTCAGGCCCTGTCTGCCGTTTTCATCACCCACACTCATTCCGACCACACCGCCGGGCTTCGGGTGCTGCTGAAGCATACGGGCGCCCCCGTATTTGCCTCCCCCGCCGTGTGCGCCGCCCTGCTGCGGCAGATACCGGGCAGCGCCTCTCTGCTGCGGCCCCTATGCCCCGGGGATACACAGGTCTTCGGCCCTCTGACCGTGACGGCCTTTGCCACATCCCATGATACCCCGGGCAGCATGGACTATCGCTTTGATTGCGGCGGCGCCTCCGCCGGGATCCTAACGGACACGGGCTGTGTAACGCCGGAGGCCGAGGCAGCCCTGGCCGGGGTGGAGCTGCTGCTGCTGGAGAGCAACCACGATGTGCAGTGGCTGCAAAGCGGGCCCTATCCCTATCCCCTGAAGCGGCGGATATTAGGCGACCGCGGCCATCTGTCCAACGATGCAGCGGCGGAGTTTGCCTGCCGCATGGCGGACCGCGGCACCCGGCAGTTTGTCCTGGTGCATTTAAGCAGGGAGAATAATACCCCGGTCCGGGCCCTGGATACTGTAGGCTATGCCCTGCGCTGCGGCGGATTCGAGGGAGTTCGGCTCACCGCCGCCCCCCGAGGCGAGTGCAGTGAGGCTTATATAGCGGAGGGTGCGCCATGCAGAAAATAACCGTCCTGTGCGTAGGCAAGCTGAAGGAAAAATTCTACCTGGACGCTGTGGCAGAGTATACCAAGCGCCTGCAGCGCTGCTGCAAATTAGAGGTGATCGAGCTGCCGGAGAGCAAGCTGCCGGAGGAGCCCTCCCCCGCCCAGATCCAGCAGGCTCTAGACACGGAGGCCGCCGCCATAAGTGCAAAGCTCCCCAAGGGTGGCGCATTGGTGGCCATGTGCATCGAGGGCAGCCCCTGCTCCAGCGAGGAAATGAGCCGCAAAATGCAGCAGCTGGCGGTTTCCGGCAGTACCCAAGTTACCTTTCTCATCGGCGGCAGCGTGGGCCTCAGCGAGGAGCTGAAGCGCCGGGCAGATTGGCGTCTGTCCATGTCCCCCATGACCTTCCCCCATCACCTGGCCCGGGTCATGCTCCTGGAGCAGATCTACCGCGCTTTTCAGATCCAACAGGGTACGAAATACCACAAATAATCGAATGAAGCATATGGGAGGTTTTGTGATGAACGAGTTTGATATGTTGGCTGCCGCGGAAACCGCGCGAAGCGGCGAGCTCCCGCAGAATTTTTGGGACGATCTCTCCTCCGGCTGGCGCTTTCGTAAGGAGGAATTGGCCTGGCCGGTGGACGAAAAGGGCGAAAAGGAAAAGGCCGTGCTGCTGACGTCCACCTTTGACTCCCCTGCCGAATCGGATGTGACCATTTCTTTTTTGATATCCTGCGGCATTCCCTGCTTTAAGTATTACGCCAAGGAGGGCGGCGCGGGCAAGGTCATCAGCGGCTTTTCCGGCTATGGAGCCGACCTCTATGTCCCCGCCTCCCGGCTGGAGGAGGCCCGAGCCCTGCTCCAGGCAGAGCCGGTTTTTGACGAGGATAATTCTTAACCTTCATAGCAAAACGGAAAGGAGATTTTATAGCATGATCGACTACAAAGCAGAATACCTGAAATGGCTCCGCAGCGATGCCATCACCGAAGACGAGCGGGCAGAGCTGGCCGCCATTGCAGATGACGACAAGGAGATCGAGAGCCGATTCTACGGCCCTCTGGAGTTCGGCACCGCCGGCCTGCGGGGCACCATGAAGATGGGCCTGCACCAGATGAATATCTATGTTATCCGCTGGGCCACCCAGGGCTTTGCCAATGTCATCTGCGCTGAAGGCTCTGCCGCCATGGACAAGGGCGTTGCCATCTGCATGGATTGCCGCCACCATAGCATGGAGTTTGCCCGGGCCGCCGCCGAGGTCTGCGCCGCTAACGGCATCCATGTGCGGATTTTTGAGTCCCTGCGCCCCACTCCGGAGCTTAGCTTTGCCGTGCGGCACTACGGCTGCCAGGCGGGCATCAACATCACCGCCAGCCACAACCCCAAGGAGTATAATGGCTACAAGGTCTACTGGTCCGACGGCGCCCAGCTGCCTCCCCAGCACGCCGATGCCATCGCCCGAGAGCTGGAGAAGATCGACATCTTCACCGGCGTAAAGACCATGCCCTTTGATGAAGCCAAGGCCGCCGGGCACATTGAGCTCATGGGGGAGGAAACCGACAACGCCTTCATGGAAAACGTCATGGCCATGGTCAATGACCGGGAATGTGTTGCCAAGGTGGCGGATACCTTCCATGTGGTCTACACCCCCTTCCACGGCTGCGGCTGGAAGCTGGTTCCCCAGGCTCTGCGGGATCTGGGTGTGAAGCACCTGCACTGCGTGCCTGAGCAGATGGTGCTGGACGGCTCCTTCCCCACGGTGGTCTCCCCCAATCCGGAGAATCCGGAGGGCTTCTACCTGGCCATTGCCCTGGCGGACCGGGTGGGTGCCAACTTCATCATCGGCACCGATCCGGACAGCGACCGGGTGGGTATCCTGGTGCGTAATAAGGGTGGCCGCTTTGTGCCCGTGTCCGGTAACCAGACCGGTGTGCTGCTGGCAGATTATCTGCTGGGTGCCATGGCCCGCAGCGGCAAGCTGCCCAAGAACGCCGTCCTGCTCAAGACCATTGTCACCACCGAGATGGCCCGCCGGGTGGCGGAGGCCCACGGCGTCAAATGCTATGATACCTTCACGGGCTTTAAGTTCATGGCCGAGAAGAAGCAGCAGCTGGAGAGCCAGGGCCTGGGCAAGGTGGTGTTCTCTTATGAGGAGAGCTACGGCTATATGCTGGGTGACTATGTCCGGGACAAGGATGCCGTCACCGCCTCCCTGCTGCTGACGGAGATGGCCGCCTGGTACCAGAGCCAGGGCATGACCCTGTTCGACGCTCTCCAGGCCTTGTACGAAAAGTACGGCTACTATGGCGAAAAGACTCACAACCTGGTGATGCCCGGCCTGGACGGTCTGGAAAAGATGGCTGCCCTGATGAAAAACCTGCGGGACGTGCCTCCCACGGAAATTGCGGGCGTGGCCGTCACGGCGCGCACAGATTATAAGGACGGTACCATTTTCGATTGTACAACCGGGCAGGTTACTGCCTCGGAGCTGAAGGGCAGCAATGTTCTGCGCTACACCCTGGCTGATGGCACCGTAATCCTGGTACGCCCCTCCGGCACAGAGCCCAAGATCAAGGTCTATATCCTCACTCTGGGCAAGGACGCCGAGGAGCGGGACACGAACATCGAAAAGTACTCCCAGTGGGCCCTGGCACTTCAGAATTGATCCGATAACGGCACCTGAAGCCCTGCTCCATTGGCAGCGTCATCCCCCTGCAGCCATCGGGCTGCAGGGGGTATTTTTCGCCGTCGGGTCCTCACCGCCGGACGTCCCATCGGCAGTTCCCCTGATTCCACCTTTTTCCCCGAGGAATGCCCCGGCGCCGCTTTTTGTTCATCTCAACGGTTGACAAAAGTCCGTCCGCCCCTTATAGTACATTCATAACGCTTTTTTAACGGGCGGTCCTATTGGCCGCCCAAAACTGGAGGAGAGAATCATGGAACGCGAATCTTTTAAGTCCCGTCTGGGCTTCCTGCTGGTGAGTGCCGGGTGCGCCATCGGCATCGGCAATGTGTGGCGCTTTCCCTTTGTGGTGGGGCAGAACGGCGGTGGATTTTTTGTGCTGGTCTACCTCGTCATGCTGGTGGTGCTGGGCCTGCCGGTGCTGACCATGGAGCTGGCCGTGGGCCGCGCCAGCCGCAAAAGTGCGGTGCTTGCCTATAAGGCCCTGGAAAAGCCCGGCAGCAAGTGGCACATTCACGGCTGGTTCGCCATCATCGGCTGCTGCCTGCTGATGATGTACTATACCACTGTGTCCGGCTGGATGCTGGACTACTTCTTCAAGTTCGTCACCGGTGTCTTTACCCCCGGCATGGCCGCCGAGGTCAGCGGCCAGGTATTCAGTGATATGCTGGCCAGCCCCACCGAAATGGGACTGTGGATGGTTATTACAGTGGCCGCCGGCGTGCTGGTGTGCAGCATCGGCGTGCAGAAGGGCCTGGAGCGGGTCAGCAAGGTGATGATGACCGCTCTGCTGGTGCTGATCCTGGTGCTGGCCATTCACAGCTTCACCCTCCCCGGGGCCAAGGAGGGCATCGCCTTCTATCTGGTGCCCAACATGGACAATGTGCGTTCCGTAGGCCTGGGCAATGTCATTGCCCAGGCCATGAATCAGGCGTTTTTCACCCTGAGCCTGGGCATCGCTGCCATGGAGATTTTCGGCAGCTATATGAGTAAGGACCACACGCTGCTCAGTGAGGGCGCCCGCATATGCGGGCTGGACACCTTTGTGGCCGTCATGGCGGGCATCATCATCTTCCCTGCCTGCTTCAGCTACGGCGTGGAGGTAACCTCCGGTCCAAGCCTGATCTTCGTCACCCTGCCCAATGTGTTCACCAATATGGCCGGGGGCCGCGTGTGGGGATCGCTATTCTTCCTGTTCATGACCTTTGCCTCCTTCTCCACGGTCATTGCGGTCATCGAGAACATCATGTCCTCCTGCATGGATCTGTTCGGCTGGAGTCGCAAGAAGGCCGCGCTGATAAACGGCGTTATCATCCTCATCGCCAGCGTCCCCTGTGTGCTGGGCTACAATGTGCTCAGCGACTTCCATCCCATCGGCGGCCGGGATGTGCTGGACAGCGAGGACTTCCTGGTCAGCAGTATCCTGCTGCCTCTTGGGTCGCTGATATATCTGCTCTTCTGTGTGACCCGCTGGGGCTGGGGCTTTAAAAACTACCAGGCCGAAGCCAATGCCGGCAAGGGCATGAAGGTAGCCGGCTGGATGCGGTGGCTGTTTATGATCGTGCTGCCCCTTATGATCCTGGCCATCTTCATCATCGGCCTCACCGGCTGAGCCAAATTAAAAAAAGGGATCCGCTCTTACAAGAGCGGATCCCTTTTTTGAGACTGTCGAAAAACCCTCCGGGTTTTTCCGACAAAAGGCTCGCAGCCTGCTGCGCGCATAATTTTGAGCCCTTGGCTCAAAATTCCACACTGGCAGCCTGAGAAGTATTTTCTCTCACGCGCATGTCGCGAGAGAAAATGATTTCATTTCTTTGCCGCCTGCGGGCGGCAAACTCTGCGAGGCTTTTTTGAAACGCTGAAACCCTCTGCCGGTGGGCAGAGGGTTTGTGAGCATATCAAATCAAAATATCAAATCAAAGCGCGAAGTTGCCGTTTACGAAGATGGGCACTTCCCGTCCATCCCGGGTGGTGCCCACAATGGAGAGATCTGCGGTCCCCACCATAAAATCCACATGGGTGACAGAATCGTTTAGGCCATGGGCCTTCAGCTGCTCCTTATCCATGTCTCGCCCCCCCTCAATGCAGGGGTAGGCCTCGCCAAAGGCGATGTGGCAGGCAGCATTTTCATCGAACAAGGTGTTATAAAACAGCAGCTTTTGGTTGGAGATAGGACTATCGTAGGGAACCAAAGCCACCTCACCGAAATAGGACGCGCCCTCATCCACGGAGATGGCCGCCTCCAGCACCGCCTGTCCCTGCTTGGCAGAGACGGACGTGATCCTGCCGTTTTCCACGGTCATGCGGAAGCCATCGATGATGTTGCCATCGTGGACCAGGGGCATGGAGGCCACCACTGTGCCGTTGGCCCCGGTGCGCAGGGGCGCGGTGAACAGCTCCTCCGTAGGCATATTGGCCACAAAGGGCTGGCCTGCGGAGGTGCAGTCGTCCCCGGCCTCCCAGATGTGGTCCGCCGGCAGCTCCACGGTCAGGTCGGTACCAAGGGAGTTGGTGTAGTGCAGGGACTTCAGACGCAGGGTGTTGAGCTTTTCCTTGCGCCGGGAAAGGCTTTCCAGATGCTCCTGCCAGTGGCGAACGCTTTGTCCGTCCCCGGTGATACGCACAGCCTTGAATATGGCGTTCCACAGGCTCTCCATGGCCTGCTCCTCGGTTAGGCTGGGGAACACCCGGCCGGCCCAGGAGGGGATGGGAATAGACGCAATACACCAGGGAAAGCCGCTGCTCATCTGCAGCCGGTAAAAATCCTTCAACGCCTTGCCGCTCACCCGCAGGGAGCGCACCCGGCGGTCCGGATCTACCCCCTTGAGATGCTCCGGGTCCTCAGCGTCAATGGCCAGATATGCCGCCCCCTCGTTTGCGTAGTCGTTAAAAAAATGCTGCCGCCACTGGGGCACCTGGTCAAACACGGCATCCTCCGCCCGGAGGAACTTCTCCCGGGCCAGGTAGTCGTCATGCCAGTTCATCACCACCTCACGGCAGCCCACATCGTAGGCCGCTGTGGCGCACAGCCGGGCGAAATAGGCACATTCCACCGGGCTGGAAATTACCAGGGTCTGCCCCTTCTGCACATGCAGGCCCACCTCAATGAGGAGCTTTGCGTATTCCTGGAGCTTTTCATTTTTCATATCCATAAATGCACTTCCTACATATAATTATTGTGTCCGTTATCCCAGTATGTCCATCAGGTCATCGGTGCCTGTGGTCTTTGTGACCACCACCACATGATCCCCCTCATGGATGCAGGTGTTGCCGTCGGGGATAACAATCTCCTTATCCCGGGCAATGGCTCCCACCAGGACTCCCTGCTTCAGGGGCAGGTCCTTCATGGGTCTGTCCAGCAGCTGGCGGCACTCCGGCCCGGCGGTGAACTCCAGCGCCTCCACCTGGCCGCCCATCATCTTATACAGGCTCTCCACAAAGCTGCCCTCGGAATTGGCCAGAGCCCGGACATAGCGGGTGATCTGATTGGCTACCAGATCCTTGGGGCTAATGATGCTGCTGATATGGGTATCCCGGACCAGGTCCATATAGTTGGGGCGAGTCATCTTGGCCAGCACCTTGCCCACGCCGGCCCGCTGGGCGCTGAGGGCCATGAGCAGGTTCTCCTCGTCCCGGTCTGTCAGGGACACAAAGGCGTCTGCCGCGAATACGCCCTCCTCCCGCAGGAGGTCGTTGTCCGTGCCGTCCCCCTCGATTATGAGAGTATCCGGCAGCTCTGCCGAGAGGGTGATGCACTTTTTGTGGTTCATCTCCACGATCTGAGACTTGATGCCCCGCTTTTTAAGCTCCCACACCAGGTACATAGCCGTGCGGCTGCCGCCTAAAATAGACACGGCCCTCACCTTCTGCTGGGAGTGACCCAGGCTGTGGAGTGTGTCCTGCAGTTGTCCCTTGGCGCCGATCATATAGAGCTTATCCCCGATCTGCGGCACAAACGCGCCGTTGGGAATCACCGTTTCGCCGCCATGGACCGCCACACAGAACAGCACCTTGGCCGAGGTGTGGCTGCTGAACTCACTGAGGGAGCGCCCTGCCACGATGGTCTGGTCGGTGACGTCAAAGCCGATCATGTCGATGCGGCCTCCCGCAAAGGGCTCCACCGAGAAGGCCGACGGCGTGGAGACGATCCGGGCGATCTCCTGCGCCGCCGCCAGATCAGGATTTATAACCATGTCCAGGCCGATCTCTTTTTTCAGCATGTCCGCATCCCGGCGGTACTCCGGGCTGCGCACCCGGGCGATGGTGTGGCCCGCGCCCAGCTTCTTGGCAATAAAGCAGCACAAAAGGTTCGTATCGTCCAGGTTCGTTACGGCGATGACCAGGTCCGCGCTTTGGGCGCCGGCCTCCTTCAAGACCCGGATGGATGCGCCGTTGCCCTCGATGCACATAACGTCCAGAGCATTTTCCGCCCTCTGCAGCGCGACGGCGTTGTCGTCTACCATAACAATATCGTGATGCTCGCCTGCCAACTGGCTGGCAATGGCATAGCCCACCTTTCCGTTTCCCACAATAATGATCTTCATTTTGTTCCTTTCTCCCCTTCCGGTGGGTGAATGGTTTTGTTTTCTCTATACGCAAGGCGTGAGCCGTTGTACTCTGCGCCCATAATGAGCACCTGTCCGGTCATATATAGCCACAGCAGCACTACCACAATGGTAGCAATGGAGCCGTACAGCTCCGTATAATGGGCCACCTTTTCCACATAGTAGGAAAAGGCTACGCTTAGCGCCAGCCAAGCCAGCATGCTCAGCAATACCCCCGGCACTACCTCCCGCAGCGGGCATCTTCGGCCCCTGGCCAGCATATTCAGCGGCACCAGCACCAGCAGCATGATGACCCCCAGCACTGCAAAGCGCAGGGTCTCCCACACGTTGATAAACTGGTCCGGAATGTGGATCAGCCCCGAGACAAATTGCAGCGCCCGGCGGCCCACGGTGGTGAGCACGATGCTGGCAGCAATGGTGACGATGAGCCAAAGGGTAAAAATCAAATTACGCAGTGTACCGCCAATCATGCTGGGCGGCTGAGGCACACCATAGGCCTTGCGCACGGAGTGCATTAGGCAGCTGGTGGCCCGCAAGGGAAACCACACCGAGAAGATCAAGCTGAACACCAGCAGCTGGCGGCTGGGGCTGGTAGACACATACTCCAGATAGCTGCCCACGATGCCCAGTACCTGCTCGGGCAAAATACGGCTCATGGCAGTAAGGGTCTCCTCAATGTCCAGATCCATCAAGCCCACCAGGGTGCTGACGAACACCAGCAGCGGGAAAATGGCAAAGAGCAAATAATAGGTCAAAGCCGCACCGTCCCGGGCGACGTCGTGGGCATAGTACCGGTCGATAAGATCCCGGATGAAGGCCAGCGGCTTGCCGCGCTTTTCGTTTTTGTTTCCTTTGATGCCGCTCTCTCCCTTCGGCCCGGACACACCCGGGCGTTCTGCGCCGCCTGCGTCGCAGCAGCTTTTTGGTTATTATACCATGCCGCGACGCGGAATGGTATAATGCTGCCATATTTTTCGGCTCCCGGCGAAGCCGGGAAAAAATGGCATAAAATATAATGGCCGCATTGCGGTCATTATACCATAGAAATACCGCGAAATAAACCTTTTCTTCCAGTGTAGTCGCTTATCAGTATAAATCCGTCCGTGTCGGACAAGTGTCCGTCAAAATCTCTAAAAATACTTCTTATTTTTGGAAAATAATTCCTATTGCTTTTTTCCATTATTATGCTATGATTGAGGAAAGTAATTTGTCATATTAAAAGAGGTGCAATTATGGATAATCTAACGAAAATCGTGCGCACGGAGATCACTCGTCAGTACAAGAGTGTGCGTCAGTTTGCCTTCGCAGTGGATATACCTCTGTCCACCATTAACAGTGCCCTGCACAACGGCATCGGCGGTTCCTCCTTTGACACCGTAGTGCATATCTGCAAGACCCTTGGTATCAAAGCCCTATCGGACGATTCCGCCTTCTACCTGACGGACGACACGCAGGATTTGCTGACTCAGTATGCCCAGTTGGATAGCTATGGCCGGCATACCGTAGCCACCGTTTTGAAGGTGGAGGCTGATCGCTGCAAGAAAGCCGCCGACGCTTTTACCGGCGAGGCTGCTGCCTTTGGCGGCAGCTTTACCAGTGTGAATATGCCCGCAGGCGATGCCGCAGACGCTGTCAATGCTCTGCGCAGCCTGAAAAATAAGGAGTAAGAGGGGACCGTCTCATGACACCTGTGCAGCGCGAGGCGCGCACATTTTTGTCGCAGTTTCACCGCCGGCCTTTTACGGTTTCAGATCTTGAAAAAGCCCTGCAGGAGCAGGGCTTTTCCTTGGTTGAGTACAGCCGCATTTCCAACGGCAAGGAGGTCACCACTCTGCTCACCTCCCTGCGTCTGTTTGATTATGCCGCTAGGCAATCCGCCTTCACCTATCAGGATCCCCACCTGCGGATCGTTTTTATGCAGGAAAACCTATCTCAGCAGGAACAAATAATCCTGCTGAGCCATGAGCTGGGGCACATTCTGTGTCGGCATTTGAAATGCTCTCCCGCTACCGGCCCCGGCAGCAGCGTCCTCCAGGAGCAGGAGGCCAATGAGTTTGCCTCTATCCTTCTGCGATATAACCGCCGCTGCAGGCCCAGGCGCATTGCCCTGTGGGGCGGCATCGGTATAGCCGTCGCCGCGGCGCTGGTGGCTTTGATTTTGTGCATTTTCCCGGCCAGCTCCAGCCAAACGGTTTACTTAACGGAATCCGGTCGGTGCTACCACAGGCGGGATTGCCAGTATGTCATCGGCAAGGATAATACCGTCACCGTAACGGAACAGCAGGCCAAGGATTCCGGTTACGACGCCTGCACCTGGTGCTTCGGCCACAGCAGCTCATAAACAGCGTATTGAAATGCTCTTTTTGCTTTGCTGCCTTCTTTATCCTGCTGACCGCATATTAGCTGCAGCCGGACGCGCCATCGGCGCCCGGCAGGATTGCTAAGGCCGGCGATAAGGGTGGGGCGCATTGCAAAATAGTGCGCAGAAAAAAGACGAGTGAGCTTCCCGGAAGGGGCTGCCTACTCGTCTTTGCTTTATGACTCCGGCGGAGCGCATCTCAATTTCAGAGGCGCGGTGGAAATTCCACCGCGCCTCTGCTGTTTGGATTTGGTTGCAGCCGATGGGCTTACGCCTCCCGCTCCTTACGCTTCAGCACGAGGGCTGCGGCGAGAAGCGCCACGGGCAGGGCGATGACCCAAACCAGCACGCCGGTGTCGCCGGTGGCGGGGGTGTCAGTGCCGGGATTCGTGGGATCGGTCTTACCGGGATCACTGGGATCGGTCTTGCCGGGATCACTGGGATCGGTCTTGCCGGGATCATCGGGATCGGTCTTGCCGGGATCATCGGGATCGGCAGGCGTATTGCCGCCGGTCTGGATGGTCACATCGCTCATATCGTACAGGCTGGTCTGGGCATTTGCGAAGCGGAAGTACGCCGCCAGGGCGTAGTAGCCCTGCTCGGTGGCCATACCGTTCCGCTCGCCGTCAGCGGTGTGCTTAAATCCGCCGCCGTCCACATAGAATCCGGCCAAGGCGCCCAAAACAGTGGAGCCGTTCTTCACGAAGCGGCTGTCTGTGGCGGGGTCGATGCCCAGGGTCGTTAGGGCCACAATGACCTGGGCGCAGGACTCGCTGTTCACGGTGCCCCAGCTGCCAAAGCCGCCGT